>Ga0081455_10008641_pt1 | contig 10559 bp, 11 predicted proteins | sample TabmetS3T2R1_FD_70207 | JGI IMG/M metagenome (GOLD analysis project Ga0081455, IMG submission 70207) | Tabebuia heterophylla rhizosphere microbial communities from the University of Puerto Rico - S3T2R1 | ecosystem: Host-associated > Plants > Roots > Rhizosphere ... | reverse complement strand
TCGGTCACCGTTTCCATGCGATTGCTGCGGGGATCGTAGACGATCAGCTTCAGCGGCGTTTGCTCCAGGATAAAGCGCGACACCGTATGCTTGGGATCGTTGCCGTGCTCCTCGCACAGGATCACGCTGTCCTCCTTGAGGAGCCGCGCGCCGCCCTTGATCGCCTCGATCTCGACGCCCTCGACGTCAAGTTTGATCAGGAATTTTCCGCCGGACGCAACCTTGCCGTCATCGAGCAAATTGTCGAGCGCGATAACGGGCACTTCCTCGCCGTCATCCTGGCTGCCGGCGATGCTGAACGCCTCGTGCTTGGTGCCGGACAGCCGCGCCGTGCCACGCGCGGCGCCGATCGCGCACTTCATCACTTCAAAGCGGTTGTTGTTGATCCCCGCGTTGTTGGCGAGCTTGGGAAAATTCGCGCCTGACGGCTCGACCGCAATCGCCTTGTGCGAGCCGTAGGGCTTGCTCGACACCAGCACCGACCAGTAACCGTAATTGGCGCCGCAATCGAGCAGCGTGTAGTCGACGTCGGCGGACGCGTGGAACAGGAGGTCGAGTTCGTCTTCATAGGAGAAGGTGCGATTAAGCAGCTTGCTCCAGTAGCCGTCGCCATAGGGAAAGGCGAAGGTCGCATCCTCGTTCAGCTTGATCTCGATATCGCGCGCGGGAAGCGTCTTGCGCAAGAGATTGGCGCAGCGGTTGTAGCCGCGGTGCGAAAAGTTCGATGAAATCTTGGATCCCAGCGTCAGCGCGGCGGCAGCAAGCCGTTCCCACGCGTTCGCGCCTTCCAGCACGCCCGAAGCCCGATCAAAATGGATGGGCGGGGTCGCCATCACCGATCGACCTCTCCGAACACGATGTCGAGCGAGCCGAGGATGGCGGAGACGTCGGCGAGCAGATGGCCCTTGCAGATGTGGTCCATCGCCTGCAGATGCGCAAAGCCCGGCGCGCGGATCTTGCACTTGTAGGGCTTGTTGGTGCCGTCGGAGACGAGATAGACGCCGAACTCGCCCTTGGGCGCTTCCACGGCGGCATAGACCTCGCCGGCCGGCACGTGAACGCCTTCGGTGTAGAGCTTGAAGTGATGGATGAGTGCTTCCATCGAGCGCTTCATCTCGCCGCGGCGGGGCGGTGTGATCTTGTTGTCCTCGACGACGACGGGCCCCTGCCCTTCGGGCTCGCGAAGCTTCCGAATGCACTGCTTCATGATGCGCACTGACTGGCGCATCTCCTCCATGCGGATGCAGTAGCGATCGTAGCAGTCGCCGTTCTTGCCGATCGGGATGTCGAAATCCATCTCGTCATAGCATTCGTAGGGCTGCGCCTTGCGCAGATCCCACGCCGCGCCCGAGCCGCGCACCATCACGCCGGAGAATCCCCATTCCCAGGCTTCCTTTAGCGTGACCACGCCGATGTCGACGTTGCGCTGCTTGAAGATGCGGTTGCCCGTGAGCAGCGTTTCGAGGTCGGCGACCACCTGCAGGAACGGGTCGCACCACGCCTCGATGTCGTCGATCAGCTTTGGCGGCAGGTCCTGGTGCACGCCGCCGACGCGAAAGAACGCCGCATGCATGCGCGAGCCGGAAGCGCGCTCGTAGAACACCATCAGCTTCTCGCGCTCTTCAAAGCCCCACAGCGGTGGGGTGAGCGCGCCGACGTCCATCGCCTGCGTGGTGACGTTGAGCAGATGCGACAGGATACGGCCGATCTCGCAATAGAGCACACGGATCAACTGGCCGCGGCGCGGCACCTCGATGCCGAGCAGCTTTTCCGCCGCCATGCAGAACGCGTGCTCCTGGTTCATCGGCGCGACATAGTCGAGCCGGTCGAAATAAGGGATCGCCTGCAGATAGGTTTTTTGCTCGATCAGCTTTTCGGTGCCGCGGTGAAGCAGGCCGATATGGGGATCGACACGCGCGACGACTTCGCCATCCAACTCGAGCACAAGGCGCAACACGCCGTGCGCTGCCGGATGCTGTGGCCCAAAGTTGATGGTGAAGTTGCGAAGATTCTGTTCGTTCATAGTCAGGCCTTCGGCTCCGCCTTCTCGTCGCCCGGCAGCGGATAGTCAGCGCCTTCCCAGGGCGAGAGGAAATCGAACTTGCGGAACTCCTGGTTGAGCCGCACCGGCTCGTACAGCACCCGCTTCTCCTGGTCGTCGTAGCGGACCTCGACGAAGCCGGTGAGCGGAAAATCCTTGCGCAGCGGGTGACCGTCGAAGCCGTAGTCGGTCAGCAGCCGGCGCATGTCGGGATGGCCGGTGAAGATCACGCCATAGAGGTCGTAGGTCTCGCGCTCGAACCAGTCGGCGCCCGGGAAGACGTCGATGAGCGACGGCACTTGCGTGGTCTCGTCGGCTTCGGCGCGCAGGCGGATGCGGGTGTTCAGCGTCGGCGACAGCAGGTGATAGACGACGTCAAAGCGCTTCTCGCGGCCGGGATAGTCGACCGCGGTGACGTCGGTGATGTTGACGAAACGGCAGGCCTGGTCGTCGCGGAGATATTTTGCGACCTCGACGATCTGCTCGGCCTTCACGTCGATGGTGAGCTGGTTGAACGCCACCGAATGGCCGGTGGCCGCGCCGCCAAGCGCGCTAACAATCGTTTGCCCAAGAGCGTCGAGCTTGCCGTCGTCCATTACCCAAAACCTTAACGTTCGATGGTGCCGATGCGCCGGATCTTCTTCTGCAGCAGCAGCACGCCGTAGAGCAGCGCTTCTGCGGTCGGCGGACAGCCGGGCACATAGACGTCGATGGGCACGATGCGATCGCAGCCGCGCACCACCGAGTAGGAGTAGTGATAGTAGCCCCCGCCATTGGCGCACGAGCCCATCGAGATGACGTAGCGCGGCTCCGGCATCTGGTCGTAGACCTTGCGAAGCGCCGGCGCCATCTTGTTGGTCAGCGTGCCCGCAACAATCATCACGTCGGACTGCCGGGGCGAGGCGCGTGGCGCAAAGCCGAACCGCTCGACGTCATAGCGCGGCATCGACACCTGCATCATCTCGACGGCGCAGCAGGCAAGACCAAAGGTCATCCACATCAGCGAGCCGGTGCGCGCCCAGGTGATGAGATCGTCGGCAGCGGCGACGAAAAAGCCCTTGTCGGACAGCTCGTGATTGACCTCGAGGAAGAACGGATCACGGGCGCCGACCGGCTTGCCGGTAGCGGGATCGAGAATGCCCTTCGGCGCCGGCGCGATCGCCGGAGAGGACGTGGTCGGGCTCAATCCCATTCGAGCGCGCCTTTCTTCCATTCATAAGCAAAACCGACGGTGAGGACGGCGAGGAACACGAACATCGACCAGAAGCCGGTCGCTCCCAGCTTTCCGAACGCCACCGCCCACGGGAACAGGAACGCTACTTCGAGGTCGAAGATGATGAAGAGGAGCGAGACCAGGTAGAAGCGGACATCGAACTTCATGCGGGCGTCGTCAAAAGCGTTGAATCCGCATTCATAGGCGGAAAGCTTTTCCGGATCGGGCTGCTGATAGGCGACCAGGAACGGCGCGATCAGCAACGCCAGCCCGATCAGGCTTGCAACCCCGATAAACACCACAAGCGGTAGGTAATTCTGCAGGATGCCGGTCATCGGCCACGCCTTTTCCCGCGGCCCGCGCCTTGGCCGCAGATTCGGTGATTGGAATTATTCTTGAGGCTTTAGCGCAGCGCACCAGAGCGCGCAAGGCAAGCCATTTTGGCCCTTTCGCCCGTCCTGTAAGGGGTCGTTTGACCACCGCGGCGGCACTTTTCGGCCTCGCCAGCCCAACGCGCGCGGCGCCATTCGGTGCCCGAATTATCTTGCCGATGTCAGCTCAAATCTTTCTCATCGGCCAGCATCCGGGCGGCCTTTTCCGTCAGCCGATCGATATGGCCGAGCAACATCGCCACCTCGGCTTCGCTGAGCTCGGCCAGGAGGCGCCGGTTGCGCTCCTGCCCACCCGCCACGATCGCGTCATGGGCGGCGAGCCCCGCCCTGGTCAGCGACACCAGCACTTCCCGGTTATCCCGGGGATTGACCGCCTTGGCGACCAGCCTGCGCGACACAAGTTCGGCCAGCGCACGGCTGATCTGCCCCTTGTCGAGGCCGACCGCTTCGGCAAGCCGCGCAACGCTCATCGGCGGATGCCGGCCCAGATTGGCGACGAGGCCATATTCCACCGACGAAAGCCCGGCGGTGCGCTTGTAGCGCAATATCGCCCCGCGCCTGAGCAAATTGGCGAGCACCATCAGCCGCGACGACATCATAGCGGTAATCGGCGCGAGTTCCCCGTCCCGCTCCGGTCCCGCTTGCGGCAGACCCGTCTGTTTCGGCTTCCGGCCCATGGGAAAAGCTCTGCCAACAAAGCCTGCTTCTGCCAAGCCTCATCGAGATCGTTGACTTTGTCATCGATCTAACGTTTCATACCCGAAAACAGAGCAACGACTACGGCAACAAGGTCCGCAGTGGGGAGGAAGTCATGACCATCACCCAGCGTGATCGCGACCTCGGCACGGCCTATGCGTTGCGCGAGCCCTCGACCCGGACCGAGCTGACATCGGTTGGACGCGGCAGCCCGATGGGCGAGTTGATGCGCCGCTACTGGCACCCGGTCGGACTTGCGGCCGACGCCACCGATATCCCCAGAAAAGTGCGCGCTCTCGGCGAGGATCTGATCCTGTTCCGCGACCGCAAGGGCAATCCCGGCCTGCTGCATGCGCGCTGCTGCCATCGCGGCACAACGCTCTACTACGGCAAGGTCGAGGATGACGGCATCCGCTGCTGCTACCATGGCTGGAAATTCGACACCGAGGGCAACTGCCTCGAGCAGCCCTGCGAGCCCGACGGCGGCCCGATCAAGGCCAAGGTCCGCCAGCCCTGGTATCCCCTCGAAGAGCGCTACGGGCTGATCTTCGCCTATATGGGGCCCGTCGATAAGAAGCCGGTGCTGCCGCGCTACGATTGCCTGGAGACGATGGACGAGGACGAGTTCGTCGAAGCCGACGATAGCTCGATCGGCGGCGGGGGACCTGCGATCATCCCCTGCAACTGGCTGCAGCATTTCGAGAACGTCGTCGATCCCTACCACGTGCCGGTGCTGCACGGCTCCTTCAGCGGGCCGCAGTTCACCAACATGATGGCCTCGATGCCCGAAGTGAGATTCGAGATGTCGCCGCGCGGCGTCACGGTGCGCTCGATCCGCAAGCAGGACGACGGCAAGGTGTTTTATCGCGTCACCGAAGCCGCCCTCCCCACGCTGCGCGTCGTGCCCAACCCGCGCGTAGCGCAATTCGCGCGCGTGGAATCCATCGGCTGGACCTTGCCGATCGACGATACCTCGTTCCGCATCTATGTCGCTGGCCGCGTGCGCAATGCCGGCGACATCGGACGCATGCGCTCAAAGTTCAACGGAAAATTCTGGTGGGACATGACGGAGGCCGAGCACCAGCAATTCCCCGGCGACTACGAAGCACAGGTTGGCCAGGGCGCGGTGACCATCCATTCCGAAGAGCATTTTGGCCAGAGCGACCGCGGCATCGTGATGATCCGCCGGATGCTCAAGGATCAGCTGGAGGCGCTGGCCGCCGGGCGCGATCCGATCGGCGTGTCCTTCGATCCCAAGGCCCCGCCGGTCGAATTCGAAGCGGGGAATTTCATGCGCGAGGCCTAACGGGCCGAACCGGCCCAAAAAGCCGGCGAAACGGGCCCAAAACCCGGCCGGATGAAACCATTTTGCGGAACCGGCGAAACCTTCCTGAAACAGAGGAAGAGTACCTGTCTGAGCCATAGAGGCGGCACAGTCCGCCGGGAGGCTTAGATGAACCACTCCATTCATTCCGCTGACAAGGCGACCCACCTGAAGATCGTGGTGGTGGCGCTCGTGGCCGGTATTGCAGTGGCCGCGTTCGGTATTTCCGCCCGTACCAATGCCGATTATTCCCAGACCGCTCACGTCGTGAAGGCCGGCAAGCCGGTGGTTGTCACCAGCTCGGACACCTCCAAGGTCCAGTAGGACGAACGCCTTCGCACGCAACGAAACAGCCGCCTTCGGGCGGCTTTTTTGTTGGGGCGATTTCTCTGAAAGATGCGCTAAGCCATTGAGGAGAATGGCGCGAGAGACGGGACTCGAACCCGCGGCCTCCGCCGTGACAGGGCGGCGCTCTAACCAACTGAGCTACTCCCGCGGGTGCCGAAATCAGCTCGATCCGCGCAGAAACGAGGGCATAAAGGCGTCCCCCCGGTTAGTCAAGGCAAGTTGCAAGGCGCTGCACGAGAAGGTGTTTTGGGCGCCGGCCGCGTCCGCAATGCCGGCTTTTTCAGGCGAAAACTGCATAGTCAGTCGGGCCCCGAATCGAATAAGGCCTGACCTGTCCTTGGTTTCCTGAAGCATTGTTCCGCGCGGAACAATTGACGCGACAGGCCGCCGTCTTGAGGAGGCCCGACATGGCGAAGAAAGCAGCTAGCCCAGTTACCGTCACGTTGAAGCATCTGGCGGCGGAGATTGCCGACGGCCAGGACATGTCGAAGAAGCAGGCCGAGATCATCCTGACCGACCTGATCACGCGCCTCACGAAGCACCTGAAGAAGGGCGACCGCATCCGCATCGTCGGGCTTGGAATCCTGCAGGTCCGCAAGCGCGCCGCGCGCATGGGTCGCAACCCCGCCACCGGCGAGCCCGTCCCGATCAAGGCCAGCAAGAAAGTCGCCTTCCGCGCCTCCAAGGAACTCAAGGAAGCCGTCTGACGCGGCCTTGTCAGGTGTTCAAAACAGCGTCATTCCGGCGCGCGAAGCGGCCCCCGGAACGGCGCTGTTTTGCTATACAGGCGCGCTCTTGCTTCCCCCTGCGCTACAAGCGGATTTCATGGCCCTCGATTTCGAGCACAATGTCACGGAGCGCTTCCTGCGCTATGTCGTGATCGACACCCAGTCCGACCCGTCCTCGCCGACCTGTCCTTCCACCGAGAAGCAGAAAAACCTCGGCCGCCTGCTGGCCGCCGAGCTGAAGGCCTTGGGCCTTGCCGACGCCCATCTCGACGAGCACGGCTATGTCTATGCGACGATCCCGGCCAACACCGACAAGAAGGTGCCGGTGATCTGCTTCTGCTCGCACATGGATACCTCGCCCGACTGCACCGGCGCCAATGTCAGGCCGCAGCTGGTGAAAAACTATCGCGGCGGCGACATCATGCTGCCGGCCGATGCGACGCAGGTGATCCGCATCTCCGAGCATCCCGAACTTGCCAACCAGATCGGCAACGACATCATCACCACCGACGGCACCACGCTGCTCGGCGCCGACAACAAGGCCGGCCTCGCCGAGATCATGGATGCCGCCGAATTCCTGGTCCGCAACCCACAGGTCAAGCACGGCACCATCAAGATCCTGTTCACGCCGGATGAGGAGATCGGCCGCGGCGTCGACAAGGTCGATCTGAAGAAGCTTGGCGCCGACTTCGCCTACACCATGGACGGCGAGACCGCCGGCACCATCGAGGACGAGACCTTTTCCGCCGACGGCGCCAAGATCACCATCCAGGGCGTCAGCGCCCATCCCGGTTTTGCCAAGGGCCGGATGGAGCATGCGATCAAGATCGCATCAGCCATCGTCGACCGCTTGCCCAAGGAGACCTGCTCGCCTGAGACCACCGAAGGCCGCGAAGGATTTCTGCATCCGACGGGCATCGATGGCGCGCTGGAGAGCGCAACGATCGAGCTCATCGTGCGAGACTTCACCGAGCAGGGCCTGAAGCAAAAGGAAGCGCTGCTGGAATCCATCGTCCGGGACGTGATCAAGGATTATCCGCGCTCGACCTACAGGATCGAGGTCAAGCCGCAATACCGCAACATGAAAGAGATAATCGACCGCCACCCCGAGATCGTCGATTACGCGGTCGAGGCGATCCGCCGCGCGGGGCTTGCGCCGGTGAAATCCTCGATCCGCGGCGGCACCGACGGCTCGCGGCTGTCATTCATGGGCCTGCCCTGCCCCAACATCTTTGCCGGCGAGCACGCCTTCCACTCGCGCCTGGAATGGGTAAGCCGGCAGGACATGGAGAAGGCGGCCGAGACCATCGTGCATCTGGCGATGATCTGGGAAGAGCGGGCGTAAAAGCGTCCAAACACAAAATCGCGAAAACAACCCCATGCAAAGTAGAATGGGGCTTAGGAAGCGCGCGCAGTGACGATCCAGATCGCTCCCGGCAGCAACACCGATTGCCCCTCGGCGAATCAGCGGGACTGCGGAGATCTTTGATCAGGCGCGCACGGAGGGAGACCTAGCCGCGATCGCGTGAATGTGCTACTGCGCATCCGCAAGCTGTCAGAAACTGACAGCCACTCGCCCATACTGCCTCTGCGCCGCCTTTTGCGGCGCCGCTCCATCGGCCGTGACCGGTGGTTAGACAGGACCGCCCTCGTGAATTCCCCCGCAGTTTCCCAACGCGCTCCGCGCGCGCTTTACCATGGCTGGAAGGTCGTCACCGTCGCCGCGCTCGTCGCGCTGTTCGGCTGGGGCCTCGGCTTCTATGGGCCGGGCGTCTATCTCGTGGCCCTGCAGCAGCGCCACGGCTGGTCCGTGGCGCAGGTGTCGTCGGCGGTCACAACCTACTATCTGCTCGCGGCGGCAATGATCTTCCTCGCAGGGGCCGCGTTCGACCGCTACGGCACCCGCACCGTCGTGCTTACAGGGACCTGCGCGATGGCCGTCGGCGTCGCCGCCCTCGCGTGGGTCGACCGCGCCTGGCAAATTTACGCCCCGTTCGCGGTGATGGCGGTCGGCTGGGCGGCGATGAGCAATGCGGCCATCAACATCATCATCGCGCCCTGGTTCGACAACCGCCGCGGGCTTGCGCTCAGCCTTGCGCTGACCGGCGCCGGCATTGGCGGCGTTCTGATCGTTCCACTGCTGCTCGCACTGATCGAACCGTTCGGCCTCACCGTTGCGCTCATCACCGTCGTTGTTGTGATGCTGCTGGTTCTCGTACCGGCGGTCGCGGCCATCCTGCGGCCGAAGCGCCCGGACGAACGCGATACTGCCGACGAACCGAAGGATGACGTGGATATCTTTGCGACCGCGGTCCCGGAGACGCCATGGAAGCTCTCCACGATGCTGACCGACTTCAATTTCCTGGCGATCGCCGTTCCCTTCGCGCTCGGGCTGACGGTGCAGGTCGGCATTCTGACCCATCAGGTCAGCATCCTTCTGCCCGTCGCAGGCCCTCAGGGGACCTCCTTCGCGGTCGCGATCACCGTCGCCACGGCGTTCGCGGCGCGGATCGTCACCGGCTTCTTCGTCGACCGGCTCGATCGCCGCTTCGTCGCCTGCGGCAACTTTCTGCTGCAGGCCGCCGCCATGCCGCTGTTCATGTTCACGACGCCGGCGTCGCTCTATCTGGCGTGCGCGCTGCTCGGCACCAGCGTCGGCAACATGGTCGCCCTGCCCGGCCTGATCCTGCAGAAGGAGTTTCCGAAGGAACACTTCTCGCGCGCGGTCAGTCTCGTGCTGGCGATCTGCAACTTCACCTACGCGTTCGGCCCGGGCCTGCTGGGCGCGCTGAAGACGGCCACCGGCTCCTACACCGAGGCTCTGGTCATCTGCTGCGCGATCCAGATCGTCGCCGCGGCGATCGTACTGGTTCCGAAGCTTCGCGCGCGCGGACGGCAGCTTCCGCCGCGCTGACGTCCTTCTCCCTTCGATCAGCCGGCATATGGAGAAGGCGGCCGAGACCATCGAGCATCTGGCGATGATCCGGGAAGAGCGGGCGTGAGCTGCCATCGGATACCGCCCCCGGTTTGTTACGTCCGTTCCGGCAGCAGTGGCATGACGCACCGGCGGTAACGGCGCCAAATCGCTGTCCGTAGTCATGGGTGTCCCCAGACAATTCGGAGAAATCCCATGAAGAACCTCGTCCAACTGATGGCAACCGGCGCACTCGCCTTGATCGTCTATGTCGCCTCGCCCGGCGATACCCGTGCGCTCGCGGCAACTGGCGGGCAGCACTACTGCCTGAACTACAACGAAGGAGGAACCGACTGCGGCTTTGTCAGCCTCGCGCAATGCAATGCCACCGCTGACGGCATCGGCGCGGAATGCTCGGTCGACTACGCCGACCAGCCCCGGCGGATGCCGCAGCTGCACGCCTTCCGCTGACGCGATCGAACGGAGACAAACCATGAAGCATCTTCGCAAAATCGTGATGGCGATCGGCCTGTTGGCGGCGACGTTTGGCGCGACCGCAGCGCAGGCTCAGTCAGCGGCGCCGGTCAAGGCGCGCAACGTGGTGCTGGTCCACGGCGCCTGGGCGGACGGATCGAGCTGGGCGAAAGTCATCCCGCTGCTGCAGGCCGCGGGCCTGCATGTGACGGCGGTGCAAAACCCCCTTACCTCGCTCGCCGACTCCGTTGCGGCCACCAAGCGTGTCCTCGCGCAGCAGGACGGACCGACGGTGCTGGTCGCCCATTCCTGGGGCGGCACCGTGATCAGCGAGGTCGGCAGCGATCCCAAGGTTTCCTCGCTGGTCTATGTCGCGGCACGCGCGCCCGACGCCAACGAGGATTTTGTGGCGCTGTCGGCGAAATTCCC
>Ga0081455_10006877_pt2 | contig 10559 bp, 8 predicted proteins | sample TabmetS3T2R1_FD_70207 | JGI IMG/M metagenome (GOLD analysis project Ga0081455, IMG submission 70207) | Tabebuia heterophylla rhizosphere microbial communities from the University of Puerto Rico - S3T2R1 | ecosystem: Host-associated > Plants > Roots > Rhizosphere ... | reverse complement strand
GGCTACGGGGGATCACCAAAAGGTTTGGGGATCTAGTCGCCAACGACTCCATTGACCTCGACATCACGCCCGGTGAAATCCATTGCCTGCTTGGTGAGAACGGGGCTGGTAAAACGACCCTGATGAACGTGCTGTACGGGCTGCTGCAGCCCGACCACGGCACGATCTCCATCGATGGCGTCGAGCATGTCGGCGAGAGCCCCAAGGAGGCGATTGCTGCGGGGATCGGCATGGTGCATCAACATTTCATGCTGGTCGAGGTTTTCACGGTGGCGGAGAACTTGATCCTCGGCCGTGAGGACAGCAAGGCCGGCGTGCTCAACATGGGTGAGGCACGACGCACCGTCCAGGTGCTCTCTGAACGCTACGGGCTGGACGTAGATCCGGATGCACTTATTGAGGACCTCCCGGTAGGTGTGCAGCAGCGAGTCGAGATCTTGAAGGCACTGGCAAATGATGCCAAGTACCTGATCTTCGACGAACCGACCGCAGTACTCACACCGCAGGAAACCGACCAGCTGATAGCGGTGATGCATTCGCTTCGCGACGAGGGCAAAGCGATCGTGTTCATCACCCACAAGCTGCGTGAGGTCCGGGAGATTGCAGACAAGATCACCGTGATCCGGCACGGCAAAGTGGTCGGCACGGCGAGGCCGACCGATTCCGAGTCGGACCTGGCCGAACTCATGGTGGGCCGTCATGTCGAGCTCGTCGTGGACAAGAAGCCAGCCTCGCCCACCGCAGAGCCACGACTGGTGATGGAGGGCGTCTGGGTGGCCAGCCCGAACGGCGCGCTCGCGGTGCGCGATCTCGACCTCCAGGTGTTCGGTGGAGAGATCGTCTGCATCGCAGGCGTTCAAGGCAACGGCCAGACTGAGCTCGCCGAGGCGTTGCTCGGCGTGACACCGATCATGAAAGGATCGATGCTGCTCGACGGCAATCAGATCGCCGGGCTGTCACCGCGGGAAACCATTGATGCCGGCCTCGGGTTCGTTCCCGAGGACCGCCAGCAGCATGGCTGCGTCGGCACATTTACCGTGGCCGAGAACTTGATCTTGAATCACCATGACGAACCGCCGTACGCGCGCGGCATCGCACTTGACTTGTCCAAGGTCAAACAGAACGCTTCCCATCGCGTCAACGAGTTCGACATCCGCACGCATTCAATCGAGGCGAGTGTGTCCTCGTTGTCCGGCGGCAATCAGCAGAAAGTGGTATTGGCTCGTGAGCTGTCACGGTCGCTGGCCCTCCTGGTCGCCTCCCAGCCCACTCGAGGTCTCGACGTTGGGGCAATCGAGTTCGTCCACAAGAGGCTGATCGAGGAACGAGACCGCGGCACGGCCGTCGTGATCATATCCACGGAGCTGGATGAGGTCGTCGCACTGGCCGATCGGATCGCGGTCATGTACCGCGGCCGAATCGTTGGCATCGTGCCGCCGGACACCTCACGTGAAGTGCTCGGCCTGATGATGGCCGGCGTGCCTACCGAGGAAGCCTTGGCGAGTGCCTCGATGACCACTCTGGCTGAGGAGGACGCCGCCCTAGAGGCCAGTCTCGAGGAGATGCCTCATGAGTCCTGAGCCGCGGAGGCGCTTTAGAGCGATCCCATGGTCCGACGTACTAATCACGATTGCATCGATCGTGCTCGCCTTCATCGTCGGCGCGCTCCTTATGATCATCTCCGACACAGAAGTCCGCAGCAAGTTCGCCTACTTCTTCGCCCGTCCTTCGGATGCACTGATCGCCTCCTGGGACAAGGTCAGCAGCACGTACGCGGCATTGATCAAAGGAGCGATCGGCGGCTACGGGCCGATCAGCGAGACGACCGCACAAGCGGCACCGCTAATCTGTGCCGGCCTTGGTGTGGCTCTGGCCTTCCGTGCGGGTCTTTTCAATATCGGTGCTCAGGGTCAGGCCATCCTCGGCGCGATCGTGGCCGCATACATCGGTTTCACGTGGCATCTACCGCCAGGTATACATCTCCTGCTGGCCACCCTCGGAGGTCTCCTCGGTGGCGCGTTCTGGGGCAGCATCGTGGGCTGGCTGAAGGCGAAGACCGGGGCCCACGAAGTGATCGTGACGATCATGATGAACTACATCGCGTTAGGTCTGTTGGCCTATCTGCTCACCACTCCCGCCTTCCAGCGGCCCGGGCGGACCGATCCGATCTCCCCAATCGTGGACTGGAACGCCACCTTGCCACGACTGGAGGGCGGCCAACTGCACCTGGGCTTTGTGCTCGCCCTGCTCGCTGCCGTAGGGATCTGGTGGGTGTTGGAACGCTCGACCACCGGCTTCACGATCCGCGCTGTGGGGGCGAATCCCCATGCAGCGGCGACAGCAGGAATGAGTGTGGGCCGGACCACGGTGATCACCATGCTTCTGGCGGGAGCACTCGCGGGTCTTGCCGGCGTTCAGGCGGCGTTGGGTCCCAGCGCATCGGGCCTTCCGGTGCCGCTTTCACTGGGGATTGTGGGCTCCGTTGGCTTCGACGCCATCACCGTTGCTCTGCTCGGCCGCTCACGACCCTTGGGAACCGTGCTCGCCGGCTTGCTGTTCGGCGCCCTGCATGCCGGTGGCCTGGCTATGCAGAGCATTGCTCAAACACCGCTCACGCTGACGACCGTGCTGCAGGCACTGATCGTGCTCTTTGTTGCGGCGCCCGCACTCGTCACCAAGATCGTGCCCTTCCTGAAGCCTCGCAGGACCCGAGCGCTCGGGCCGGTTCCGGAAGGAGGCCTGGCGTGATGATTGCAAGGGGGGCGACCCCCTTGAACCCCCGCCGCGTGCACAACAACACACGGGAGCACGCGCGATGAGCGTTGACACCGTCGAGCAGTCTCCACCGCAGGCCGAAGCGGCTCGCGTCGAAACGCCGCAGAAGCGCCGGCAACGCTTATCCACCGGGGTCCTTATCGCGATCGTCGGACTGCTCCTCATTGTCGGCCTGGCATCGACAACCGGCAGTGCCCGCTTCGCTCTATCCGATGCCTTTGACGCGGTGCAGCTGCCGACTGTGACACTGCCTGGTTTCACCACGATTCTGGTCTGTGCCCTACTCTGCCTCGCGGCCGCGGTCGGCTACCTGTCCGGCCGAATGCGCGGCCGGTGGCCGGTGTTGGCGGGTGCCGTGGCTGGGCTGGCTGTCGTCGTGGGCTTCCTGACCTGGGCCGCGTCTGGCCGAGAGTTGCCGTTCCCAGTGAGCAACCAGTTCGCCGGCACCTTGTCGCTCGCTACGCCTCTGGTCTTTGGTGCGCTCTGCGGGGTGTTGTGCGAACGATCCGGAGTCGTCAACGTGTCGATCGAAGGGCAGTTCCTCTCTGCAGCTTTTGCTACCGCCATAGTCGGGAGTGTTACTCAATCAGTGACAGCGGCCATGCTCGCGGCAGTCCTCGCAGGCCTCGCGATGGCTGCGCTCCTGGCGGTGTTCTCGATCAACTACCTGGTAAACCAGGTGGTGCTGGGTGTTGTGCTCAATCTGCTCGCGATCGGGCTCACCGGCTTCCTCTTTGATCAACTGGTGGAGCCTGCGTCGCTCCAGTACAACTCCGCGCCGGTGCTGGAACCGATCCCGATTCCCGGCCTCTCCCAGATCCCGTTCTTTGGTCGCGTGTTCTTCGAGCAGAACATCCTGGCCTATCTGGCAGGAATCTCGGTTTTCGTAGTCTGGCTGATTCTCTATCGGACCACCTGGGGCCTCCGAATTCGCGCCACGGGCGAGCATCCTGAGGCGGCCGACACGGTAGGCATCAGCGTTCGCGGGATCCGGTGGTCAGCTGTGCTGGCCGGCGGGGTGTTCGGCGGTCTTGGCGGATCCTTCTTTACACTCGCGTCAACCGGCTCGTTCACCAAGGAGTTCACTGTCGGCAACGGGTTCATCGCGCTTGCCGCAGTGATCATGGGCCGCTGGCATCCTGTGCTCGCGTCGATCATGTGCTTGTTCTTCGGCTTCGTGACCCAGATGGCCTCCCAGCTGCAGACCCTGAATACCCCGATGCCCAGCCAGTTCCTGCTGGTCCTGCCGTACGTTGCGACGATCATCGCTGTCGCCGGGCTGGTGGGCCGGGTGAGACCGCCCGCCGCTGACGGTATTCCCTTCGAGAAATAGGGTTTGTCCTGAGGCTGAAATGACCCCCGAGCCTGCCGAGATGCGCTCCGAGCCCGTCGAGATGCGCCCTAAGCCTGACGTCGAGGCGCGGATCTCAATCGACTGGGAGCAGCTCCGTTCCGCAGCGATAGAGGCCAGGGGGCACGCGTATGCGCCCTACTCACACTTTCCAGTGGGTGCTGCCGCGCTGGTTGATGACGGGCGGGTGGTCACCGGCTGCAATGTGGAGAACGCCTCGTACGGGTTGGGCTTGTGTGCCGAATGCGGCGTGGTGTCGGAGCTGCATGCCAGCGGTGGAGGCCGGCTTGTCGCATTGGCCTGTGTCGATGGAGCAGGCGGGATCCTGATGCCGTGCGGACGCTGTCGCCAGCTGCTCTGGGAACACGGGGGCGCTGAGTGCCTGGTCCAGACGCCTTCCGGCATTCTGCCAATGAGTGCCGTGCTGCCTCAGGCTTTTGGCGCTGACGACTTGGTGCGGAGGCATCGTGAGCCTTGACGTGGAAGCTCTCCAGGCTTTCCCGAAGGTGTCGCTTCATGATCATCTTGATGGCGGGCTGCGGCCGCAGACGGTCATCGAGCTCGCGACCGAGGCCGGGCATCTGCTGCCGGCCGACAATGCTGATGATCTTGGTCGGTGGTTCGCCGAGTCGGCGACCTCCGGCTCGCTCCCGCGTTACCTGGGAACCTTCGATCACACCATCGCAGTAATGCAGACCGCGCCCAATCTGCGTCGGGTCGCTAGGGAGTTCGTGGAGGACCTCGCCGCGGACGGAGTGATCTACGGCGAGACGCGCTGGGCGCCCGAACAGCATCTGAGGGCTGGGTTGACCGCGGCCGAGGCGGTTGAGGCCGTTCGTGATGGCTTGGCCGAGGGTGTAGCGGGAGCTCGGGCCGGCGGGCACGAGATTGAGGTACGCCAGCTCGTCACCGCCATGCGTCAGGCCGAACCCACTCGTGGTATTGCTGAACTGGCACTGCGTTATCGCCGCGACGGCGTCGCCGGGTTCGACATCGCCGGACCAGAGAAGGGCTTTCCTCCATCGCGGTTCATGAGGTCCTTCCAGCTGTTGCGGCATCAAAGCGCCTACTACACGATTCATGCCGGCGAGGCGGACGGGTGTGAATCCATCTGGGAAGCGGTGCAGGTATGCGGAGCCAACCGGATCGGTCACGGCGTCGCGATCATCGAGGACCTGCAGTTCGACGACGACGGCAGTGCCATGCTCGGCGACTTCGCAGCGTACCTGCTCAACGAGCAGATCCCGTTCGAAATGTGCCCGTCCTCCAACGTCCAGACCGGCGCGGTAGCGTCCATTGCCGACCATCCAATTCATGGCCTAGACCGACTGGGCTTTCGAGTGACCGTCAATCCGGACAACAGGTTGATGAGCGCGACCACTGTGACCAGGGAGTTCGGCCTGCTGGCCGAGGCATTCGGCTACACACTTTCTGACGTAAGGAGGCTCACTATCAATGCGGCCAAGAGCGTCTTCGCGCCATACGGCGTACGCAGGGCCCTGGTTGAGCGCATTGCGGCTGCGTAAACTGCCGCCTTGAAACGCCGGCCGGGGGTGGTGTCGCGCCGGGCTAGGGTTTAGCGCATGACTTCGCGCGTCCTAGCCGCGGTGGCGTGGCCTTACGCAAACGGCCCTCGCCACATCGGCCACGTCTCAGGGTTCGGGGTTCCGTCAGACATCTTCGCGCGTTACATGCGGATGAGCGGGCACGAGGTTTTGATGGTGTCGGGGACCGACGAGCACGGCACGCCGATCTTGGTCGAGGCCGAGCGTGAGGGGCTGACCCCTCGAGAGACTGCCGACAAGTACAACCGCGTCATCGTCAACGACCTGCGTGACCTTGGATTGTCGTACGACCTCTTCACCCGGACTACTACCCGCAACCACTACGCGGTGGTCCAGGATGTCTTTCTTGGGCTGCATCGCAATGGCTATGTGGTGCCCGAGATCACGATGGGCGCGGTGAGCCCGTCGACTGGTCGAACGCTGCCGGACCGCTACATCGAAGGCACCTGCCCGATCTGCGGCTACCCCAGTGCGCGCGGCGATCAATGCGACAACTGCGGCAACCAGCTGGACCCGATCGACCTGATCAATCCCGTCTCGAGAATCAACGGGGAGACGCCCAAGTTTGTCGAAACCGAGCACTACCTGTTGGATCTTCCGGCGCTGGCGGGTTCGCTGGGGAAATGGTTGAGCTCCCGCACCGACTGGCGGCCCAACGTGCTGAAGTTCAGCCAGAACTTGCTGGAGGATCTCAGGCCGCGGGCGATCACCCGCGATCTGGACTGGGGGGTGCCGGTGCCGCTGGACTATTGGCGTGACCAGCCGATGAAGCGGCTCTATGTGTGGTTCGACGCCGTCATCGGTTACCTCTCAGCATCGGTGGAGTGGGCCAAGCGCAGTGGTGATCCGGACGCCTGGAAGCAATGGTGGATCGACCCGGACGCGCGCAGCTACTACTTCATGGGCAAGGACAACATCGTCTTCCACACTGTGATCTGGCCCGGGATCCTGCTCGGTCACAACGGTGAGGGTGATCATGGCGGCACCGTCGGGCCGCTAGGTGAGCTCCGCTTGCCCGACGAGATCGTCTCGAGCGAATACCTGACCATGAGCGGCTCGAAGTTCTCCACCAGCCGCGGCAAGGTCATCTACGTCGGCGATTTCTTGCGGGATTTCGGGCCGGATGCCTTGCGCTACTTCATTGCCGTGGCGGGCCCAGAGAGCACCGACACCGATTTTACCTGGGACGAGTTTGTCCGGCGCACCAACTTCGAGCTCGCCAACGAGTGGGGCAACCTGGTGAATCGCTCGATCTCCATGGCGTATAGGAACAACGGCGTCATCCCAACCCCTGGCCCATTGCTCGATGTTGATCATGACTTGTTGCGCACGTCTCGGGGTGCGTTCGACACCGTGGGCGCACTGTTGGGCCGCAGCCGGTTCAAGCTTGCGATCACCGAAGCCATGCGAGTGGTCGGTGCTGCGAACAAGTACATCTCAGACACCGAACCATGGAAGCTGGGACGCGATCCCGAGCGACGCGACACCGTGCTCCACACGGCGCTGCAGGTCGTCTCGGATGCCAACACGCTCCTCACTCCCTTTCTGCCGCATTCCGCGCAGAAGATCCATGAAGCGCTGGGCGGGACGGGTATCTGGGCGGCCCAGCCGGAGATCCGCGAGGTGAGCGAAGAGGGTGGCCCCGACTATGCGGTGATCATGGGCGATTACGCCGCCGAGCAGGCCCGCTGGGAATCTCGTCCGATCACTCCAGGAACCCCGCTGCTGCGCCCAACCCCGCTATTTGTCAAGCTCGATGAGACTCTGGGCGAGACTGGCCCCGAGTGGGCACCAATCGAACGCTGATCTCGGAGTAGTGGCTAAGTGCCAGTTCATCCACCTGCGGCTGCCAGCGCGGCAGTCAGTTCTTCGGCGTTCAGCCGCCGGGTGTAGCCAGGCGTACCGGGTTGGATGCGCCAGCTCTCCGCCAATGAACCGGCGTCGACGACGTCGAAACCGAATCCATCGATCAACTCCGCCACCTTGGCCTTTGCGGCCGGGTCGTCCCCGGCGATCACCAGCGCACGTCGGTTACGCGTGCCCGGCGGCGTCGCGTCACTTATGAGCTGCTGCGAGTAGATGTGATTGAACGCCTTGACTACATATGCTCCGCGCAGCCTCTGCTGTAGCAGCTCGGAGCTAGTCAGGCTGTCGTCGTCGAGCGCCGGGATGGTGCCATCCCGCCGCGGGTAGTAGTTGTTGGCATCGATCACCACCTTGCCCACAAGCGGCTCGACCGGCACGGCGTCGATTGCCTTCACCGGGGTCGCAACGACCACGAGATCACCAGCCCTGGCGGCCTCCTCGGTGCGGCCGGCACGGGCTCGTGGACCCAGCTCGGACACCAGATCAGTCAGCGTCTCCGGTCCTCGTGAATTGCTGATCACGACGTCGTACCCGCTCGTGATTGCTGCGCGTGCGATCTGGCTGCCGATATGGCCGGCACCGATCAGCCCTATGGTGCTGACTGCATCAATGGTCATGACGGCCGGAACTCATGAGTGTCCTCCGCTATTCCTCGTCCGCCTAGTACGAAGTGCCGCCGGAGAGCGATAGCGCACCGGTTGGATGCCACACCGTCTTGATCTCCAAGAAGGCGCGGAGTCGGGCGGTTCCAGGTGCAGCTGCGAAGTCGGGACGGCCTCTCGGAAAATAGATGCGCTTGACCGTTTGCGCCGCCGCCTGCTCCAGGGACTTCCGGAGTTCGGCATCGGCGCCTGTGAGGTCGAGAGCGTTGACGTCCGCATGAGCGGCCATGTGCGGTGCCAGTTCAGCAACTCTTCCGGTCAGGATGTTGATGACACCGGCAGGCACGTCAGAGGTAGCGACGACCTCGGCGAAGGCAATCGCTACGCACGGATCCTGCTCGGCAGCGATCACCACACAGGCGTTGCCCCCGGTGATCACCGGTGCCAACACCGAGACCAGGCCCAGGAGTGGCGATCCCGACGGCGCAAGGATGCCGACCACGCCCGTCGGCTCTGGAGCGGAGTAAGAGAAGTAGGGGCTGGACACCGGGTTGGCGCTCCCGAGCATCGCAGCCAACTTGTCTGTCCAGCCGGCATAATGCACGAGCCGATCAATCGCTGCATCCACCTCAGTCGTGGCGATCTTGGTCGAGGCGCCGGTGCTGATCATGATCAGTTCGGCGAATTCTGTACGACGGCCTTCCAGCATCTCGGCGATCCGGTAGATCACCTGGCCCCGGTTGTACGCGGTGGCTTTCGACCAGGCGGCATGACCCTTGCGAGCCGCGACCACCGCATCCCGGAGGTCCTTGCGCGAGGCCAGCGCCGCATTGGCCATGAAGTTTCCATTGTTATCACTCGCCTGATACGTCCGGCCGGACTCAGAACGTGGAAACGCTCCGCCGATGAAGAGCTTGTAGGTCTTGGAGACCGCGAGGTGCGTCATCGCATAACCGCCTCATCGTCGGTATTCAGGTAGGCGGCTAGACCCGACGGTCCCCCTTCCCGGCCGAATCCCGACTCCTTGTACCCGCCGAAGCTAGCCGTCGGATCGAACCGGTTGAAGGTGTTGTCCCAGATCACACCTGACCGGAGCGCCGCCGCCATGCCCATGGCCCGCGAGCCCTTCTCCGTCCACACCCCGGCCGACAGGCCGTACGGGCTGTTGTTGGCCTTCGCGACGGCCTCATCCGGCGTTCGGAACGTCATCGTGGTAAGAACTGGGCCGAAGATTTCCTCGCGCGCAATCCGCATGGATGGCGTCGCGTTGGTGAAGATCGAGGGGGACAGGTAGTAGCCATTCTTTGGCAGCAGGCACGAGGAGGACCACAGTTCAGCGCCCTCGGCCATCCCAGCATCCATCAGTGCCGTGATGCGTCCGAGCTGTGCCTCGGAGTTGATCGCACCTACGTCGGTGTTCTTGTCCATCGGGTCGCCGACCCGGAGCGTCTCGATCCGCTGCTTGAGTCGCTCGAGGAACTCTTCGGCGATCGACTCCTGCACCAGCAGGCGGGAACCTGCGCAGCACACCTGTCCCTGGTTGAAAAAGATGCCGTTGATGATGCCCTCAACGGCTTGGTCCTGCGCTGCGTCCTCGAAGATGATGTTGGCGCCCTTGCCACCCAGCTCCAAGGTGATCTTGCGACCGGTACCGGCCAATTCCCGCTGGATGCGGCGCCCGACAGCAGTGGAGCCAGTGAAGGCGACCTTGTCGATGCCGGGGTGATTGACCAGCCCCGAGCCTACTTCGCCGGCTCCGGTGACGATGTTCACCACTCCCGCTGGCAGATCGGCATCGGCGATGATCTCGGCTAGCACCAAGATCGATAGTGGCGTGGTCTCGGCCGGCTTGATCACCACAGTGTTGCCCGCGGCGAGTGCCGGTGCGATCTTCCAGGCAGCCATCAACAGCGGGAAGTTCCACGGAATGACCTGTCCGGCAACGCCCAGCGGCTGCGGCGCCGGCCCCAGGCCAAGATGTTGCAACTTGTCAGCCCAGCCCGCGTGATAGAAGAAGTGTTGCGCCGCTGCCGGGACATCGAAATCCCGGGTTTCCTTGATCGGTTTGCCATTGTCTAGGGTTTCCACCACGGCCAGCTCGCGCGACCGCTCGGCGATGGAACGCGCGATCCGAAACAGGTACTTCCCCCGCTCGGCGCCGGTCATCGATGACCAGATCTCATACGCCTGGCGAGCGGCTTTAACTGCCCGGTCGATGTCGGCCGCGTTGACGGTTGAGACGGTCGAGAGCTTCTCCCCGGTTCCGGGGTTGATGGTGTCGCGATCTTCGCCGCTGCCCTCCTTGAAGGTGCCGTCGATGAATGGCAGGTAGCGGTCTTTGATGTCGGCAATGGCACTCGACTCGGGCGCCGGGGAGGATTCCCATTCCATGATCGAACT
>Ga0081455_10008640_pt1 | contig 10560 bp, 8 predicted proteins | sample TabmetS3T2R1_FD_70207 | JGI IMG/M metagenome (GOLD analysis project Ga0081455, IMG submission 70207) | Tabebuia heterophylla rhizosphere microbial communities from the University of Puerto Rico - S3T2R1 | ecosystem: Host-associated > Plants > Roots > Rhizosphere ... | reverse complement strand
GAACCAGGAGTCGAATTGGCAGAGCTTGAGATCCGCAACCTGCACGTGACCGCCGAGGGCAAGGAGATCCTCAAGGGAGTCAGCCTCGACGTCGAGAAGGGGTCGATTCACGCGCTGATGGGCCCGAACGGCTCGGGGAAGTCCACCCTCGCCAACGCGATCATGGGACACCCCGGCCTCGAGGTGACCGAGGGGACGATCACCTTCAAGGGCGAGGACATCACCGAGGCCGACCCCGACGAGCGGTCCCAGATGGGGCTGTTCATGGCGTTCCAGTACCCCGTGGCGATCCCGGGCGTCACGGTCGCCAAGTACCTGCGCATGGCCGTCAACGCGCACCGCGATGCGGCCGGCGAGGAGCCGGTGAAGCTGAAGGACTTCCGCAAGGAGACCGAGGAGGCCATGCAGCTCACGAACATCCCCAAGGAGTTCTCCTCGCGCTATCTCAACGACGGCTTCTCCGGCGGTGAGAAGAAGCGGATGGAGATCCTGCAGCTCGCGATGCTGCGACCCGAGATGTCCGTCCTCGACGAGACCGACTCCGGGCTCGACATCGACGCGCTGCGGGTCGTCGCCGAGGGCGTCAACAAGTTCGCCGGCCCGGGGATGGGCGTACTGATCATCACCCACTACCAGCGGATCCTCCATCTGATCAAGCCGGACGCGGTCCACGTCCTCTACGACGGCCGGATCGTCAAGGAGGGCGGCCCGGAGCTGGTCGAGCAGCTCGAGGAGAAGGGCTACGGCTGGATCCGGGAAGAGGTCGAGGCGGGCGCCGCCGCCTAGCCGAGTTCAAATGGAGCCGACGGCGACCACAGCCCTCTCACTGCCGCGATCCATCGAGGAGATCCGCGCGGAGTTCCCGATCCTCGCCCGTCAGGTCCACGGACAGCAGCTCGCCTACCTCGACAACGGCGCGACCGCGCAGAAGCCACTCGCGGTGATCGAGACGCTCGATCGCTACCTCCGCGTGCACAACGCGAACGTCCACCGGGGGGTGCACACCCTCTCCGAGGAGGCAACCGCCCTCTTCGAGGAGGCCCGGCTGATCATGGCCTCTCACCTCGGCGCGAGCCGGCACGAGGTGATCTTCGTCCGCAACGCGACCGAGGCCCTCAACCTGGTCGCGTACTCGTGGGGCAGGACCAACGTCAAGGCGCGCGACCGGATCGTGGTCACCGAGATGGAGCACCACTCCAACGTCGTCCCCTGGTACCAGCTGGCGCAGGAGAAGGGCGCCGACCTCGACTGGGCGCCGATCGACGGCGAGGGCCGGCTCGATCTCGACGCGCTCGCCTCGCTGCTCGAGCGTGGACCAAAGCTCGTCTGCGTGGCGCACGTCTCCAACGTGCTCGGCACGATCAACCCGATCCCCGAGATCGCTCGCATGGCGCACGACGCCGGCGCGCTGCTCGTCGTCGACGGCGCGCAGGCCGGGCCGAAGCTGGAGCTCGACATGGCCGAGCTCGGGGCCGACTTCTACGCGGTCACCGCGCACAAGATGTACGGGCCGACCGGAGTCGGCGCGCTCTTCGGCCGGCGCGAGCTGCTCGAGGAGATGCCGCCCTTCATCGGCGGTGGCTCGATGATCCGCAAGGTCTCCAAGGAGCTGATCACCTGGGCGGACCTGCCGGCCAAGTTCGAGGGCGGCACGCCGGCGATCGGGGAGGCAATCGCCTTCGGCGAGGCGGTCCGCTGGCTCGACGAGCTCGGCCTGCCCGCCGTCCACGCCACCGAGGTGGAGCTGACCTCCTACGCACTGGAGCGGATCGCGGAGGTGCCGCGCCTGACCGTCTTCGGCCCGCCCGCGGGCGACGAGCGAGGCGGGATCGTCTCCTTCGCGATGGACGGCGTGCACGCTCACGACGTCTCCGAGATCCTCGACCGCCACGGCGTCGCCGTGCGAGCGGGACATCACTGCGCCCAGGTGCTGATGCAGCGGCTCGGGGTCCCCGCCACGACCCGGGCGAGCTTCGCGGTCTACAACACCCGCGACGAGGTCGATCGGCTGATCGAGGGCCTGCTGGACACCCGGCGTATCTTCGGTGAGTGATGGACGAGCTCTACCGCGATCAGATCCTCGAGCATTACAAGCGACCCCACCACTTCGGCCGCCCCGACGACTATGACCTCGAGTTCGAGGACTCGAACCCGTTCTGCGGTGACGAGCAGCACGTCTTCCTGAGCCTCGACGAGGACGGCCGCGTCAGGGAGGTCGGCTTCGAGGGTCAGGGATGCGCGATCTCGACGGCCGCCACCTCGTTGCTCACGGACGAGCTCGAGGGCATGACGCGCGAGGAGATCCTCGGGCTGCCCAAGGAGTTCGTCCTCGACCTGCTCGGCATCGACATCTCCGCGACGCGAATGAAGTGCGCGATGCTCGGCCTCAAGGTGGTCAAGGGCGCCAGCCTCGGCGAACCCGCCGACTGGGAGGACGAGGGCGAGCAGGGCGACCCGGCCGAAGCCGCCTCGCTCTGATGAGTTCCGAGCTTGTTGGGCCTCAGCTATCGCTGGTGATTCCCGCCTACAACGAGGTGGGGGCATTGCCGGCCCTGCTCGAGGAGAGCGAACAGGTATGTGCCCGGTTGGGGCTCGACTGGGAGATCGTCGTGGTGGACGACGGCTCGACGGACGGCACCGGCGAGCTTCTCGAGAAACACGCGCTGGAGCACGATTGCGTGCGGGTGGTCAGGTTGCGGCGGAACTTCGGAAAGTCAGCGGCCCTGACGGCCGGCTTGGACCATAGTTCCGGAAACATCGTGATCACGCTCGATGCGGACGGACAGGATGACCCGGCTGAGATCCCCGCCCTGATCCGGAAGCTCGACGAGGGCTATGACGTGGTGTCCGGCTGGAAGCGGCGGCGGCGCGACCCCCCGATGAAGCGGTGGTCATCGCGGGTGTTCAACTGGGCGACCGCGCGCGTCTCGGGCGTGCGCCTACACGACTTCAACTGCGGGCTGAAGGCGTATCGCGGAGACTGCGTCCGATCCCTGGAGATCTACGGTGAGCTGCACCGCTTTGTCCCGGTGCTCGCCGCGCAGCGGGGTTGGCGCGTGGCGGAGCTTCCCGTGGAGCACCGCCCGCGCCTGCACGGGACCTCGAAGTTCGGCGTGGCGCGCTACCCGCGCGGCCTGCTCGACCTGCTCACCGTCGTGTTCCTCGGCCGATACAGCCTTCGGCCGCTGCATCTCTTCGGCGGCATCGGCCTCGTTCTGGGCCTGGTCGGTACCGCGATCTGCGCCTACCTGGCGGTGCTCAAGATCGGGGGAGCCGCGATCGGTGAGCGGCCTCTGTTGCTGCTCGGCGTGCTCTGCATCCTGGTCGGCGCTCAGTTCTTCACCCTGGGTCTGCTCGGCCAGCTGATCGCGGCGACCGCCCAGGAGCGCACTCGGCCGCGAGCCGATCAGTACGACATCCGGAGCGTAGTTGAGGCCGGCGCAACCGCCGATACCGACCTCACGGTCCCAGCTGACCCTGAGGTGAGCAGCCCCTCGCCCGGGTCATAGCGGCGGGCCACAGATCTGCAACGGCGTCGCCGACGTGGACGCATACCAGGGATCCGGCGCCGAGTCGCGGGGCACCGGGAGCGCCATCCACTCGCCCGGGTTCAGCTCGCCGGCTTGGACCGTGAAGCCGTTGCCAAAGCGGCGAAGCGTCACCGGACCGGGGTCCTCTGACCTCAGGACGGTCCCGCCGGGGGGGATCTCGAAGCTGACCTTCCCTCCGAATCCGCCCTTGGCTGACCGGCATGCAGTGCCCGGTGCCGTGCTCGGCTCGAGGTGCAGTCTGAGGACCCCCGCAAGGAGTCCGTCGACCCGATCTCGGGTGTCCTCGCTCTGAGCGCGCAGGGAATCCAGGGAAAACGCAGGTGATCCGAACTGCCGCACGGCGTCGAAGTAATTCCCCTCATTCTGCTGTCCTGGGATGAAGGTCCGTCCTGTGATGAGAGCCAAAGTTGCGGCGGACAACTCGGCCTGACGTTGCGGACCGAGGATCTCGACTGCGGTCAGGGAACTTCGGCTAGTCGTGGACGCGGCCCGAAGTAGTCGCGAGCCGTCCCTGAGAAGGGCGATGTTGGTGGCCACACCCATCACAGCCGCGACGTACAAGATGGTCATCCCCCGACGTTTGAGTCGCACCCCCCGCGCCGCCTCGACGGCGACCAGCAGCACGGCGATCGCGCCCGGAAAAAGGTAATCCGATCTCTGCGGCACCCGAAGCGGTGACGAGAGCGCAGTCGAAGCCCCCAGCAGCCACAAGGTTGCCGGCACCGCCATCGTCGCCCACAGCCACCTCGGAATGCGCCCCCGCCACAATCGCCAACCAAGACACGCGATTGCGATCAGCGCAATCACGGGACCCCAGTCGCGGCCGAGTGAGGGATAGTTGAGCCCGAGCAGTGACGCCCCGACGATGGCCAGTGAGTTGAGGGCCCAGTTCGGCAGCAGCAGAAGATTCGACAGATGGGTGTAGTCATCAGCGCTGCCTGCCTGGTGTCGGGACCAGAGGAGCCACGCTGCGTAAAGTGCAGCCGGAAGGACGAAAACCCAGGCTCGGCGCCAGCGGTCGGTGCTGATCAGGATCAACACGGCCGCGCCCGCCAGGAAGGGGAGCGCGACGGAATAAGTGGCGAGGCCGAGACAGAGCAGAAGACAGGCGCAGAGATCACCCCTGAAGTTCCGGCGGTCGAGCGCGAGCAGTGCGCCAAGTCCGGCCGCCACCGAAAGCAGCACGGTGAATCCATTGCCCGTCAGCACGTGACGGTAGTCCGAACCGAAGAAGAGGAGTACCAGCGTCGGAGCGAAAGCGGCTGCGGACCCGATGCGCCGCTTGGCGAACGCGAAGAAGAGCCCCGCGGTGAGTAAGACCATGGAGATAGTGAGCAGGCGGAAGGGGAGATAGCCCGCCCCGAACACATTCAGGATCGCTGCATAGGTGAGCCGCGAGGTGACGTATAGATGCCCGTTGAACGGGCGGAAAGCCGTCTCCAGGTCGAGATTCGGGCTGCCGTCGAAGAGGCGGATCTCATCCGGCGAGAAAAAGGTGCTCCGGCCTAGCCACAGGGCCAGGGCCGCGGCTGCGGCCATCGCAACGGCTACTCCAATCCAGACATCTCTCTCCCGGATTCCAGCGGGCATCCAGGAATGCCGCGCTTCCGGGGGGCGAACTGTGCCTTGCATCGCGGCGCTGTGCGATTGCTCGCTGTGGGTTTTTTCAATCACTTACGCGGCGGACCGCAGATCTGCAACGGCGTCGCCGACGTGGACGCATACCAGGGATCCGGCGCCGAGTCGCGCGGCACCGGAAGCGCCATCCACTTCCCCGGAGTCAGCTGGCCGGCCTGGACGGTGAAGGAGCTCCCGAATCGTCGGAGCAACACCGGAGCCGCCGTCCCTGTCGACCGAAGCACGGCACCGCCCTCGGGAAGCTGAAAGCTGAAATTCTGGCCGATCTGTTTCCCGGTTGAGACGCAACGCCCTGTCGGCGGGGCCGTCGGCCGCAGGACGATGCCGTTGGCGTCGGCGAGGACTGCGTCGGCTTCCACCCGTATCGACTCTCCCTGTGCCCGGAGCTCCGGCAGAGAAAACGCCGGGGAGCCGAACTCCCGCACCGCCGCGAGGTAACCCGTGGCCACGTCCCCCTCGCCGCTGCCGCGGAGCACCCCGCCCAGGCCCAGGCGGACAACCGGCAGATGTGGGCCCAGTCGTCCGCCATCCAGCTCGACTGCCGCGAGATCCGCTCGAGACAGATCGGCGTGCAAACGCTGGGACTTCGAGCCATCGCGGAGCAGGGCGATGTTCGTCGCCAAGCTGACGGCGGCGATCAGGTAGAGGATGGCCATGCCGCGTCGCTGGATCCGAATCCCGCGCGCCGCCTCGACCGCTACGAGCAGGACGGCGATTGCGCTCGGATAGGCATAGCGGGTGGAATCGGGCACACGCAGCGGCGGGAACGCCGCCGCTGCTCCCATGAGCCACAGCGTTCCCGCCACCGCCATCATCGCCCACATGAAGCGCGGGACGCTCCCTTGCCACAGCCTGAAGCCGAGCGCGGCGAGCGCCAGGATGGCCAGGGGCGGCCCCCAGCCGGTGCCCAAGGCCGTGTAATTGAGGCCGAGAAGCGATGCTGCGCTCGAGGCCAGGGAGTTGAACGCCCAATTGGGGAAGAGCAGAAGATTGCTCAGCGTGACGCTCTCCTCGGCTCCGCCGACCCGGTTGTGTGCCCAGAGAAACCAGGCTGCGTAGAGCACCGCCGGGACGAGAAACACCCAGGCCCGGCGCCTGCGATCGGCCCCCAGCAGGATCAATACCGCCGCACCGGCCACGAACGGGATCCCCTCGCTGTAGGTGGCGACCGCGACCAAAAGCAGCACGCACGCGAGGGCATCGCCCGTCGGATCTTCGCGATCCAGCGCGAGGAGGGCGCCGATCCCGGCCGCCTGCGTGAACATGATCGTGAACCCGTTGCCCGAGATCACGTGCTGGTAGTCGGAGCCGAAGAAAAGCAGCGGGAGCGTCAGCGCCAGTGCAGCCATGGCTCCGACTCGCCTCCGAGCGAAGGCAAAGAACAGGCCTGCCGTCAGCAGAACGGCTCCGATCGCCAGCAGCCGGAACTGGAGGTAATCCGGCCCGGCGAGGTGCAGCAGCGCGTAGTAGACCAAACGCGGGACGAGGATCAGGTGACCGTTGTAGGGCTCGAGGGCTCCCTGCAGGTCGAGATGGGGGGTCGTGCTGAAGAACGCCACCTCATCGGACGAGAACGCCGTGTCGCGCCCGAACCAGGCGTTCAGCAGGATCGCCCCGATCATCGCTGCGACCAAGGCGATCTCGACCTGGGTATCCCCGATCCGATCGGGCGTCCACGAGCGCGCGCGGCTCGACACCGGTCTCGATTCCGTGGCCGTGGTCGTCATGAGTTGGCGCGGCAAAGGGCTTCGAGATCCCCCGGGCGCGGAGGGAGGAAGAGTAACCGCGGCAGAGCGCCTTCCGAGGCGGAGGGTGTTAGATCACGGCGATGCCGCGGCCGGGATCCCGTCTCGACTCTCGGAATGCAGCCCTGGCGCTGCTCGGGCTGGCGATGGCGGTCTCCGTGGTGGTGGTCCTCTACGCGGGCCGCGGACGCACCTTCGGCTCGGACGAGCTCGTCTACGCGACCAGGCTCAGTCAGCAATCGCTTTGGCACGCGATGTTCCACCCGCCGTCGAACAGCTACCTGATCGCCCTGCCGATGGCCGTCTACAGGGCCCTCTACGAGACGGTGGGGATGACCAGCTACGTGCCCTACCGGCTCCTGGCGATGGCTCTCAATCTGCTCTGCGCGGGGCTCTTCTACGCGCTCGCCCGGCGCCGGATCGGCGACCTCTGGGCGCTGGCGCCGACGACTCTCCTGCTGTTCTTCGGTTTTGGGTCCGAGGAGATCCTGACGTTCCAGAGGATGCCGGGGTCGATCGCGCTCGCCGCGGGGCTCGGGATGCTCCTGGTCCTGAGCCGCGGCACGCGAGGCGCGGACATCGCTGCCGCAATTCTGCTCACCGTCTCCGTCCTCTCCCACCCGCTGGGGCTCGCCTTCGTCGCCGCGGCCGCCGTGATGATGCTCTCGCGGCCGCCCGCGGTCCGGTGGCGCAGCTGCTGGATCGTGGCCGTCCCGGCGCTCGCCTTCGCCGTGTGGTGGCTCTTCGTTCGAGCCGACGCGACGGTGCCGATGCAGTCGGACCCAGGTGAGATCGCCTCATTCGTGCGTCAGTCGTGGACGGCGACCGTGGAGGCCGTGTCGGGCGTGGCCGGCGTCGTCCCCGACCCGATCTACGACGCTTCGCTCGGCTGGATCGTGAGCGCGCTCGTCCTCGCGCTGATCGCTGTCGTCGTGGCGAGGAGGGTCCGCCGCCCGACCCCGACCTTCTGGGCCGCCGCCGCAGCCCTCCTCACGTTGATGATCATGACGGGGATCACCCGCGGAACCGAGTTCCTGATGCACGGTCGCCCAGCGGACGCCGGCCGCTATCTCTACCCACAGGCGTTTCTGCTGCTGCTCGTGCTGGTCGAGCTGGCCGGCGTGGCGCGGCCCCCCAATTGGGTGAAGGCCGCGACGGTGGTGGTGCTTGGCCTCGGCCTGATCGCGAACCTCGATGAGCTCGATCAGGCGGGGCGGGCCGGACGCGCCCTGGCACCGCAGCTGAGGACGGGCTACGGCGCGATCGAGGGCGGCGAGGAATCCGTCAACCGGGACTACTTCCCCAACGGGTATCTCTTCCCGGACGCCGGCGACTACTTCGACTTCTCACACGCCTTCGGATCCTTCGCCTTCTCGGCAGAGAAGCTGCAATCGGCGCCGATCCCCAGACGCGTAAGAGCAGACCAGGTGCTCGTAGCCGGGCTCGGGATCGTGGCGCGCCGGGCGCCGGCGGGACCGGCGGGCCGGTGCATCGTGCTGCGTCCTCCCGTCGAGGCGACCCTCGTGGTGCGCCCGGGGACCCTGTTCCTGAAGGGGGAGAACCTCCGGAACGCCAGGCTCAGGATCGGCCGGTTCAATCAGGACCCCACGGTGCCCGTCCGGGTCCCAGCCGCCGGCAGGAGCCTGCGGCTCCCGATCCCGGCCATCGACACGCCGCTGCAGTGGAGGCTCGCAGTGGCCTCGCCCTCGCCGGTGTCGGTCTGCGGCGCTACACGCCCTTCGCCCGTGAGAACGCGGGGCGGCAGCTGACGCCGCTCGCCTTCGACCTGGCGACCTTGGCGCGGACGACGGTCGCGCCCTGGAGCTGGGAGCTGAAGACCCACTTGCCCTTGCCGTTCGTGCGGTTGTCGGCGTAGTCGATCGGTCCGCGGTCCGGCGCGACCTCGAGCAGCACGACCTTGCGGTTCGCGATACATGCCGGCGACTCGCTGATGACGCGGCCGTGGAAAGGCGGGCCGCCGGCGACCCTGAGGGTGACCTTGCTGACCGCGGGCTGATCAGCACCCGCCGGGCCGGCCAGGCTGACTGCGCAGGCCAAGGCGGCCACTGCGGCTGAGATTCTCCGGATCCCCTTCACGCGGCACCCCTTTTGCGGATGGACGGCGGCCCTAGCGTAGTCACCCCGAAGAGGGGATACTGGCCACAGGGGACCATGTCCAAGGAGCTCGTACAGCTGGTGGAGAACGGATACGAAGCCTGGAACGCGGGAGACCGCGGCTGGGTGCTCGACCACATGAGCGAGGACGTCGAGTGGATCACCCCGGAGGGCGACCCCGACCCCGGCACCTTCAGGGGCCACCAGGGCGTCGAGGAGTACTGGGCCCAGTGGCGCGCCGCCGTCGGGCAGCTCAACTTCCTGGTCGAGGAGATGATCGACGCCGGTGACAACGTCGTTGTCGTCGCCAGGCGACAGGGTCGCGGCGAGCACAGCGGCCTCGAGATCTCCGACAGGGTCATCCAGGTCTTCCACTTCGAGGGCGACCAGTGCACCCGCGTCCACGAGTACTACGACCGCGATGCCGCGCTCAGCTCGCTGAGCGGCGACCGCGCCGAGGCGGTCGATCGGCCCGAGGCCGGCTAGCGAGATTGCAGGCACCCGAGCTGACAGCTCCCGAGCGGCGGCTGGAGCTGCTCCTGCGGATCCTCACCGTCGCCTTTCTCGCGCAGGCACTGATCTATCCGGTGCTCGGGCTGTTCGGACCGGCCGAGTTCCCATTCGTCGCCAACTCATTCGCCAAGGACGGGCTGTTCTTCGTCCTCTGCTTCCTCGCCGCCGGCGATGTCCGCCAGAACGGCTGGGCGGCCTGGCTGGTCGTCCTCGGGCACGTGCTGATCGTCCTCGCGCTCCTCGGGATGCTCGCCTTCGGCAATCACGACAGCGTCGCGGGCACCTTCGGCCGGCCGTTCGGGACCGACCTCAGCCCCACCCTCCAGCTCCTGATCTGGGCGGCGGCCGCGACCTTCCTCGTCGCCATCCCCCTGGCGATCGCCCTGCACAAGGCGGCTGGAGCCCGCTACGGGCTGAAGTACCTCTGGCCGCACCAGCACGCCACCGCGATGGCGATGGCGGACGTCCTGGTGATCGGCCCGGACGAGAAGCTGACGCCCGAGCAGGTCGCGGCCGGGATCGACGACTACCTGAACTCGTTCACCGCCCACGAGAAGTGGAAGTCCAAGCTGGCGCTCTCGGCGCTGACGGTCTACCCGATGATCCGCCTGCGGCCGCCCTTCGCCCTGATGAGGCCGGAGCGCCGCCTCGCGTTCATCGAGCGCTGCTTCATCAACGACGTGGTCGAGCGCCGGCTCCCCGGCGGGATCCGGAAGACGGTGCAATCGATGCTCGTCGCCGCGCAGCAGCTGGCGATCATCGGCTACTACGCCGATCCCCGGACGGCCTCCTCCACGGGATACGTCCCGTTCTCGAAGCGCAAGCGGTTCGCCAAGCAGATGAAGAAGCTGCCGGCCGATCGGCCCGTGCTGGACGTCAACGAGCCGAGCGAGGTCGACGCCGACGAGATCACCGCCGACGTCGCCATCGTCGGCAGTGGCGCGGCCGGGTCGGTGCTGGCCTATAGGCTGGCCAAGCAGGGGCGCGAGGTCGTCCTT
>Ga0081455_10008639_pt1 | contig 10561 bp, 14 predicted proteins | sample TabmetS3T2R1_FD_70207 | JGI IMG/M metagenome (GOLD analysis project Ga0081455, IMG submission 70207) | Tabebuia heterophylla rhizosphere microbial communities from the University of Puerto Rico - S3T2R1 | ecosystem: Host-associated > Plants > Roots > Rhizosphere ... | reverse complement strand
TGCCGTGAGGTGCTCGTCGACCGACCGCACGGGCGGGTCGTCTGCCACTACCGCTCCTGTCTAATCGAGGTCACGCACATACTCGCGCAACCAGGCAGTGAATGGCGCGCCGACCTGTGGGTTTCGCGTCGCGAGCTGCACGACGGCCTTCACATACTCGAGCCGATCACCGGTGTCGTAGCGCCGGCCGCGGAACACCACGCCGTGGGCAGGCACGCCGTCGCGGACGAGACGCCGCATCGCGTCGGTTATCTGGATCTCGCCGCCGAGACCGGGCTGGGTGTCGCGCAGGGCCGGGAAGATCTGCGGCGGCAGCACGTACCGGCCGATGATCGCGAGCGTGCTGGGCGCCGTCTCCGGCTGCGGCTTCTCGACGAGATCCGTGATCGCCACGACGTCGCCCTCGACCGCACCCGGCACGACGCAGCCATACTTGCGGATCTCGGGGCGGGGCACGTCGATCAGCCCGAGCACGATGCCGCCGTGCTGGTCGTAGACGTCCAGCATCTGCGCGAGCAGGTCGTCGCGATCGTCGATCAGGTCGTCGGGCAGCAGGACGGCCAGCGGCTCGCCGGCGGCCAGCTCCTCGCCACACGCGATGGCGTGGCCCAATCCACGTGGCTCGAGCTGCTTGACCTCGTGAATGCGAGCGAGGTTCGCGGCCCGCTTGATCGCGGCCAGTGCCGCCTCGTCCCGCTTGCCGGCCAGCACCGCCTCCAGCTCCGGGTGCGGCGCGAAGTAGTCGGCGATCGCGTGCTTGTCGTCGTTGACGACGAGGATGACCTCGGTAAGCCGATTGCGCGCGGCCTCGTCCACCACCAGCTCGAGCGTCGGAGTGCTGACGATCGGGAGCAGTTCCTTGGGCACGACCTTGGTGAACGGCAGGAAGCGAGTGCCCCGACCGGCCGCTGGAATCAGTGCTTTCGCTACACGCTCACGAGGCATGACCGGCAGACTAACCGGGTGCCGGAGAGCGCCAAGATCGAGCTACGGGCCCGGCTGCTCGCCGCGCGAGCGGCGCGGTCGCCCGACCAGATCGCGGCCGCTCGCGCCGCCGTACGAATGCACGTGGTGGCCCGGTTCGGGCGATGCCGCCGGGTCGCCGCGTATCGACCGCTACGCACTGAGCCGGGCTCGGTCGAGCTGCTCGACGAATTGACCCGAGGTGGGGCCACCGTGCTGATCCCGGTGCTGCTCGATGATCGCGACCTGGATTGGACGGCCTGGCCCGCGGGCCCCTCGTTGGGGGTCGACGCGATCGGCGGCGTGGAGGTGGTGCTCGCCCCGGCGCTCGCCGCGTCCCAGCAGGGTATGCGGCTCGGACGCGGTGGCGGCTCCTACGACCGGGCGCTGACCCGGGTTGCGCCGGGGGTGCCCGTCGTGGCGCTGCTCTACGACGACGAGATCGTGCCCGACGTCCCGGCCGACGACTGGGACCGGCCGGTGACCGCGGCGATCACGCCGTCCGGGTGGCATTCGTTCGGGTGACGCTCGCCCCGCGGGGTGGACGGGGAATGCCGGCATCGCGCACCATGGTTAGCAGTCTGTAGAGTCGAGTGCCAATCGACGGAGGACCGCGAACCGATGCCTACGTACCAGTACGCCTGCACGAACCCCGAGTGCGGCAACCAGTTCGAGCTCGTGCAGTCGTTCACCGACCCGGCGGCGAGCACCTGCCCCGTGTGCGGACAGCCGGTACGCAAGCGCTACGGCTCGGTCGGCGTCGTGTTCAAGGGTTCCGGCTTCTACCGCACCGACAGCCGGGCCGCCGCGTCCGCATCGTCCCCGTCGAAGGCGAAGTCCGAATCGTCGTCGGAGAGCAAGTCGAGCGAGAAGAAGTCCGAGCCGGCCTCCACCAGCAGCGGCGCGGGCACTTCGAGTGGCTCGAGCAAGGCCGCGGCCTCCGCCTGAGCGGCTGTTATCCACAGCCAATTCCGTTATCCACAGATCGCGAAGTAGCGCAGACAGGCGCGGTTTTCGCCGCTTGACTCGACCGCGTGTCGATCTCCGAACTCGCCGGACGCCTGGCCGGCTGGCCGCGGCGCCTCCTCGCCCTGTGCTGTCTGCTCCTCGCCGCCGTCGCCGCTCTGGGCGCGCACCGGCCGGCCCCGGTCCGACCCGGTGATCCCGTCGTGGTGGCAGCACGCGACCTGGCCGCCGGCGCCCAGCTGAGCGCCGGCGACGTGCGGCTGAAACCCTGGCCCGTCGACCTGCGACCGGTCGGCGCCCTGACCCGAATCGGCGAGGCGGTCGGGCACCGGGTCGCCGGACCGGTCCGCGCCGGCGAAGCGCTCACTACGACCCGGCTGGTCGGTGCCGGTCTGACGCTCGGTCTGCCACCCGGTCTGCGCGCCGTGCCGGTGCAGGTGAGCGGCGCCGGGCTGGTTCAGGCCGGCGACTCGATCGACCTGCTGGTCGCCGACCCGCCCGACGCTTCGGGCGCCGGCCCGCCGGTCGCCCACGTGCTCGCCGAGGCAGCTCGGGTCCTGGCCGTGACGTCCGCGCCGACGACCGATCCAGCCGGCGGGCCCGCGTCGCTCGACATCGTGGTCGCCGTCGACCGGGCAATTGCCCTGAAGATAGCCGCCGCGGCCGGGCGAACTGTGGTCGCGACGCTGCGCGATCCCCCCTAACATCTGCCGCGGTGACAGAGCGTCACGCGTAAGAATTCCGCTAGGGGACAAGCATGCTCAAGGGTTTCCGGGACTTCGTCTTCCGCGGCAACATCGTCGACCTGGCTGTCGCATTCGTCATCGGCCTTGCGTTCGCCGCGCTCGTCCAGACGTTCGTCGGCGCCATCGTCAAGCCGATCATCAACGCGTTCCCCGGCGCGAACACGAACGGCTGGGGATTCTCGCTGCGCGGCGGCGACCTCAAACCCAAGACCTTCATTGACATCTCCACGCTCGTCAACGCCGTGATCGTCTTCGGGCTCACAGCGGCCGTCATCTACTTCATCCTGGTGCTACCAAACGAGAAGTTGCGCGCGCGCCGGGGTCAGCCGGAGCTCCCGCCGACTGATGTCGATCTGCTCACCGAGATCCGCGACCTGCTGCGCGCTCAGCAGGCCGGCGGACGCGTGTAGGCCGTGTCTGACAATTCCTGCTCGTCGCGAGCGGCGCGCAGCAGAGCATGGGATTGTCAGACACGGCCTAGGTGTAACCGGCGCGGAACCCTCTACCCGGCGCCCGTCCGGTCACTCGTGATGGGGCGGACGTTCGCGCTCGTACCAGTCGCGATCGCGTTCGCCAGATCCCTCCGGATCGCCCCAACCCTCGTCCTGCTCGTCGGAGGATCGGTCGGGCAAGGTGGCCGGTTCCGCGGCGGATTTCCGCGGATGTTCGCTTCTCCGCTGATGTTTATCAGGCGTGTGGGCGGCCGATCGATTCACGCCACCATTGTCGCGGTAGTGCTTGGATGGACGTGGCAGGTCGGCACTGGACCCCGCCGGGGCGGGGGCGTCGGAGGAGCCCGATAGGAGGCAGTGTCATATGACGAACCAAGAGAAGAGCAGCGACAAGAGCGGGCAGATGGCCAGCAAGGCTGCGCATCTCAGCGGGCAGGCCAAGGACAAGGCCACGCAAGTCGCCGGCGGGGTGGTCAGCAAGGCGAAGCCGCTGGCCCAGCAGGCCCGTGACAAGGCAGTCCCGCTGGCCCAGCAGGCGCGTGACAAGGCAGTCCCGCTGGCCGGGCAGGCCAAGGACAAGGCGATGCCGCTGGCCGGGCAGGCCCGCGACAAGGCGACGGAGCTCGCCCACAAGGCCGGACCGATGGCCGCACACGGGGTCGAGGTGACCGCCCAGAAGCTCGACGAGCTCACCAAGGGCCGCTACCACGACCAGATCAGCTCGGTCAGCCACACGCTCGAGCACTTCCTCGACCCGAGCCATGACGGCGGCAAGCAAGCCGGCGAGGCCCGCCCGGCAGGGGGCACCGATCAGGCTGCCACGGGTTCCGCCGAGACGGCCGGACCCCGCCCCGCGGCACCGCCCACAACGCCGCCCGCCGCGCCATCCACAACGCCGCCGGCGGCACCGCCCGCAGCGCCGCCCACCGCCGAGAAGCCCACTACGCCCAAGGAGAACTGAGCCATCGCAGCCACGATCCGGTTCTGGGCCGGGGCCCGCAGAGCGGCCGGCCACGCCGAGGAGCCGACCCAGGCGCCGACACTGGCTGCGCTGCGCAGCGAGCTGGCCGCTCGGCCAAACTTGGCCGCGATCGTGGCCGCCGCGAGCTTTCTCGTCGACGGGCAGGCGGTGGCCGACGATGTGCCACTGCCACCCGCGGCCACCGTCGACGTGCTGCCGCCGTTCGCCGGCGGCTGACCGCTCGCCGGCGACTGCACTCTGGACACCGCTGAAAGCCGCCGGCGGCTCAGCGCCACCCGCGGCTGAGCGCCGACCGCGGCCCAGGGCCACCCGCGGTTGAACGCCGACCGCGGCTCACGGCCACCCGCGGTTGAACGCGCCCCGCGGCTCAGGGCGATCCGCGGTTGAACGCGCCCCGCGGCTCAGGGCGATCCGCGGTTCAACGCGCCGGCGGCTCAGTGCCACCCGCCGCGCGCGGCCGGCCCGGCGCCGGCTAGGGGCAGTTGACCCACTCGTCGGAGCCGTCGTCGAACACCTGCCGCTTCCACACGGGCAGGCGGTGCTTGACCTCGTCGACCAGGCGCGCGCACACCTCGAACGCCTCGCGCCGGTGCATCGAACTGACGGCCGCCACGAGGGCGACGTCACCCACCGCCAGGCGTCCGACGCGGTGGCTCACTGCCAGCGCGTCGACCGAAGGCAGCGCGGCGAACTGTTCGGCGACCTCGCGCAGCACGGCCTCGGCGCTCGGGTGAGCCTCGTACTCGAGCTCGACGACCCGCCGTCCGTGATCGACGTCGCGCACCACGCCGCAGAACACGACGTGCGCCCCGGCCGAAATGTGCGACACCGCCCGCTCGTGCGCCGGCACGTCCAGCGCCGTCTCCGTAACGCTGACGAGTAGCCGCTCGACCAGTGCGCTCACACGCCACCTCCTGCCCGGTGATCGCCCCCGGCGAGTTGATCGACCACGTGACCCAGCAACGGCGCCAGCACGGCCATGCCGTCGCGGACACCGCCGGGCGAGCCGGGCAATGTCACGACGAACGCACCGCCGACAGTACCGGCCACGCCCCGCGACAGCACAGATGTCGGCACCCGATCACGGGCGGCCAGGCGCACAGCCTCGGCCACGCCCGGCACCTCCCGGTCGAGCAACGCGCCCACCGCCTCGGGGGTGACGTCGGTCGGCGCCAGGCCGGTTCCTCCGGTCGTCACCACCACCTGGTATCCGCCGTCGACGGCCGCCCGCACCGCGGCCCGGATCGCCTCGACATCGTCGGGCACCACCACGCGTGACGTGACCCTACAGCCGGCCTGTTCGAGTAGTGATGCGAGCAGTTCGCCCGAGTCGTCGGGTCGGATGCCCGCCGCCGACCGGTTCGAGCAGGTGATGACGGCGGCCGTCGTCGTCACGAGTCGCGCCGCCACTCGCCGCTGCGTCCGCCCGACTTGGCCAGTAACCGGACGTCGCCGAGCACGGCCGCGCGATCGACGGCCTTCACCATGTCGTAGAGCGCCAGCCCGGCGGCGACCACCGCGGTGAACGCCTCCATCTCGACGCCGGTGCGATCAGCCGTCCGGGTCGTCGCGACGATCTCGACCGAGTCGTCGGTCAGCTGCAGGTCGACGCTCACCGAATGCAGCGCGATCGGGTGGCAGAGCGGCACCAGATCGGGTGTGCGCTTGGCGCCGGCGATGCCGGCGATGCGAGCGACGGCCAGCGCATCGCCCTTGGGTAGGCCGTCACGGCGCAGCAGGTCGATCACCTCGGGCGTCGTGGTGAGCCGCCCGGCGGCCACGGCTTCCCGCGCGGTCACGTCCTTGGCGGTGACGTCGACCATGCGCGCCGCGCCGCTCGCGTCGACGTGCGTCAACTCCATGAGCCGAGATTAGTCTCGGGCGAGGCCCGCCCGAGCGGCTGATCGGATTTGCCCAGTTCGCCCCAATGCGCACTACAGTCGGAGGGATGACTCACCTATCGCTCCGCGCGATCCCGGTTGCCGCGTTGCTGGCCGCCGCGGCCGTGATCGCCGGTTGCGCCTCCAGTTCGAAGAACGGTTCCGGGGGCAGTCCGACCATCTCGGCGAGTTCGCCGAGCAGCAGTCCGTCGACCTCGGCGAGTTCGACCGCTAATCCGTCCACTTCGTCGAGCGGCGGCATGACCATGTCGGCCCCGCACATTGCCTGCAGCCAGGGCCCGATCACCAAGACCTACGACGGCGCGCAGACCAATCCGGTCGAGTTGTGCGTGTCGGCCCGCACGCTCGTCCGGTTGATGATCAACCCGCCGGCCGGCCAGGCCTGGGCGCTGCCTACGGCGACGCCGCAGTCCAATCTCGTCACGCACGCATCGCGGTCCGGTGCCGCGCTGTTGCTGCAACTGTCCGCGATCCGCCCGGGCACGGTCACCGTCACTGTCCCGCACACCGCCTGGCGGCTGCTCATCGCCGTGATCTGAACTCGCTGCGAAACGTGTCTCAGCACGATCCGGTTACACGTATTTACGGACAGCTTGGTGCGAGTCCGGAAGTAGCCACATCTCGATTCGACAAATCGGGCAATTCACGGGCACTTCGCCCCTAACCTCACGCGCGGGCCACAACCGGTGTGGCCCGACCTCACCCCCAGGAGGTTCCCGTGAAGCATCCGTCCCGAGGACTAGCAATCCTCGCCGGCGGTGCGGCGATCGCAGCCGTCGCACTGTCCGCCTCCGCGCTGACGAGCTCGGCGGGCGCCCAGTCCCCGACCTTCGCGCACAGCTGTAGCCAGAAGGTCGCCAAGGGCCAGTTCACCTGCTTCGCCCTCAAGCGCACCGACGTCCACGAGCCCAAGGTCATGTCGCCGGACGCGGCACCGGCCGGCTACGGGCCGTCCGACATCCAGTCCGCGTACAAGCTGCCGGCGGCGAGCGGATCGCCGACGGTCGCCATTGTGGACGCCTACGACGACCCGAGTGCCGAGTCGGATCTCGGCGTGTTCCGCTCGCAGTACGGGTTGTCGGCCTGCACGACGGCCAACGGCTGCTTCAAGAAGGTGAACCAGAGCGGGCAGACCAGCCCGTTGCCGCAGGGCGACACCGGCTGGGCCGGCGAGATCTCCCTCGACCTGGACGCCGTCTCGTCGGCCTGCCCGGCCTGCCACATCCTGCTGGTCGAGGCCGATGACCCGTCGGACAACCTGTTCACCGCCGTCAACACCGCGCGCACGCTGGGCGCCAAGTTCATCTCGATGAGCTGGGGCGGCAGCGAGAGCGGCACGGAGAACAGCTACGACTCGCAATACTTCAACCACACCGGGATCGTCTATACCGCCTCCACCGGCGACGACGGCTACTCGGCCGGCGTGATCTACCCGTCGACGTCGCAGTACGTCACCTCGGTGGGGGGCACCTCGCTCAACCGCGCCTCGGGCACGACGCGCGGCTGGTCGGAGTCGGTGTGGAGCGGCGCCGGTAGCGGCTGCTCGTCGGACGTCACCAAGCCGTCGTGGCAGAGCATCATCTCGGCCTGCAGCAAGCGCGCCGACGCCGACGTATCGGCAGTCGCCGACCCGAACACCGGCCTGGCCGTCTACCAGACCTACGGCGGCAGTGGCTGGAGCGTGTATGGCGGCACCAGCCTGTCGGCGCCGCTGATCGCGTCGGTGTACGCGGTGGCCGGCACGCCGGGCGCGAGCGACCACCCGAACTCCTACCCGTACGCGCACACGGGCAACCTGTTCGACGTCACGTCCGGCTCGAACGGCTCATGCTCGCCAAGCGTGCTGTGCCGCGGCGGCGCCGGCTGGGACGGCCCGTCCGGGCTGGGTACGCCGAACGGCACGGCGGCGTTCACCGCGGGTGGCGGCGGCGGTCCGGGTCCGGTCACGGTGACCAACCCGGGTAACCAGACCGGCAAGGTCGGCACGGCTGTCAGCCTGCAACTGTCGGCGTCGGGCGGCACTCCGCCGTACACGTGGTCGGCCACCGGGCTGCCGGCCGGGTTGTCGATCAACGCGTCGTCCGGGCTCATCTCGGGCACGCCGACCACGGCCACGACCTACAGCGTGACTGTAAAGGCGACCGACACCACAGGAGCGTTCGGCACAGCGGCGTTCTCCTGGACGATCAACCCCTCCGGTGGCGGTGGCTGCTCGGGGCAGAAGCTGGCCAACCCCGGCTTCGAATCAGGATCGGCCTCGTGGACGGCGACCAGCGGTGTGATCAACACCGACGGCGCCCACTCGCGGACCGGTAGCGGCTACGCCTGGCTCGACGGCTACGGCACCACCCACACCGACACCCTGTCCCAGTCGGTGGCCATCCCGCCCGGCTGCTCGGCCAACCTGAGCTACTACCTGTGGATCTCGTCCAGCGAAGGCACCTCCACCGCCTACGACAAGATCACCCTCACCGCCAACGGCACCGCCGTGCAGTCCTTCTCAAACATCAACAAGGGCAGCACATACCTCCAGCGCAGCGTGAACCTGTCCAGCTACGCCGGGCAGACCGTCACCCTCAAGTGGACCGGCACCGAAGACAGCTCCCTGCAAACCTCATTCCTCATCGACGACACCGCGCTCAACCTGAGTTGACGCAATGCGGCGGGCCGGGCCATCGCGCCCGGCCCGTCGCCGTCAGCTCACCGCTTCGGTGCTGGGGTCGGCGTGCGTGGCACGGCCGACCCCCGAGGTCGGCCTGGGGCGTCGCGGCTCGCGCACGCCGGAACCGCCGCCGCGCTCGACCCAGAGCGTGACCATCGACCCGGCCGGCACCCGTGCCCCGGACTCCGGGCTCTGGTCGGTGACCGTCGAGCCCGTCTCGACCAGCGCCGGACCATCCGGCGCGACGCCGACCAGCCCTTTGCCGCCGAGCGTCAGCTTGGCCTGCTCCCAGGTCTGGCCGACGACGTTCGGCACCACGACGGACGACCGTCGGCGTACCTCGTTCGCCCGGCGAGCCATCAGACCTACGCTGGCTTCTCGCGCAGCTTCGCCAAGCACGTCGGCCGGCGCGGGCGTCGCGTCGTCCAGGTCGCGCCATCGCTCCCACGCCGATTGCCGGGTGACGCCGAGCTTGGTCGCGATCTCGGCCCACGACCGGTCGTGCCGGCGCGCGGTGCGCACGGCGACCAGCTCGGCCTGATCGAGCAGGTGCCGGATCCGGCCCACGTCGTCCAACGCCTGCAGGGCGCTGTCGCCGTCGTCCGGATGGCCGGGCTCGGCCTCCGGGCTCGCCTGATGCCACCCGTCGAGCCGTTCCCAGGCGCGCCGGCCATCCCGCCACGGATTCCTGCCCTTTGCCATGCCCGTCAGGATACCCTGACAGGAAAGCTTCGCGATCACGATCGGGTGAGCAGTGCCCGGGTCCGCTTGGGCACGCCGCGGGGCAGGCCGGCCACGATGTCGGCGATCGTCACCGCCGCCAAACTGGCTCGCCAGGCCGCCTCCGCCTGGTGCATGTGCGCGGCCATGGCGCAGGTCCTGCGGCACTGCTCCGGTGGCGCCGCGCCCCGGCCGCGCTGGCGGATCTCGTTGCACGTGTAGAACGGCGACGTGCCGTCGACTGCCTCCACCACCTGTAGGAGGGTGATCTCGTCGGCCGGCCGAGCCAGCCGGAAGCCGCCGTTGGGCCCCGTGGCGGCGGCCAGCACCCCGGCGCGCACCTCCTCGCCCAGCGTTTTATCTACTCGTCGCACGATACCACCGACCCGTGGGACGATATGCACCACGCGGTCTGCGTTTAAGGCAATCTCTCCAGGGAGCGTAAGCACTTGCTCCAGTTCTCCGCCGCTTGCCGCCTCAAGGCTAATCCCTGCTTCTCTGAGAGCTCCCGGGGAAAGAACAATCAGACCTTCCTCATGGTGCTCTGACTCATGCTCGCCTGTGGTCTTTTCTGAAGGAGAAGGAGGAGCCTCTCGTTTGTAGCGATGGATAGCACTCCCCAGGCCAACCCCAAGGAGAAGCGTAAAAACGATGATAATTATCTGCCGTGTCATCGGCGTGTATCCTCTGAAAAGCCCTCAACGGAACCGGCTCGCGGTATCGGGGCCGCACCGTTCTTGAGGGGGGTCTCTGAAAAAATCTGACTCATGGGTTGGCCGGTGACGCGCTCAAGCTCTACCACCGCCGTGGCAGAGTTTTGCAAGGCTTCAACGTAACCCGCGCGGGACTCTAGGAGCGTGCGCTCGGCTTCCAGCACCTGGAGAAATGACGCGCGCCCGGCTTCATACGCTTCCTGTGCGACCGTCAAACTGGTTTCGCGTAACGGCAGGAGCTCATCCCGATAGAAGCGGCTGGTCTCCCACGCCGTGTGGGCGCGCTCATAGCCTAGACGAACATCCTGGGTCAGTTCTCGTAAAAGGGCGTCAAGGGTTTTCTCTGCTTGCTGCACCTGATAGGTCGCGCGGGCTATCTGGGCTTGATTCTGGTCAAAGAGTGGAAGAACAAACGCGACCGATGGCCCCGAGCGGTCTTCAGCATCACGAATGCCG
>Ga0081455_10008638_pt1 | contig 10561 bp, 11 predicted proteins | sample TabmetS3T2R1_FD_70207 | JGI IMG/M metagenome (GOLD analysis project Ga0081455, IMG submission 70207) | Tabebuia heterophylla rhizosphere microbial communities from the University of Puerto Rico - S3T2R1 | ecosystem: Host-associated > Plants > Roots > Rhizosphere ... | reverse complement strand
GCCTGGATCTCGGCCAGCGACCGGCCCGCGGCCTGGCGGCGCTTGATCGCGACCAGTTGCAGCAGGTGGCGCTCGCCGTACAGCGCGGTCCGCCCCCGCATCGCGGCCGGCCGGTCGACCAGCCCGATCGTGGCGTACCACCGGATCGCCCGCCGGTCAGGCACGCTGCGGACCCGCCCGCTCGGCGCGCCGCCGTACCCGACCGCGAGCGCACCCTCGACCTGCTCGGCAAGCTGGTCGAGCGTCCACAGCTCAGCGTCGGACACCGTCATGCCGTACACAATGACACTGTCATATTGACACTGTCAAACCCACGGCGGTGGCGACGGACCCGGTGTCGGTACCCTCGCCAGGGTGATCGGCAGCCTCACCGACCAGCCAGCGCTGGACCGCCCCGACCTGCTCGCCCCCGCCGTGCTCGCCGCGCTGCGTGACTGGCCCAGAGCCGCGGAGGTACGGGTCGCCGAGATCGACCCCGACCTGGCCGACACCGCGGCCTTCTGCGAGAAGTACGGCATCGCGCTGGACGCCTCGGCCAACTGCGTCGTGGTCGCCGGCAAGCGCGAGGGCACCGCGCGGTACGCCGCCTGCATGGTCCTGGCCACCACCCGCGCCGACGTCAACGGCGTGGTCCGCCGCCGGCTGGACGTACGCAAGGCGTCCTTCGCGGCCATGGACGACGCGGTGGCGCAGACCGGCATGGAGTACGGCGGGATCACCCCGATCGGGCTGCCCGCCTGGCCGGTCCTCGTCGACGCCCGCGTGGTCGAGGTGGGCGAGGTGATCATCGGCAGCGGCGTACGCCGGTCGAAGCTCGTCCTGCCCGGCGCCGCACTCGCCGAGTTGCCCGGCGCGGAGGTCATCGCCGACCTCGCGCGCTGATGTAACCCCCGGGGGATTTTCACCCTTGAGGGTGCCCTGCCGCACCGCTCCGGGTTATTGCGCGCGCCCGCGTACAAGGGGTATCACGCACACGAGGAATTGTGCGGAGTTGACAAGGTAGCCGTACGAGAGCATGCGCCGCGGGCGGATACTTGGCGTTCGCTGAGTAGGTATTGTCCGGAACGTACTCTCGGCACCCCACGACCCGGGAGGCGCCGGCATGGGCGGACAGGTCGAGACGTCTGCCGCTGACCGCTTACGGCAGATCATCTCCCCGGAGATCGCCGCGGCGCTGCGGCCCCAGCTGCGGGACATCGCGCGCGAGATGGCCCGGGAGATCGAGGTGCGCGTCCCCGAGTACGCGCGCATCGCCGACAGCGGCTACTCGCAGATGGTGCTGCTGGGCAGCGACCGTACGCTCATCGACTTCATCAGCAGCGTGTCCGGCAGCGAGATCCCGGTGACCGCGCCCGCCGTCGAGGTCTTCGAGATGATCGGCCGCGGCGAGGCGCGCCTGGGCCGCAGCCTGGAGACGCTGCACGCGGCCATGCACGTGGGCGCCGAGGTGATCTGGCGCCGGCTGTCGGAGTGCTGCATGCGGTTCGGCATGAGCGACCAGAAGCTGTGCCAGCTCGCCGAGGCGCTGCTGCTGCACTTCCGGCAGAACACCAGCGCCGCGGCGGAGGGGTACGCCGCGGCCCGTACCCGGCTGTCCGACGAGGTGCACCGGCGGCAGCGGCACCTGCTGGAACTGCTGCTCAGCGACCCGCCGGTCTCACCCGAGGCGGTCGCCAAGGTGGCCAGGGCGGCCAAGTGGAAGATCCCCGAGACGGTGGCCGTGGTCGTGCTGCGGGACCGGGGCGCCGACGATTTCAGCTCGCTGGACCTGCCGGCCGAGATCCTGGTCGACCTGAGCCGGTCCGAGCCCTGCCTGGTCGTCCCCGACCCGGGCAAGCGGGGCCGGGCCCGTACGCTCGACCTGGCGCTGCGCGGCTGGATGGCCGTGGTCGGGCCGCCGCTGCCGCTGCCGGACGCGGCCAAGTCGCTGCGCTGGGCACGGCAGGCGATCGCGCTGGCCGAGCGCGGCGTCATCCGCGGCGCCGGGCAGGTGATCCACTGCGTCGACCACCTGTCCACGCTGGTGATCTTCCAGAACGAGGACCTGATCGACACCGTCGCGGAGCTGCGGCTGGCCCCGCTGGCGCACCTGCGCCCGGTGCAGCGCGACCGGCTGGCCGAGACGCTGCTGGCCTGGTTGCAGGCGGGCGGCGACGCCGGCGAGGTGGCCGCCAAGCTGCACATCCACCCGCAGACGGTCCGGTACCGGCTGCGCCAGCTCCACGAGTTGTTCGGCGAACGCCTGCGGGACCCGGACGTACGGCTGCAATTGGAGGTTGTGCTGCGCGCACGACAATTGTGCGCCTCGTGACAAACGAGTCGGGTTTTCCTGCTCACGGCAGATATTCCTGCGGCAATAGAAACGCTGTTAACGTCGCGTTGCCTCAAATGCCGATGGTGCTCTATTTGCCCCCAAGGAGTTCCGCATGAATCTCAGATGGCGCAGCCTTGCGGCCCTGGGTGCCGGCGTGCTCGCCCTCGCGGTGGCCGGCTCCGCCACGCCCGCATCGGCCGCTTCCGCGGCGGCCGCTCCCAACGCGGTCGGCAACTGCCGGGTGACGGCCGCGCACCCGTTCCCCGTCGTCCTCGTACACGGCACGTTCGAGTCCTCAGCGATGTGGTCGCAGTTCTCCCCGGTGCTCACCCAGGCCGGGTTCTGCGTGTCCGCGATCGACTACAACAGCCTCCAGGACATCGCCACCTCCGCACGCCAACTGGCCACTTTCGTGGACCAGGTTCTCGCGGCCAGCGGCGCCACCAAGGTGGACATCGTGGGCCACTCGCAGGGCGGGATGATGCCGCGGTTCTTCCTGAAGAACCTGGGCGGCGCGGCGAAGACGCACAGCCTCATCGGCTTCGCCTCCTCCAACTACGGCACCACGCTGCAGGGCCTGGCCACCCTCGTCGGTGAGGGCGGCGCCGTGTTCGTCGGCCTGTTCTGCCCGTCCTGCCGGCAGCAGATCCAGGGCTCGGACTTCCTCAACGCGCTGAACAGGCCGACCGACGTCGTACCGGGCGTCAGCTTCACCGTCATCGAGACCAGCGCCGACGAGGTCGTCACGCCGTTCCAGAACGCGTTCCTCAAGGGCGCCGGCGCCACCAACCTGCTGGTGCAGAACTTCTGCCCGGCCGACGCCGCCGGCCACATCGCGCTGGCCACCGAGGACCAGAACGCCTGGCGGCTGGCCCTCAACGCGCTCGACCCCGCGCACGCGCAGCCGGTCTCCTGCGTGGCCGAGACCAACCCGATCTAGCAGGGCCATCCGGCCAGCGGGCGCCCCATCTTCGCCGAGGTGGGGCGCTCGCCCCGGGTCAGGCGTCCCGGGTCTCGGCCAGGATCACCGCGACCAGGAAGAACGCCGCGGTGTACACGCAGAAGATCCCGAAGCCGCCCCACGGCGAGAGGATGAAGTCCTCATCGACCGGCTGGGTGATGCGGGCGCCGGCGTTGAACGGCAGGTACTGCGCGAAGTGCCGCGTCTTCTCGATGACCAGCAGCGTCTTCTCCACACCCAGCGGGACGACGGCGAGGATGGTGATCGCCGCCGGGCTGTTGCGCAGGATCGCGCCGAGCGACATGGCCAGCAGCGAGGCGACCGCGAAGAACAGCGGCAGCCCCCAGACGATCCGCATCGCCCCGGGGTCGGACAGGTCGAACCGCCAGCCGGCCGGCAGCAACGACTTGCCGAACAGCACCGACACCCAGGCGGTGATCGACCCCACCACGAACGAGACCGTCATGACCACGACGGCCTTGGACAGCATCACCACCCAGCGCGCGGGCGTGGCGGCCAGGGTCATCCGGATCTGCCCGAACCGGTATTCCGAGGTGGACACGATCACGGCCATCGACATCAGCAGGATCAGCGCGAGTTGGGCGGCGACCAGGAACAGCACGCCGATGTTGCCGACCGTGTCGTCGCTGTGGTCATCGGAGGGCACCACCGCGGCGATCAGGATCGCGGTCCCGATCGAGGCGGCCATGGTCAGCCCGATCGACCACCAGCTGGAGCGCAGCGTGGTCAGTTTGATCTGCTCTGCGCGCAAGGTTCGCAGCATCGGATGTCATCCCTGCCCGTACGGAGGCTGGTTCGGCGGCTGGCCAGGTCCGGGTGGCGGCGCGTACCCGGGTGGCGGCGGTCCGTACCCCGGCGGCGGGCCCATCGGACCCAGCGGCCCGACCGGCCCCGACGGCGGTCCGGTGACCTGGTAGCCCGGCGGCGGCCCGTACCCGGGTGGCGGTCCGTACCCCGGCGGTGGCCCGACCCCGCCGCCCTGGAACTCCTGCGCACCCCGCGTGATCGCCAGGAACGCCTCCTCCAGCGAGGCCTGCTGCGGTGACAGCTCGTGCAGCACGAGCCCGTTCTCCGCGACCAGCTCACCGATCCGCGGCGCCTCGACACCCCGTACGGCCAGCGCCCCGTCCGGCTCCCGCGCGCTCTGCACGCCCTTGTCGGTGAGCAGCTGCTCGACCTTCTCGATCTGCGGGCTGCGCACCCGGACGAAGGTGCCGGCGCTGCGGCTGATGAAGTCCGCCGTCGGTACGTCCGCGATCAGCCGGCCCCGCCCCACGATGATCAGGTGGTCGGCGGTCACCGCCATCTCCGACAGCAGGTGGCTGGAGACGAAGACGGTACGTCCCTGGGATGCCCAGTTCTTCATGAACTGCCGGATCCACTGGATGCCCTCGGGGTCCAGCCCGTTCACCGGCTCGTCCAGCAGCAGCACGCCCGGGTCGCCGAGCAGCGCGGCGGCCAGCTGCAGCCGCTGCGACATGCCGAGGGAGAAGGTGCCGGCCCGCTTGCCGGCGACCGCGCTCAGCCCGACGACCTCCAGCACCTGGCGTACCCGGGCGGCCGGGATGCCGTTGGTGGCCGCCACCCAGCGCAGGTGGTGGATGGCCTTGCGGCCCGGGTGGAACGCCTTCGCCTCCAGCAGGGCGCCCACCTGGCGCAGCGGGTGGTCCAGCGACGCGTACGGCTTGCCGTTGACCAGGACCGAGCCGTTGGTCGGTCGGTCCAGGCCGAGGATCATCCGCATGGTGGTCGACTTGCCGGCACCGTTCGGGCCCAGGAAGCCGGTGACCCGGCCGGGCTGCACGGTGAAGGACAGATTGTCCACTGCCAGCGTGGCGCCGTACCGCTTGCTCAGGGCTCGTGCCTCGATCACGCCGTCACCCTACCGGCTTAACGGTCGATACGGTCGGTCACCGGGACTCGACGCGTCCGGGCCGGATCCGGTCATTCGCCGCGCAGGACGCCGTCCAGCATGTCGGCCCACTGGGCCAGCACGGGGGTCCGGCGCGGCCGGTCGTCGGACAGGATGCCGGCCAGGCCCAGGCCGCGCAGGAAGTCCAGGGTCGCCTGGACGGCCTCGCGTACGCCCGGCCGCCGCTCGTCGGCGTTCAGCATCCGGACCGCGATGCGGTGGGCGTGCCGGCCGACCTCCACCTCCAGCGGCGCGGTGACCGCGTGGAGCGCCGGGTCGGTCCGGGCGGCCACCCACAGCTCCAGCGCGGCCTGGAACAGCGGGCCGGTGTAGAGGTCGGCGAGCATGCTCAGCACGGTCTCGGTACGGCGCGGGCCGGGCGGCAGCGCGTCCGCGGCGGCCACCAGCTCCGCGTACCGGGCGTTGCCGACGTGCTGCACCGCGGCCACCACCAGCTCGGCGCGGGTCGGGTAGTGGTGCAGTTGCGCGCCCCGCGACACCCCGGCCCGCTCGGCCACCACCGTCGTCGTGGTCCCCGACCAGCCATACTCGACCAGGCACTCGACGGTGGCCTCCATCAGCCGTTGCCGGGTCACCCGGCTGCGCTCCTGCTCGCGCCGGGGTGGCACCTGGTCCGCCCGCATCCGGCCAATTCTGCCCGGTCGGGGCTCAACCCGAGGGCCGGTCCGGAGCATGTTGAGTCTCGTGAAGAACTGGGAAGCCGATTTCGCCGAGTACGTCCGGGCGCGCGGCCCCGCGTTGCGCAACCTCGCCTACCTGATCTGCGGCGACTGGCACCGCGCGGATGACCACGCGCAGGGGGCACTGGTCAGCCTGTACGTCGCCTGGCGCCGCATCGACCACCAGGACAACCTCGACGCGTACGCCCGCAGGACGCTGGTCAACACGGTGCTCAACGAACGCCGGCGTCCCTGGCGCCGGGAACGTACCGTCACCGCCTTCCCCGACCCGCCGGTGCCGGCGCAGGCGGAGCGGGTCGCCCAGTCGCTGGCCCTCCGGGACGCGCTGCGCGCACTGCCACCGCGGCAGCGCGCGGCCGTGGTGCTGCGCTACTGGGAGGACATGTCGGTGGCCGACACCGCGGCGCTGCTCGGCGTCGCCGAAGGAACCATCAAGGCCAGCTGCGCCCGGGGCCTCGCCGCGCTGCGCAACGCACTCAGCGAGGCCGGGATCGAGGAAGCCCGATGAACGAGGAACAGGAGATGCGCGACTCGCTCGGTGCGCTGCTGACCGAATCCGCGCCGCTCACCTTCACCGCCACCGACATCGCCCGCACCGCCCGCGGCCGCCGGCACCGCCGCTTCGCCGTGCTGGCCGCCGGCCTGGCCGTACTCCTCGCCCTCCCGGTCGCCGCCTACGCCACCTTCTCCGGCGGCACCACCCTCACCGTCGCCCACCCGCGGCCCGAACCGCGCCTGAAACTCCCGCAGCCGTGCGTCGACGGCACCGGTACGCACGCCGGCCTGCCGGCGCGGGAGTTCGGCGCGATGACGGCGGAGCTCACCCTGCTGATGCTGGGCGTCCCTGCCGGCCAGAGCCGCACCATCGTGTCCGTCCATCTCCCGGTCCTCGAACTGCGCTGCGCGGCCGGTACACGCAGCATCAAGGTGACGACGGATACGGGGCTGCACACCACCGCCACCCTCGTGCTGACCGTCGCGTCCCGGCCGCGGGGCCAGTTCCAGGACCCGGCGCACGTCCCAGGCAGCGCCGTGTACATCCGCGGCTCCGCGACGCGCCAGATGGTCGGGATGTGCGGGACGTACTGCACCTTCGACTTCGTGCTGAATGGGCCGAACCCGAGGGCGTACCCGTTCGGCTCCGAGAAGCAGTTGCACACCTTCCTCGCAGACCCGCGGATCCTCGACGCCGTGAGGCGGCTGGCGGGCTGAGGGATACTCGGCGGCGTGATCGAGCGCTACACGCTGCCGGAGATGGGCCGGGTCTGGTCCGAGGCGTACAAGTACGAGCTGTGGTGCCGGGTGGAGGTCCTGGTGCTGGCGGCGCACGCGGAGGCCGGCACGGTGCCGGCCTCCGCGGTCGAGCCGGTCCGCGGTGCCGCCCCGCCGACCCCGAGCGCGGTGCGCGCGATCGAGGAGGTCACCCAGCACGACGTGATCGCGTTCCTGTCCGCGTGGGCCGACAACACCACGCCGCGCGAGGCGGCCGCGTACGTGCACTTCGGGATGACCTCCTCCGACCTGCTGGACACCGCGCTCGCCCTCCAGCTGGTCGAGTCCACCGACATCCTGCTGGCCAGGGCCGACACGCTGGTCGCCGCGCTCCGGGACCTGGGCCTCGCGCACCGGGACACGCTCCGGGTCGGGCGTACCCACGGCATCCACGCCGAACCGGACGTCTTCGGGCACCGGGTCGCCGACTTCGCCTTCGCCCTGGCCCGCTCCCGCGACCGGCTCCGCCGGGCCCGCGAGGCCGTCGCGGTCGCCAAGATCTCCGGCGCGGTCGGCACGTACTCCAACATCGACCCGGCGATCGAGGCGTACGCGGCGAGTGAGCTGGGCCTGCGCCCGGCCGAGGTCGCGAGCCAGGTGGTGATCCGGGACGGCATCAGCGAGTGGGTCAACGCGCTGGGCATCATCGCCACGGTCTGCGAGGCGGTCGCCCTGGAGGTACGGCACGGGCAGCGGACCGAGCTGCGCGAGCTGTCCGAGCCGTTCGGCCGCGGCCAGAAGGGCTCCTCGGCGATGCCGCACAAGAAGAACCCGATCATGTCGGAGCGGATCTGCGGCCTGGCCCGGATCGTCCGCGCCCAGGCCGTACCGGTCCTGGAGGGCATCCCGCTGTGGCACGAGCGGGACATCAGCCACTCCTCGGTGGAGCGGATCGCGCTGCCCACCGCCGCCACCGGCACCGACTACCTGCTGCACCTGACCACCCGCCTGGTCACCGGCCTGGTCGTGGACGCGGCCCGGATGCGGGCCAACCTGGAGTCCACCGGCGGCCTCATCTACACCTCCGCCGTCCTGCTCGACCTGGTCGAGTCCGGCCTGTCCCGCGAGGACGCGTACGCCCTGGTGCAGGCGGCCGCGATGCGCACCTGGGACACCGGCCAGCCGTTCCGGGAGGCACTGCGCGAGCTGGCCGCCGAGGCCGGCACCAAGCTGGACGAGGCGCGGCTGGACGAGGCGATGCGCCCGGAGCGGTACGTGGCCCGCCTGGGCCCGGTCTTCGACCGGCTGGCCGCGCTGACCTGACGCAACCTTCCGGGTCGGTCCCGCATATGAACAGGTGGGATCGACCTGAGGGAGAACGATGGCCCGCAACTGGGAGGCCGACTACAGCGCGTACTACCAGGCGCGCGGGCCGGCGCTGCGCCGCACCGCGTACCTGCTGGCCGGGAGCTGGGACGAGGCCGAGGACCTGGTCCAGGCGACGTTCGTCAAGCTGTACGTGCACTGGACCCGGGTCCGGTCGGAGACGGCGGACGCGTACGCCCGGCGGGTGCTGCTGAACGAGTTCCTGGGCAACCGGCGGCGGCGCCGCGAGACGCCGGTGCCGGCCATCGCCGAGCAGCCGGCCGCCGAACCGTCCACTGTGGACAGAGTGGTGCTCGACAACGCGCTGGCCGCCCTGCCGCCGAAGCAGCGGGCCGCGATCGTCCTCCGCTACTGGGAGGACCTGTCGGTGGCGGAGACCGCGGCGCTGCTCGGCGTCTCCGCCGGCACGGTCAAGAGCACGGTGTCCCGCGCGCTGGTCACGCTCCGCCCGATGGTCGGCCCCGAAACCTCTTACCAGGAAGGGCACTGACCATGGACGAGCACGTACGCGACCTGCTCACCGACGCGCTCCCGCAGCACGAACCGCCGATGCCACCGCTGGATCTGGCCGCCGGCCGCCGCGCCCGCCGCCGCGACCTCGGCATGCGTACGGTCGGCCTGGTGGCCGTCGTCGGCCTGCTGGCCACCGCGGTCGTCCTCGTCACCGGCTCGGCCCGCTCCCCGGACCGGCCGACCCAGGTCGCCTCGACCGCCGCCGAGACACCGGACCAGGTGCTCGCCCGGCTGGACCGGGTCTGGCGCGCGGCCATTCCCGGTGGCGCCGCGCTGGCGCAGGCCCGCGCCGACTACGGCACCGACGCGAGGGGCCGCTACTTCGACGGCTTCTACCACCTGACCGCCGGCTCGAAGGTACAGGTCAACTACGTGGTCTCCCGCCGGTTCGGACCGCCGGACCAGATCGAGCTGGATCCCTGCCTGTCCCACCGCCCGACGATCGCGGCGTGTACCCGCGCGCAGCAGCCCGACGGCAGCACGGTGATCACCTACCGGCAGTACTTCGCGGACGAACACCTCGTCATGCTCTCGGCCGTACACTTCCGCCCCGGCGGCGTCGTCGTGTACGCCAGCGTCTTCGTGCCCGGCACCAGGCTGGCCGGCGCCACCTTCCCGCTGAGCGCCGGACAGTTGGTCGCCGCCGCCACCAACCCCGGCATGACCTTTGCGGCCAACGTCCGCGTCCCGAAAACGAAGCCGACGCCGGCGCCGACGCACAACCCGCCGCCGAGCGACACACCCGTGCCGGACGCGGCGTTCCCCACCCTGCCCGCGCAGCACCCGTGCCGGAACGGCACGCTGCCGGACGCCTCGGTCCGCGCGCTCGGCGACGTGCTGGCCGCCCGGCTCCAGGCGATCGTCGGCGAGCCGGGGCGGAGCGACGGCGGCACCGCCGTGCAGAACTGCGTCACCCGCGGCACCCTGCGCGCCGCCCTGGCCGGCGTGAGCGCTGGCCGGGTGTCGGTCAACGCGGAGGTCACCCTCACCTCGTACGCCCAGCAGGTGCCGTCGCCGCAGGACCCGGGCTGCCCGGCCGGCGCGCGGATGTGCGAGCTGTTCACCGCGGCCGGCCACCACGCCGTGCGCTACGAGGTGGACACCGGCGCCGCGAACAACATGCACGTGGTCGTCTACTACGGCTCGCACGTCACCGTCGACGTCGTGCTGGTCGCCGAGGGCAACACCACCCACACGTACGCGCTGAACCGGGCGGAGCTGATCTCGCTGGCCACCGCGCACAAGCTGATCGAGGTGGTGACGAAGCTGGCCCAGTAGGTCAGGGGTCCGGGTGGGTCGCCGGAGGTGGCGGCGGTCCACCCGGCTGCTGGGCGTACGGGCTGGGCTGCGGGCCGCTCGGTGGGCCGGTCTGCCACGGTGGCGGGCCGGCCTGGCCCTGCGGCGGACCGACCGGGCCCTGCTGCTGCCAGTACGGCTGCCCGGGCTGACCCGGTGGCGGGCCGAACGGCTGGTTCGGCGGCGGCGCGACGGCGGCTGCCGGCGACTTGATCAGGCCGGTGATGATCGCGCCGAGCAGGATC
>Ga0081455_10006456_pt1 | contig 10561 bp, 12 predicted proteins | sample TabmetS3T2R1_FD_70207 | JGI IMG/M metagenome (GOLD analysis project Ga0081455, IMG submission 70207) | Tabebuia heterophylla rhizosphere microbial communities from the University of Puerto Rico - S3T2R1 | ecosystem: Host-associated > Plants > Roots > Rhizosphere ... | reverse complement strand
GGCGCCGGTTTTGCTCGCCATGATGCGCGGGCTGTACTGCGCGTTCTGCCGGCGCCACATTGCGCAGCTGAGCACGACATGCCAGAAGCTGCGGGCGATCGGTGTCGAAACGCTGGCGATCGTTGCGATGCAACCGGAGCGCCTGCGGCTGTACTACCACTATCGGCCGGTAGCGGTACCGCTCGCGGCGGACCCCGAGCTGACCACTCATCGCGCCTACGGCGTGCCACACCCAGCGCTGACGCCGGACATCTTGCAGGCCGTAGAGTCCAGACATATCGAGCTGGCTCGAGAACTGAAAATTCCCGCGACAAGCTTGGCTGGAATCAAAGATGTCCTCTGTCAAAAAGATGGCTTCGTGCCCGTGGAAGCCGAGTTGAAAGACCGCCGCGATTGGTCGGATCGGTATGGCGGGCAGCTAATTGGCCAGTTCTTGGTGGATCGGGAGGGCATCGTGCGTTGGGTCAACATCGAGGGAGCGAAGGATGGCCTCGCTGGCCTTGAGAAGTTTCCGAGCGATGAAGAGTTCATGGCCGCGGCGCAGCAGTTCGTGAACTGACCCGACGCTTCTTGCCCGCGCCGACGAGGTGATCGAATAAGCTTGCTCGTTTTGCTGCACCTGCTCAGGTCTGGAATTGGCATCCGCGACATCGCAAGATCGCAGATCGATGTCCGCTTGCGGTGGAAGAGCGATCATGCCAGCCGACATCACCCCATGACCCGCGTTTGACTCGGACCGGACTTCCACTATTGAACCTCTATCTATCGCGAAAGAGTTTGACGAACGCCGTGCGAAACCAGCAAAGGGCTGGGTCGTGGTGATAACGCTCGTGCCAATAGATGCGAATGTCGAACGGAGGAATGGATATCGGCAGCGGCAGCACCTTGATTGGTACATGGGACACAAATGCTTCGGCGAGGCGGCTAGGGATTACCGCCAGGAGGTCGGAATTGGCGATGATCATTGGCAGTACATGGAATCCCGGCACGCGCAATGCGACGTTGCGCTGTACGCGTTGCTTTGCCAGGAAGCGGTCGATTGCCGCATGCGCCATGCCGGTCGCATCGGCCATGGCGTGCTCGCCGCTCTTGAATGCTTCGAGGGTCATCCCGTTTCTGAATTTTGGATGATTTGCTCGCACAACGCAGACATAGCGCTCCCGGAACAATAGAGACTGACGAAATCCTGTTGTCAGATTGTCGAAGAAGCCTGCGGCGGCGTCGACGTCGCCCGAGGCCAAGGCTGCGCCGGGATTTTCCAGGGGAATGGGTGAGGTGCGCACCGTTGCGCCGGGTGCTTCTTTATTGAGAAAGGCAAGAAGCCTGGGCAGGAAAACCATTTGCCCAACATCGTTGGCATAAAGGGTGAAACGCCGCGTTGTCGTTCGCGGATCGAATGGCCGGTTCGATTCGACGCCGGCGATCAGTGCGTCGAGCGCCTCGCGCGCAGCAGTGCCCAGACGCTCGCCATAAGGAGTTGGCTGGAAGCCTCCTGCCGAGCGCGTAAAAAGCGGATCTCCGAAACGCGTGCGCAATCGCGCCAAGGCATGGCTGGCCGCGGACTGCGATAAGCCGAGCCGAGCTGCTGCGGCTGAAAGCTTGCGCAGCTCCAGCAGTTCCGCAATCAGCCTGATTTCGCTGAACTCGAAGTCTGGAACATGCATGGCGTGCATATTATAGATGATTGTCCAGGAGTGACCAACAAGAGGACATTCCCGCAAATCGTTGACATGATGATAGCCAGACCGCGTCACGCTCGATCAATAAGATCGTCGAGATCTGGCTGTCAGGGAGAATCGTGTCATGAACAAACCCTTCGAGTTCAACCAGGGCAAGCCGATCAGCACGCAGACGGCGGGCATCAACGTGACGAAAGTCGGCGTTAATCTGGGCGCGGAGGTCCGCGACGTTGATCTTCGCCGGCCGCTGTCGAGCGAGCAGTTCAAGGCGCTCGAGGAAGCGTTGGTCGAGCACGAGCTGCTCATCTTCCGCAAACAGGATATCACATCCGAAAATCTGATTGAGTTCGGCCGGCGTTTTGGCGAGCTGACAGTTCATCCTTTCGCGCCAAGCGAGCAAAAAGCGCCCGAGCTCATCAAGTTTCGAAACGATGAAAAGACGCCGCCCTTCGGCACCGATGTCTGGCACTCGGATGAGACTTTTCGCGCCGAGCCGCCGATGGCGACCATCCTATGCGCAAAGGAAGTACCGGCGGTGGGCGGCGACACCATGTTTGTCAGCATGAGCGCGGCCTACGAGGGCCTTAGCGATCGGATGCAGCAGTTCATCTCCGGGCTCGAAGGAGTTCACGACATCAAGCCGTTCCGGCCACTATTCGAGACGTCGGAGGAGGATCGCAAGAAGCTCCAGCAGTACGAGCTGATGTACCCGCTGCGGCTTCATCCGGTGGTGCGCATCCATCCCGTTTCGGGGCGGAAAGTGCTGTTCGTCAATCCCCAGTTCACCGTGGCGATCAACGGCATGGATGAGCGCGAAAGTCGCGCACTACTCGACCTGTTGTTCCACCAAGCGCTGGTGCCGGAGTATCAGTACCGCCTGCATTGGGAGCCTCACACGCTTGCTATGTGGGACAATCGCTCTACCCAGCACTATGCGATCCACGACTACTATCCGCAGCGGCGTTACATGGAGCGCGTGACCATTCGTGGTGGCCCCGTGACTGGCGTTCCGCATGCGGATCCGGCGGGCATCCGCCGACTCAAATACGTCGCGCCAGCCGGCATCGACGCTCACGGCGGCCACAAGCCGCACTAGGCTTGCTAGATCGGCAATCAAAGCTGGGAGGATGACATGAGATTCCTGAGACAGGTCGGCATGTCGCTGGCGACGTTGGCCATTCTGCTGGCTATAAATCTTGCTTCGGCGGGCGCGATTGAGCTGAAGCTCGCCTATTTTGTCGGTGATCAGCACGCCATGTCGCAGTGGCTGGTCAAGTGGGCCAACGACCTGGAAAGAGACTCAAGTGGTAGAATCACGGTCAAGCGCTTCCCAGGCTCGCAGATGGGTCCGGTCCAGCAGCATTACGACTTCGTCCGCACGGGGCAGGCGGATGTCGCCTGGTTCTTGCACGGCGCAACGCCTGGACGCTTCCCTTTGACTGAAATAGTGCAGGTGCCTTACCTCGTTGGGAGCGCCGAGATCGGCACCAAGGTGCTTAACGATCCCGAGCTGCGCTCGAAATATCTCGACGCCGAGCATCGGGGCGTGAAAGTGTTGCTGCTGCTGACGCATCAACCGGGCAACGTACACAGCACGAAGAAGCCGATCCGCACTGTCGAAGACATGAAGGGGCTTCGCTTGAGGTTCGCGTCGCCCACGATACGCGACTTCGTCTCGGCGCTCGGTGGAACGCCGGTCGGAGTGCTGCCGACCGAGCAGGTCGAGCAGCTGCAGAAAGGTACGATCGATGGAGTGTTCATCGATTACGGCGGCGCTGGCATTGCCTTCAAGATGGGCGGCATCCTGAAATATTCGACCGAGATGTACTCCTATGTGTCAAGCTTCGGCGTGGCCATGAACCCTGATTTCTGGAACAAACTGCCGCCCGAGCTGCAAGCGCTGGTGACGAAATCAATGACCGGCGTGGAGAAGGAAGTCGGCGAAGCTTGGGACCGGCTCGATATTCCCGGCAAGAAGGCGCTTATCGACGGTGGAGCGGAGGCGATCCACCTGGCTCCGGAAGAAAACGCCAAATTCCGCACGATCGGGGCCGCGGTGGCGGAAGCAAAGGTGAACGAGCTGGAAAGCAAGGGTATGCCGGCGCGCGCGATCTACACCAAGATGAAGTCGCTCGCCGAGACCCACGCCGAGACCTCGAAGAATTTCTGGAACTAGTACGAGCAGCTTCCACGCGGCAGACGACAGGCGTCCCGCCTGACCAGTACAGTGTCCTCATTGTCCGGAGGGGACCGTGAAACGCTGGCGTGGCCTCATCTCGAACATATTCGGCTTGATCGCCGCGATCTTTCTTGCTGCGATGTTGCTGCTTACAGTCGCAGATGTGGTGCTGCGTGCCACGCTTAACCTCCCGATTCGAGGTGTTTACGATCTCGTTGAGTTGCTGCTCGCTGGTACATTTTTCTTTGCGCTCCCATGCGCTTTCCTGCGCGACGAGAACATCACTGTCAACTCGATCGATGATCTCGCGCCGCGCTGGGTGCCGTCGCTCAAACGCGTTGCAGATGCGCTTGCCGTTGCCGTCCTCGTGATCATGGCGTGGCAGGGCTTCATCGCTGCCAGCGACTCCTATGCGTTCCACGATGTCACCGGGGACCTCGGGCTGCCGCGAATATGGCACTGGCTTGCATTGTTGGTCGGGGTCGTTTGTGCGGCCCTGTCCGCGCTCGCGATGGCAGTTCGCGGGGAGGACCGATCGTGAGCATCGCAATGATCGGAATTCTGGGCGTGGTGTTTCTGCTCGCGCTGATTTTCCTTCGCGTTCCGATTGCAGTGGCCCTCGCCGCCTCTGGGCTCGTCGGCTACGCGGCGATTGACGGATGGTCGTCGGCGCTAAGAATGTTCGGCCTAGTGCCCTATCAGCTGGCCAGCGCGTATTCCCTGTCAGTCATTCCCCTGTTCATTCTAATGGGTGTCGTCGCCGCGCGCGGCAAGATGGCGGCCGAGTTGTTCCAAGCATGCAACGCAGTCTTTTCGGGAATTCGCGGTGCATTGGCGAACGCCACGATCGGCGCCTGCGCGCTGTTCGGCGCGATCTGCGGTTCGTCGATCGCGACGGCAGCCACTTTCTCCCAAGTGGCCATCCCGGAAATGCGCCGGCACGGCTATGATCCAGCCTTTGCGGCGGGAGCCGTCGCTTCGGCCGGAACGCTCGATGTCCTGATCCCGCCATCGGTATTAATTGCGATCTATGCCATCGTCGCAGAGCAATCGCTGGTCAAGCTATACGCAGCTGCGTTCATTCCCGGCTTTGTCCTGGCCGGACTGTACGTAATCACGGTGTGGATTATCGCCTGGACAAAGCCGGGCTGGATCCCGAAAGTTGCCGCCCTGCCGCTTAGAGCAAGGCTGCGTGCTTCGGTCGGCATGTGGAAGCTCGGGGTGCTGTTCTTTTTCGCGGTATTCGGCATCTATCTTGGATGGTTTTCCCCGACTGAAGCGGCTGCCATGGCGGCGTTTGTCGCGATCCTGATCGCATTCGGCAGCGGTGCCATGCGTTGGCGAGATTTGGTCGATTGCTTCCTCGAGACAGTGTACACCACGGCGGTTATCTTCTTCATCATAGTGGGAGCGTTCATCTTCGCCCGTTTCATCGTTCTCACCCAATTTCCCAATGAGCTAACCAAGTGGGTTGGCATCATCGGGCTATCGCCGTTCTGGGTTCTCATGGCGGTGATGGCGCTCTACGTCCTGCTCGGCACGTTCCTCGATGAGGTGAGCACCATCCTGATCACTGTCCCGGTCACGCTCCCTCTCGTCAACAGCATCGGCTTTGATGGCGTCTGGTTCGGCGTATTCGTCACTGTGATGTGTACGATCGGCCTGATCAGTCCACCGACAGGCATGACGGTGTTTGTCATTCAGGCGCAGCATCCGGAAATCCCGGTGATGCGAATTTACATGGGCACGCTGCCGTTTTTGGTCGCAGACTTCGTTTTGGTCGCACTGTTGATATTCATGCCATCGATCGCGCTTTGGTTACCGCGGATTCTAGGATAGCGTCGGAGGCATCTTGGTGAGCGCGCGACCTTCATGACAGGGCGGTGCGTGGTCAGTGATGCAAGGGCAACTATTACCACGATGCGCTTGCTGTCGGGCATTGTTCTCGCACGCGATTGATGCGCACGGGTGAGTGACCCCAATTCCGCTAAGCAGGGGCATTCGCGACATTGCAGATCGAAGTCCGCTTTCGGTGCAAGAGCGGTCATACGGCGGACGCACGGCAATGACCGGGTTTGACCCAGAGCGGTCCTCGAAATCGCGCGATCGGACGACAGGCCAGACCCTCACGCGCCTCCCGGCTCCATGCCGGCCGCCTTGATGACCGCTGCGGCGGCAGGCGAGGTCAGGAATTTGAACAACGCTCTGGCAGCGTCCGGCTCGCTTGCGGTCGTGACGATTCCCGCCGAAATCACGTTCATAGCCTGCAGCTCGGCCGGGAAGGGCCCGAGCAGCTCGGCACCGGGGACAAACACGATTTCGCTGATCAGTTGGATGCCGAGTTCGGCATCGCCGCGTGCGACAATTTCGGCACTGGGCGTGGTCGCGGCCCGAGCATTCAGGATCGACTTGGCTTTGATCTCCTTGGCGATACCCAGGCGATCGAGAACCTTCTCAAAATGGATGCCGCTCGCACCGCCGACCGCCGGATCGGTGTAGACGATCGATCTGGCGGCTAAGAGCGCGCGCTTAAAGGCTTCGACAGAGGCGATGTCAGGCTTCGCCGATCCCGCGCGAACCGCCACGCCATAACCGACGCGGGCGAGGATCAGTGCGCTGTCGCGCGCGATCTTGCCCTGTTGCACGAGGTCCTCGATGATGCCTGAGCCTGACATCGCGGCATCCACGATCTCCCCGTTGACGATGCGCTTCTTGATTTCGGCGGGTGGCGCGAGGATGAGCGCGACCTTGTGCTCGCTAGTGCGTTGGAACGCGCCCGCGAGTTCGGTTAGCACGTGGTTCATCGCACGGGTTGTCAGCACCTTGATTTCGGCGGCATCGGAAGCAGTCGGTGCAGCCAAGGCGATGGCGAAACCGGTCGTGACCGCAATTCGCGAGAGATGGAGCAATGGTCGGCGGGGAAGTTTCATTGACATCCTCCTCCCTGAACTCTGCATTGGTATGTAAATGCGTCGCGGGCGCGCGATGCGAGCGTGGTAGAACGCAGAAAATATGTTCTGAGTAGGAGCCCGCCGATGGCATCAGCTTGCCGCCAAAAAAGGACTTCGGCATGTCCCGATGGGGGCGGCTCGAAGATCAGGCTACACCCAACCACGCGACACCGAGTTTGACCTACCTGCGACATTAGCGCGCAATTTTTGCTGTAGATGCGCAGCGGCGTTCTTCCGTAACGGCGTGTAATGTGCGGCCCTAAGCCTGACCAAGGGTGCCCATGAGGCGACGCGAGTTCAACCTCGTGGCCGCCAAGACGCTCGGCCTCGATGTCTCGGCGAAGCTGCTCGCGCTCGCCGACGAGGTGATCGAATGATGCGAAGGGAGGTTCAAAATGAAACTTCCCCGCCGAAATTTTCTGCATCTAGCCGCGGGCGCCGCCGCACTGCCGGTCGTGCCGCAAGTTGCGCGGGCGCAAGCCTATCCGACGCGGCCGGTGCGTATAATTGTCGGGCAGGCCGCCGGCAGCGGATCAGACACAGTCGCCCGTCTGATTGGTCAATTTCTATCGGACCGTCTCGGTCAGCCATTCGTCATCGAGAACCGGCCAGGTGCGGGCGGAAACATCGCCACCGAAGCGGCTGTGCGTTCGCCGCCGGACGGCTATACGCTTCTTTTGGTCAATTCAGCGAACACCATCAACGCAACACTCTACGAGAAACTCAATTTCGATTTCATCCGTGATATTGCTCCGATCAGCGGACTCGCCACCTTCTCGTTCGTCATGGAGGTTAATCCATCGGTCCCGACCAAGACCCTCCCCGAGTTCATCGCCTACGCCAAGGCCAATCCGGGCAAGATCAACATGGCATCGGCCGGCAACGGGTCGACGCATCACGTTTCCGGCGAGTTGTTCAAAATGATGGCAGGCGTCGAAATGGTCCATGTGCCATATCGCGGTTCGTCGCCGGCCCTGACCGATCTCTTGGCCGGCCAGGTGCAGGTGATGTTCGATGCCACGCCTTCATCGCTTCCGCACATCAGAGCCGGCAAGTTGCGCCCGCTTGCGGTGACCACGGCGACCCGCCTGGAAGTACTGCCCGATGTTCCGACAGTAGGAGACTTTGTTCCGGGCTACGAGGCGAGTTCATGGCTTGGTTTTGGTGTGCCGAAAAATACGCCCGCTGCGGTCGTTGATCGGCTCAACAAGGAAATCAATTTGGCGATTTCCGACCCCGCCATCAAAGCGCGCCTCGTCGATCTCGGGGGATTGGTGCTACCTCCGAGTCCGCCCGCTGAGTTTGGAAAGTTTCTGGCCAGTGACGCCGAAAAATGGGCAAAGGTGATCCGGGCGGCCAACATCAAGCCGGAGTGATGCCGGGAAGCCGACGGTCACCCGTAATTCAGGGAGGGCGCTGTGAAACTCCCCCGTCGCAGATTCTTGCATCTGGCCGTTGGCGCGGCCGCGCTCCCGGCCATGCCGCGCGTCGCAAAGGCGCAAGCCTATCCGGCGCGGCCGGTGCGCCTGGTTGTTGGATTTCCGCCGGGCGGCGTGGCCGACTTGTACGGACGCCTGATCGGCCAGTGGTTGTCGGAGCGCCTCGGTCAACCCTTTATCATCGAGAACCGGGCGGGCGCAGGCAGCAATCTCGCCACCGAAGCGGTCGTGCGCGCTCCACCGGATGGCTACACGTTGCTGCAGGCTAGTTCGGCTAACGCGTGGAACGCGACCCTTTATGACAATCTCAATTTCAATTTCATACGCGACATTGCGCCAGTTGCGAGCATCTACAGCGCGCCAGCTGTCTTGGTGGTTCACCCGTCGTTTCCGGCGAAGTCAGTTCCTGCGCTGATCGCTTACGCCAAGGCCAACCCCGGCAAGATCAATATGGCGTCGGGTGGTGTCGGCAGCGCGCAACATGTCTACGGCGAACTGTTCAAGATGATGGCTGGTGTGGACATGCTCCACGTGCCGTATCGCGGCGGGGGCCCGGCGCTTACCGATCTCCTCGCCGGGCAGGTGCCGGTGATGTTCGACACGCTGGCCACGTCAATCGAGCACATCAGGGCGGGCAAACTGCTTGCGCTGGCGGTAACCTCTGCAACGCGCTCGGAGGTGTTGCCAGACATCCCGACCGTGGGCGACTTCGTGCCGGGCTACGAGGGAACCGGCTGGCAGGGGGTCGGTGCTCCCAGGAATACACCGGCAGAGATTATCAACAAGCTCAACAAGGAGATCAACGCGGGCCTCGCCGATCCCCGAATGAAGGCGCGGATCGCCGACCTTGGTGGCACGGTGTTTGCCAGTTCGCCCGCCGACTTCGGCACGTTCATCGCCGAATATACCGAGAAGTGGGCCAAGGTGATCAAGTTTGCCGGCGCTAAAGCCTACTGATCGTGGGAACAACCAGCTCGATATTCCATAACCTTCCGTTACGCGAACCACTTTGTGGGCAAGGTACGTCGAATAAATCCCCGTCTGGATGTCTGGAATCGGAAGACAAGCGGACTCACGTTCGACGCCGGATCGACGCGAATGACCCAAGGCGGACGCGCCGCGCCAAATTTACTGTGATGCACAACGCGGCATTTCCTGCAAAGGCGTGGTAGGGTGCCACCTCGGGCTGAGGTGAGCACGCATGCGGCGACGCGAGTTCATAACACTGTTCGGCGGCGCGGTGGCGGCGATTTGGCCGTTTGCCGCGCATGGGGAACAGGTCTACCGCGTCGGTTTTCTGTGGGATGGTCCGGACGTTTTTCCGGATGCAATCGAAGCCTTCCGTCAAGGCCTCCGCGAGCTCGGCTATGTAGAAGGTCGCAACCTCGCCTTCGAATACCGGTGGGGCGAGGGGAAGCCGGATCGAATACGGGCGTTGGCGCAAGAACTGGTGCGGCTCAAGGTTGATGTCATCGTGGCGGCAAGCTCCATCTATACCGAGGCTGCCAAGCAAGCGACCTCGACGATTCCTATCATCTTCATGAGCCACGCCGACCCGCTCGGCACCGGTCACGTCGCTAGCCTCGCGTATCCGGGTGGTAATGCGACCGGGTTCTCGTTGATGATGCCCGAGACCACGGTCAAGGGACTGGAGTTGTTCAAGGAGGCCGTTCCCGCGCTCTCACGCGTCGCCATCATCTTCGACCCGGCCACGCCGTCGCATGGCCCAAGCCTGAAGGCCGCCGAGGCTGCCAAATTGGGTTTGCGTATTCAACCGGTGCCCGTGCGCAGCGCAACAGAGTACGAGAGCGCCTTTTCCTCCATCGTCCGGGAACGTGCCGATGGGCTGCTCGTGCTAGCAACCCCGCTGTTCATTGCCGGCGCTAAGCAGCTCGCGGACTTCGCGATCGCGCTAAAGTTGCCCTCGCTGTTCGGGCCAAGCCATAGCGTACAGGCCGGAGGGCTCATGAGTTACTCGCCCGACCGCGCCGATCAATTCCGCCGCACCGCCGTATACGTGGACAAGATTCTCAAGGGCGCCAAGCCGGCGGACCTTCCGGTGCAGCAGCCGATTAAGTTCGAGCTGGTGATCAATCTCAGGACTGCCAAGGTTATTGGGCTGACCATCCCGGAATCATTTTTGCTTCGTGCCGACAAGCTGATCGAATAAGGGCGCTTTTGTTGCGGTGCACGAGTCCGCTCGTGATGCTGTGGACGGCTCCTCCACCGGCACGTAAGTGCCAAAGATGTGGGTGCTGTTTGAGGCTCCCACGATTCGGAGGAGCTAAGCATGCAAGCGATTACGACGATCGG
>Ga0081455_10008637_pt1 | contig 10562 bp, 12 predicted proteins | sample TabmetS3T2R1_FD_70207 | JGI IMG/M metagenome (GOLD analysis project Ga0081455, IMG submission 70207) | Tabebuia heterophylla rhizosphere microbial communities from the University of Puerto Rico - S3T2R1 | ecosystem: Host-associated > Plants > Roots > Rhizosphere ... | reverse complement strand
CAACGCGTTGGCAATATCAAGCCAGTTTTGACTTGGTTACGCCACAGCCGTATTTTGTCGAAACATGATTGACGTTACGGACAACGCTGTTCGACAGCTCCAGAGTTTGCTTCCGGCGCAGGACGAAAATTCGCGAAAAGGTCTGCGCGTCCAGGTTGCGAAGGGCGGTTGTTCTGGTCTGCATTACGAGATGACTCTCGCAGAACAAAAAGATGGCGATGCCGTAGTGGAGCGGGGTGGAATGCATTTTTTTATCGACAGCGAAAGCCTGCCTTACCTGCGCGGCGCGACCCTGGATTTTAGCGGTGGTTTGACCGGCGCCGGTTTTCGGGTTGTAAATCCAAATGCATCGCGCACCTGTGGATGCGGTTCCTCGTTCGAAACGACACAATCAGCTTGAAACCGGGTAATCTTCTCGCGCTGGCCTGATGGACTATGGTGCATATCCATATGACGAGCCATACGCTCGTCCACGACGGCGGATCAATTATTTTGCCTGGACGGTTGTCATTCTGCTGCTGACTGGCTTCGCATTGGCAGCGTGGCTGGGAAGTTTTTATATCTTCAGCCAGCCGGAGCGTCCTGACAGCTATCGAATTTTGCAAAGGCTCCACAAGATCGAGCCGCCCAAGCGTTTTGAGCTGACCGCCGCGCCCGCAGGCGAATTTCTAAATTCGAAACAACTCTACGAGCGCTATTCGGAAATGGGCAACGCTGAGCTGGCAAGGACGAACGGGGAACTGGCACGTAATTATATTCGCAATTATCAGACGGTGCGCGGGCTGGTTCCCTACGTAGTTGGCAGATTCAAAATTGTCGCCACGCGAGAGCTTGGGCTGGGCGATATATTTACCTCCGGCATGGTCGCTTTAACCAGTGCCGTGGATAATGGCGAATTGCTCATGGAACATCTTTACCCGGCAAATCCGGAGGCGCTGCCACTGATGAAACAAACACTTAATGTCGGATTGGAAATCAAGTTGGAGCGCTCACATGATATTTCTTCGGTAATCCACGCCGAACGTTTGGTCGATGGCCGCATCATGATCACTGCCATCCCGTTGCTTTATGGAAGCTATACGGTCACACGTGGGTTGGGCACCTTTCGGTTGGAGCCACCGCTTAGTCTCAATATGGTTGCGGGCTGGCCATTATTTAAAGCGCCAGAACGCAAGGAAATTGAACAGCATTACGCAGAGAACCAACAAAAATCAGCGATAGCGCGAGGTGGTCCGATCTCGGTACCTGGCTTCAGTTCCAACGCGACTCCGCCACCTGCTGTGAATGAATTGGTGCGGGTCGAACAAGCGATTCCCATTGGTCCACTGCCGACACCGCCAGCCATCGCAAAGAATGAAAAGCTCGCTAATCCCACGCCACCACCAAAAGGTAAACGGGGCAGGAAACAGAAACTCGAGTCCCCTCCTCCAGCGGTCGCTACTCCTTCCCAACCGGTCATTGCACAAAAGCCTGTGGCCCCAAGTGCGACGCCTTTCACACTTGCCTCTGCAGCAACGCCTCCAAAGCTTTCTGTGACTACACCAGCGCCAGCCGCGAATACAGCCAATGCTCAAGCTCCCGCCGTTGCCCAGGCCGCTTCTGTTCCTAGCCCAACCCCAGTGCCGGTGTTGCCAGCTCAACCCGCTCCACCGGACGCTTCCAATGTAGCTCTCGCTTCAAACGCGGGCGGGGGCAGCTGGAAAACATTTTCGCCAGGTAAAATGCCGCTTGGCCGGCTCATAGGGACAACCGACCTGCGTGATGTCGCCGAGCGCGGGCTTGCCGGCGAACGTGTTTATTTGAAGGGACAGTTTGTCGTGAATTTTTCTGATGCCAACAAGGCTGTGTTGCGTCCGCGCACGAAATTGACGGAAAAAGTGCTGCACTTCGGCGGGGGTTCTTCTACCCGCATCATTGTCGAATTTCCAGCCGGCTATGTGCCACCGCGACAGGGCACTGAAGTGAACCGCGATGAGCAGCGGCCCTACGAAATTACTGAAGTGCGTAAACAGGAAGACGGCCAGCTTAACGTCTTTGTGCGCGAGATCATGCAACCGAATTAAATCGGTCGTATGACGCTTCCAAGCGGCGCGCATCATGTGACATGTCTATTCGGTCCGCGACCGTAAGATCAATTTGCCGTTTTGGGTTTCTATAGTGCCGACGCCAGAGCCATTACGGTAATCGGCGAGATAATCTCGCAATCGCTTCGAACGATATTTCCAGTTCAATAGATCGGGCGGAATAGCGTGGCCGTTTACCGTGATTCCGCTCAACTGCAGGTTCTCGAGTGATCCTGCGCTCTTCAACTCGCCCGTAATATCGCCGTTAAAATAATAACCTGACCTCCCAATAAATTCTCCAAGCGGCACGCTTGTCTGGCAACGTAGCCGGTCCCCATCGATCGAGACAAAAATTTTGCCGCGCAGATCCTGCTTGGTGGCAATCAACGTATTGATGTCATCTGCCGTCAGCTCAAGCTCGGCGGGCTGACCGGCTCGCGCTTTTTGCTCAAAATCCTCACACCGTTCATGGACAGATTGAATTTGCGCGTCCGACGCGGTGAACTGAGGCACCGACAAGGGGGTTTGGCCGAGAGCCTGCGCTTTGGTCAGCCAATAAAGCCCGTGGAAAATCGCCGAGCTCCGGTACATGCCCCACCACATCCCGGCAAAGCAAGCGATTCCCAGCACAATCGCAAACACAACAAGAATAAGACAACCTCGCCAGAGGCATCCCCCGCCCCTTCTTGGTGGCGGCGCGTCAACCCAACCGTTCATAAAGCGCAATTAATGATTAGCAGCAGCGGCCAGTGATAAGTGAATCTCGCACCTGGTCACAAGCCGAATCTGCCAAACACACTTCACGAATCAGCGACTACGATCCTGAAATTTTTGCCTGTGCTTCCATCAGTTTGTCGTAGAGCGCACGCAAACCATCACTGAGCACGCGCGTCCCCGCGAGGACCGGCATGAAGTTTGTGTCACCGCTCCAGCGCGGGACGATATGTATATGCAAATGGTCTGTCACGCCGGCGCCCGCGCATTCCCCAAGATTCAACCCAATGTTAAACCCCTGCGCTTTTGTGGCCGAGCGCAAGAGCGTTTGCGCGTGCGCAACCAAATTCCACAATTCTACGATTTCATTCTCACCGAGTTCCGCGAGGCCTGCAGTCTTCCGATACGGCACGGCCATCAAGTGTCCGACAGTATAAGGATAACGATTCATCATCAGAAAAGCATTCTTTCGGCGCGTGATCACCAAATGCGCGGCGTCATCGCTTGCTTGCGCGGCCGCAGAAAGAAAATTCAGGTCGCGCGGTTGCTTTTCAAAGTACTCCACGCGCCAGGGCGCCCACAGCGTCTCCACCTCTTTATTCGGAAATTCCTCGTTCGCCATACCTGTCTGGCGACGAGACTAAAATTACGAAGGCGAAAGTCGAGCCAGCATTTCTTCCTCTTCGCTCGAACCGCCGAGCAATTCTTCAACGGTATACGGCAATCGCTCCGGCTCGTGAAATTTGCGCTGTCGAAATAAGGCTCGCGCAGCACTCGATTGGCATTCGAGACTCAAACAGAACAGTCACTGTAGCCGAGATGCCTGAGCGCGGCGGCTCTCGCTTGGCCTCGCGCGCTGGCAAGCTCTGTGCTCGACTACCGTCAAACCCGTCGGTTAATATTTGCCCCTGATGAATCCGAAGAGGCTCTTCGGAGAATTAAAGCGGCGCAACGTTTATCGCGCGGCAGTCGCTTACGGCGTTGTCGCATGGTTTCTCACTCAGCTGACAACGCAGGTTTTCCCGTTTTTTGAAATTCCCAATTCCGCAGTACGTTTTGTTGTCATTGCGCTCGTGGTTGGATTTCCAATCGCGATGCTACTCTCCTGGATCTACGAACTGACACCGGAAGGAGTAGTACGAACGGAAGATCTCGATCCGGTACAAGCGAGATCGGCTCAACACGCCACCGGACGGACCCTCGATTTCGTCATTATCGGGGTGCTGCTGTTGGTTATTGTAATGCTGATCATCGGGCGAATCCCCTTTTACAGGCAGAGCGGCGAGTTGATTTCTCAGAAAAGTATCGCGGTGCTGCCATTTGAAAGTCTTAGCGAAGACAAAGCCAACGCCTACTTTGCAGAGGGCATCCAGGACGAGATTCTGACGCGCTTATCCAAGATCGCAGATCTGAAGGTTATCTCGCGGACGTCGACGCAGAATTACAAGAGCACTCCGGAAAACATACCTGAAATCGCCAAACAACTTGGTGTCGCGCACATCTTGGAAGGAAGAGTCCAAAAGAGCGGCGACGTTGTTCGTGTAAACGTCCAACTAATCAAAGCAGCCAATGATTCCCATTTGTGGGCAGATACCTTTGATCGAAAATTGACTGACCTCCTCTCCGTCGAGAGTGAAGTGGCTAAAGCCATAGCCGAGCAATTGCAGTTGCATCTGACTGGTCGAGAGGAGCAAGTCATCGCCGCCAAACCGACCGATAATGCCGAGGCCTACGATGCCTATCTGCGCGGTCTGGCCTACAACGTGCAAACGGCATACACACCTGCCAATGCACTTGGCGCGCAGAAATACTTGCGGGAAGCAGTGCGATTGGATCCGAAGTTCGCACTTGGTTGGGCACTCCTGTCAATTGCGGGCGCGCGCGGCTACATCACCCAGAGTCTCCAGCCAACAGTCGCTCTTCGCGAAGAGGTACGGCAGGCAGCGGAAACAGCTCTTACTCTTCAGCCAAAGTTGGGCGAGGCGCTGCTTGCCATGGGATATTACTACTATGCTTGTAAAAAGGATTACGACACTGCGGTACATTACTTTGAAAAGGCACACCGTCACCTGCCGAACAGCAGCCAGATTCCTGCTTTGCTGGCCTCTGTCGCGCGCAGACGAGGCGATTGGAACAGGAGCGAGTCGTATTTCAACCAAACCGAGCGGCTCGACCCTCGCAATGTCAATCTGCTCGGACAACACGCACAATTGTATATCGAGCTTCGTCGTTTCCCCGAAGCGCTGCGAAAGTTTGACCAGATTCTCGAAATTATTCCAGACGACGTCGACACCATCGCGGCAAAGGCAGCTATCGCACAAGCTGAGGGCGATCTGCCGCGGGCGGCCGCACTCCTCGCCTCAATTCAGCCACCGGCCGACGACCCCCAGGCATTGGAAACACAAATTTACCAAGCAATCCTGGAGCGACGTCCTGAACCAATGATTGCTCGGCTAAAGCAAATTCTAGCCAAGCCTGATCCAGCGTTGGGTTCTATAACTGGCGAACTGCGCTTTTATTTAGGATGGGCGCAACAAGTCGCCGGCGATCATACCGCCAGTCAGGAGAGTTGGCGACAGGCGCAAACCGAACTGGAGCCTTTTCTCAAAGAACAGCCTGAGAATTTTGGCCTCATGGGCGTTCTAGCTCTGGTTAATATGGGCCTCCGTGACAAAGCCGCCGCATTTAAGTTGATCGAGCAAGCGATGGCCGTAATTTCAATCGAGAAAGACGCGGTAGCTGGTCCGATTCCCGTCGAGTTTCTTGCCCGGGTGGCCGCCCAGACGGGAGAACCAGAACGTGCGATCGCTGCTTTACAAAAGCTATTATCGATACCGTACGATGGTGCTTTGGCTCAAAACGTGCCCCTTACCCCTGCGCTGCTCCGGCTCGATCCTATGTTCGATCCCTTGCGGGACGATGCGCGCTTTCAAAAGCTCATGTCGGGCGGGGTGAAATAGTTAAAAGTTCCGAACTTCAAATAGAAGTCGTTTGGAATTCGGTCCGCGTCCGTTTCCTAGCCCTTCTATCTTAACGGCCTTTACCATGGTCCTGTCCGTTTCCCTCGCGCTGCTGCGCGGAACTTGCGCAACGAATAAATCCTATTTTGCCGCGAAATCGATTGACGGCTTTAACCTACCACCGATACGGACATGGCGTGGCGATTCTAACTAGTTTGTCGGGTATGTTCCTTCGGCGACCGGTGAATCGGTCATCCCTGTTTTGAACGCCATCGCCCTTAACGTCCTTCCGTAGACCGTAATGGCGTCCCCTTTCGGGCCGTTTATTATATGCGGACCGGTTGGCGTCGGCGGAGAACCGTCGTCTGTCCAGCTCAAAGAAGCTCCCAATGTTTTCGTCTCGATTGTGACCTTAACGTCTTGCCCAGCGGGACCGGTCTTGCTTGCTGGATCCAGCGTCGGCTTCGTGCACTGCGTCAGTGATACGCTTTTTTCACAAGAAGACAAAATCGTTAGTGCGACACCCATACAAATAATCCAAGTTAGTATTTTCATGTATTTTCTTTGTTGTGTGAACAAGCCTGTTATTCACGGTTACCCTGCGAGAAGAGGGTCAGGTGGAGCTCTGGGAGTAGCCTAACGGACTTAGCGCTGGCGTGATTCTGCTCCCAATGCAGAGACATTGTCAACAGTGTTTTTCTGAACCGTCGCATCACTCGAGTAGGAACTGAATGCGCACCGTTGGCTTCGAGTCACCTACCGCCGCGGACTTGGCGGGTCCCAAATTTCACGGTTGCCAGGTTGACAAAATCGCTGCGGAGCGCCTTAACTGATGCTCGATGAAACTCGGTCAGGTTCGATACCTTTTGCATCCGCTGATAATCCTTATCTGCTGCATTTCCGTCGCATTTGCAGACAAGACAGCGGCCGCTGAGTTTAGTCTTTTAGATTGGGTCCAGCTTTCCCCCACCAATTCCCCTTCGCCGCGCTCTTCGCTTGCAATGGCCTACGATCCAGTCAGCGGAAAGGTGATTATGTTCGGTGGATTCGACGGCGCAGGATACCTGAATGACACGTGGAGTTTCGACGGCACGAACTGGACCCAGATCGCCACCCAATCCTCGCCCCCCGCGCGCGCTGCGGCCCAAATGACCTTCGATTCACTTAGTCAGAAGGTCGTTCTCTTCGGTGGATACGACGGAACCAATTACCTGGGTGACACATGGCTTTGGGATGGGGCGACGCTACAGTGGACCCAAGCGACGCCCAACCACCAACCTACACCTGTTACCGGTCCGATGTTGTTCCCCGATCCGACTGGCAAGGCTGATCTCTTCGGCGGGTTCGACGGGCAATTCTATCAGCGGACCATGTGGCAGTGGGGCGGCTCCGATTGGACGCAGCTATCTCCGCCAACTGTGCCGTTTGCTCGCGCTTCAGCGGCCGTCGCGACCAATTCTTCGACTGGGCAGGTTGTGATGTTTGGTGGCCTGGCCGACGTCAACCCGAATAACACCTGGACCTATGATGGAACGACGTGGACTCTGCAATCTCCAGCTGTACAACCCCCATTAGTGTATTCCGCTTCAGCCGCGTTCGATCCTGGCTTGCAAGGAGTGGTTCTCTTTGGGGGTGGGAGCGGCGGTGTAGACCAGAACACGACGTGGTTATGGGACCCGGTGACCGCCACCTGGACGCAGCTGTCTCCCGCGCAGTCACCACCCGCACGCGAAGGCGCTGGCATGACCAACGATGCGACCTTACAGCGTGTTATTCTTTTCGGCGGCCAGGATGACAACAAATATTTTAACGACACCTGGGAACTCGCTTCGACGGCTACTCCTTCACCTACACCCACTCCCACTCCTAGTCCAAACCCCACAGCTACACCAACACCCACCCCGACTCCGTCAGCTACTCCGTTGCCCAGAGTGACTCCTAGGCCGCGTCCGATTCCCCATCCTCGTCCAACACCGCCGCGGTGAACGAAGCGCGGCTGAAAGGCAAAACCTCAGTTAATGCGGAGCCCGGCCAACGCGCGGCGTAGAACGCGGCCTCGGTGTTACTCCAGGGATAGCGGTAGGAGTCGACGTTAGTGTTGAGCGCCGTCACCGATTCCAGGAGGAGCCGCTGTTCCTAGTTCGGGACGGTAAGACGTACGGACGGCAGTCGGAGGGGAACGTGAGAACGATGTTGCAACCAACTGATGACTCGGCGGGCCAAGCTGGGGACGTGTAGCTGCTTAAGGCTGCGGCAGGACTTTTCGAAAGCGCTCTACGCGGGCGGGAAATGGCGTTTAGCATTCAATCCGGCTCCGAAGTGTCGGTAAAGCTTACGCCTTTGGGGAAGTTCGCCAATTTGTTAAGAGCTCTCCAGTGCAAAAAAAAAGAGAGACTAACAAAAGCCCCGTAACGCTTCCTAGGACGTTTCCTCTTACGAGCGTAGGAGTTTACAGGGTCGTTGCGATTAGCCTCTATAATTGCTGAACTTTGGGAGACCAACCCTTGGCGGACGCGCGACTATGCTATTAAAGCAGCAAACTTTCATAAGAACGAACACGGCCAATTGTAACAAAATGCCTAAAGAAAACGCAGCCAATCGGACATTCGAAAGACCAGACCAGAGTCTGACAACACTATTTGGCCGTTTGACGGAAGATTTAACTGAGCTCTTTGACGTCAAACTGCAGCTCCTGAAAACGGAGTTGAAGGAAGAGGCGAGCTCGTATGTCGGAGGGACTTCGTTAATTTTGGGCGGGGCGATCATAGGATTAATTGGCTTTATCCTTCTAAGTGCAGGGATGGCATTCCTGGTCTCTATTCTATTCGATAGCGCAGGTTCGAGTCCGACCGTTCGCTATGGGCTCGGCTTCATTATTACAGCGTTATTGTATCTGATTACCGGGACCATCATTGTCCTGGTCGCAAAAAGCCGCCTCGCCAAGCAGAGGATGATTCCGAAGAGAAGCGCGGATGAACTCAAGCGCGATGTGCAGTTGCTCCGAGAAAAATTTTAGATGGTTATTGGTATTCAACAAAAAGGGGGAAAACATTATGATAGAACAAACAACGTCGCAGGAAGCACATAAGAAAGGACTTCAACGCCAAATTAGACGGACACAGGACTCACTGAGAGATACCGTTGACCAGATACAAGAAACAGCAGAACAAAAGTATCAAGCGGCTAAAAAAACGGTTTCGGACATACTTGATTATCGAGAAGAATTCCAAAAGGAGCCAGTTGTCTGGACACTTGGTGCACTTTCCGCAGGATTTGCCGTCGGCTACACTATTGGTTACTCCCACAAGCTAGCCAAGAATAAGAAAGGCTCACAGTTTGCTACTTTTGCTGACACTGTTGTAAATGACCTCTCTGATCTGGGCCAACGGCTCGTTTTGCCGGAACTCAATTCAAAGATCACGGAACTATTTGGATTTAATTTTGGCGGATTCTTGCAGAAAATGGGCGGAAACGGAAAGCACACTCGAACAAGACGTTTGCGGAGCGGGCGAAGACAAAAGCAACGAAAAGGAGGGCGAAGGAGGAAAGCGTCGTAGCCCGCTTGGCGGCCCGGCGGCTGCGAATTGCAAAGGCGGCTAACCCTCAGGCCTGGTGAAAGCGCTCTCAGGAAAGGTCCGTCTCCAAGGCACAACTCAGCGATTCGCGAGTACGAACGCCCATCGAAAGGGGAAGTTGCATGATGGCGCAAGGTACGCGAAAGCGTAGGCAAGTGGAGATCTTCCTACGAAAGGCATTCAAACTTTTCTGCGTCGTTCCAAAGATGCGACTCTTGGGTTTACGACGCGTCTGGCGATTAACACAAAATTGCGCGGCATAGGCGAAATGACCGAACTTTCGATTGACACAAAAAAGAAAGAAATTCGCGTCCGGCTCGAGTTGGTGGGCGAAAAAGAACCGATCGATGTCGAGATCCTCCGCTACCGATTGAAACTAAAAGGCGAGTCGACTCACATTACGATTGAAGAGGCACGCTCATCGCGCGAGTGGCTTGCGGTCGCTTTGCGTGAGTTTGTCGTCGGTCAGGAACTTACAGTGCCCGCCAAGGTTGGCGCGTTGCTGCAATTGTTAACCTAAAGCTTGGTCCTAATACCATAACTGGCGGGGATAGGACTCGTCCGATTATGATCATCCCCCGGCCCGATTGTGCGTTTCGATTACGAGATGAACTCTGCTGACTTTGACGAGTCATTGAAAAAAAGCACTTCTACCGCAGCCAGCAGTGTGGTGAATTGGTTGACATGCGCCAACTGGATGACGTTCTTCAACTCGCAACGTTACGATCGCGGTATCGCAAGCACTGACTTAGCGATTGATTGCTTCGACGAAGTCGTCGCCAGATTCGACCTGATCGTCGCCAAAGTGCGCGGTTAACCGGTCGTAAAGACGGCCAGCGTAGGAACGCTTCGATGCCCTCACGCGTGATAATCGGAACCATGAGAATTGCGGCTATTCACGCTTCCACCCCTCTACCCGCTGCCACCGGAGTCGAAGGGCAAGAAACACGCATGCACGAAACTAGCCCCAGCTCGGCGGTCTTAGGTTTCTACGTCAACTTAGTCCCGATCAGTAGTAACGATGACGCTGCTTGCCGCCTTTGGCCCGCTTGCCGGAGTACTGGCGACCGCCGTAGGAGCGATTGCCGTAGTACCGATTGCCGCCGTAGGAGCGATTGCCGTAGTACCGATTGCCGCTGTAGGAGCGATTGCCGTAGTACCGATTACCGCCATAGGACCGATTTCCGTAGTACCGATGGCCGCCGTAGCCGTAGCCACCGTAGGAGGAGCCATAGCCGCCTCCGTAGCCG
>Ga0081455_10008636_pt1 | contig 10563 bp, 10 predicted proteins | sample TabmetS3T2R1_FD_70207 | JGI IMG/M metagenome (GOLD analysis project Ga0081455, IMG submission 70207) | Tabebuia heterophylla rhizosphere microbial communities from the University of Puerto Rico - S3T2R1 | ecosystem: Host-associated > Plants > Roots > Rhizosphere ... | reverse complement strand
TGCAACCCTCGTTGCCGGCGGCGTCCGTCGCTCGCCGTGAACGTCTCGTCGCGATCAAATTCCCGCTGTTGAATACTCCTGGCATCCGGCGATAGGCAAAAGCGCCGTAAATCGACAGTTGGACACCTGCCCTAAGATCGGCCAGTTGACGACCTCAGACGTGCAGTCCAACGTTGGAACGATTCACTGCGCGAGCGGATATGCAGGGCGAGCCGATAGCAACTGCGAAACAACGACTCACAAGAATGGCCCACGACGCACACGTGGATCTGATCGCGGTCGTCGTGGCAGTCACTGACCAGGGGCCTGGCGTCCTCACTGTGGGGCAGCTCCAAAATGCCCTGCCATCCGGCCCTTTTGAACTCGGTCATCGTTCGCTGCAGTTCGGCTTGCGTGCCTGGGTGGAGCAGCAGACCGGCCATCAACTCGGCTATATCGAGCAACTTTATACGTTCGCCGACCGCGACAGAATCGGAGAGCAGCGCCAGCAGCGGGTGATCTCGATCAGCTACCTTGCCCTGACGCGCGCCGACCATGCTGCAGGCGAGGCCAGGCGGAGCTGGCGGGGCTGGTACGACTATTTTCCGTGGGAGGACCACCGCTTCGGCATTCCTGCCGTGGTCGGAGACATTCTACGGCCGCGCCTGCTTGCTTGGGCAGAGGAGGCCGCCCACGATCCGGTGAGGCGAGAGCGTCGGCAGCGCGCCACAATCGCCTTCGGCTTTGACGGTCACGACTGGAACGAAGAACTCGTCCTGCAGCGCTACGAACTCCTCTACGAGGCAGCTTTGGTTGAAGAGGCGATGCGCGGGTCGAGGCAAAGCGCCTCCCCTTCAATACCCGGAATTTCCATGGCAGCCGACCATCGCCGCATCCTGGCCACGGGCATCGCGCGGCTGCGCTCGAAGATCAAATACCGGCCTGTCGTTTTCGAGCTCATGCCCCCGGTGTTCACCTTCCTCCAGCTGCAGCGCACCGTGGAAGCTCTTTCGGGACGGCTGCTGCACAAGCCCAATTTCCGGCGCCTCATCGAGCAGCAGGAACTGGTCGAGGAGACCGGAGAGACGACCGCCGACACCATCGGCAGACCGGCCAAGCTATTCCGCTTCCGCCACGCCGTTCTCGACGAGCGGGTTGTCGCAGGGACGAAGTTGCCGCTATCGCGCGCTTGACAAGCATTATTCTCATAATAAGAATATATCCACATTATACTCATAGAGAGAATAATTGGAGCGCTCATGACCGTCCCGCTGCCTTCCGCTGCATCACTTTATGATCGTGTTCGGCGAGTGATCCCGCCGATCGAGTGGCCGGCCTTCACCGACGACATCGACGCCATCCTGGCGCTGAAGCGCCAGCGCAACGCCGTCATCCTCGCGCACAACTACCAGACGCCCGAGATCTTCCATTGCGTTGCCGACATCGTCGGCGACAGCCTGGCGCTCGCCCGCAAGGCGATGACGGTGGATGCGGACGTCATCGTGCTGGCCGGCGTGCATTTCATGGCCGAGACAGCCAAGCTTCTCAATCCCGGTAAGACCGTGCTCATTCCGGACCTGAGCGCGGGTTGTTCGCTGGCCGATTCGATCACGGCTTCGGATGTGCGTCTGATGCGGCAGCGCTATCCCGGCGTTCCGGTCGTGACCTATGTCAACACTTCGGCTGCCGTGAAGGCCGAGTCCGACATCTGCTGCACCTCGGGCAATGCGCTAGCGATCGTGGAATCGCTCGGCACGCCGCGGGTGATCATGCTACCCGACGAATATCTGGCCAGGAACATCGCGGCGCAGACGAAGGTCGAGATCATCGCCTGGAAGGGCCATTGCGAAGTGCATGAGCGCTTCAGCCCAGCCGACATACGCGAGCTGCGCGAGGCGCATCCCGGCGTCGCCGTCCTTGCCCATCCCGAGTGCCCGCCGAACGTTGTCGCCGAGGCGGACTTCGCCGGCTCGACGGCGGCGATGTCGGACTATGTCGGACGGCACAAGCCGGCGCGCGTCGTGCTGATGACCGAATGCTCGATGAGCGACAACGTCGCCGTCGAGCATCCTGACGTCGACTTCGTGCGCCCCTGCAACCTTTGCCCGCACATGAAGCGCATAACGCTCGCCAACATCCGCGCGGCGCTCGAGCAGAACCGCCACGTCGTCACCATCGATGCGCATGTCGCCGAGCAGGCGCGCCTGCCGGTTGAACGGATGCTCGCCATATGATCACGCACGATCTCGACGGCCGGGCGGTCATCATTGGCGGCGGGATTGCCGGCCTGATGACGGCGCTCCGTCTCGCCCCGGAACCGGTCGCTCTCATCTCCAGGGCTCCGTTGGGAAACGAGACTTCCAGCGCGCTGGCCCAGGGCGGCCTCGCGGCGAGCCTTGGCGGCGATGACGACCCGGACTTGCACTTGGCCGACACGCTCGTGGCCGGCGACGGGCTTTGCGAGGATGCGGCCGCAAGGCGCGTCGTGGAAGGGGCCTCGCAAGGGATTCGATTTCTCGAACGGCTGGGCGTCGCCTTTGATCGTGCTTGGGACGGGACGCTGCTGCTCGGGCTCGAGGCCGCGCATTCGCGCCGGCGGATCGTCCATGCAGGCGGCGACGCCACCGGCCGCGAGCTGGTCCGCGCGCTCACCGCTGCCGTGCGGCGGACCTCTTCGATCACCGTTGTCGAGGGTGTCGAGGTCCGGCGCCTGTTCGTCGAGGACGGCGAAATCGCCGGCGTGCTTGCGGTCGGAGATGGCGAGGCGATTGCGGTCTCGACTGACCGCGTGGTGCTCGCGACCGGCGGCGTCGGCGGCCTGTTCGACCATACGACGAACCCGCTCGGCTCGTTCGGACAGGGCCTTGCGCTTGCCGCGCGTGCTGGGGCAGAGCTCGCCGACCTCGAATTCGTGCAGTTCCACCCGACCGCGCTCGACGGCCCTCGGCGCCCGATGCCGTTGGTCAGCGAAGCGGTGCGTGGCGAAGGCGCAATCCTGGTCGATGAGCGCGGCGAGCGCTTCCTCGCCGATACGCCGGGAGGCGAACTCGCGCCGCGCGACGTCGTGGCGCGGGGCGTATGGCGGCAGTTCGGCGCCGGGCACCGTGTGTTCCTTGACGCGCGCCAGTGTCTCGGATCGAGGTTCGCCGCACGCTTTCCGGCGATCGCATTGCTCTGCCGCGAGGCAGGCATCGACCCCGCTGGAGAGCCGATCCCGGTGCGTCCCGCGGCCCACTATCACATGGGCGGCGTGGCCGTGGATGGCGAGGGCCGCAGCTCGCTTCGCGGCCTGTGGGCCTGTGGGGAGGTCGCCCGCACTGGGCTGCACGGCGCCAACCGGCTTGCCAGCAATTCCCTCATCGAAGCCGTGACATCGGCCGCCTGGGTCGCGACAAGCGTCGCCGCCGCGTCGCCCGGCGCGCGCCGACGGCTGAAGCCGGCAATCGTGCCGCCGCGGCCCGACGCTTCGCGCATCCGCCCGATCGCGTCCCAGGCGCTCGGCATCGTCAGGGACGGCGAGAGGCTGCGTGAAGCGGCGAGGACGCTGGCGCCGCTCGCCGCCGGGCGTGACGCCACTGCCGATCCCGCCCTGGTCGCGCTCACGATTGCGATCGCCGCCCTTCGCCGGGAGGAGAGCCGGGGTTCGCATTTCCGGACCGATTTCCCCCGGCGCGATGCAAAGCCGCAATCGCAGCTGCTGACCATGGACGAGACGTTCGAAGCGGCGGCGATCCTTTCCGATACCATATCCGACACCGTGCCGGCGCTCGGCAGGAGGGCCTGACCATGACACTGACGCCGTTGCCGCGCGTGATGGTCGAGCCGGTGGTGCGCGCCGCCCTGCTTGAGGATCTTGGACGCGCCGGCGACCTGACGACCGACGCGATCGTTCCCCCAGATACCGCCGCCACGATGGTGCTTGCGGCAAGGCAGCCTGGCGTGATCGCCGGCATCGATGTCGCCGCTCTCGCCTTCGAACTGATCGATCCACGCATAGAGGTCGAGGTGGTATGTCCGGACGGCGGCAGCATCTCCGCCGGCGATGAGGTCGCAACGCTGCGCGGCCCCGCCCGCGCGCTGCTGACGGCCGAGCGAACTGCGCTCAACCTGCTTTGCCATCTGAGCGGCATCGCCACGCAGACCGCGGCGGTCGTCACCGCCGTGCGGGGCCACAAAGCCAGGATCGTGTGCACGCGAAAGACGACGCCCGGCCTGCGTGCCCTGGAGAAATACGCAGTTCGCGCCGGCGGCGGCGCCAATCATCGCTTCGGCCTCGACGACGCCGTGCTCATCAAGGACAATCACATCGCGATCGCCGGCGATATTCGCACGGCCATCGAGCGGGCGCGCGCGAATGTCGGTCATATGGTTCGGATCGAAGTGGAGGTCGACACGCTCGCGCAGCTCGAGCTGGCGCTCGCGGCGAACGTCGATGCGGTGCTGCTGGACAACATGTCCGTCGAACAGCTGACCCAGGCCGTGGAGATGGTGGGCAGAAGCGCGATCACCGAGGCATCCGGCCGGGTGAACGCGCAGACGGCGCCCGCGATTGCCGCGACCGGCGTCGACCTGATTTCGGTCGGCTGGATCACGCATAGCGCGCCGATCCTCGATATCGGGCTGGATGTTTTGGCCGCCAAAGCTGTTGGATGACGAACCAAGCCGGCGCTCTTCAGAAGGGATATTCACTGGGGTCGCCTCGGAGCGGGTGCGGCCACGTCACTGGAGGCCAACTTTCAAGTCGCGCAGCACTTTGGCGAGGCCGATCTCTGAAAGCAGCTCGTTATGTGCGACAGCACTAAGCTTCATGATCGCCCGATCATAGACTGCCAGATTTGTCTCACCGTTCAGTCTAGACGGGTAAATGATACCGTCTGGTTGGAACGGGTGCTCGTGAATTGCCAGTGACCAACGCCGTGCCAGGCTCTGCTTGGAACCGCGCGCGACATCGCTGGGAATTCCCATCCGCAAAGGTCCGTCGCCGCGCAGATCGACGAGTGACAACGTGCTCACTACCTCAATGCTTGCGTAAACTTCGGACGGTCAGGTCCCGTTCGTCCAGCAACAAATCATCGATGCGGCTATCGCCCTGATCGCGCATGACCGCCTCCACGAAACATACTTTCAAGCTGCTGCCGAGGTAGACGAGGCCGAAGCGATTGGAAGGCAGGCGGCGACGAGGATCGCTAAAACGGCTGGCGCTCTTGCCGAAGCCTAGCGGATCCGTGAAGCGGGTGAAGAAGATGCGCCCAAACAGTGAACCAGCGCTGACTGTCGCGATATCGAGCGGGACGGTCGCGAACCCCGATGGAGGATCCAATCCCGGCACTCAGACAAAAGCGCCGTCGGCAATGCTTTCGGCAACGGCGAGCGCCTCATCGGTTTTGCCGCGCCGCAATGCCTCGCGACCGGTCATGCCATCGAGCTCGGGATGAGCCTGGACAAGAAAACGATATACCGACCACGGGCCACCGCCGAGCCGCTCGAAGAGACGCGGCAGCGCCGCAAACGGCTTTCCGTCCTCGCCAACCTGCCAGGCCGGGAAGCGAAAGCCACGCTTGGCGCCGTCCAGACCCAACACCAGGTGATTTCGCCGCTTGGTATTGACTGTCATTCTGGTCGTGCCCAGCAGTTCAGCGAATTGATCGGCGCTCAGCATGTCGTCGCCCGCGAGGATCGACGCGGCACGCACCTTACCTCGCACACGCGCCTCGTTAAGTGCCGCGGCCAAATCGTCAGCACCATCTTGCACCGATCTCTCTACCGGAGAAACAACAGTGCCTCCTGTCGGATCAACCTCCACGCGGAAACTCACCGGCTGACCGGCCGCCTGGCTTTGAGCCATCGCTTTGCCATAGCCAGCCAACAACGCCTTCACGTTGCCCGGCTTTGCTGAAATGATCTCGACCATATTGCGGGGCGCACGGAAAGTGAACCCGGCCGCACCCTTAGGCAGCGCTGCGCCGGCTTTCGTGATAAATGCGGTCGTAAGCATCGCCTGCGCGGAACGTCCGGCCAACCGTTTGGAACCGCGCTGACTTGATTTGCTTTTGACGTTGGCCATGTCGCACCTTTGTAACCAATATGGTTACACAGGCCTATCTCGTCAAGTTCGTAAACCGGCTCGGAAGAGTCAGCCGCACCTTGAAGTCGACGTCAGGCGGCTCATTAGACTAACCCCCACGCCCGAAACCGTCCCCTGCCCGTCATTTCGCGCAGGCCTAGCTGACCAATGAGATTAAGCGCTCCTTGCTTGGAGACTTTCAGCCGCTCCTGGACGAGGCCCGTGGCAACGACCGGCCGCGACAGCACGAGTTCGACCAGAGCGGGCAGCTTCGAGTTCGCGCGGCGCTCCCGCAGCCGCCGTTCCATCTGCCCTTTTGCCAGGACCAGTCGATCGTGCTCCTTCAAGCCCAGCACCGCCGCGTCCTGGATGGCATCGACAAACGCCAGCAATCGGTCGTTACGAGATCGGGCGCGCCGGCGTTCCCGTGGAACATTTTTGGCACCGATATGCAGGCACGCTAGATGACCCGCGCAAACTCCCTCCTGCCGAAGGAGCGCGGCAACAAGAATCGGCCCGAGCCAGGCGGCGTGCTGCAGCACTTCGATTTCGGACCAGGCGTCGAGGAGGATCGCGGCGCGCAGGACGACCGGTAGTTGGCGGGTTTCGACGAGCATTCCCTGCCATTCGGCGAGCCGCGCATTCTCATCCCAATCGAGATCGTAGACCAAAGATGGCCGGTCGGGCGACGAGGCGCCCTGCTTCCGGCCTGACAAATCGCGGCCGTCCAGCACCTTGGTCGTTCGTTCCAGCAACGCGTCGATCGCCGCTAGTTCCTCATTGAACGCGTCCGGCTCCTCCGCCTCCGCCGGCCTCTCACTTGCCAGTTCCTGAGCCGTCCCCTCCTCCCCCTGCCGGCCATCCTGCTCCGGCGGTTCCGCGCTACCGCGGCCAGTAAGTTGGCGCATGCCTTCGCGGCCAAGCGCCCAGTCGGCGGCGCGAGCAAGAATCTGGCGGCGGGCACGAAGCACGGCATGCGCCCGGGTGAGTTCGTGGGTAGGCGCGCGAACATCCATGTGGGCATCATGCAGGACGAGGTCCTCAAGGTGCACCAGTTCGCCCTCGAGCCACAGCGCTGCCGCCGCGTCAGCGAAATTTTGTCGCTCGATCCAGCCTTCGCGGACCGGAGATCGCGCCAAGCGCTCGTCGAGACGCGCCAAGACCTCCGATGCCCGGGTAACGGGACCTATGAGCCTGTCCAGAGGCAGATGAGCGAAGTCGTAAACCATTGATTTACCTTAACATGATTCGCAATAGTCCAACTATCTCTCATTTAGGTTGACTTGCTGGTGACTCGCGTTTGGCGGTCTTATCACTATCGATAAGTATCTCTTATCGATAGTGATTGTTTTGGAGGCGCAAATCGGCCAGAATCCATGCGTTGGACGCCGCAGGGAGCCAGAAAATGCGGGGAATTCGAACGATTTCAAGCCCGGCCGACGTCTTGCGCCGCGCCGAGGCGCTCGACGCCCTGGACGCCGTGCTGCCGTTCGATCGCCGCGAATTCCTGGCCGAGCTCCTGTCGGATGGCGATGTCGAGACCCTGCGCCACCTGGCGCGCGAAGGCATCGGCGAGAACTCGATGCGGGCGCTCGCCTCCGACCTCGCCTACCTTGAGGCGTGGTGCCAAGCCGCCACGGCAAATCCCCTGCCCTGGCCGGCCCCGGAAGCGTTGTTGCTCAAATTCCTGGCGCATCATCTTTGGGATCCAGCCCGGCGCGAGGCCGATCCGGCGCATGGCATGCCCGAGGACGTGAGCGCGGCGTTGACGCAAGCGGGGCTGCTGAGGAGCAGCGGACCTCACTCCCCCAGCACCGTCCGCCGGCGCCTGTCGAGCTGGTCGACGCTGACGCAATGGCGCGGACTGCAGGGCAAGTTCAACGCGCCAGGCTTTCGCAATGCGACGAAACTCGCGGTGCGGGCAAGTTCGCGGCCGCGGCATCGCAAAAGCGCCAAGGCCGTCACGGTCGACGTGCTGAGCGCGCTTTTGAAGGCTTGCGCCGGCGATCGCCTGGTGGATGTGCGCGATCGGGCGCTGCTTATGGTCGCCTTCGCCTCCGGCGGCCGTCGCCGCAGCGAAGTTTCCTCGCTGCGTGTCGAACAACTGGTTGAAGAGCGTCCCGTCCCGGCCGATCCGGACGATCCAGATACCGCCCTGCTGCCATGCCTAACCATCCATCTTGGCCGGACCAAAACCACTGAGGCCGATGATGGCGCGTCCGTCCTGCTGATAGGCAAGCCGGTGGCAACCCTGGAGGATTGGCTGGCGCGCGCGGGGATCACCGAAGGCGCCGTGTTCCGCAGGATCGACCGCTGGGGCCACCTCGAGCGGAGGGCGCTGACGCCGCAGGCCGTCAATCTCATCCTGAAACGGCGCATCCTCCAGGCCGGGCTCGATCCACGGGAGTTCAGCGCCCATGGCCTGCGCGCCGGGTTCCTGACCGAGGCTGCACAGCGCGGCATTCCCCTGCCCGAAGCCATGCAGCAATCGCAACATCGTTCCGTCCAACAGGCCTCACGCTATTACAACGACGCCGAGCGACGACATGGAAAGGCCGCACGGCTGATCGTGTGAGGGCACGAAGGTATCCAGGACCGAAGCTCATGGGTGGGCTCCTCACCGCTCCCAGCCTTTCTTTTTCACGCTCTTGCGCAGCGCGTCGCTGATTTCGACCGGCTTCGCCTGACCTCCATCTGCATGTTCCGTTCCTGCCCTCGCACCGGTACCTGTTGTGTTGGCGTGCGCATCTAGTTTTTCGCGCAATAGCGCCATGACCATCGGCCACACGGAAAACTTCTGATCGCGCGCCCGCTCGGTCAGATTGCGAAGATAGCCGCCGCGGCTGCCGATCCGATCGGACCGCTGCAAGATCGCGGCCACAGTGACCGCCGCCTTTTCCTGCCCCATGACCTCGACCGCTTCCTGCCAGGCGCTGGGACTGATGCCCATGAACGGCCTGGCCTGTTCGGCCGCGGCGACAAAATCGCGCCAGGTCCTGATCTGGCCGTCGCGGGCCAGCGTCAAAAGCTCGGGGCAGGCATCCACCACCAAGCCCAGTGGCAAATCCCGGTTCGGCAAGGCGCGTATGTTGTCGGTTTGGGCGTCAACGCCGCTCGCTTCATTTCTTTCTCTAAAGCCATGTTCAGATTCATCGGTAGAAGAAACATCTGGGTTTGAATTCTGTATATGGCGCTCAGATTGGGACTCATTGGCGTTCAGATTCTGTGAATTTATGAATGATTCCAGCGTCTGGTGGACATCAACCCAAACGTCCTCCAACTCATTGCAGATGGCTTCAACGACCGATCGTGCCGCCGTCCGAGGCAGGCGGGCAATAATTGCCTCGTAGCGGCGCTGGAAACCCTGCCAATTGCCCGGAGCGGCCTCGTTGATCCCGACCTCGATCATCTTGACGACATCGCGGCGACAGATTGTGAGGCGCTCCTTGGCCAGACGATAGGCCTTGTGCTCAGCCTTCACATCGGCAGCCAGGGCCCTGAACTCCTCGGCGCGCGCGAGGATCGGCGACAGGTCGAAACCGTAGGCCTGGTCGATCGCACCGCCCTCCCCTTTGCGGGCGAACCGTTTGCCGTTCGGGCTGTCGCGCCGGATGACGAGACCCGTGGTCACCAGATTGCCAAGGTGCCGTCTGAGCGTCGCCGGCGACATGCCATTGGCGCGAAGGCTGAGCTGCTCATTGGAGGGAAACACAATCAGGCTGCCTTCTGCGGTAAGCTCGTCCGCGCGATGAAATGACAAAAGCGCATTGAGGATCGCCAGGGCGCGATCCGTCGCCCCCAGCGCCTGCTTTGCCTCACGGATATCCCTAAAGACCTCCCACTTCGAAGCGCGCGCTTCCTGGTCGATCTGACTGGCCGTGACCTGGCTTGCGAGCAGCCCAAGCGTCATCGGCCGCCGCCCAAAGGGCGTCGTTGCGGTATGCGTCCCCATTTCCTTCCACCTATCGCTAGGCAAAAGAAATCAACTCGCCAATTCGGCGCCTGGACTCTTGACAGTGATTCGTGGATTTGCGATTCTCAGACTGCTTAGATCATGAGAGAGGCTTCCACGACGGCGACGTCTGGGGGCCTTTTTCTTTTGCGGTTGAGTGCTCCTTAGTCCGTTGTCTTCTGGCGAAACTCGTCATAGAGCGCTTGCAGGCGCTCCCGCACGAAGCTGGCGAATTCCGGTTCGATACGCTTGTCGAAAGCGAAGGTCATCTTCGTTTCGCTGTCGCTGATGTTGACCAGGCGGGATCCGTTGGCGGCGGCCCATACCGTCCGGTCCGGCTTCCTTACCGCTGTCTTGACCAGGTCGTGAATAGCCTGGAAGCGCTCGTCGCTGGGTCGCGTGGCGAATTCCGGCTCCTGGATAGCCTTAAGCGCCTTTGTCCGCTTACCCTTTTCCTCGAGCAGGTCGGCAAGCTCGGCCCATTTCTGGCGTCCGACCGATTCCGCGGTGCCGATCGCCTCGATGATCTCGGCCGGCAACCGCGCGACCAACGCGATCATCCTCGACA
>Ga0081455_10008635_pt1 | contig 10563 bp, 9 predicted proteins | sample TabmetS3T2R1_FD_70207 | JGI IMG/M metagenome (GOLD analysis project Ga0081455, IMG submission 70207) | Tabebuia heterophylla rhizosphere microbial communities from the University of Puerto Rico - S3T2R1 | ecosystem: Host-associated > Plants > Roots > Rhizosphere ... | reverse complement strand
CGACATCGCCCTTCTTCACCTTCGCGTTCGGAAGAGCTTCTTTGATCGACACCACGATCACGTCGCCGAGCGCGGCGTAGCGCCGGCGCGTGCCGCCCAAGACGCGGATGCACATCACGCGCTTGGCGCCGCTGTTGTCGGCTACGTCTAAAACGCTTTCTTGCTGGATCACGGCTACACCTCTTCCGGGCGCGTCACGAGCCGGATCACGACCCAGCGCTTGGTGGCGGAGAGCGGGCGGCTCTCCTCGATCTCCACGACGTCGTTGGTGCGGTACGTCTCTTTCTCGTCGTGTGCGTGGTAGCGCTTGCGGCTCTTCACGTATTTGCCGTAGACGGGGTCGCGATAACGGCGCTGGACCTCGACCACGACGGTCTTCTTCGCGCGGCCCTCAGCGTGCGTGTCGTTGACGATCCGACCCTGCAGCCGGCGACGACTACCGCGCGCGTGCTCTTCGTGTTGTGTGCTCTCGGCCATGATCAGCTCTTCGTTTCCTGCTTCTGCTTCTGGGTGCGGACGGTCTTGACCCGTGCGATCTCGCGGCGGAGGCGGCGCAGCTTGGCCGTGTCATCCAGTTGATTGGTGAAGTTGGAAAAGCGTGCCTTCCACAGGTCGCGATTGAGCTCCTCTTCCAGCTGAGCGAGATCGCCCAACGAGCGCTCGCGGAGTTCGGCGGTTTTCATAGCTGTTCACTCCGAGCCAGGATCTTGCACGTCAACGGGAGCTTGTTGCTCGCAAGTTCGAACGCCTTGTAGGCCAGCTCTTTCGGCACGCCTTCGAGCTCGAACAACACGCGGCCCGGCAACACCACCGCCACGTACTCTTCGACCGCGCCCTTACCGGTACCCATACGAGTTTCGAGCGGCTTGCGCGTCAGCGGCTTGTCCGGGAACCCCCGGATAAACAGCTTGCCCAGACGCTTGGTTTCGCGCTGGATCGCCATACGGCCGGCTTCGATCTGACGCGAGGTCAAGAACCCGCGATCGACCGCCTGCAGCGCGAAATCGCCGAACGACACGCTGCTGCCACGATGGGCGAGGCCGCGGCGTTTGCCTTTCTGCTGCTTGCGGTACTTGGTGCGTTTGGGTTGAAGCATGGGACTTTCTCGGAAGCTGTGAGGTGAGCTGTACGTTCAGCGCTGGGCGCTGGGCTGCTGGCCACCGCGGCGGCGCTCATCAGCACAGCCTGGCTGCTGCTGGGCCGTACCGAGCGCCTGGCCGTCGGGGAGCCCGGATGATCGCGGCCGCGCGGTACGAGTGGCGGATGCTGCTGCGGCGCCGGGCGATGTGGGTCAGCATGGGCAGCGTCGCCGCGCTGCTGGCGCTGGTCGCCGCCCGGCAGGTCTCCGACGAGGTACGCACCGGGACCGCCAAGGACGTCATGGTCAGCACGGCGTACCTGGTCAACCTGGTCCTCCCCGCCGCGTACGGCTGCGTGCTGGCCGACCGCCTGATCCGCAGCGCGAAACTCGGCGTGGCCCAACTGCTGGACGCCACCCCGGCGCCGGCGACCGGCCGCATGGTCGGCAGCTACCTCGGGGTCTGCGCCGCCGCGGCCGTACCGCCAGCACTGCTCTACTTCGGCTTCGCCGGCCTGTACGCCGGACTGACCGGGACACCGGCGGCCCTCGGCTGGGCGCTGGCGGCCTTCGCGACCGTGCTGCTGCCGGCGGTCCTGTTCGTCGGCGCGTTCGCCCTCGTGGTGCCGCTGGTCCTGCCGCTGCCGCTGTTCTGCGTGCTGTACGTGGGCTACTGGTTCTGGGGAAACGCGGTCAGCCCGGCGCTGCTGCCGACGCTGACCCAGACGTTGCTGACCCCGGTCGGCGGCTACCCGCTGCAGGGACTGTTCGGCTGGTACGGGCCGGACGGCACGCTCGCCATCTCCGGCCCGGTACCCCACGCCACCCTGAACGCGCTGCGCCCCGCCGCCACCCCCGGCACCGCATGGCTGTCCATCGCCGTCCTGCTCGCCGCCGCCGCGCTCGCCCTCGCCACCACGGCGGCGCTGCGCGCCCGGACCCGTACCCGCTAGGAGTGTCCAATGTGGATTGAGATCGCCGGGCTCAGCAAGCGGTACGGCCGCGGTGGCGCGCTGGCCCTGGACCGGCTGGACCTGACCGTACCGACCGGCATGTTCGGCCTGCTGGGCGCGAACGGCGCCGGCAAGACCACCCTCATGCGCGTCCTGGCCGGGCTGCTGCGGCCGACCGCCGGCACCGTCCACATCGGAGGCAACGACGTGGCGACGCGGCCGGGAAAGCTTGCGGTGCAACAGGTTCTGGGCTACCTCCCGCAGGACCTGGGCGTCTACCCAGACCTCACCGGCCGCGAATTCCTCGACTACATCGCGCTGTTGAAGGGGCTGGAGGCCGGCCCGGCGCGGCGGCGGCGGGTGGCCGAGCTGCTGGAGTTGGTGGCGCTCACCGGCGACGCCGACCGGCGGCTGCGCGGGTACTCCGGCGGCATGCGGCGCCGGATCGGCATCGCGCAGGCGCTGCTGGCCGATCCGCGGCTGCTCATCGTGGACGAGCCGACCGCCGGGCTCGACCCGCAGGAACGCATCCGCTTCCGGACGCTGCTGTCGCAGCTGGCCGGCGAGCGGACGGTGCTGCTCAGCACGCACATCGTCGAGGACATCGCGCAAACCTGCCACCAGCTGGCCGTACTCGCCGGTGGCCGCATCGCCTTCCGCGGCACCGTCGCCGAGCTGACCCGGCAGGCCACCGACCAGGTCTGGTCGGTCACCACCGCCGGCCCCGCGCCCGCCGCCGGCACGGTCGTCTCGGCGCTGCCCGACGGCGCCGGCATCCGCTACCGGGTCGTCGCGGCGGCGGCACCGGCCGAGGAGGCGGTCCCGGTCGACCCGACCCTCGAGGACGGCTACCTCGCCCTGGTCGGCACCTCGGCCAGCGTTAGCGGTATCGGGTGAGGGTGGCGCGCAGGCGGGTGTACGGGCCGGCCGCGGCGCGGGCGCTGCGGCGGACCGCGCTGCTGTGCTGCCAGGCCTGGGCGGCGTCGGCCTCGCTGGTGGGTTCGGGGGCGTAGCCGGCGTGGTCGGCCCGTACGCCCAGCTCGGCCAGCTGCGGCGCGCCGGCACCGCCCGCCGCCGCGACGGTGGCGCCGGTGGTGGCGTGCCGGGGGACCGGCACCCGATGGGCGGCCAGCGAGTCGACGGCGTCCTGCCAGGCGCCGTGGACCTGCGCGCGCGGGTCCGGCGCGCGCCTGCGGCGGCGCCGGCGGCGGGCGTTGGTCACCGGGATGGCCGCGAGCGCGAGGAGGACGAGCAGGAGGGCGGCCAGAGAAACCGTGATCAGCGTGCCGTGGCCGGACCGTGCCGGCACAGCGGCGGGGCCGCGGGTGCCGGGCCGGCTGGTGGGCTGGGCCGGCGGGGTGCGGTCGTGCTGGTCGGCGTCGACGGCCGAGCCGACCGGGTTGCTGGGTGCCGGAGCGGCTGGTGCCCCGGACACGTCGCGGGTCGGCGTGGGGTCGACCGCGACCCAGCCCAGCCGGGCGAACCGGACCTCCGTCCAGGCGACCACATCGCGGCCGGTGGCGGTGATGCGGTCGCCGCGCTGGGTGGTGCGGAAGCCGAGTACGACCCGGGCGTCCCAGCCGAGGTAGCGGCAGAACGCGGCGAACGCGGACGCGTACTGCTCGCTGGTGCCGCGGTGGTCCCGGATGAGCCGGCTCAGCTGGTAGTACCCGTTCCCACCCGGCGGCGAGGCCGAGGTATCCACCCGGAACGGCGAAGCCGCCCCCGCAAACCGGTCGTACAACGCGCTGAACCGGTCGAAGGCGTCCGCGCTGCCCGCGGTCACCGTACGGACGAAGGCGGCAAGATCAGCCGGCAACGGTACGTCCAGGGAGGCCGGGCCAACAGGGTGGTCGGCGCGCACCTCCTCCGCCGTAGCAGCCGATTCAGCGCCGGTGACCTGGTATCGGCCCGGCGTCGCGGATCCCTCCGGCACGGCCAGATCGCCGGTCGCCGCGTCCACGCCGAGCCCGGGGACGCTGACCTCGGTGGCGCGGCCGGGGGCGGGCAGCCAGCCGACCGCGTCCGGGGTGGCGATGGTCAGGTCGGCGTCGACCGTGGTCAGCCGCGCCGCCCCCGGCTCCGGCGGCAGGTGCGCGCCGGCCCGCCGGTAGTCCGCCCGTACGCTCCACCCCGTCCCGTCGAAGGCGGTCAGCGTCACCATCCGCAGCCGCGGCACGGTCCCGGACGCGGTGCCGGCGATCTCCACCCGCAACGTGCCGCCGGCCAGCGCCCGGAACTGCGCCATCGGATTCACCTGCTGCCGCGGGCGTACCGACGCCGCGACCAGCGACCGTGCGTCGGCAGCGCCCCGGCTCCCGTTCGGCGTCGCGGCAGCAAGCCACGGTACGGCCAGCGCGGCGATGACGACGACGGCAGCGGTCCCGGCGACCAGGCGGGGTACGGTCAGCGGCTGCCCGGCGAGCACGAGCAGCGCGGCCACCATGACGAAGACCGGCCCGCACCACCCCGGGGGTGCTCCAGCGGACGCGGTCAGCGCCAACCCCAACCCCAGCACGACCGCGGGCGGCAACAACGCCGGCACCGCCGCGCCGCGCACGACCAGGTACGCGGTGGCCAGCGCCGCGAACCCCGCCAGCGCCGCAACCGTCGCCAGCTCAGGCCCACCGGGCTCGGCGGGCAGGGCCGCGGACAGCAGCCGGTACGGCCCGGACAGCACCGCGCCCCCCGGCTGTGCCACCACCGCTACCGCACCGGCCACCGCCAGCACACCCACGACGGTGGTCGCCGCCTCCCGCCGCCAGAACACAGCCAGGACCCCGTACAGAACAGCAACCACCACGGCAACGACGACACCCCGTACGACCTCAGCCGGCGCCGCGCCGCCAACCGGCGCGAACGCGCGCGCCGCCGGCACCGTGCCCACCAGCGCCAACGCCCCGCCCAGTACCACCTGCGCCACGGCCCGCCACGGGCGAGCATCGGCCCGCGTCACCGGAGTTCTCCGAGGATCATGTGGTCCCAGGCCATCGCGGCCTCGGCGGCGTTGCGGGCGCCGAGCAGGACCATGCCGGGACGCCGGTACGCGGGGGTGTCGGGGTCGATCGCCAGCACCACGACGGGGGCGAAGCGGCGGCGCTGGGCGGCCAGCCGCTGGGCCAGGGCCGGGTCGGGTCGGCCGGTGACGACGACCAGCGCGCCACCGGGGGGAGTGCGGTCAATGGTTTCCAGGAGGGCGACCGCGTCGCGTTCGGGGCTCTGCTGGGCGGCGGCGAATCGGTCCAGCAGCGACAGCGCCCCGAGCGCCGCCACCTGCGTCGGGTCCTCGCCCAGGATGACCACCCGCGCCGGCCGCCCGGCCCGTACCGTCGCCTCCGCGACCGAGGCCGCCGCCGACACGGCCTGCTCGAACGCCGCCGAGACCAACGCCGCCGCCCGGGTGTCCAGCAGGATGGTGGTGGTCGGCTCGGTGGTGTCGATGTGCTCGCGGACGATGAGGGTCCCGGTGCGCGCCGTGGTCCGCCAGTGGATCCGCCGCGGATCGTCGCCCGGCACGTACTCCCGCAGCGAGGAGAACGTCACCGTCCCGGCCCGCGCCGAGTCCGTACGCCGGCCCTCGAAGTCCGGCACCCGCCCCACCGGCAGCGGCCGCACCGGGTACGTCACGGGGTGCACCCACAGCACCGCGCTGGCGGCGTGGCTCCGCGCCCGCCGCAGCAACCCGAGCGGGTCCCGCTGCGAGACCGTCAGCGGCCCCAGCTCCAGCCGCCCGCGCCGCGGCGTCGGCACCGGGTAGTGCAGCGTCCGCCGCCCGCCCCCGGCCAGCGCCCGCACCGGCAGCTCCAGCGGCCGCCCGTCGATGCGGTCCACCGCGACGAACCCGGGCGCCGGCCAGCGGGCCAGGTTCCGCACCGCCATCCGCCCCAGCGCGGGCTCGCCCGCCGTCAACCGGTCCGGCTCCACCCCGCGCGCGATCTGCACCCGCGGCCGCACCGAGACCGACACCACCGACACCACCAGCAGGACGAGCGCGCCCACGGCGATGGTGTGCAGGGTCGGGTAGCCGAGCAGTACGCCCGCGGCGTACAGGAGGACGGTCCCGGCCAGCCACCCCCACCCGGCGCGGGTGAGTCTCATCGCACCGGGCCCGGTACGGGCACGGTGGCCAGGACCTCCTCCAGCACGCCGTCTGCGGTGGAGCCGCGGATCTCGGCGTGGCCGGTGAGGACCAGCCGGTGCGCGAGGACCGGTGCGGCGAGCAGCCGGACGTCGTCGGGTACGGCGTAGTGCCGGCCGAGCCCGGCGGCGTACGCCTGGGCGGCGCGGACCAGGGCGAGGCTGCCGCGGGTGCTCACCCCGAGCCGCAGCGACTCGTGCTCGCGGGTGGCCTGCGCCAGCACCGCGATGTACCGGGCCAGTTGCGGTGCGACGTGTACCGCGGCGGCGGCCTGCCGCATCCAGCGCACCTGGTCCAGCGAGGCGACCGGGCGTACCGCGGGCGGCTCGGCGGCGGCCCGGTTGGTGAGGATCGCGGTCTCCACCTCCAGGTCGGGATGCCCGAGCGAGATCCGCATCAGGAACCGGTCCAGCTGCGCCTCCGGCAGCTGGTAGGTCCCCTCCAGGTCGATCGGGTTCTGCGTGGCGACCACCAGGAACGGCTGCGGCACCGCATGCGTGACCCCGTCCGCGGTGACCTGCCCCTCCTCCATCACCTCCAGCAGCGCCGACTGGGTCTTCGGCGAGGCGCGGTTGATCTCGTCGGCCAGCACCACGCTGGCGAACACCGGGCCCGGCCGGAACTGGAACTGCTGCGCCCGCTGGTCCCACACCGACACCCCGGTGATGTCACCCGGCAGCAGGTCCGGGGTGAACTGGATGCGGTGCCAGTTACCACCGACGCTGCCCGCCAGCGCCTTGGCCAGCGACGTCTTGCCCGTACCCGGCACGTCCTCGATGAGCAGGTGGCCACCGGCGAACAGGCAGGCCAGCGCCAGGCGTACGGCCTCGGTCTTACCCTGGAGGACCCGCTCGACCTCGGCGAGCACCTGGTCGTGGGCGGCGCGGAACCGCTGGACGGCCTCGGGGCTGAGGGTGCCGGCGGGCAGCTGCTGGGTGCTGGTCACGAGGAGTTCCCTGAGGTCGGTCGGCAGTTGGTGGCGGGGGTCGCGGGGTGCGTGCCGGGTACGCCGTAGGCGATCACGCGGTAGGTGTGGCAGTGGTTGTCGGTGCTGTCGTCGCGGTAGCTGGCGGTACGGATCGGCGCCGGGGTCAGCACATCGCTGGTATCGCGTACTACGACATATCCCTGGAAACCCGTCAGCTTGGCGCTGCTCGCCGGCCAGCTGAGGGTGACCGCGCCGGTCGCGTCGCTGGTCGCCGTCGCCTGCACCTCGTACCCGGTGAGATTTTCGGCGGAGCTGGACTGGGTCGATCCCGGCCGCGGGGTGGCCGGGCTGTGGTCGGGCAGCGCCAGCCACACGCCAAGGCTGCTGCCAGCCAGCACAACAGTGGTCGCTGCCGCGACGAGGGGCCAGCGGCTCCGCTTGCGCGGGCCGGGCCCGGCGGGAAGCGGGGGAAGCTGCCGCCCGGCCGCCGTCGGCGGCGGTACGTCGGTCGTTGCCCAGGGCATCACCTGCGGCGCAACGGAGTCCTGCGGTGCGGCCAGCGGCGGGGTTGCGGCGGGTCCGGCGGCGCTGGCGGGTCCTGCCGCGGGCGGCTGCATTCCTGCGAAGGCAGCCAGGGCAGCAGCAGCGTCGGCGGCGGTGGGGCGGTGGTCGGAGCGCTTGTCCAGGCAGGCGGCGAGCAGTTGCCAGAGGGGTTCGGGCAGGTCCGGCGGCCGGGGCGGCTGCTGCCGCAGGTGCGCCTCCAGCAGCTCAGTCACGTCCCCGCGGAACGGCCGTGCCCCGGTCAGCACCTCGTACGCGGTGATACCGAGCGCGTACACATCAGCCGCCGGCCGCAGCGGCTCGTTCCCGGCGATGACCTCCGGCGCGAGGTAGGCGTAGGTGCCCAGGACGTACCCAGTCTGGGTCATGGTCGGCTCGTCCAGCACCTTCGCGATGCCCAGGTCCGTCAGCAGCGCGGTACGGCTGCCAGCGTCCCCAGCCACCAGCACGTTGGCGGGCTTCAGGTCCCGGTGCAGCACGCCGGCCTCGTGGATCACCGCCAGCGCCGCGGCGACCTGCGCCAGCAGCCGCAGCGCCTCGCCGCGGTCGAGATGCCCGACCAGCTGCCGCAGGTTCGGCCCCGGCACCAGGTCCATCACGATCGCCACGTCCTCGTCGGCGACCACCTCGTGCACCCGGACCAGGTTGGGGTGCCGCAGCCGCGCCAGCAGCCGCTGCTCGGTGAGCAACCGGTGTACGGCGTCGGCGTCGCCGGCCAGCTGGGCGTGCAGCAGCTTGGCCGCGAAGTGAGCCCCATCGTCGCGCCGCCGTACCCGCCACACCTCGCCCGCGCTGCCCCGCCCGAGCAGCGCCTCCTTCACGTACCGCCGTCCCAGCGGCTGCTCCAGCGGCCGGGACGGCGCCGCGGTCTCCACCTCCGGCTCGACCTCGGCCACCACCGCACCCACCAGCGCCGCGGCGGAAACGGGCCGCTCATCCACCCCGGCGGCCAACCCCCGGCGCAGGGCGGAGATCACGTACGCCGGTACGTCCGAGCGCCGCAGCGTGGGCGCCCCGCCGCCGAGCAGGCGTACCAGCCGCTCCTCCCGCCCGCCGGCCATCGGCGGCTGCCCGGCCAGCAGCGTCCACAGCGTCGAGGCCAGCGCGTACACCTCGCCGGCCGGGCTCCAGTCGCCGCCGGACAGCACCTCCGGCGGCTCGTGCCCGGTCCCGGCCGGGGTGTCCCCGACCAGTTCGGCCACCGCGGCCGGCAGCGGGCAGCTCAGCAGCACCCGGCCGTCCGGGTAGCGCAGCACCGCCTGCGGCGCGAGACCCCGGTGCAGCAGCCGGGCGCGGTGCAGCAGTTCCAGCCCGCTGCCGGCCGCGGCCGCGACCCGGCGTACCTCCTCCACCGGCAGCGGCCCGGCAACATGCTGCCCGTACGCCCCGGTGACCAGCAGCGGCCGGCCGTCCGGCGTACGCCCGTGGTCCAGCAGCGGCACCACGTACGGGTTGGGCTGCTCGGCGAGGGCGGCCTCCAGCTCGGCGGCCTCGGTGCGGATGCGCCTGATGCTCGCCCGGTCCAGGTCGGCGGCGACGGCGTGTACGGTCACCGCGGCGCCGTCGCTGTCCCGTACCGCCGCGGTGGCCAGCAGCACCCCGCCGTACCACGCGTGCGCCGGACCCACCGGCCGGTACCCGGCGAGCCATTCGGTTTCCGGACGCAGGACTCCTGCACCTCCCCCCAGACGGGCGCCCCGCACGTTACTTGAGATCGCGGTCACGCGCCGGGCCCTCCAAGACTGGGCCCACCGAAACTGGCACCCTCCGTGACCGGCACCTGGGTGAGCGTGGTCTCCCCGCGCCGGACCAGCAGGCCGCGGCCGGGCGGCCAGGTGCCGGCGAGCGTGCGGGGCAGCCGCAGCTCGAACACCTCGCCGTCCAGGTGGCTGGCCGGGTTCAGCAGCAGCCCGCAGCGGCTGCGCCGGGCCTGCGGCAGCCAGCCGCGGAACCGGTTGAGCAGCAGGTCCTCGGTCGCCGCCGCGGCCAGCAGCGCGCTGCCGGTGTCCCGGCAGGACCGGGCGAAGTCCTCCAAAGCGTCCCCGAGCAGCGGGTCGGTCAGCCGCTCGGCGTCGTCGACCGCCAGGACGAGCGGGTGTACGGCCTGCGCCAGGACGTCGGCGAGTTCGTGCGGGTCGACCAGGCGTACGCCGGCATCGCGCAGCGGCGACGGGCGCGGCGCCACGGCCAGCACCTCGACCGGGCCGGTGAGGCTGCGGACCGCCGCGACCAGGGCGGTGGAGCGGCCGGAGCGGGCCGGGCCGGCGATCACGAACGTGCCGTCGCAGTCGGCCAGGTCCACATCCACCGGGCCGAGGTGATGGCCGCCGACCGCGGGTGTGCAGGTCAGCGGCGTGGTACGGGCGGCCGTACGCAGGCGTTCCACCTCGGCCGCGGTGATCTCCACCGGCAGCGGGTCCAGCCGGCGCGGCCGCAACGCCGCCGGCAGGCCGTCCCAGCGGGCCGCCAGCCGCTCGCCGATCTCCCGGACCGCGGCCGCCTGCGCGCCGGGATCGGGATGCAGCAGCGCGATCTGCACCTCGATGCCGCCGTCGGCCCAGACCGCCCGGCCGGCCGGCATGCCGGTGGGCAGGTCGCGCGGGCGCAGGCCGAAGGAGGCCACGTCGTCCCGGTCGGCCTGCCGCAGCACCAGGCGGTGCTCGACGGCGGCGGCGATGCGGTGCGGGAAGCCGGTCCGGTCGGCGCTGAACACGATCGCCAGCCCCGCCGCCGGGCCCTGCCGCAGCAGCGTGCCGAACACCTCGACCAGCCGGCCGCTGTCCCGCTCGCCGAAGGTCCGCAGGAACGATTCGAGCTGGTCCAGGACGAGCAGCAGGTACGGCAGCCGGTCGCCGGCCGGGGGGTTGGCGCGCTGCTCGGCCAGGCTGCCGTACCCGCCGGCGGC
>Ga0081455_10008634_pt1 | contig 10564 bp, 7 predicted proteins | sample TabmetS3T2R1_FD_70207 | JGI IMG/M metagenome (GOLD analysis project Ga0081455, IMG submission 70207) | Tabebuia heterophylla rhizosphere microbial communities from the University of Puerto Rico - S3T2R1 | ecosystem: Host-associated > Plants > Roots > Rhizosphere ... | reverse complement strand
CGTTCGACATGTACGCGCTTACAACACTCGTTGCGCGCACGCCGCGACTGAGGATTCGTCTATTGACCCAGCGTGCGAAAACATTTTTGCGTATCACCGTCTTCTCTGCCCTCGCTCTGAACTGGGCTTATTTGCTGCTGCACTGGCGCCACTTTTAGTAACCAAGGAATGACGGCTTCCCAGCCGTCAAATTGAATCGACGGCTGCCCAAGCCGTCGCTCCTTGAAGGCGTCTGACACAGACGCCCTACAATTTTCTTCGTGCACTTCGTGCACTTCGTGGTTCAACTTCTTGCCCTATGCGAATCTTGGTCACAGGCGGCGCCGGATTTATCGGCTCGCATCTTGTGGATGCGCTGGTCGAGAAAGGACACCCGGGCCGGGGTTTGGGTAAGTTGGTTCCGCAAGTCCACACCACAGGGCGCCCTCTTTACCTGAACCCGGAGGCGGAATTTATTCACGGTGATGTCATCGATCGACAGCTAGTGGATCGAGCGCTTGACGGGATCGATGCTGTTTATCACGAAGCTGCGGAAGTCGGCGTCGGGCAATCGATGTATGAAATGCATCGATATGTGGAGGCTAACACTCTCGGGACTGCCGTATTATTGGAAGCTGTCGTTGCTCGTAAAAGCGCGATCCGCAAGTTGATCGTGGCCTCATCAATGTCAATCTACGGTGAGGGAGCATTTCTGTGCGCGGATTGTGGAGTGGTTTATCCCGAGCCGCGCCCTGCCGGTCAGCTGCTTGCGCGCCGTTGGGAGGTGGAATGTCCCGGGTGTTCAGGGACGCTCGAGCCAGGCGGGACGAGCGAAGCAAAGTCTCTCTTTCCGACATCGATTTATGCGATTACCAAGCAGGATCAGGAGCAGCTTGCCCTGGTTGCCGGCCGCGCGTACCGCATCCCCACAGTGGCGCTGCGATATTTCAATGTCTACGGCACGCGACAGGCTCTTTCAAATCCATACACCGGTGTTTGTGCAATATTCTCCTCGCGCCTGCTAAATGATCAGTCGCCGGTGGTTTTCGAGGACGGCGGACAGAGCCGAGATTTCGTCCACGTGAGCGATATCGTCCGCGCCAATTTACTCGCGCTTGAAAACGATCGCGCTGATTACGATGCAGTTAATATCGGCACCGGGATTGCCACTACGGTCTTGCAGGTTGCCCAACTGTTGGCAGTCGGATTGGGAAAGAATCTGGCCCCGGAGGTTACCGGCAAATATCGCGAGGGTGATATCAGGCACTGCGTTGCTGATATCTCACGTGCTCGCTCATTACTCGGTTACGAACCGCTGGTCACTTTGGAGAACGGGATGCCTGAACTGCTCACGTGGATCAAGGCGCAAGAGGCCGATGATCGCGTGGTGGAGGCTACATCTGAGCTTGTCGCACATAAATTAGTTAAATGAAAAAGTTGGAGCAGACCTTCGCTTTTTTCAAACAATCCAGGCGGCTGAGACGCGCCGTGATCTTCGCGCCGGTCATCCTGCTCGCGGCCTATTTCCTTATTCCCGCAGGACTCAATTGGCTTGCTCTTTCATTGATCCGCAACGATCAGGTAGAAGAAGCCGATCTGATAGTTGCAATGGGCGGCGATTTACGTTGCGCGCGTGAGAGGAGAGCGGCTGAACTCTACAATCAGGGGTTGGGGAGTAAAATCGTAGTCAACGGTTTGCAGTATTCCTGGGGAGTCCATACTGCCGAAGTCGCTAGACGTTTTGTCGTCAAACTCGGGATTCCTGAGAGAGACGTCTTAATGACTTGCGATACATACAATACCCGGACTGAGGCGCAGGAACTGATCAAGCTCATGCGCAAAAACGGATTCAGATCCGCGATCATCGTAACTTCCTCTTCTCACTCACGACGCGCGCTCTATACCATCGAGCGCGCCGCCCCGGACTTCAAATTTTACTCATCACCGGTACCTGCCCGATCACCTGAATGGCAGCCACAAAATTGGTGGACACGTCGCGGGGACGTCTATATTACTATTCGCGAGTTCTTATCCTGGATAAATACCCTGCTCGATGCATGGAGTTAAAAGTTAAGAGAAAATTTCTGCGCGGTCTTCTCATTACACTGGCGGTGTTAATCACGGCCAGTATCTCATTGTTCTTTTCCCTGCCCAGATTATTGATTGCTCCGGCAAAGACCGAACAGGTCGATGTAATTCTACATAATGCGATTGACGCTCGTTCACAAACCGATGATTATGTCGCGGAGCTTTATCGCCTGGGATACGCCGGAAAGATCGTCTGCATCAGCCACCAGGCATCCTGGGAAACTTATCCCGCTGATTTCGCTCGACAACATTTAATCTACATGGGTATTCCCGAACAGAATATTTCGATATTGCACCTGCCGATTCCCGATTGCCTGGCTGGCAACTTCAGGCTGATTGCTGATTATGTGAATTCCCAGGGATGGAAGAAAGCTCTCCTGATCTCTCAGCCGCAACAAAGTCGTTATGAAGGCTGGTTGGCCGGAAAAATCTTCGCAAAACAAAAGATCAGCCTGACTGTAACTTATCCTCCCGATGATGAAGATGAGTTGACTACCAACTGGTGGCGGGAGCATTGGAAAGTGCAGCGAATGATCAATGCGGCGATTATGATTCCGCTTGACCGGTTTTATTCAGAGTGTCGTTGAGCTGTTTACCAGCTTGATTAAAGGTTAAATTATATTGCAGTACTAATTAGACTCACTAAAATAATTTATTTATCTCTTCAATTTCTTCAGCCGTCTGCTTTTGTTGTTGTATAATGCCCGCTCCCCGGTGCTCACGTGCCCACGGTCTTCACCAGGTGATCATTAAGCTTGACAAGCTAAGTCATCTTCCATAGAGTTTAAGTCATTAGTCCGGCTTAATAATTTGAATCTCAATAAAATCGCATAATCCGGCATCGAGAAAATGCAGCGGCTTACTAGAGTAAGTAGTTGAACAGACCACTCAACAGGATCGACATACGCCGGCTGTTGTGATGTCTAATATTTGGAATAGCTGTTAATCATCAACGGAGGAAATATGGCGAAAACCATTTGCAAAATATTCGGAGCTGTTCTACTTCTGGTTGGGATTGTTGGATTCTTCATGCATAACCTTTTGGGGTTGCATTTGACGATGATCCATAATGTCGTCCATATCCTGACTGGATTGGTCGCGCTCTACTTCGGCGTCTCCGGGTCCGATTCCGCAGCGCGAACTTTCAGCCAGGTCTTCGGTGCGATTTATGCACTGCTTGGAATTGTTGGATTGTTCCAGCCCGGTATCATCGCAACCGTTATCCAATTTCATGAAGCAGGCGATCCCATGTTTATGGATAACATTGTCCATCTTCTGGTCGGGGCAGTATTTCTCCTCGTTGGATTTATCCGAGCACCACAACCCGCTTCAACCTAATTAGACCGGGAAGCGACAATCAACCACCGGGGGGCCGGTGGAAGAGCCAAGGAATTGCCCGTTCTTTCTTATCTTTCTCCGACTTCCCTGTGGTCATTCTACAACACTCGAGCGACAACTAGTGTTTGATCGTCTTGTGGATGGATCTTGCCCAGAAACGTTTCGACATCGAACATAATCCTGTTTCTTGCCTCTTCAGCCTTCATCCCGTCAACTTCAGCTGCAACCCTCAATAATCGCTCCTCGCCGTATTGCTCGTTATTGCCGTTCATGGCCTCTGTGATTCCATCAGAGTAGAAAAACAGCATATCGTTCGACTCCAGTTTGAGCGACGAAACTTTTAGTGAATTGTCGAAGATCGACCCGTCGTTCAACCCCATTCCCATTCCCGGGGATTTCAGCAGGAAAGTTTGTCGGTTGGAATACCGGCGGAAGACGCTCGGATTATGCCCTGCCCGGGCATAGACGAGCATCTTATTGACTGGATCGATAACACCGAGGAAAAGCGTGACGAAAACCTTACGGCGACAAACCTCATAGAGATGTCGATTTACTTCACGCAGTATCTCGCCTGGATCGGTCTTCTCCTCGGTGACCGAATCGAGCAATCCTTTGGTCAGTGTCATGTAAAGCGATGCCGGTACCCCCTTGCCCGAGACATCAGCCACGACGATGCCCAGTTTTCCATCCGGTAATTTGATGAAGTCATAGAGATCACCACCAACCTCTCTCGATGGCCGGCAGACTGCGGCGATCTCCACTCCCTCGATATCAGGCAGCGCGTCTGGAATCATAAGTTCCTGGGCGCGCCGGGCGACATTAAATTCCGCCTTCAGTCGTTCACGCTCCACCCCCTTGGTCGCCAGACCCGCGGGCAGGGCTATTTCTTCGTCTTTCGGCGCGCGAACTTTTCCGATCCCCGCCAACGAAATAATGATCAATACGCCGAGCCCGATCATCGCTGCGGTTCCCGACGTCCGCAATGAACCGGCACTCTGAGCCAGCATTGCCGCCGAGGTGAAGGCTGTTTGTGATGCCATGCTGGTAACGAGAACTGCGACTAAATCAGCACGGAAATAGATAGTCGTTAAAAGCGCTGCAAGTAAGGAACTGATTGAGAGCGCGGCGGGGGTGGAAACATATGAGTAATTCGCCCCTAAAAGACAGATCAATACTATTAAGAATATGAGAGAGCGAGCGATCATCGGGCGCCTGATATATGCTGTTACCAGTGGCCCGAGGAATGCAAAGGCCAGAAAAATATAAATTTGCTGGCTCGCTGTGAAACTAGTTATTGCGGGATACCTTGCCACGAAATCGTCTTCGAATCTCGAGACAGTCAATTCCATCTCATGGAATAGACCGGTAGCTGCCACGAGATAGGGGGTTGCGCAAAATATGCCTCCGGCCAACAATCCTGCAAGAACAGCGCTGACCACCGGTTTCGTTAGGACCTTTCCCTTCAGGAGTAACTCAAGGCTGATGGTTTTCCTCTCAGGCAATTTATATGACTGCGCCAGGCCGGCACCCAGTAATAGGTATAAGAAACATCCGAGCGCCAGCATAAAGAGGATTAAGACAAGAAAGGAGAGAAGATATTCCAACCAGCTGGATATTCCACCGAATAAATTTATCAATAACCTGTCCGCTAAACTTCCCAGAATACTATTGGTCAAAAGGAATAAGAATACCGCGGCGAGAAAGATCAAGGTCAGCCTATGGACTATCCTTCTTTGTCCCAGCGCGACGAAAAAGAAGATGATGGCGAGAATAAATGCGAATAAGAGAATGATATTGTCGGCATTGGATATAAATGACAAGAAGCTGCTGCGGCGCCGGTCGTACTCATGCTTGAATTTTCCGTTGAAGCTGCCCTGTGTCGATAATTCCTTGACCCGTTGGGATTCGACAACCACTGTCACATTCATGGTGATTAGTTCTTCGGCCGCTTCCCAGGTGTATGTTCTTCTCTTGTCGGCTTGACCTCTAGCATTCTCCGTGCGGGCATCGAAAGAAGCAGATAATTTATAACGATCCCAGCCGCTGCCGATAATCTTCTTCGCTGCTTTTTCAGCGAGAGCAAGGTCAGCGGATTCGTTCTCTCCAGTTGAGGGTGGATTGGGCTCATTCCACTGATAGCCGATAATCTCGCCTCTGGTATTGATGGTAGTTTGATAACTTCGCTTGCTGTGCAGATCGCTAAGAATGACCGTGACATCCACTGGGGAGAGAAGTCCCGATGAGGAATACCCCGGATACCTCGAGAGGAAATATTCGTTATTGCGGTGATATCTTGCGCGGACTCTCGCCGACCAATCGCTCGCATTGATTCCGAAAGTCCCCGCTGACTCTCTCGCTTTTGCAATCGCCGAGTTGCGATTAAGGCTGAAGTTCCATCCCGCTGCCGAGTCAACTTTTGGGAAAAGCACAAGAGTAATCGCATAGCCGCTCAGTCCTGCGATGAGCAGCGCCAGCCATCCTCGATTCAGCATTATTCCTCACTCTTTCTTCATTTTTACGATAACCGCCGTTAAATCGTCTTCCAGTCCTTTTTTTCTGGCTTGTTTTGCAGTTTTCTTAATTACTTCCGTCAATGCTGCCTGCAAATCCAGTATGGATTTGCTTACCTTACCTGTGAGTACTTTTGAGAGCACTATCTCAGGCGAGCCATTCTTTTTCTCCCAGATTTTTGCCAGCCCATCGGTGAAAAATATGACACTTTCACCAAGTTCGATACGAACCGAACCCTCAGTTATGACAACGTCTTTATCTCGCCCGAGGGTCGATTTGAATCTCAGGGCATTTTCCAGAGGCGAGATTAACTTTCTCGATATGTCCGGTTGACTGACGAGGAGTGAGGGAAAACTGCCGGTACGCGCATATCGCAAAGTTCCATCTTCAGGCTCGATAACCGCAAATAGAAATCCGGTGCCGGCGTCTTCGAAGGTTAACGTCATCATCCGGTCCTGTAACGCCCGGACTATTTCAGCGGGTGAAGCATCATTATTCCAGCTTCCCATGACCTTCGGGAGGATAAATCCTTTGGCAAAAGCGATCGAAAGCGCCGACCCCAAACCCTTGCCTCCTCCTTCGGCGATCAAGATGCCAAGTCTCCCCGAGTTCATCTCGAAGATGTCATAAAAATCTCCCCCGACATCAAATGCGGGCAAACAGGATGCTGCCAGTAAAAAATGTGGTGTCGTCGGCAATTTATCAGGCATCAAACGCTTCTGGGCTTCTCGCGCGGCGGCGACCTCGGCCTGCATCGATAGACGTTCCGCCTGATACTTGGCATAGATCGGCCGGACTTCGTCTTCACGATATTTTCGGCCACGGACCGCGAAGAACGATGCAATCACAGGCATTGCCAGCCCGGCGCCCAGCGAAATTATTCCCGAGAATCGCAGTGACGCCGCTGGCTGCATCGCGAGGGCGGCTGAAAAATAGACATATGTATGGGCAGCTAAGCCAACGATGATAGCCAGCAGGTCGAATTTAAAGAATGAGAGCATGACTAAAGACGTCATGACCGCAGAGATTGGAAGAATTGCATATCTCGGTCGAAATTCCTGATAAGGAGTTGTGCAGACAACCCACAAGAAAGCAGCCACAAGTGGAATCGTGATTCTGGTTGATTTGAAACGACGATGAAAAAATGAGAGCGGGATCAATAAACCGATGACGATTATCATCAATGCCAATGATGGGCAAATAATAAGCGCCCAGACGGAAGGGAATTTTCCCAGCCAACCATCAGTCTGATCAATGATCTCTCCGCCGAATATCGAATTTCGTACCCAGGGTAATGAGGAAAGTACCGAAAACAGTAATAACCACCCGCCGATAGCGCAGCCGGCTAAAAAAGCGCGAGCGACATTTCGAGAAAAGATTTTACCCGTGATCAGCGCATCGACTGAGGAGAGCTTACCCGGATAGGCTTCACGTATATCTCCTTCTCCACTTCCATATGCCAATCCGAAAAATATTCCCACAACAAGGTTACCGGCTGCTCCGACGGAAATAATAATCCAGTCGGATGCAGGGAAATCCGGTCTTCCGGAGACATCGTAAATCGCAACATCAGTAAGAAACACATAGATGGCTGACACGCCACTAAAAATAAGTGTCAACAAAAAGACGCGTGAGTATGAAACTTCTTTCTGCTGAGCCCTCTGAACGAAGCGATATAAGCCAAAAACCACAACAATCAGTATTACCACCCCGTAAAGAATTTTCCCGCTTAAAAATATGTTTGATCCGGAATGTAAATATTGTTTGGCAAATTTTCCATCGACCGTCGCCCGTACTGTATCGCCGATCAGCGTCTCTCCACGTACTGTTAAAATACTTTGCAGCTCGAGTTCCGAATGCGATGGTGTGGGCCAGCGCCACATATAACTCCTGACGACAGTGTCACCGAAATGACAATTGTCTGCTCTGATCTCTTGTGTCATCAGTTCGATCGGATAAGAAACCCCGAGAGCTGCCTGCCTGGCTTTGACTGCATTCTCGGCAAGCTTTCGTGAAATCTCCTCAGCCGGGGTTTTCACCTCAATACTTTTGGATAAACAACGGCTGTAGCCCAAAGCCTGACCATCAATGCTGAGCAGAACTTCGATGTTTTCCCGCCAATCGGGTGAGCGAAACCGAACCCCAACGGCCACTTCCGGGGCGAGCAGGCGAGCACGATCCCGCTCAACTCCGGAACGAAGCCGGTAGTAAAAAAGTAGATCGTTCTGCGGTTTTAACCGGTAAAATTTATCCCATCCTGTTACATTTACCCCTTTGGACAGGGCATATTGTGCTGCTAACGAAGCTGCCTGCTCTCGATCGATGGCAAGCCCAAGCCGCATGATGGAGTCATATTTGTTGGCCAGGATCAGACCGCCCAGATAAGCCAGCGGCGAGAGGACGAGAAAAACAATCCAGACCCGGTGAGTCTTTCGATCGGAGAAAATCTCGGAAAGCATAGTGGTACGCCTGCTGAGAGGATCATGGAAACTGCTTAACGCGGCAGAATAATGAGGTGGTAGAGGAAGGATGTCAAGAAAGGATGAAGGATGAAGGATGAAGGATAAAGGATAAAGGATGAATAAGAAACATTTTTCATTCTCCATTTGATATTTGTCATTTGTCATTGAAGAAATACCCTCGATCCGATCTCTCTCAATGACAAATGACAAATATCAAATGGAGAATGAAAAATGTTTCTTATTCATCCTTTATCCTTCATCCTTCATCCATTTTATAATGCGCCAGCCTTTTCGAAATAGTTGGTCATTAAGCTGATCCCATCCAATCCCGGCAGCGTACCCATTTTCTCGTCGACTTCCCGCACAAGTTTGCGGCCAAGTTCTGCGGGGAACAGGATTGAGAAGAGTTTGACCACTTCGTCCCGGCTTTTTACTCCGGCACCCACAGGTACCCAGTTGAATTCCAGAAGCTTTCGCGCAAGGATGCGCGCTCCCCGCGATTCGGCGAGTAATTCTCGCGCGTGATTGAAATACCACGCAAAATGGCGGCGCTCTTGTTTGGCGATCCGGTCACAGAGGGTTTTCAGCACGGGATTTGAAGTGAAATCGCGCAAGTGCTCGTAACCGCGAAGTGTGGTCATTTCCTGGATCGCGCCGAATGACAGATAGACTGCGGGAAATTGGTGATAGAAGAGGCGAGACAAGATTGGGCTGAAAACAGCTTCTAGTATTTCATTCAATTTTGCTCTCTTTTTGACCAGTTCCACTCTGTTCGCTTCCAGAGGATGGCCGCAAACGGCGAGCAGATTGCCAAGCTCGTGGCCATGAAAAAACTCTTCGTAGCTCCAGGTCGTGAGAAAGGCTGCAACCGATGGTCTAAATGCGATCTTCATCTGAAGGAGCGTCCTCAGATATCGGATCGTCTGGCTCTCAATATCAGAAAAATATGTCAGGACGAATCTCTCGTCTTCAGTCAGACCCACTCTTTTTGCTTCTTCCCAATCAAGGTCGTTTGTTTCGACCTTGGCAGAAACGGCGATGTACCGTTCTATCTCTGAATTCATTAACCCTCCATTATGTATGTGTAAAGACTCGAAAATTATGGCTGGATGACATTTAAGAACAATATCTTGAATCTAACTACGGGCGAATTGCAATAACTGGATGCTATCATCAATTTCCGCATTCGCGAACACGGAAATTGATGACGGCTGAGTGGTATTTAACTATGAATGATCAATTCGTGCCCATGTGCGTGGGCGTGCAGGTGGCGAGCGGAGCGTGCGGCCTTTTGTGACGCCGGAAATTTCCCTCCGGTCAACTCCTGATAGATCTTATCTGCCTGGGCAGTGAGGGAACCGCCCACATAACGAGCGATGCTGGGATCATCCTTGATCTCTTTGCTGATCTGCTCCACGGAATCGCGTATTTGTTGAGCCGTCTTGCGCGCTTTGACCAGCGCTCCGACCTTATCCCGCAGCGTCCTGAAGAATTTTTGCTGGTCGGCGAGCAACGTGTCAGTAGCGCGCGCTCCGTGTCCAGGACAGACGATGCGCGCCCCGAGTTTCCGAGCGGCTTCCAGCGTCGCGATCCACTTCTCGACATTTCCATCGGCGACATAATTGTAGGCGCCATTGACGCAGACATCGCCGGTGAAGAGTATCTTCTCATTGGGCAGCCAGGCGAGGGCATCGCCGTGCGTGTGGGCGACGCCGAGATGTAACAATTCGACGCGATGTTTGCCGTCATCGAAGATCAACTCCCGGGGAAAGAGAAGCGATGGCGGCTTGAGTTTACTGGCTTTGACATCCGGGCGATTCGTCTCTTCCCACCGGCCCGGTTTGTTTCCGTAATAACCGGTCTCGTATTTTTTCATCTCGTCGACGACTCCTGTGTGAGCGATCGGCGTGGCGCCGTTTTCATTCCAGACCTGATTGCCATAAGCATGATCGCCGTGATGATGCGTGTCGAATGCGAATCTTATCGGTTTATCGGTGAGAGCGCGGATCTTCGGTAAGATCTCGAGCGCGCCGGAAGGGAAATTTGCATCTATCACCAGCACGTAATCAGCGAAGATTATCCATCCGTTATTGCAGTGTCCCTTTTCTTCTATGTTACCCTGATAGAAATAGATGTTATCCGAAAGCTGGTCGACCTCCGCCACCCCTTTCTGCGGATATAACGCT
>Ga0081455_10008633_pt1 | contig 10564 bp, 13 predicted proteins | sample TabmetS3T2R1_FD_70207 | JGI IMG/M metagenome (GOLD analysis project Ga0081455, IMG submission 70207) | Tabebuia heterophylla rhizosphere microbial communities from the University of Puerto Rico - S3T2R1 | ecosystem: Host-associated > Plants > Roots > Rhizosphere ... | reverse complement strand
CCTCGCGGGTGTCGTCGTCCCAGGTGCCGGGGTCGGGATTGCCACCGAGCAGGAAGGTCGTCTTCAAAGCGACGATGCCGGACTCACCGGCGTTCTCCAGCGCCTTGAGCGTCATCTCCTTGTTCTGCGGGAGGAACGACACCCAGAGGCCGCCGGTCAGCCGGTCGCTGCTCTTGATCGACTCGAGCACCAGGTCGTTCAGCGAGAACGGCTGGCTTTGGACCGGGATCCCGTAGTTGGGCAGGATCAGGCCCCGTTCGACCCCGGACTCGTCGAGGCGTTGGAGGTACGCAGCCGCGTCGGCGAACTCGTACACGGTCGGCTTGACGGGCTCCTTGAGGTTGTAGAACGCCCAGGCCTCCATCTCACCGATGTGGCTGTGCGCGTCGATGACCCTGCCCTTGACCTTCTCCGGAGCTGCCATGCCGATCCCTCCTGGGTGGCGTCAACTATGCGATGTGTATGAGTCGGATAGTAGACCCGTTGCGGGTTGGCATGTAACCCCGTCGCTCAGGCGTCCAGGTGCCTAGTAGCCGGCGGTACCGCCGCCGCCACCACCGCCGCCGACCAGGGCCACCAGAACGACAATGGCCGCGACCAGGATGACGGCGCCGAGGATCCAGTACTTGGTGTTGCTCTGCGGACTCGTGTCCGGCATATCGTTTCGCCACCTTCAGCGTGGATGTCCGTACTAGTACGACACGCGGTGCGGACCGGATTGGTTCAGATCACGGCGACGGCGGATCAGAACTCCACGGCCTCGCGGATGAGCGGACAGGTCATGCAGTGGCCGCCGCCGCGACCCCTGCCGAGCTCCGCTCCGACGATGGTGATGACCTCGATCCCGGCGTTGCGCAGCAAGGCGTTGGTCAGCGTGTTGCGGTCGTAGGTGAAGACGACGCCCGGCTCCAGTGCGACCGCGTTGTTGCCGCTGTCCCACTGCTGTCGCTCCGATTCGTAGACGTCGCCGCCGGTGGCGATCACCCGCAGCTCCGACAGTCCGAGCGACTCCGCGACCACATCAACGAAGGAACGGTCGCCTTCGTCGGTGACCCCGACGCCGGGGGAGGTGTCGCTCGGCCGGAGGGAGAACGTGTGGACGCTGTCCATGATTGTGGGATAGAGCGTGACGACATCGCGGTCGGCGAACGTGAAGACGGTGTCGAGATGCATCGCCGACCGAAGCCTCGGCATTCCGGCGACGACGACTCGCTCGGCCGCGCCCTCTGCGAAGAGCGCCGCCGCGACCTGGGTGATCGCCTGACGCGAGGTACGTTCGCTCATGCCCATCAGCACGACTCCGTTGCCGACCGGCATGATGTCGCCGCCCTCGAAGGTCGCGCGTCCCCAGTCCTGCTCGGGATCGCCCCACCACACGGTCGCTCCGACGAAGTCCGGGTGGTAGCTGTAGATCGCCTTCATCAGCAGCGTCTCGTCGTGCCGGGCCGGCCAGTACAACGGGTTCAGTGTCACGCCGCCGTACAGCCAGCAGGTGGTGTCACGCGTGTAGAGGGTATTCGGCAGTGGCGGCATGAGGTACTCCCTCGTGCCGGTCGACTCACGGGCCAGTGAGACGTAGCCGGATCGGAAATCCGCCGGCAGGTCCGATGTCGCCAGGCCGCCGATGAGGTACTCCGCGAGCTTGGGCGGATCGAGCGACTCCAGGAAGGCCCGGGTGTCGTCGACCATGCCGAGCCCGACCTCGTTGGCGACGATCTTGCGGTCGAGCAGCCAGGACCGAGCGTCTGGGATCGCCATCGTCTGGGCCAGCAGGTCGTGCAACTCGACCACCTCGACGCCTCGCGACGTCAGCTTGTCGACGAAGTCGGCATGATCACGCTGCGCGTTCTGCACCCACATCACGTCGTCGAAGAGCAGGTCGTCCGCATTGGTGGGCGTCAGGCGCCGATGGGCGAGTCCGGGCGCGCAGACGAGTACCTTGTGCAGCCGGCCGACTTCGGAGTGAACCCCATACGCCGCGCTGGTGGTCTGCGTCGTCATCTTGGTCCTTTCTCCCAGGAGAGCCATTCTCCTCCGATCGAGCCGTATCCGCTGGCTATGTCGTGCAGCCGCCGGCTCAGGATGTCGGAGTCTTGGGACCTTCGACCCGTGGCAGATCTCATTACTGAACGTAGTGTGCACAACGCAAGGTCGGAGTTAAGGCTGACTGTGACCGGCGGAACAGAAGTCCTTCATCTCGCGGAATGGAGTTTCCCGTGCCGCTAACACTCATTCGCGGAGACCTTCGTATTGTCGGGGCGTCACCCGATGGTGATTCCATTCGCTTCTATCCGACAGACATCGGCGTTTGGAATAGAGCCGGAATCCGGGTACGGGCCAACGCTCAGGGCGGTGTCCAGCTCCGCCTCGACTCGATCGATGCCCTGGAAACCCACTACACGCCGCCGTCCAGTCCACGGCCCTGGCGGCAGAATGCGAAGTACGGTAACGGCGCCGGCAACCAGCTCTTGAGGCTTCTCGGGTTCGATGAGGTGGCGCGTGGCGATGGGGGGTTGTCACGGCCTCCGACCCAGAGGCGCAGCCGGGTGCCATCCTGACCCGATTCGCCGACCAGTACGGGCGGGCCGTCGCCGTGGCGTTCTCTGACATTCAGGCGCCCGATGGTGCCGATGGCAGTGACCCCCTTCTGGACACGGAGGGACTGAGAAACTCTGTCAACTTCCAGCTGCTCGACCAGGGTTGCGTCTATCCAACGTTCTACTCGAAGCTCTTCTTCGATCTCCGTCAGGAGATGGCAGAAACGACACGCACGGTGCGCAGGGCTGGCAATGGGTGTGTGCCGAGGACAGCACCCTCGATGGCTTCACCCTCGCGTCACGAGCAACTCACTAACGAGCTGACTATCCTGCCCAAGCTGTTCCGTCGACTCGCCGAGTATCTGGCGCTGGACAACACCGGCGGCGTCGATCTCGGCGGGTTCATGCTTTTCCTCGTGGTCAAGGCCGACTGTTTGTTCACCGTGCCGGACGGGCAATTCACTCACCTCGACACGATTGTCGAGCGGTATGACCAGAACCTGCGTTTGAAGCTGCCACCCGAACAACTCGTGTTCATCGAGAACTGAGCGTTCGCAGGATCGAGCATGAACCCAGTCCGTGCCCCGCGATTGGTGCCCGCGTGCTGCCCGACTAAATAGGGACTCGCCCCTTTTAGACGATATTCCTGCCGGGAATCTCGGCCCAACGTCGCAGAGCATCGACATCGCCCGTCGCATCCTCGGCCAGGATCCATGTCGCGAGGATGTCCACCGACACCTGATGCGTTGCTTCGTACAGCAGGGCCATCCGCAGGAGGCTCTTCGCCAGTTCGATCTCTGTCAGAGAACTCTTCGCGACACGATGGACGTAGATCCGGCGCCGGCGACACTCGACTTTCTACCGGTCGTTGCAAGCCGACGCCGTCGCCGGCCCGATTGGCGGCGGACGCAGCCGAGCCGACGGACCGGCGTGACGAGACGGTGTACTCGCGCCGCTGCCTCGTCCTAGGTGCCGGCGGGGCCTGGCGGAGCACACAGCGCGTTGGCCAGCACTGACCATGCGGCGTTGGTCCCGTTCTGATCCTCGGCCACCCGCACGGTGACACTGGTCAGAGACGGATCGACGCTGATCTTGTCGATGACGAGGCTGGCGGCGGCAGACTGGCCGGTTCCCTCGGCACGGAGGAGTGTCGCCGCGGTGTGCACCTGCGTGCCGGCCGGGCACGTCACGGTGACCGACTTGTTCTGCGAGTTGGCCGGGCTGATCGCCCCCGCGAGGACGAAGCCGTTGGTGGCGGCCTCGTTCGCGCAGATGGTGTACGACGAGAGACTCCACTGTCCGGCGTACCCGCCGGGATTCTCGCGCGCTCCGACGATCAGCAGGGAGCTCGGCGGGCCGAAGAAGTCGTACAGGTCGGTGAGCCGGACCTGGCCGGCGCCGTTGTTGATCCGTCCACCGAAGCCCACTTCGCGCTGGCCGGTGGGACACACCCCGACCAGACTCTGCTGGGCATCGGAGGTGGGCGGGGCCGTGCTCGCGATGATCTGCTGTCCGGGCAGCGGATCCGCACAGATGGCGAAGGCCCGCAGCCGCCAGGCGTTGGCATAGCCGGTCCCGTCCTCGCGGGCGCTGACCGCAAACCGATCGTCGGTGGCGGTCCGGCGCGGCTGCAGCTGCTGGAGGACCACTTGCCCCTGGCCGTTGACGATCTCCGCGCCGCCACCGAGGACCCGCTTGCCGGCTGGGCACACGGCTGCCACCTGTTTGGTGGTCATGGAGTTGGACGCGCTGACCTTCGTCACGCGCGTGAGCCCTGACACGGCCTGCGCCCCGGGTGCTGCCGCGAACACTTGTACTGCGACGAGCCCGGCCACTGCCGTGACCGCCGCCAGAAGCCTACGAATAACTGAAGCGTTGCCGTGCATGTCGAACCCCATCGGTCGGATGTTGAAAGCCGGTCCGATGGGAGTTCGTCGCCGTCAGCGTTCGCGGATTGGTGGCCGTGGCGGTTTGCGGTCGAGCCGACCGATCGAAGCTACCTCCCATCCGCCCAGCCGTCGCCGCCGAACCTCCAGTGACGGAAAGGCAGCGACCGCACTCGTGTCGTCAGGGACGACGAGCTGCCAGGCCAACAGGTCGCAGAGGGTGATCGGCGATGAAACAGACAGCGGGACAGCAGACCTTGCTCACGATCAAGGACGCTGCTGAGCGGACTCGTGTGCCGGTCGAGATGATCCGGTGGCTCCGTCAGCAGGGCCGCTTCGCGCCGGCGATCAAGGTCGGCCGTCGACTGGTGTGGGACGTGGCCGATCTGGACGCCTGGCTCATCGCGGAGAAGCGACGGGCGACCTGACGGCCTGACCGGCTCGTTCATGGTGACGCTCCGGTGACGGCAGTGGGTGTACGGAAGGTCGCCCGTGCATCGGTCCCGGAGGACGCTACGGAAGCGCTCAAGGCGCAGATCGAGCAGCTGCCCGATGACTCGTCCGGCGACGTCGTCGAGCCACTCGACGCGGCGACCATCGACGGACGGATGCCGGGCGAACAACCCAGGACCGGCGACATGCCGAGCGAGTCCGGCGGCCTGATGCCGGGTGAGTCGCCAGACGACATGCCTCGATGAGGAGTTGTCGTCGCCGGACCTCCTATTCGGCCCGACCTTGCGGCCCGGACGGTCGTCGACGACCGATGTCGAGATGGACCGGTTCCTTCGAATCGGTCACCACTGCGACACGGCTCTCCTGGTGCCCATCCGGGTAGGAGACCGTGACGACGTACTCGCCGGGGACCGGTGCGCCGAAGGCGAACTCGCCGCCCTCGCCGGTTACAGCGGCGATGTCCGGTAGAGCGACCGGTCCAGCGGTCAGGCTGACGACGATCCCGGCGCTAGGCGTCCCCGTAGCGTCGCGTACGACTCCCGTGATCGGGATCGCCTCGGGAGGAGACATCGGTCAGCGATTATGCCTTCCACGCTTGCAGATTGTTGAAGACGCTGGTGGAGATGCGGGTTCCCGAGTTGGTCGTCGCGCCGCCGTACGCATGGACGGCGACTCCGTACCGCTTGCCGTTGACGATTCGGTAGACGGCGCTACCGCTCTGTCCCCCGAAGGTGTCGACGTCATAGTGGACCTTGCTCGGGCCGACCGAGGCGACTCGGTGACTGTCGTACCACTGTGTACCGGCTGGCTTGTCCCCGGGATATCCCGAGATGTTGGCCGTGGAAGCGAGGAGGTCTGCATCGGAGACCACGCTGAAACCGAACCAGCCGACTTGGTTGCCGAGGTCGGACGGAATGATGATCGCGCCGTAGTCGTAGTTCTCGTCACCGCTGTCTGTCCATCCGCGCACGGTCCGGAAACTGGTCGAGGTCACGTGCCCGTGGGGGAGTTGGGCGCCGTTGCGGCCGGGCATGACGGTGATGCTGCGTACCCAGCCATCACGGCCGGCCACACCCGAGTTCTTGATGTGAACGACGTGTCCCGCGGTGGCGAGCGTATGCGGGCCGATGAACCACCCGGTCCCGATCCACGACGAGCCGTCCGCGGCCGTGATGCCGAGGGAGGCGTGCATGCACCAGGGAAATGCTCCCGTGTTGGTGATCTGGACACGATCGTCGGGCCCATGAACGGTCTCGAGAACACCTGACGCCCTCGGAGTGGGTGGTCCGAACGACGCCTCACCGATGTCTCGGACTTCTTCCAGTACTGCGGCCGTCCAGCCGGTGGCCATCGCCTCGGGAGTCGCCGGCCGGTCAATGTCCTCGACTCCGTCGGCGGGCTCACCGCCCGCGCCGGATGGAGTCGACGGCTCCTCCGACGCAGGCTCGACCGCGTCGGCCTCGGTGGGCTCGTTGGACACCGGCGTGTGGGCGGTTTCGTTGTCGAGCGGATCTGCCATCGGCCACACCTCTTCCATCATGGGCCGCGGACGGGGTCTTTTTGACGGTCGCATGACGTCGTCATCGCTGCCAGTGGCAAAGGTCCCGGGCCCTGGCGTCAACAGCCTTGCCCACGCGCAGGGGTCAGCTGACTCCGACGGCTTTCCAGGCGCCGCGCACGATCTGGGTGGCTCCCTTGTGGACCGCACCGGCCTTGACCAAGATGCGGGTGGAGTCGGCCACCTGGGTCGCCGCCTGCGCGAAGGTGCTGTTCGGCTTGAGGAAGTGCAGGGCGTGATACCAGATCTGTGCGGCCACCTGGGTGTCGCCGAGCTCGGTGGCCACGAGGTAGAACACCCGGTTCGGGATACCGGAGTTGATGTGTACGCCGCCGTTGTCCTGGGTGCCGGTGTAACGGTTGGCATAGTGCGCCGGCTGTGGGTCTTTGCCCAGGGTCGGGTTGTCGTAGGCCGTGCCCGGGTTCCGCATGGAGCGCAGTGCCTCACCGTAGAGCTCGGGTCCCATGATCTCGTCGCCGATCAGCCAGTCGGCGTCCTCGGGAGTCTCATGGTTGGCCCACTGCGTGATGGTGGTGCCGAACACGTCGCTGAAGTGTTCGTTGAGGGCGCCAGACTCGTTCTGGTAGATCAGCCCTGAGGAGAACTGTGTGACGCCGTGCGCGAGCTCGTGCGCGACGACGTCGAGCGACCGGGCGAAGCCGGAGAAAATGACACCGTCACCGTCTCCGAAGGTCATCTCGTCGCCGTCCCAGAACGCGTTGTTGAACTTGTTGCCGAAGTGGACGTTGAGCACCAGGTCCAGTGACCGGTTGTCGATCGAGTCGCGGTTGAGTACCTGCTTGAAGAAGGTGCGTACGACACCAGCGCTGTCGTAGGCATTGATGACCTCGGCATCCTTGGTCTCGGGCGAGCCCTCCGACCGGACTAGCTTGACGCGCTGAGTGCTGGTGTTGCCGCTGTCGTAGACCTCGCGGCGGCTGGTGCCGGTCGCGGGCGGCGCCACCTCCGCCGGTGTCTCCGCGCGGGTGATCGCGTCGGCGCGGCGCTGGCGGACGTCCCCGGAGATCTCCAGGTGGGCTTGGTCGACCGTGGGTACGGCGTCGTTGTCGGCCAGCGTCGTCTCGACGTATGGCGGCACGAAGTAGCAGATGGGGTGTGTGGCTTGAGTCATGATCCCTCCCGGACCTTGAATTTGGCGAAGGGCCGTCATTGATAAGGACCCGAAAAACCAGCCGAAGATACGCGATTGCGCTTCCCATCGAGGCGCACATCGTCGCCGGATCGTTCCTTCGTCAGCTAGCAGGGATCTGTTCGCTCCCGGGCCGGATTCGACGCTGCGACGCGGGCTTTAGCAAGTTGCCGGCCCAAGTCGACTCGGCCGGCCTGCCGGGACCTCCGGGGGCACGATTGGGGACCTCTGACCCATCCAGTCCGCTTTCGAATGTGTCAGATTGTCTTCTGACCTACCAGGTGGTCTGACAGGTAGCGGTAGCAAGGACGGGTTGAGGTAACGCGGGGCTGACGGCATGCATGATCGGCGTCATCTGTAGCCGAAGGTAGCGCAACTTCTGGATGCACACCCTCGCTGCAGCACGGGTTGAACCCGTCGAGCGAAGGCTGACGCCGGAGGTTCTCATGGATCAGTTGATCAAGCCCGAAGCGGTGACGACCGCGGCCGGTTACGACCCGGCCTTCCTCAGTGTCGAAGTGTCCGTCCCGGACCTCGATCCGTCCGCGGCTGACGACGCGGTTGTGGTTGACGGCTCCCCGCGGATCGACTACACCCACTTCTCCCTGACGATGAGCCGCAGCCGCAAGTTCGCCCACTGGGTAGCGTGGAACATCGACGGCGGCGGGCTTCAAAAGATCAGTCGTACGGACATCCCATTCGTCAAGGACCCCAGGCTGCCCGACGACGTCCAAAACGGCGACGAGCTCTACCACGACAACCGTCTCGACCGCGGCCACATCGCCCGACGTGCCGACCTGTTGTGGGGCCCGCTGGAGGTAGCGGACCAGGCCAACCGCGACTCGTTCTTCTTCACGAACATCACGCCGCAGATGGACGACTTCAACCAGAGCTCCCGCGACGGACTCTGGGGCCGGCTCGAGGACGCAGTCTTCGCCGATGTCGACGTCGACGACCTGCGGGTGAGCGTCTACGGCGGGCCGGTGTTTAATGCAGACGACCGCGAATTCCGCGGCGTACCGATCCCGCGGGAGTTCTGGAAGGCCATCGCATTCGTCGAATCCGGCACGCTCAAGACAAGCGCATTCATGCTGACCCAGAACCTGGATCACATGGAGTTGCTGGACCTCGATGAGTTCAGGGTGTTCCAGCTGTCGATTGCCGACCTTGAAGAACGGACGAAGGTACGCTTTCCCGACGCACTCAGTACGTCCGACTCCGGCGTGCGCATCGAAGCGGTCGGACCGCAATCGCCTCTAGAAAACATGTCCGACATCTCATGGGGATGATGATGCAGGTCACGGTTTCTCACGCCACTGGCCACAACATAGAGGAGGAATAGCATGCGGTATCGACCGATCAACGACGATCCGCAGGATCCGAGGTTGGGACGCTTTATTCCCGACGACTGGGATCACGTCGCCGGCCACGCACTGACGGCACTTCCCGCTGAAGACCGCCCGGCGAGGGTTCCGGTAGTCCTGGGCGTCAACTGGTACCGCGAGTTTGACGATCCGCAGATGGATCAGGAAACCGGCGAGTATTGGGTTGCTCGGGGTGGTGCGTCGACGCTGACGCGCATCCGCGGTGGCCATTGCGTCTGCCTTGAGCCCGGCGGCGAGCCCGATAGCGACGAGTGGTGGAACTTCTACAACCAGGGTTCGGAGGGCGCATGTGTGGGCTTTGGTTGGTCGCGCTGTATGACGATCCTCAACGCAGGAAACATGTATTCGGCCCGATGGTTGTGGGACCGTTCTAAGGAAGCGGACCAATGGCCAGACACCAACCCGGGCGACAATAACGGGACCTCGGTGCGGTCGGCCGGCGACATCCTAAGGGCATCCGGCCATGTGGGCTGGAAGGCCGAATACTCTGACGATGACTTCAACGAACGTGGCACCTATGCCGCCGACCTTGGAGCGGGCATCCAACACTTCCGCTGGGCGCAATCGGTCGAGGAAGTGCACGAAGTACTGGGAAACGAACGCGCCGACGAACTCGGCGCTGTGCCGTACCTCAACTCATGGGGCCCTGACTACCCCCACCGCACTTGGATGCCGGACGATGTGCTCGGACGCCTCATGGAGGAGGACGGCGAGATAGCAGTCCCCACCGATCGGTAGGTCAGCACGGTTCCGACGAGACAATCTCGACGCTTCGTCAGAACGCTTGGGCTTGAGGCATCGAGAAGGTTGCGGTCAAGTGGCCCGGGACTGGTCGTGTATCGGCACCGGCGTCGACACCGGTGCGAATTACCCGGGTGTGCCGGCGGTACCGTCAAAGACGATGATGTGATTGGGGTCGTTACAGCCCGGGACGCCAGCCGTGTCAGCAGGCGGATCGATTCGCAGCTGGGCGTCACGTGCCCATCCAGCGGCAAACCCCGGACTGACGGCGTACAACCAGTGGTTGCCGCCAGCCACGGCTAGGCCGCAGTGGGCGTTGATACCGTCGCCGGCAGAGGCGATGGCAAAGACGTCGCAGCCATTCGGGCCGTCATGAGACCCGTGCCGTAGTGGGGTTCCCCCGGCGTTCACACCCTCCCAGCGTACGTTCGTGCCGCCGACGCGGTCCGGGTGTGGGTGGTCGTTGTCGCGACAGTGTGCGAAGGCTGGGCTCGCGGGGATCACCAGCAGGCCGCCTGCGGCGAGCACCAGCGCAGCTGCGTGCGCGAGCAGTCGAGTTCGCATGTTGATCACTCTCTCCGATGAGGCGTCACCGGGCCCCCGAGAAATGCCCAGACAAGGCAGTTAAGGCACCTTATGTCGCTACGTGTCCGGCCTCTAGACGTTCTTGCAGGTTCCTGCAAGCACACCCGTCGGATACATCGGCGTGGAGCGTCGAGGCCAGCGGCAATCTCGACGCGACCAACCATCCAGCGGACGTCGGTACCGAATCTGGCGCTGAGCTGCGGTGGAGTGTGGTGCCCCCGGCAGGATTCGAACCTGCGACACACGGTTTAGGAACGCCCCACGGACCG
>Ga0081455_10008632_pt1 | contig 10565 bp, 11 predicted proteins | sample TabmetS3T2R1_FD_70207 | JGI IMG/M metagenome (GOLD analysis project Ga0081455, IMG submission 70207) | Tabebuia heterophylla rhizosphere microbial communities from the University of Puerto Rico - S3T2R1 | ecosystem: Host-associated > Plants > Roots > Rhizosphere ... | reverse complement strand
AGCTTGTCCACGGCGACGTAGAGCCAGGTGAAGAGAATTCCCAGCATCACGTAGACGCTGATCGCCCCGAGGATCGTGCGGAAGCTGACCTCGTGCTCCTGGAGAATCGTTCCCAGGATCTCCACAGCGGCGAATGCGAGCAGCACCACCTGGCCCAGTGCCGCGATCCCCAGGAGCTTGCCGCTCGCTCCGAGCGCGGAGGCGAGCGCGACCAGGACGGCAGCCGATCCGACTCCGATCGAGACGCGTGGGAGTGGCGCTCGCGCCTCCGAGCTGATCAGCGCAATCGTCGTGCAGGCCGCCGTCGCCGCCGTGAGCGCAACTGCGCCCCACCCGCGAAAGGAGACGAGCGAGGCAAGCACGTAGATCGCCACGACGAGCAGGAGCACGAGGCCGTAGGCGTTCGCGATCCGCGCGGCGAACCGCGTCCAGCGCTCGCCGGGCTGCCGCGTCAAGGGGCGGCGCAGAGCGCGGCGCTCCTCGGGCTCAGCTGGTGAGACCTGCGATCCCATTTCGAAGGAGCGACGCTGCGATCAGGGTCAGGAGCACGAGGAAGATCGTAGAAGCATGGCGTTCCAGCCAGCCGCGGACACCGCCCAGCACCCGCAGGGCCCAGTCGCGGGCGACGACGAGCAGCAGCAGCGCGACCGCGAGCGGCAGCAGCGAGATGAAGGTGAAGAAGATCCACTGCACCGCGTAGCCGTAGGCGGTCGGGTCGGTTTCGGAGATGTCCTTGAGCGCGAGCGGGATGAAACCGCCCGGGTTCGCGAGCACGGCGCCCGCTCCCGCGACCGCGAGGATCGGGGCCGTGGCCAGCGCGCTCATCCGGTCGAGCGCCTGATCCATGTGCAGCGGATCGCCGGGACTGCGCCAGATCCGGAGGACCCAGACGAGGATGGCGGCGGCAGCGACCACGTCGACGACCGCGACCCAGCTCTTCGGGGTGGAGGTGCTGGAAGCCGCGGCGTCACCGATGACGAACGCGGCCACGATGCCGATCGTGAGCGTCGCGGTCAGCGCCCCGAGGTAGAACCAGAGGCCTGTGCGTAGCGGCCGGTCGCCGACGACGAGCGCGAGGACCGAGAACGTCAGCGTCGTCGGGGAGAGCATTGCCGCAAGGGTGATCAGCGCGAGCTCCGCGTCGATCCACGTCACGACCTACTCCTGCTCGGACAGCTTCGCCTCGCGCTTCGCGGCCTTGCGCTCCTCGTGCGCCGCCTTCTGCTCCGCGGCTTTCTCCTTCGCCCCCTCGTAGGACTCGCTGACTAACCGCTTGCCCCCCGTCCAGCCGAACGCCCATGCCATCAGGACGATCCCGAGGATGATGTTCCATGCGGTCGTGATGAGCTGCTGCGCGACGGAGTACGCGGTCGCGTCCTCGGAGCTCGCGACGCCCTTGAGCGAGGCGACGTTGAACGCCTGGTTCACGCCGGCGCCGCCGGGCGTCGCAGAGGTGACGTTGGCGATCGAGTTGCCGCCGGCGATGCGCATCAGCGTGTCGAAGCTGACGGGGATGTCGTAGGCCGACAGGAAGACGGCCATCACGCCGAGGCTGGCGATCCAGCCCAGGAGGGAGGGCACGAACACGCGCACGATGTACTTGCGGGGACTGGCCAGGATCGCGCCGCCGTCCTTCGCGTCCTGCCACCAGTGCACGACGCGCGGCCAGAGGCGACGGACGAACAGGAAGATCAGGTACGCGCTCGCGAGCAGGAAGATCGCGACCGCCCACGGGTGGTCCTTGATGAAGTGGAACTTGATGTCGAACGACCCGCCGACGCTCAGAAAGAGGTACAGGTACGTGAAGGCGCCGATGACCGTGAAGAAGATCTTCTCGACCGCGTAGGCGCCGAGGATCGCGGCGAACGTCGCGCCCGCGATGATCGCGGTGAACATCAGCAGCAGCGCCAGCGTGCCGAGGTTGGCCGGCAGCACGCCGTTCAGCGCCACGGAGGCCGCGTAGCAGGCGAGGATGTCGAGCCAGCGCACCTTGCCGGGATAGGCGAAGCGCAGGATCGAGTACCAGGCGAAGGCGGTCAGGGTGGTCTGCACCGTCTTCAGGGCGACCCCCGCGACGATGTACGCCGCCGAGATCTCGGTGATCGTGTCCCAGACGTCCGAGAGCCACTCGCGAATGTTCCAGCCCAGGAGCTGCGCGGCAGCGCCGATCACGAGGATGACCGCGGCGCCGGTGAGGAGGCGCCGCCACTGGAAGCGGCGCTTCGGGCTCGACTCGACTGCTGGAGCGGCGACGCTCACGCACCCAGCATCTTGGCCCGTGGCACCGGACGCATCATCCGAATCGGGCGATGATCGGCCGCGCCGACCCTGCTGAACTCGGCCGGGTGACCGCAGGCAAGGAACGCCCCTCGGCCGTCGCGCGGCTCGGGCGCTCGGCGATGGGCGAACGGCTTGGGGGCTTCATCTACGGGACGATCGTGACGCTCTCGGTTGTCGTTGCGGGGGCGAAGGCCTATCCCCACGACCCCGAGAACGTCGCTGCGCTCGCCGCCGTCACCTGCCTCGTGTTCTGGATCGCCCACGTCTACGCCCATGCGCTCGGCCACAGCGCCGCGGTCGGCGAGCACCTCTCGCTGGCGGAGCTGGGGCGGATCGGCCGTCGCGAGTGGTCGATCGTCGAGGCGGCCGTGCCGCCGATCGTGGCGCTCCTCCTCGGAGGGATCGGGCTCTTCGAGCCGCGGACGGCGGTCTGGCTCGCGGTTGCCCTCGGGCTGATCGTGTTGGCCGCGCAGGGTGTCGTCTTCGCGCGCGTCGAGCGCCTCGGGCTGACTGCGACGGTCGGCGTCGTCGCCCTGAACCTCGGCCTCGGTGTCCTCCTGGTTGGCCTCAAGCTCCTGATCTCGCACTGACCGATGCTGATCTTCCTCGCCATCGCGCTTCTCCTGATCCTCTCGTCGCCCTGGAACGTGGTGGCGTTTCTGGTGCTCCTGCCGCTGTGGGTGCTCGAGCTCTTCGGCTGGAACCGGACGACGAAGCGCTACCGGAAGACGGTCGGGGCCGACACCTTGATCGGACGTGAGGCCGTCGTCTCGGTGCCCTGCCGGCCGGTCGGCCAGGTGCGACTCGACGGCGAGATCTGGGAGGCGCGCTGCGAGGCCGGCGCGGGGACCGGCGAGCGCGTCCGCGTCACCGGCCGCAACCGGTTGACGCTCATCGTGGAGCCGATCGCCTAGGCGCTACTCCTCGACCTCGAGGTCCGTCTTGCGCACGCGCTGGAAGCCCGCCGCTGCGGTCGCCGATGCGTCGACTAGCCGGCAGAGCCAGCCGTAGCCGGTGTCGGGATCGGCTTCGTCGTCGAAGCTACCGACCGCGGCGAAGACCCGGCCGTCGAGGAAGTCCCACTCCTCGATCTCGTCGTGGTCCCCCTCCACGTCGGCACGGAAGCTGTCGAGGTCCGCGCGGAGGCGCTCCTTCACCTTCTCGAGCCAGTGCTCGCGCGGATCCCGGTCCGGGTTCACGCCGCTGAGCACGAGCAGGTCGTCCTCGATCTCCTCGAGGATCAGCGCGTCGATGTAGCGGCCGGCCTCGTCCCAGCCGGGCAGCTCGCCCGGTTCCAGGGCGACGAGCTCGAGCGAGAGGCCAGCTCCGTCCGCGCGCTCGAGGAGTGCCGAGGCCGCGTCGGGCAGGCGCAGCGCCCGGGCGGCGAGGGTGTGCTCGAGCTCGTGGTCGGGCAGCTCCTCGGCCTCGCCGTAGTCCCGCTCGGCCACCAGCTCGAGCAGCGGCTCGCCCTCCTCGTCCCGGTCCAGGCGTTCATCGTCGATCTCCCAGCTCACCGGCTGCCCGTCCTCCATCGTGGTGAAGCTGTGGCCGCGGTGCGGCGCGTCGGGGCGGTAGCGGCGGACGGCGCCGAGCTCGACGCGGCCGTCCGGGTGCTGCAACCGGATCCTGTAGCGGGCCGGCTTCGCGAGAACGCGGGGCGGCTCGGCGTCGGCGTCGACCTCCTCGACGAGCCAGAACCGCCCCTCGAGCCTGAGCACGTCGCCGGGTCGAAGCGGCTCCTCCGAGGCGTAGGGGTGGGCCCGCTCCACGCCCGCGCGGTTGTGGGTGACGACCTCGTGCTCGACGAGCGGCCGGCTCATCGCCCGCACGGTCGCATATCCAGCCGGTTGCTGCCGGGAGGCCCGGCGGGCGTAACCTCAGCCCGTGCGCGTCGTCGCCGCCATCGCGGGCCTGGCCCTGATCGGGCTGATGCTCGCCGAGTTCTTCGTGACGTTCATGCTGCCGCGGCGCGTGCGTCGCGATCCGCGCATCGCGCGCGGGCTGATCCACCTGTTCTGGATGCCGTGGCGAGCGGTCGCACGACGACTCTCGCCCGCCTCGGCCGACACGATGCTCGGCGTCTTCGGCCCGCTTGCGCTGCTCTTCGAGCTGATCACCTGGACCGTCGGTCTGATCATCGGCTTCGGGCTCCTCGAGTGGGCTGCGGTCGGCGGCGGGCTCGGCCACGGGCTCCTGTTCAGCTCGGGGCTGTTCCTGAACGCGGAGGCGGTCAGCGGATCGACCCTGGTGCACGTGATCGCGCTCTTCGAGGCGGCGATCGCGATCGGCGTCCTGTTCATCGTGATCGGCTATCTCCCGGCGGTCTACGGGTCGTTCTCCCGGCGGGAGATCGCGGTTTCGCAGCTCGCGACCCGCGCAGGCTCGCCGGCGGCGGCGGGCGCGATTCTCTGCCGCGCGGCCGGGCGCGAGCGCTGGCGCGAGCTCGAGCGGGACCTCCGCGCCTGGGAGGAGTGGGTCGCGGAGCTGATGGAGACCCACCTCTCGTACCCGATCCTCGGCTACTACCGCTCGCAGCACGTGAACCAGAACTGGCTCGCCGCCCTCACGGCCATGACCGACGTGTCCGCGTTCGTGGCGGCCGTCGAGGCCGACAGCGAGAACGAGCAGGCGGAGCTCACGTATGCGATCGGGCGGCACGCGCTCTCCGACCTCGCGCTCCAGTACCGCGTCCGCCCCAGGGCGTCGCAGCGGCTTTCCGACGACGACTTCGACCGGCTCTACGCCGCGGTCGAGGATGCCGCGAGCCGTCCGCTCGAGCGGGAGGAGGCGCGTCGACGGCTCACGGAGCTTCGTGCCGAGTACGAGCCGAAGGCGGAGGGGCTGTCGGCGCTGCTCGCCCTGGAGCTCCCGCCCTGGGTACGCGCGGAGGACCGGCAGGTGCTCGCCCGCATCACTCGTAGCGCCGGGCACGACCTCGTCGGCTGAGCAGGCCCGTTACCGAAACATCACCACCTTTCCACACCCTTTTCCGGGAGTTTCGGGCACATTTCGAGTGTGATGCGTGCTCGTGTGTCGTCTCTACTGTGCGAGCTCCACGCTCACACGACGTGGAGCGACGGCGAGCTGTCGCTTCCCGAGCTGGTCGACCTCTACGGGAGCGCGGGCTTCGACGTGCTCTGCGTGACCGACCACGTCCTGCGCCTGGACGATCCGTGGCCCGCGCTGCACGGCCGGCCCTGCGTCGACGGAGAGTCCATTGCGGCCTACCTCGAAGCGATCGCCCGCGAGCGCGAGCGGGCCCGTGCTGCCTACGGGCTGCTGGTCGTGCCCGGCCTCGAGCTGACGTACAACGACCCCGACCCCGACCGGGCCTGCCACGCCGTCGCGGTCGGTCTCGAGCAGCTCGTCTCGATGGACGAAGGCCCGGCGGCGGCCATGGAGGAGGCCCGCGACGCGGGCGCCGCCGTGGTCGTCGCCCACCCGTACGAGCTCGGCCAGCGGGCTGCGACCCGCCACCAGACGCGCTACTTCGCGCGGCACTGGCGCGAGCTTCACGGCCTGTACCACCGCGTCGAGCTCTTCAACGGCAGCCAGCTGTTCGGCTGGGTGGCGGAGCGGGGGCTGCGACCGGTGGCGGCCGGCGACCTGCATCGCCCGGAGCAGTTCCCCGGCTGGACGACGCTGGTTCCCTGCGAGCACGACGCGCAGGCGCTCGTCGACTATCTGCGCTCCCCACGGCCGGTCTTCCTGACCAGGCTCGAGCAGCACGCGCGCTCGATCGCCGCCTAGTCAGCGGGTTCGACCTCGTTGCAGGGGCGCGGCGCCTCCGCATACGATTGCCGCCATGCTGCTGAGCGAGGTGCGGTACGCGCGGCCGGCGACGCTTGAGCAGGCACTGGAGGTTCTGGCGGAGAACCCCGGCGCCCGCGCCCTTGCCGGCGGACAGACGCTGCTGAACGTGATGAAGGCGCGCGCGGCCGCGCCCGACATCCTGGTCGACCTGAGCAAGGTCTCGGAGCTGAAGGGGATCGGGCTCGGGGCCGACGGCACGCTCGAGCTGGGCGCGATGACGACGTACTCCGAGGTGATCGCCTCCGCCGAGGCGCGGGCACGGCCGATTCTCGGCGACGTCTGCGCACAGATCGCGGACGTCCAGGTCCGGAACCGCGGGACGATCGGCGGGAACGTCTGCTCGAGCGACCCGACGAATCATCTGCCGCCGCTGCTCGTCGCGCTCGGCGCCACCTTCACGGTGGCGGGCTCCGAGGGCGAGCGCGAGGTCGCGGCGCAGGACTTCTTCCTCGGCGTCTACATGACCGCGGCCGGCCCCGGCGAGCTGCTGACCAAGATCACCGTGCCCGCCGGCCGCAGCGACGGCTTCGCCTCCGTGCCGATCGGGGTGGACGGGACCTGCATCGTGAACGCCGCGGCGTCGGTGAACGGCGGCGTGCGCGTGGCGCTCGGCTGCGTGGCCGCGACGCCGGTCCTGGTCGAGGCTCCCTCCGCGGATCCCGAGGCCGTCCGCGGCGCAGTCCGCGACGCGGCGCTCGACCCGCCTTCCGACGTCCACGCCTCTGCCGACTACCGGCGGCACCTGTCCGAGGTCGTTGCCGCGCGCGCGGTCGAGCGGGCGGAGAAGGGCAGCTGATGGCCACGATCCCCGTCGTCACGTCACAGGTCGTGAACGTCGAGGTCAACGGCACGACCTACGAGCGCGAGGTCGAGGCGCGGCGGCTGCTGATCCACTTCCTCCGCGACGACCTCGACCTGACGGGCTCGCACGTCGGCTGCGACACCGGCAACTGCGGCGCCTGCAGCGTGCTGCTCGACGGCACGCTCGTGAAGAGCTGCATGCTGCTTGCGATCCAGGCCGACGGGGCGACGATCGAGACGGTCGAAGGCCTGACGGAGGATGAGCAACTTTCGCCCCTGCAGCAGGCGTTCTCGGATCACCACGCGCTGCAGTGCGGCTACTGCACGCCCGGGATGCTGATGAGCGCGACCGCGCTTCTGCGCGAGAGTCCGCGGCCCAGCGACGAGGAGATCACGCGGGCGATCCAGGGGAACATCTGCCGCTGCACCGGGTACTGGAACATCGTCAAGGCCGTGAAGGCCGCCTCGGGCCAGGAGGTAGCGGAGTGACCGAGACCACCACCGTCGCCGAGCCGGTCGTCGTCCAGCAGGAGGAGACGAGGCGCGGCTACGCAGGCCAGAACGTGCCGCGCAAGGAGGACAAGCGGCTCGTGCAAGGTGAGGGCGTCTTCTTCGACGACGTCAAGCGGCACAACATGGGCTACGTCCACTTCGTCCGCTCGCCGTACGCGCACGCGAAGATCCGCTCGGTCGACGTCTCGAAGGCGCTCGAGCACCCGGGGGTGCTCGGGACGCTGACCGGCGACGAGGTCGCGCTGCTCACCGACCCGTTCTTCCAGATCTCTTCTCCGCCGGGGGCCCATCTGAAGGACTACTGCCTGGCCGTCGGGAAGGCCCGGTTCGTCGGCGAGCCGGTCGCCGCGGTCGTCGCGACGACGCGCGAGACCGCCCGTGACGCGTCGGAGCTCGTCGAGGTCGACTACGAGCCGCTGCTCCCGCTCACCGACGCTCGGCAGGCGCTTTCCGACGACGCGCCGGTCCTGCACGACGAGGCCGGCACGAACCTGACCTGGGAGGGCGTCTACGAGTGGGGCGACCTCGACCAGGCCTTCGCCGAGGCCGACCGGGTCGTGAAGATCTCCGAGCTCCACTTCGACCGCTTCAACTCGACGCCGCTCGAGTGCAACGGCGCCCTCGTCGAGTTCAACCGCGGCACCACCCAGTGGACGATCATCACCAACAACCAGTTCCCGGGCTTCGCCGCGATCATGATGGGGCCGGCGATGCGGGTCGGCATCGACAAGCTCCGCTTCGTCACCCAGGACATCGGCGGCGGCTTCGGCAACAAGATCACCTCGCACCCGCAGCTCGTCGCCTGCTGTCTGCTCGCCCGGAAGCTCAACCGCCCCGTGCAGTGGACGGAGTGGCGCACCGACTTCCACCTTTCGATGTCGCACGGCAACGAGCGCTGGTTCCAGGACACCGAGGTCGCCGTCAAGGACGACGGCACGCTGCTCGGCTTTCGCACGACGACCGTCGACGACGCGGGTGCGTGGCTGCGGTACGAGCCGCTCGGCGGCGTCATCTGGTCGCAGGTGACGCCGGGGATGTACCGCTGGCGCAACATCCGGCTCGACTTCAAGCAGGTGGTGACGAACAAGGCGCCGTGCTCGCCGAACCGAGGTTACTCGCGGATGCAGCACCTCTGGTTCACCGAGCGTGTGATCGACATCGTCGCCCACGAGCTCGGGCTCGACCCCGTCGAGGTGCGCAAGCGCAACTACATCAAGGCCGAGGAGATGCCGTACGAGACCCCGAACGGCTGCGTCTACGACTCGGGCGACTACGCGCAGATGCTCGACAGCGCGCTCGAGCTGATCGGCTACGACGAGCTCGAGTCGAAGCGGGCGGACGCCGAGTCGCGCGGCAGGCTGCTCGGCCTCGGGATCGGCTCGACGCTCGACTCGGGCACGAACAACTTCGGCCAGTCGCGCCTGATCAACCCGGAGCTGCAGTTCTCGGGCAACAACGAGGTCGCGACCGTGAAGCTCGACATCTTCGGCGAGATCGTGGTCACCCTCGGCACGACGCCGCAGGGCCAGAGCCACGAGACCACAGCTGCCCAGGTGGTCGCCGACATCCTCGGCTGCTCCGTCGACGACGTGAACGTGCGCGCGGGGCACGACTCCTTCTGGAACACGTACGCCGGGTTCTCCGGCACCTACGCGAGCCAGTTCGCCGTGACGGGCCTCGGCGCGGTGAAGGGCGCCACCGACATGCTCGCCGTGGAGATGAAGAAGCTCGCCTCGGTGGTGCTCGGGTGCGCGCCCGAGGACATCGAGCTCGCCGAGGGCTTCGCGCGCATGCGCGAGAACCACGAGGCCGCGCTGCCCTTCATGGCCCTCGGCGCGATCATCAACGCGAACAACGCGGGGCTGCCGGAGGATCTCGACGTCACGCTCAACTGCCGCTACGTCTACCGGCCCCCGTTCCAGCCGCCGGACCTCGAGCGCAAGTTCGGCAACCTGACGCTGACGTACGCGGCGCAGGTCCACGCGGTCGTCGTCGAGGTCGATCCGGAGACCGGCGTCTACGAGGTGGTCGACTACGCGGCGGTCGACGACTGCGGCGTCCGCATCAACCCGCAGATCGTCGAGGGCCAGGTGATGGGAGCGACGGCACAGGCGCTCGGCGCCGCGACGCACGAGACCTTCACCTACGACGAGGACGGGAACCTGCTGACGCCCAACTTCTACGACTACCACGTGCCGCACGCGCTCGACATGCCGCCGCTCAAGACCGGCAACATCGAGAGCCCGTCACCGTTCACCTCGATGGGGACGAAGGGCATGGGCGAGGGCGGAGGCGCGGGGATCCACGCGATCTGCGCCGCGCTGCAGGATGCCCTCCGGTCGCGCGGGAACCCGATCGTCTACGACAGCTGCAACCCGTATCACCGCGTCTGGGAGCTGCTCTCCGACCCCGAGTCCTCGCGGCAGCGCGTGAGCGTGGAGCCGTCGTGAAGGTCGCGGGCGAGCGCGACTTCGAGGCCCCGCGCGAAGCGGTCTGGCGGGTTCTCAACGACCCGGCGGCGATGGCCGCGACGATGCCCGGCGTCGAGAGCTTCGACGTCCACGACGACCGGCACTGGCGCGCGAACGTCAAGATCCCGCTCGGCCTCGGCACGCTCGGGATGACGATGGACATGGAGAAGACGGAGGAGCGCGAGCCCGAGTTCGCGAGCCTCGCGATCAAGGGCAACGGCGTCGGCGCGATCATGAGCATGACGACGGCGTTCAACCTCAGCGACGACGGGGGCAGGACGAAGATGGACTGGGAGGCCGACGTCCGCATCGCCGGCCCCGTCGGCTCGATGGGCCAGCGCGTCCTGCAGCCGATCGTCAACCAGCAGGTGCAGCAGGTCCTCACCGCGCTGGACGAGCAGGTCCGCAAGGCCCAGGCCGACGGCTCTGCGGCCGCAAGCTAGGCCGTGCCGCAGCCGTTCCGCATCGGGGTCATGCAGCTGACCATGGAGCCGCTCGACGAGATGGTCGCGTCGGCCCGCGCGATGGACGAGGCCGGCATGGACACTATCTGGCTGGCGGAGGCCTATCCCTGGTGGCGCAAGCACGGGATGGAGGCGCGCTCCTCGACCGTGACGTCGGCGGTGATCGCCGGCGCGACGGAGCGGCTGACGATCGGCTGGGGGATCATCTCGCCGTTCACACGCC
>Ga0081455_10008630_pt1 | contig 10565 bp, 12 predicted proteins | sample TabmetS3T2R1_FD_70207 | JGI IMG/M metagenome (GOLD analysis project Ga0081455, IMG submission 70207) | Tabebuia heterophylla rhizosphere microbial communities from the University of Puerto Rico - S3T2R1 | ecosystem: Host-associated > Plants > Roots > Rhizosphere ... | reverse complement strand
TGATCTCGGCTTTTCCGCCAAGCTTTTCGCATTCCGATGCGACTTTCCTGAGCTCGTCGGCCTTGCTTGCCGCCAGCACTACGTTGGCGCCGGCGCCGGCGAGAGTCTTGGCGGCCAGTGCGCCGAACGCGCCCGACGCTCCGGTGACGATGGCGGTCTTGCCCCCGACGTCGAACAGCGACAGTGGATTTTTCAGGAAATCGTCGGACATGGTCAGCTCCACTTCAGCTCGCCCGTCATCCTTCGAGGACAGCCCGCGGCCGCCACCCCAGAATGACGTCGTGAAATCATTTCGCTGGCGGATTGGCGACTGCAACCACAATCGAGCAAACTTCGTTGCCGCGATTGACGATCTCGCGCGTTTCATTGGGCTCGATGACGCAGGAGTCGTTGGCCTTGAGAACGGTTTCCTTGCCATCGACGATGACGGTCAGCTCACCGCGCAGCACGAAATAGACCTTTTCCGGCGGAGAGGCGTCCGGCCCCGCGCCACCCCCCGGCAGAAAGTGCGAATAACCGAACACGAGCCCTTTGGTGCCGCCCGCTTCGGCTCCGAACAGACGCAACGATGTGTAATTGCGGTGATTGGGCGCATCGTAGGGCTTGGCGTCGGAAAAACGTTTGACGTGCATTCGAAGCTCCTCCCTGGATCAACTCCACGACTTTGTTGTTGCGCGTTTCGAAGCGCTAGAATTTCTTCCCGCGCTCGATGCGGTATTTCCCGCTTGGATCGACAATAGCAACCAGGCGCACAATGCAACCGTCGCCGCGCTCCCAATTCCACGGAAAGTAAGCGAACGTGCAGCGTTTGCCGGTCACCTTGTCGATGTCGCCGCCGACATTCTCGATGCCGAGAATGCCGTTCTTGAACAGGATGCGATGGACGGGCTCCCATTCGGGGAAATCGTCCTTCCAGTCGCGTCCCCCCGACCACTCGCGGTATTCCTCGGCGAGATGCGGGTGCAAAGGCCCGTTGCGCTGAGGGCCGATGGCGGTTGCGAGCGGGTGATCATTGGCCTGCGTGTCGTGGCCGACCACCTTGACCTTTTTCTCCACGAACCATTCCCCGGCCGAGGGAATAAAGCCGGGCGCACGGCAGAAGTAATCTTCGCTGTCTTCGTAGAACTTGTGCCAGCCAGTATTGACGATAAGGACATCGCGGGGCTGCACGATCTTGCCGCAGGCAGCCTCGAGGTCGTCTCCGGTGATCGGTTCCCACTTGTTTTTTGGAATCGAAACCACGATGCCCGAGCCGAAGAAATGCGGCAGGGGCACTTCGTCGATAAATGGCGTGCCTTGCACCACATGCGCGGGCGCGTCGATGTGGGTCGTATTGTGCATCGATGTCGTGATGCGCTGTGAGAGCACGCCCGACTTGGCCATGTAGTGGATGCGCTCAATTTTGACGTCTTCGAAATAGGGCCAGTTCGGCGACTGGTAGCCAAAACGGTGGGACAAGTTATAAAACTCGAGTCCCATGGAATTCCTGAGGTTCTCTTCGAGCATCACGCCGCGAATTCTTTTGCCCACGGCATCCTCCTTTATTCGTGCCTGGTGATCCACTGCCCGGCGTCAGGCGGCGGCTGAAGTCATATGGTTCTCCATTGCGTTTTTGGTTGCGACCAGCCGCTCGGCGATCAGTGCCTGATGCTCCTTGAATCGCTGAGTCGGCACCGGCACGGATATAGCGACCGCGTTACCAAGCGGATCGTGCAACGCAACTCCAGCCGCGCAAATTCCGAGCGTGTGTTCTTCACGGTCATAGGCGACGCCGCTTTTTCGCGCGGTCTTGAGATCGCCGAGGAGCGCATCCAGTCGTGTGAGCGTGTGCGGCGTGCGCGCTTCGTAAGCGCGGCCGATGAGAGCCTCGATGGCGTCATCGGTAAGCTGCGCCAGATAGGCTTTCCCGTTCGCGGTGCAGTAGAGCGGAAAGGTGTCCCCGACCGCGGAGACGGCACGCAAGCGCTGCGACCCGATGACCTGATCGATAAAAACGAGATGATTTTTCTTCACTGTCGATAGATCGACAGTCTCATGCAGCTCATCGGAAAGCCGCTCGAGAAAAGGACGCGCCAGTGCGATGAAATCGCTGCGCACCGAGGCAGCAAGTCGAAGAATCGTGGGTCCGAGCCGTACGCGCCCGTTCGGCGTTGCTGCAATGACAAGCTTTTCGGTCTCGAGCGCCGCGACGATGCGCTGCACCGTGGACCGCGCGAGATTCACCTTTTGCGCGATCTGGCCGAGGCTGAGCCCGGCATTCTCCTCTTCGAGTGCGCGCAGAATGGTGGCCGCACGCGCGATCACCTGGACCTGGCTTTTGTCGTTGATGACGTGGCGGTTCATCGGCGACGGGTTCGATGTTCAGTCGGTATCCATGGCGCCTTGCATGTCGGTACACGTTAGCCCAAAATGCGGTACACACAAATCCAAAAATTCGACGTTCGAATTCGTGGGTAGGAGACGTCATGGTCCGCAAGATCGCGCTGGAAGAACATTTCCTGGATCCCGCCACCGAACCCTATTGGCGCCCGACAATGGTCGATGTCGCGCCGGCCAAGACTGCGCAGCTCTATGCGAGCCTCGCCGATTTCGGCGAACAGCGACTGAAGATGATGGACAAGCACGGCATCGCGCGGGCCGTTCTTGCGATCGCCGAACCTGGCGTGCAGGCGGAGCGCGAGGTGGCAAAGGCCGTGCGGGCCGCGCGCGCGTCGAACGATTTCCTTGCAAAGGAAGTACAAAAGCGTCCCGACCGATATTCGGGCTTTGCGCACCTTGCGATGCAGGATGCGAAGGCCGCGGCCGACGAACTCGAGCGCTGCGCGCGCGAGCTCAAGTTCTGCGGCGCCATGATTAACGGGCATACGAACGGCAAATATCTCGATGACCGTTTCTATGATCCGTTCTGGGAACGCGCGGCTGCGCTCGGTGCGCCGATTTACCTTCACCCCGCGGATCCGGTTGCACCCCTGCCGGTGCTCGCCGGTCACAATGTCCTTGTACGCCCGATGTGGGGCTGGGGCGTGGAGACCGGTTCACATGCGCTGCGCATTATCTCCGGCGGTGTCTTCCACCGTTACCCGAACGCGAAGCTCGTGCTTGGCCACCTCGGCGAGACGCTGCCGTTTCTGCTTTGGCGCTTCGATAGCCGCTCGAAGCCGTATGGCTGGAATTTGCCGAAGCCGCCGTCGCAATACATTAAAGAGAACGTCTGGGTCACCGCGTCCGGTATGTACGATGGCCCGCCGCTGCGTTGCTCGATCGATGCGCTCGGGCCTGATCGGGTCATGTTCTCGTCGGACTATCCCTTTGATGCGGAAGGAGCCGGCGAGTTCATGGATTCAGTGCCGCTCGACGAGAAGCTTCGTGCGGATGTCGCCTACAACAATGCGGCCAGGTTGTTGGGCCTCACTTAACGGTGCTGTCTTATTTGGCCTCAATGACACGCACCGGTTTGCCGTCAAGCCAGGCGCGAATGTCCTCGACAATGTCCGGGAAGTATTTCCGGTAATTCTGCTCGCTGACATAGCCGAGATGAGGCGTGATCACGACGTTGTCGAGCTTGCGAAACGGATGATCGAGCGGCAATGGTTCGACATCGAATACATCCAGTCCCGCGCCGGCAATCGATTTTGCCTGCAGCGCGGCTACCAGGCTCTTCTCGTCGACAATCGGCCCGCGTGAGGTGTTGATCAGGTAAGAGCTCTTTTTCATCAGGCCGAGCTCCTGGGCGCCAACCAGGCCGCGCGAGCGGTCGCTCAATACAAGATGGATTGTCACAATGTCGGCCTGGCGAAAGAGGTCCTCCTTGAAGACGAGGTGTGCGCCGCCAGCTTCGGCTTTCTCCGCGGTCAGGTTCTGGCTCCAGGCGATCGTGTTCATGCCGAAGGCTTTCCCGACCGTGGCGGAGCGTTGGCCGAGCCTGCCAAGGCCAAGAATACCGAGCGTCAGGCCTTCAAGATCCCGGCCGATCGTTACCTGCCAGGCTTCGCCTGCCTTGAGTCGCGCATTTTCGAACCCGATCCGCCTGGTCAATTCCAGCATCAGGCCAAAGGCAATACCGGTCGCTGGACTCCCGACCGAGCCGGTGCCGCAAACGGTAATTCCGCGTTCGGCGCAGGCCTTGATATCGAACGAATTGTTGCGGGCGCCGGTCGTAATCAGGAGCTTCAAGTCGGGCAGGGCCTCGATCATCTTGCGGGGGAACGGGGTCCGTTCGCGCATGCCGACAACGACCGCGAAGCCCTGGAGCGCCTTGATCGCCTCGTCCTGGCTGGCAAACGGTTTGTTGAAGACCTTGATCTCGACATCTTTCGCGATGGGCGACCAGTCAGCGAAGCCCATCGCCACATTTTGATAATCGTCGAGGATAGCTGCCCGCACCATGCGAAAACCCTTTCAATCCGTGCCCGGACGGCCGGACCGGCGCCACCTTAGGCGTGGAACGTTGAAAGGAAAGGGGCTTTCAACCCAGTGGGGGCAGGCCGTGCTTGGCGCGGCAGGCCGGACCTGGGCCGCGCATGTAGTGCAATTCCGGTCGGTAAGGGCGGAGGGCGTCGCGGGTCAGGTCATACCAGAACCCGGCGAAGGCTGTCCGCAAATTGATAAAGGGGCGCGGCAACAGCGAAATCGCGGAACCTGATATGGCCAAAATTGCGCGACCCATGGTGCAGCTCCTCTACACCGACCAGCGGGCCCATGCGGCCCACCCGTCCCTTAGTCGCCCCGCATGGCGCCAAGGTTCATGTGAGCGAATGATGGCGCCGAAGCGGTTAAGAAGAGGTACCCGACCGGGACCGGAGCAGCTTTTTTTGCAGGCAGCCTTTCCAGAGATTTACCGGGACCGTTTAACGTCCGCGCGCTTGCCCTTTTGAGTTCCCGCCGCTACATCAGCCCCGCATTTCCCCACAATGCGTGCAGCGATGTTTCAGCGCGCGCCTTCGGATTCGGGCTGCAAGGAAGGCTTCGAGAGTTCATGAACGGTCGCCAATTCATCTATCACATGCAGGGTCTCACCAAGACCTATCCGCCGGCCAAGAAGGTGCTGGATAACATTCACTTGTCGTTCTACCCCGATGCCAAGATCGGCGTGCTTGGTGTCAACGGGTCCGGCAAGTCGACCTTGCTGCGCATCATGGCTGGCATTGACACGGACTTTGCGGGCGAAGCCTGGGTCGCCGAAGGCGCGCGCGTCGGCTACCTCGAGCAGGAGCCGCAGCTTGATCCCAAGAAGACCGTCCGCGAAAATGTCATGCAGGGCGTTAGCGCCAAGAAGGCGCTGCTCGACCGATACAACGAACTCGCCTCCAACTATTCGGACGAGACGGCCGACGAGATGGCCAGGCTGCAGGATGAGATCGATTCAAAGAACTTGTGGGATCTCGACAGCCAGGTTGACCAGGCGATGGATGCGCTGCGCTGTCCGCCGGACGATTCCGACGTGACCAAGCTCTCCGGCGGCGAGCGGCGCCGAGTGGCGCTTTGCCGATTGCTGCTCGACCAACCCGACCTTCTGCTGTTGGACGAGCCGACCAACCATCTGGATGCCGAGAGCGTGAACTGGTTGGAAGGGCATCTGCGCAATTATCCCGGCGCGATCTTGATCGTCACCCATGACCGCTATTTTCTCGACAATGTCACGGGATGGATTCTCGAGCTCGACCACGGCCGCGGCATCCCCTACCAGGGCAACTACACGTCATGGCTGTCGCAGAAGCAGAAGCGGATGCAGCAGGAGTCGCGCGAGGACGAGGCGCGGCAGCGCACATTGGTGCGCGAGCAGGAGTGGATCGCCTCGTCACCGAAGGCGCGGCAGGCCAAGTCCAAGGCGCGCTATCAGCGCTACGAAGAATTGCTCAAGATTGCCAACGCCAAGCAGAACGTGGTTGCGCAAATCACCATCCCGGTGGTCGAGCGGCTCGGCCAGAACGTGGTCGATTTCGATCACCTGACGAAAGGGTTCGGTGAAAACCTGCTGATCGACGATCTGACATTCAAACTGCCGCCCGGTGGAATCGTTGGCGTGATCGGCCCGAACGGCGCCGGCAAGACCACGCTGTTCCGCATGATCACGGGCCAGGAAAAGGCGGACAAAGGGACGATCAAAATCGGAGACTCGGTGCGTCTCGGCTATGTCGATCAATCTCGTGACTCGCTCGACGGCAAGAAAACCGTGTGGGAGGAAATCTCCGAGGGCAATGACATGATCGTGCTCGGCAAGAAGGAGGTTAACTCGCGCGCGTACTGTGCGTCGTTCAACTTCAAGGGCGCCGATCAGCAAAAGAAGGTGGGTACTCTGTCAGGCGGCGAGCGCAATCGCGTGCATCTTGCCAAAATGCTGCGCTCGGGCGCCAACCTGCTGCTGCTGGACGAGCCGACGAATGATCTGGACGTGGATACGTTGCGCGCCCTTGAAGAAGCGCTGGAAGATTTCGCCGGCTGTGCCGTGATCATCAGCCATGATCGATGGTTCCTCGATCGGATAGCCACACATATCCTGGCGTTCGAAGACGACAGCCACGTGGAGTGGTTCGAGGGGAACTTCCAGGACTACGAGGCCGACAAGATGCGGCGTTTAGGCACAGACTCCGTTATTCCGCACCGATTGAAGTACAAGAAGTTCAGCCGATAGACGGCCGGTCATCCTTCGGCCATTCCGAATCGCATATCTGTTGCGAGGGCTCATTCCGGGCCCAATAACGCATTCATACGAGGTCACCGCCCATGTCCATGACTGCCGACGACGCCATTCCCCCGAGGGGCTTTCCGGGCCTGCGTCCGCTCCCCCAACTCATCTTCAGCTCGCGCTGGCTGCAGTTGCCGCTCTATCTCGGACTCATTGTGGCGCAAGGCGTTTATGTCGTGCTGTTCATGAAGGAGCTTTGGCACCTTGTTCTTGGCGCCATGAACTTCAGCGAGCAGGAGATCATGCTTGTGGTCCTTGCCCTGATTGACGTCGTGATGATCTCCAATCTGCTGATCATGGTGATTGTTGGTGGCTACGAAACATTCGTGTCCCGATTGGAATTGGAAAGACACCCCGACCAGCCGGAGTGGCTTTCGCACGTCAATGCCAGCGTGCTGAAGATCAAGCTCGCGATGGCGATCATCGGCATCTCGTCGATCCACCTGCTGCGCGTCTTTATCTATGCGGGTTCGCTCGGCAAGCCCGACGCGCCATATACGGAAACTGGCGTGATGTGGCAGGCGCTGATCCACGGGCTCTTCGTACTGTCTGCGGTCGGGATCGCCGTAGTCGAGCACGTGAGCCAGTCGGCTTACGCGAAAGCAAGGCCGCATTAGCGCGGCGCACATCATTTGCAAACAGGCCATCGGGCGATGACGGGCAGAATCCATTGCGCAATCTTGAAGCTGGGCGGCCTGGCGGCGTTGCTAATCGCCGTTGCCGCCTGGTCCACGCAGGTTGCGAAAGCCGATGCGGCGTTCGACCGCTGGCTTCAATCCGTATGGCCCGATGCCCAGGCGCTCGGCGTATCGCGCGCGACTTTCGACGCCGCCCTCCGTGGCCTGGAGCCGGACTATTCGCTGACCGATCTCGCCATCCCGGGACGTCCTGAGAAGCAGCCGCAACAGCCTGAGTTCGTGCAGACGCCGTCGCAATATTTGCGGGAAGCGAGCTTCGATCGTCTCGCCACCCGCGGACGGCAACTCGCGGCGCAGTATCGCGACGTTCTGACTCGCATCGAAAAGGAATTTGGGGTACCCGGCAGCATCGTGCTGGCGATCTGGGCACGCGAGACCGATTACGGCGGGTACCAGCTTCCTAACGATGCCATCCGCGTCCTTGCGACCCAGGCCTATGTCGGCAAGCGCAAGGATTTCTTCCGCAACGAATTCCTGCATGTCTTGAAGATGCTGCAGGACGGAGTGCCGCGCGCGGACCTGCGTTCGTCCTGGGGCGGCGCCATGGGGCTCACGCAGTTCCTGCCGTCCGAATTCTACAAATACGCAGTCGACTTCGATGGCGACGGGCGTGCCGATATCTGGCGCTCGGTGCCGGATGCACTGGCATCGGCGGCGAAGCAGCTCGCCGGCAAGGGCTGGCGTGCCGGCGAGCCTTGGGCGATCGAGGTGCGGGCGCCGGCCAATGCCGATTGCAGCATTGGCGTGCCTGAGATGACGAGTCCGATCGGCGAGTGGCTAAAGCGTGGCTTCGCGCCCGCCTATGGCCGCAAGCTCACTGCGGCCGAGCTGTCGAATGACGCGTCGCTCCTGCAGCCGGAAGGCAGCTACGGTCCCTCATTCCTGACGCCAAAAAACTACTATGTGCTCAAGGACTACAACTTTTCGGATCTCTACGTGCTGTTCGTTGGTCACCTGAGCGATCGCATTGCCGGCGGCCGGCTATTTGAGACGCCATGGAGCAAGAACGCCCAGCTCAAGACAAGCGATGTCGAGATCATGCAGAAGCGGCTGACCGCGCTTGGCCTCTACAAGGACAAGATCGACGGGAAAGCGGGCATGCTTACGCGTGCAGCCTTGGGCGCGTATCAGAAGAAAAACGGATTGAAGGTCGATTGCTGGCCTACGGCCGCAGTGCTCGAGCACATGCGGCGCTGACAGCACGCCTCGTCAATCGCAAATCTCAACGCGGCGCGTGCGGTAGGCGTAGCCGTCCCATACCCGCTGGCGCTCCGAACGACAAATCGGACCTTCGGCATATTCCGGTTCCACGTAGACTGGAGGCGGCGGCGGAGCGACGTAAACCGGTGCGGGCTCCACGTAGACGGGTCTGCTGTTCGCTATCGCCGAGCCTACGATGGCGCCGGCTGCGAGACCGCCAACAACGCCCGCCGCGACTCCACAGCCGCTGCAACGTGCTTGCGCCGAAGACGGCAACGCCGCGGCCAGGGTTACGGCCGCGGCGAACGCAACAATGGTATTTTTCATGGGTGTCCTCTCGGGCCGAGATCCATTCGGCGCGATCATCCACCCAAAATCGTTACGCGATCTTTAAGGGCAGATGAATCGCGGACGGCTCCAACCGACGAAATTGCCGTAGGGATCGCGAAGAGGCCGGCGAGCCCAGTAGCCGCCGGGGCAGGCAGCCGGATAAGGAGCGCCATAGCCCTGATACACGACATACCCCGGGGCAGGCGCATAAGCCGGATAAGCCCCTGCGCTATTGGCGATAGCGCCGCCGATGATGGCGCCGCCGATCACGCCGGCTGCGACGCCTGCACCCACCGCGCAACCATAGCAACGGGCGTCGGCAGTGGTCGTGGCGCCCAGTGTGCCAATTGCCAGAACCGTGGCGGTGGCGAGCGCGAAGATCGTCTTCTTCATTGAGTAGCCCTCCAGAGAACGGTCGGCTGAGCCGACCACGTGATGAAGTCTAGGCGAAACTTGTCCCCATGCCGAGAGTGAGACAGTTCCAATATGTCGGAAATTTGTTGAGCGTTCGGCCAGCCCCTCTTCTGAAAAAGCCCGGAGACGTTGCCGACTCCCGGGCTTTTTCTTACTTCATGCTTCACTTCACGCGATTTGACTAGATCTTAGCCACACACTTGAACGCGACGCACACGCCAGCCCCATCCGTCCCAGAATCGCTGGCGGGTCCAGTAGCAACCGCCGTAACCGCCGTAATAAGCCGGACCGCCATAATAGTAGCCGGGGGCGTACCCGTAATACGGAGCGGCAGCAGCCGAGCCGATGAGGGCGCCGACGGCAAGGCCGCCGATCACGCCGGCCGCGATCGCGCCGCCGCGGCGGGCTTCAGCAGGTTGCGGGGCGGCGACGGCCGCGAGCCCAAGGATCGCGACGGCCGCGAGAGCAGTGAGTGTTCTGGTCTTGGTCATGGCGCACCTTCCTTTGGTTCGCTGGGTCATATGCGTTCAACGGGCCTGGCGCTCGTTTCCTGCATATTTTCGCCCGGCACCAACAATCGCTATCAGGCGAGGTTCCCGTTTTTCGCGTGAATAGCTGGTGAATGGCCTGTTTGGAATTGCACTAACAGGCTGTTTCGCAAGATTAAATTTTGGCAATGCTTGCGGCGGCATGACGGCATGGCGGGAAGCGGCAAGGCGGCATGTATGGTTAATGTTTCGTGCCTTCTAGGACAAGCGTCCAAGGACCCGTTGCAGGATGGTCGCCCGGGCGCTACGGGCCGCTGAATGTCCGATGACCTTGCTGGTGCGGCTGCGCGATGAAGCCCGGCGCGATCGCACCTTGTGGCCGAGCGTTTTCGCGCCACGGCGGCGGAGCTTGGCTTTGGCAACCTGGCTGCGCGCCCGGCGTCTTAGCCGGAGTCTTCGCTGCCGCAGCGTCATGCGGCCAACGTTGCTCAGGAACAGTTTTTCAAGCGGGTAGCTGAGCCGCCGCACGGCCGTCGACAGCGGCAACCATTCGACCGCCATGATATCTTTCATGACGTCGCGGCTCGGCTTGACTTCGGCCTGCATGCGCCAGAATTGCACGACCTTCGGCCGGCCGCGCGCGCGGTAGGTGATTGCTCCAACAAATTCGCGCACGCGGACTCGATGCCCGGTTTCCTCGATGACCTCGCGCCGCGCGCCCGCCATCGCGCTTTCATTGGACTTGAGCTT
>Ga0081455_10008629_pt1 | contig 10567 bp, 11 predicted proteins | sample TabmetS3T2R1_FD_70207 | JGI IMG/M metagenome (GOLD analysis project Ga0081455, IMG submission 70207) | Tabebuia heterophylla rhizosphere microbial communities from the University of Puerto Rico - S3T2R1 | ecosystem: Host-associated > Plants > Roots > Rhizosphere ... | reverse complement strand
GGGTACACGTCGCCGCTCCGTCGAGGTGAGACGATCGACGTCCCGCCGGAGGACGCGAGCCGCATGTCGCTCGAAGAGGACGAATGCGTCGTCGTCTCGTCCCGTCGTGGGTCGCTCGAGGTGCCCGTGCACATCGACCCCGCGCTGCGCCCGGGACTGGTGTTCATGACGTTCCACTTCCCCGATCAGGTGGACACGAACGTGCTCACGATCGAGGCGACCGACCCGAAGTCGGGCACCGCGGAGTTCAAGGCGACGGCCGTGCGGGTCGACAAGCTGCCGGCCTCGACCGGTGGCGGTGGGAAGTAGCATCTCGAGCGTGACCCAGGTGCCGGTCGCCCAGAGGCCAGCAGCGACCCCCGCGGAGGTGCGTTGGATCTCCACCTGATGGACGCCGTCGCGTCCGGAGAGGAACGCGCGGCGGTCGACGAGCTGCTGGGCCCGCCAGCGTCCGGATGGGCGGGTGCCGAACGCGACGACCAGACGTTCCGCGTCGCGCGGAGCGGCCGGGAAGCGCGCGACCGGCGACACCTGCTGCTGCCCGCACTGCACGCGCTCCAGAGCCGGGTCGGCTGGATCAGTCCCGGCGGCCTGAACTACGTGAGCGAACGGCTCACCGTGCCGCCCGCCGAGGCCTATGGCGTCGCGACGTTCTACGCGATGTTCAGCGTCGAGGAGCGCCCGAAGACGGTCGTGCATGTGTGCGACGATTTGGCATGTCGGGTCAACGGCGCCGAAGACGTGTGCGCCGGGTTCGAATCGATGTTCGGCCCACCGGGATCGAGGAAGACCGGCAGAGGTTGGGCCAGGAGCCCATGTCTCGGGTTGTGCGAGCAAGCGCCGGTCGCCCTGATCCAGACCAGTGGCGACGCACGTCCCGATCGGGCGCTGGTTCACGTCATGGTCACCGACGAGGAGGGCCGCGGCGCGCCCAGCCCCTTCGAGGGACGAGAAGGGTGGGGTGCTGCCCGGCATGGCAGTCCGGCCGCTCCTCAGGTGGATGAGATCGCTCCACAGATCGGAGATCAGGGCGAGCGTGAAACGCTCCGCCTCCTGCGGCGTGTCGGGGTCGTGGATCCGGCGTCGATCGACGACTATCGGGCGCACGGCGGGTACGAGGCGCTGCGGCTCGCGCTCGAGCATGGGCCGGAGTGGTCGATCCAGCAGGTCACCGACTCGAAGCTGCTAGGGAGGGGCGGCGCGGCGTTCCCGACCGGCGTGAAGTGGAAGGCCGTCGCGGAGCAGCCGGTCCACCCGCACTTCTTCATCTGCAACGCGGACGAATCCGAACCGGGCACGTTCAAGGACCGGGTGGTGATGGAGCAGGATCCGTTCGCAGTCGTGGAATCGCTCACGATCGCGGGCATCACCACCGGATGCGAGCAGGGGTACGTCTACATCCGGGGCGAGTACCCGCTCGCGGCCGAGCGACTGGGGCACGCGATCGGGGAGGCGCGACGGCACGGGTTCCTCGGCGACGACGTGATGGGCCATGGGACCAGTTTCGATATCGAGCTACGCCGTGGCGCCGGCGCCTACATCTGTGGAGAGGAGACGGCGCTGTTCAATTCGCTCGAAGGCAAGCGGGGGGAACCCCGCAACAAGCCGCCGTTCCCGGTGCAGCGGGGCCTGTTCGGCAAGCCGACGGGCATCAACAACGTCGAGACGTTGATCAACGTCCTCGAGATCCTCACGATCGGCGGGCAGGCGTATGCTGAGATCGGTACCGATGGATCGACGGGTCCACGGCTGCTGTGCCTGTCGGGCCACGTCGCGAACCCGGGCGTGTACGAGGTCGAGCATGGGGTCACGCTCCGCGACGCCATCGACATGGCGGGCGGGATGCGCGGCGGCGGCGATCCCATGGCGGTCCTGCTCGGCGGCGCCGCGGGCGGGTTCGTCGGGCCCGATCGCCTCGACATCCGGCTCACGTTCGAAGATGCTCGCGAGGGCGGCTACACGCTTGGTTCGGGTGTCGTGATGGCGTTCGACGACTCGGTCGACCTTGGTGACCTGGCGCTCCGGATCGCGCGGTTCTTCCGCGACGAGTCGTGCGGACAGTGCGTGCCGTGCAGGGTGGGCACGGTCCGCCAGGAGGAGGCCCTGCACCGGATCGCCTCGGGTCGCACCTTGGGCACCAGGCAGGACGAGGAGGGGCTGCTGGGCGACGTCGCCCAAGTGATGCGCGACGCCTCGATCTGCGGTCTCGGGCAGACCGCCGCGAACGCGGTGCAATCGTTGTTCGCGTCGTTCGCGATGTTCCCGGACGGCGCCGGGGTCGCCGAGGAGAGCGGGGCGTAGTGGCGGCCGCGGTCCCGCTCGAGCCTCCCCGGCGGATGCTGAGCGTCGACGTCGATGGCAACGAGGTTCGCGTCCCGGAGGGCTCGACGATCCTCGACGCGTGCCGGGCGTTGGAGGTCGACACGCCGACGCTCTGCTTCGCGGACAACCTGACCCCGCAGAACGCGTGCCGGGTCTGCGTCGTCGAGGTCGAGGGGGCGCGGACGCTCGTGCCGGCGTGCAGCCGGATGGCCGAGGACGGCATGCACGTGAAGACCGGCACAGAGCGCGTACAGCATTCGCGGCGGCTCGTCATGGAGCTGCTCGCGTCCAGCGTCGAGATGGAGCTCACGAGCCCCGACGTCCACCGCTGGATGGGCGAGTACCAGGTACAGCCCGAGCGGTTCGGGGCCGAGATGCCCGAGCTGCCGGCCGGGGAGCGCGACGCACGAGGACCGGGCCACCATCACGATCCGGCGGATCCCACGGTGGCCGAGGCGGTCTTCCAGCCGGTCAAGGTCGACAACGAGCTGTACGTCCGCGACTACTCGCGGTGCATCCTGTGCTACAAGTGCGTCGAGGCCTGCGGTGTCGACGCGCAGAACACGTTCGCGATCGCCGTCGCTGGTCGCGGGTTCGACGCTCGGATCTCCACCGAATTCGCGGTCGGACTCGACGACTCGGCGTGCGTCTACTGCGGCAACTGCATCGGCGTGTGTCCGACGGGCGCCCTGATGTTCTCGAGCGAGCACGAGATGCGCGAGGGCGGGGCGTGGGACGAGCAGCAACAGACCGTCACGAACACGATCTGTCCGTACTGCGGCGTGGGGTGCGAGCTCGAGGTCCACGTGCAGGACAACGAGATCGTCAAGGTGACGTCCCCCTCGGACCATGTGGTCACGAGCGGTCATCTGTGCATCAAGGGCAGGTTCGGCTTCGCCTACGTGCAGTCCCGCGGAGCACGCGAGTCGGCAGGCCGCCGGGGCGGTGGTGAACAGCGTGCAGACTGAACCGCCGCCGACCGGTTGGGATGCGACGGGCGTCGTGTTGGCCGGTGGACGGTCGGTTCGGTTCGGGTCCGACAAGCTCGTCGCAGAGCTCGACGGCGTGCCCCTCCTCCATCACGCCGTCAGCCGGATCGGCGCCGTCACGGGTGACGTCGTGGTCGTGCTGGCGCCGAACGCAGACGAACCCCCGATGCCACCGGGAACCTCCGTTGGATTCGCGCACGATGCCCACAGCGGAGAGGGTCCGCTCGCGGGGGCCCTCGCTGGTCTGGAGGTCGTCTCCCGGCGACTGGCGCTCGTCGTTGGTGGCGACATGCCCGACCTCTCCCCGGAGGTCCTACAGGAGATGCTCGGCGTTGCGGAACGAACGGATGCGGGAGCCGTGGCCCTGCAGGACGGTGATCGGTTCCGACCGCTGCCGGCGGTGCTGCGCACGGAGAACGCTCGGATCGCTGCTCGTGCGCTCGTCGCGGCGGGCGAGCGCCGCCTGCGGTCGCTGGTCACCGCGCTCGATCCCACGGTGATCGACGAGGCGTCGTGGCTCGCCCTCGACCCGGCGCGCCGGACCCTCGTGGACGTCGACGAGCCCGCCGACCTCGCCAGAGCGGGCGCTCCACTCGCATGACACATATCCAGCCCCGTCGGATCGGCTCGGTGGAGTTCCGGGTGGTCTGCCAGGGATGGGCTCCGCTCGAGCTCTCCGACGAATGTCCGGGACGAGAGGTGGACTGGGGCGAAGAGCGACGGCGACACTCGTGGGCCTTCGGGGAGGGCGCCGACTGGCGCTGGCATGTGCACGCGATCTCAGTACGCATGCCGTGGGGCGTGGCGATGGTCGACACCGGGCTGGGGGTTCATCCTCCGGTCGGTCCATGGGCCGATGGCGAGGGGCTCCTTGCCGGCGACGCCTACGAGCGGGCGCAGGTGGATCCGGCCGAGGTCTCGCTCGTCGTGCTGACGCACATGCATCCCGATCACGTCGGTGGCGTCCTCGATGGGGCGGACCCGAGGTTCGCGAACGCCCGATACCTGCTGCATGAGGCGGACCGGAGCTACGCGGAGCTGCCCGACCTCTCCGTGTACACCGTTCGCTCGCGGCCCGACCTCCGTCGGCTCGAGGCGCTGGGGGTGCTCGAACTGGATCCCGACGATCGCGAGGTGGCCCCCGGCATCGAGGTCATGCACACGCCAGGTCACACGCCCGGTCACCGCAGCGTGATCGTGGACACCGGCGAGGCGAACGTGCTGCTCACCGGCGACCTCCTCCACCTGCCGATCCAGATCGCGCACCCGGACTGGCCGTCCAACCACGACGTCGATGCACAGGAGGCGGCGAGGAGCCGCACGACGGCGGTGAACCGCGCCCGCGAGGAGGAGTGGACCGTCGGGATCCACCACTTCACCCGCCCCTGGGGCACGGTCACGTCCGACGGATGGTCGTCGCTCGCGGACCGGGCGTGACGGTGCCCTCCGACTCGGGGCTGGGGTAGGCTCCCCGCTGAAGAGCGGGGGACGGCGAACCGGCGGTTCCTGACCCCGGGCGAATCGCCCCTCCGCGCATCAAACCTCCCTTCGCGGAAAGGATCCCGTCATGGCGAAGCGCCGTGTCTTGATCATGGGAGCCGCAGGTCGCGACTTCCACAACTTCAACGCCGTCTATCGCGATGACGACGCCACCGAGGTGGTGGCGTTCACCGCGACCCAGATCCCGTTCATCGACGATCGCCGGTACCCCGCGGAGCTCGCCGGATCGAACTACCCGGACGGCATCCAGATCTATGACGAGCCCGAGCTCGAACGCCTCATCCGGGAGCTCGAGGTTGACGAGGTCGTCTTCAGCTACTCGGACGTTTCCCACGAATACGTGATGCACGTCGCTTCGCGCGTGCTCGCCTGCGGGGCGAACTTCCTCCTGCTGGGTCCCGACGCCACCATGTTGCGCGCCACGATCCCGACGGTGGCGGTCACGGCGGTGCGTACCGGCGTCGGCAAGAGCCAGACCACGCGTGCGATCGCCGGAGCGCTGAAGGACGCAGGCAAGACGGTGGTAGCCGTGCGCCATCCCATGCCCTACGGCAACTTGGTGGCACAGCGGGTCCAGCGGTGCGCCGAGTTGGGGGATCTCGACCGATACGACTGCACGATCGAAGAGCGCGAGGAGTACGAGCCGCATATCACGAGCGGGACCGTGATCTACGCAGGGGTGGACTACGGCGCGATCCTGGAGCAGGCCCGGGCCGAGGCGGACGTGCTCCTGTGGGACGGGGGGAACAACGACCTCCCCTTCTACCGGCCCGACGTGTGGATCGCGCTCGTCGACCCGCTGCGAGCGGGACACGAGCTCCGCTACCACCCGGGAGAGGCCAACCTCCGCGCCGCCGACGTGGTGATCGTGAACAAGATGGACTCGGCGACCCAGGAGCAGGTCGCGCAACTCGACGACACGATCGCCGCCGTGAACCCGCGCGCCACGGTCGTGAAGGCGAACTCGAAGATCACGGTCGACGAGCCCGATGCGATCGCCGGCAAGCGGGTGCTCGTCGTCGAGGACGGGCCGACGCTCACGCACGGTGAGATGAAGATCGGCGCCGGCGTGGTTGCGGCGCAGCGCGCGGGAGCAGCGGAGATCGTGGACCCGCGGCCTTGGGCGTTCGGCACGATCGCCGCGACGTTCGAGAAGTACGACGTCGGGGCCGTCCTGCCGGCCATGGGCTACAGCGACGGTCAGCTCGCCGAGATGGCGAAGATCATCGATGCCGCGGACGTCGATCTCGTTGTGATCGGCACGCCCATCGACCTGCGACGGGTCGTGGAGATCCGCAAGCCGGCGGTTCGGGTTCGCTACGACCTCGATGTCCTGCCCGATTCCCCGCAGCTTTCCGACATCCTGCGCCCAGTGCTGGGTTGAGCTGGCGGCGAGGCTCGAGCGAGGAGCTCGCATGGAACGAGTCGTCGTCGCCCTCGGCGGCAACGCCCTGCTTCGGCGGGGGGCCGAGGACACGTTCGAGGAGATGTACCGGGCGTGCCGCGAGGCGGCGGAACGGATCGCGGACATCGCCGCCGCCGGCTGGGAGGTCGTGGTCACGCACGGCAACGGGCCCCAGGTGGGCAGGATCCTGCTCCAGCAGGAAGCCGCCTCCGAGGTCGTGCACCCGATGCCGCTCGACGTCTGCGGCGCCGAGAGCCAGGGCCAGATCGGGTACCTGCTGCAGGTCACGATCGGCGACGTCTTCTTCGAGCGGGCGATGGAGCGACCCGTCGCGACCGTGCTCACGCTGACCCGTGTGCGTGCGGACGACCCGGCGTTCGCGAACCCCACGAAGTTCGTGGGGCCGTATTACGAGGAACCCGAGGCCCGTGAGCTCGAACGCGCGCGCGGCTACGTGATGAAGGCCGATCCACACGGCGGATGGCGCCGGGTGGTGCCGAGCCCCCCTCCGTATTCGATCGTCGAAACACCGGTTATCCGGCAGCTCGTCTCCGAGGGCGTGATCGTGATCGCGAGCGGGGGCGGCGGGGTTCCCGTGATCGAGGACGGACCGCGCCTCATCGGGCGCGAAGGGGTCGTCGACAAGGATCTCGCCGCGGCGATCCTCGCCAAGGAGGTCGAGGCCTCGACGCTGCTGATCCTGACCGACGTCAAGAAGGTCCAGCGAGGCTACGGGTCGTTCATGCCCGAGGACATCGACTCGATGACCGTGGCCGAGGCGCGCGCCCTGTTGCGGAAGGGGGAGTTCGGCGCCGGGTCGATGGGTCCGAAGGTGGAGGCCGCGATCGCGTTCCTGCGCGGCGGCGGCACGAGGGCGGTGATCGCGGACCTCGGGGACGCTCCAGCGGCGCTCGCCGGCAACGCCGGCAGCGAACTGGTGCGCTGAGCTAGGCCCCCGATCCCGGCGACCCTGGCCGGCGCGCCGGGTTCCGGAACTGGTTCCAGATCAGGAAGCCGGCGAACGCCCCAACGAGGACGACCAGCACGGCCAGCAGGCCGATGAAGATGAGCTCGAGCCACCCGTGGATCTCCGGGAAGAAGCTCGCCAGCGCCCGCATGTCGGGCATCCTATCGAGCGGAGATGGGCCCCACCCTCCCGTAGGCTTGCACCATGCGCGTGGGCATCCTGACCGGTGGGGGCGACGTTCCAGGCCTGAACGCCGCGATCAAGGCGTTCGTGAATCGGGCGGCCTCCGAGGGGCACGAGGTGGTCGGCGTCCGTCGGGGGTGGGCGGGACTCCTCGAGACCGAGCCCGACGACGAGACGTCGGTTGCCGTGAACGTCTTGGCCCTCGATCCTGCGATCGTTCGAACGATCGATCGGACCGGCGGCACGTTCCTGCACACGTCTCGCGCGAACCCAGCGAAGGTTCGCGCCGGTGACGAGCCGGAATTCTTGGCCCCGGGTCGCGTCGATGAGGGCCCACGGGACCACACGGGCCACGTGATGCGCGTGATCGACCGGCTCGGGATCGACGCACTCGTGCCGATCGGCGGAGACGACACGCTGTCGTTCGCCCTACGGCTACATCGAGAGGGCGTCCCCGTCGTGGCGATCCCGAAGACGATGGACAACGACGTGTTCGGGACGGACTACTGCATCGGGTTCTCGACCGCCGTGACGAGGACGGTGATCTTCGTCCACCAGCTTCGAACGACTGCGGGATCGCACGAGCGGCTCACCGTGGTCGAGGTGTTCGGGCGCTACAGCGGCGAGACGTCACTGGTGTCTGCGTACCTCTCGGGCGTGGAACGAGCGGTCATCTCCGAGGTGCCGTTCGACGTGGACCGCCTCGGGGAGCAGCTGATGCGTGACAAGGCGGCGAACCCCAGCAACTACGCGATGATGACGATCTCCGAGGGCGCGACGATGACCGGCGGGGACCTCGTACAGGAAGGGCCGGAGGACCCGTATGGCCACCGCAAGCTGGGCGGCATCGGCGAGCTCACGAGCGTCCTGCTGAAGGAACGCACGGGCTCGGACATGATCCACCAGCAGCTCGGCTACCTGATGCGGTCGGGCCCGCCGGACTCGCTCGACCTCATGGTCGCGATCAACTACGCGGTGATGGCGGCGGACCTCGTGTTCGCCGGCACGCACGGCAGGCTCATGGCGCTGCGCGACGGGAACTACGCGAACGTGCCACTGGCGGTGCTGGACGAGGGCGTGAAGCGCGTGGACGTGGATGCGCTGTACGACCGCGAGGCGTACCGGCCCAAGATCCGCCACGTCGACGGGAAGCCGATGTTCCTGTACTGAGCGCGCGCGGCTGCTGCCGGGCCAGCGTTCGGCCGCCTCCCGTTACACTGCCGCGCATGGGCTCGTTCCGCGTCGACCTGCGCTCCGACACCGTCACGACACCGTCGACGGAGATGCGGCGTGCCATGGCCGAGGCGGAGGTTGGTGACGCGTGGTACGGGGACGACCCCACCGCGAACCGCCTGCAGGAGATCGCGGCCGAGGTCACGGGGAAGGAGGCGGCGCTGTTCGTGCCGACCGGCACGATGGCGAACCAGATCGCCCTGGCGCTCCACGTCGGCACGAACGGGCATCTCGTTGCGTGCGCGGCATCGGCGCACGTCGCGACGACGGAGGTCATGACCGCCGCCGCGCTGTCCGGTATCGCCTTCCGAACGCTGGACCCCGGGCCGCGGGGATGGATCGACGCTTCGCAGGCCCGGGAGCTGCTGGCTCCCGACACCTATTACGACGTCGAGGTCGTCGATCTCCTCTCGGTCGAGAACACCGTGGGTTCCGCGGGTGGGCGAGTGATGCCCCTGGACGAGCTGGTGAAGGTGCGGGCGGTGGCGAACGACGCGTCGATCCCCGTCCACCTGGACGGCGCGCGGATCTTCAACGCCGCAGCCGCCGCCGGGATCGAGGTGCGGGAGCTCGCGAGCGAGGTCGACACGCTGATGTTCTGCGTGTCGAAGGGCCTGGGAGCCCCGATCGGATCGCTGCTGTGCGGACCCACGGACATGATCCGCGAGGCTCGGCGCCTATGGATCCTGTTCGGCGGCGCCTGGCGCCAGGCCGGCATCGTGGCGGCGGCCGGGATCGTGGCCCTGCGCGATGGTCCGGCGAGGCTGCACGAGGATCACGAGCGCGCACGGCGGATGGCGGAAGAGGTCGGGTCCCTGCTCCCCGGTGCCGTCGATCTCGCGCAAGTTGAAACGAACATGGTCTTCGTCGACACCGAGGCGGTGGGGCTGCCGCTGCTCGAGACGCTCGATCGGCTGACGGCCCTCGGTGTGGGTGCGACCCACTCGGGCGGCAAGGTCCGGATGGTCACCCACGTCGACGTGGACGACGACGGGGTCGCGTTCGCGCTCGACGCTTGGCGGAGCATCGCATCGTCGACGGAAGCTTCGCGCGCGGCCGGGGCCTGACGAGGAGGACCGATGGGCCTGTTCACCAAGAACTACCCACCTGAGATCGCCGGCAGGATCCCGCCGGGGCAGCGGCTCGTCAAGAGCTGGCCGGTCCTGCATTACGGGCCGATCCCGCAGTTCGACGGCGAGCATTGGGATCTGGAGGTCTCCGGGCTCGTGGAGCACCCGTTCACGTTGAGCCTCGCGGAGCTGATGGACCTGCCGAGGGTGACCGTCGATGCCGACATGCATTGCGTGACAGGATGGACGACGCTCGACAACACGTGGGAGGGCGTGGCGTTGCGCACGATCCTCGACATGGCCAAGCCCACGCCCGAGGCGAAGTGGGTGATCGCCCATTGTGAGTACGGGTACGACTCGAACCTGTCCCTGGAGGCCATGAGTGGCGACGACGTGCTCCTCGCGTGGCGCAACCACGGCGAGGACATCACGCCCGAGCACGGGTGGCCGCTGCGCCTGGTCGTCCCCAAGCGGTACGCGTGGAAGAGCGCGAAGTGGCTGACCGGCCTCGAGTTCAGCGCGAGGAACGAGCGCGGATTCTGGGAGGTTCGCGGCTACCACATCCACGCGGAACCGTTCGCCGAGGAGCGCTACAGCTACCAGGAAGGACCCAGGGCGGAGCTCGAACCCTGATCCGACGGGTCCGTTCCCAGACCTACGCGAGGTAGAGGGTCACGGTGTCGCCGTAGCTCACGGTGGCCCCCGGGGCAGGACTCTGCGTGATCACGGTCGACCCGGAGGTGCTCGGCAACACGAACCAGGAGATCTTCAGGCCGGCGCCGGCGGCCTGATCCTCGGCCGCGGCCCGCGTCATCCCGACGAAGCTCGGCATCGCGAAACGCTCAGGCCCGAGCGACACGACGATCGTGACGGTCGAGCCGTAGGGCTGCGCCGTTCA
>Ga0081455_10008628_pt1 | contig 10567 bp, 9 predicted proteins | sample TabmetS3T2R1_FD_70207 | JGI IMG/M metagenome (GOLD analysis project Ga0081455, IMG submission 70207) | Tabebuia heterophylla rhizosphere microbial communities from the University of Puerto Rico - S3T2R1 | ecosystem: Host-associated > Plants > Roots > Rhizosphere ... | reverse complement strand
GGTACCTGTTCGGCCGGGCCATGACGATCGCCGGCGGCACCTCGGAGATCAGCCGCAACGTCATCGCCGAACGCCTGCTCGGCCTGCCCCGGGACCCGCTGAACAAGTAGGTCTACGGCCGCCAGGTGGCGGCCAGCAGGGCGGCGGTGCCGCCGAGCCCGCCGATCAGCGCGATCGCGAGCCCGGTGCCGCCGCCGAGGTGGGCGTCCAGGCCGATCGCGTGGTCGAGGCTGGCCCGTCCCGGGCCGGTGAGCGCGATCGCGGTGGCCACCACGGCGATCATCAGGACGTACTCGTAGCCGTCCCGGAAGACGAAGTAGCCGTTCCTGCGGTGCGCGACGATGCCGGCCACCGCCATCGGGCCGATCGCCGCCGCGCAGGCGAACGGGGTGAGCAGGCCGAGGATCAGCCCGGTGCCGGCCGCGACCTCGGTGGCGATGCTGGCCCACGCCTGGAGGGCGCCCGGCCGCAGCCCCAGGCTCTCGAACCAGCTCGCCGTCCCGGCCAGCCGCCCGCCGAGGAAGAAGTGGTTGTAGGCGTGCATCAGCATCGTGCTGCCGACCACCAGCCGGATCAGCAGCAGCGCGGTGTCGAGGCGGTTCATCCGCGCAGCGCCCCGATCAGGGCGGCGAGGTCGGCCTGGTCCAACCCGGACGGGGTGTAGAGGGAGGCGCGGGTGAAGATGTCGCCGTAGCGGGTACGCAGGCCCGCGGCCACCTCCTCGGGCGTGCCGACCACGCAGACCTCGCGCAGCAGCGTGTCGTCGATCAGCTCGCTCATCCGGGCCCACTCCCCGCGCAGCGACAGGGTGTGCAGCTCCTCCCCCAGCTCGCCGTACCCGTGCTGGTCCAGCACGCCGCGGTAGGCCGGGGTGCTGGCGTAGAAGGCGATCTGGGCGCGCGCCCCGGCCGCCGCGGCGGCCAGCGCCTGCTCGGTGCGGCCGGTCGCCACCATCGGGAACCCGACGATCTCGAAGCCGGACAGGTCGGTACGCCCGCGGCGCAGCGCCGGCAGGGTGACCTCGCGCAGGTACCGCTCGGTGGTGAAGCCGTGGCACAGGAACCCGTCCGCGACCTCGCCGGCCACCTCGGTCATCGCCGGCCCGACGCCGGCCAGCAGCACCGGCGGCCGGCCGTACGGGTGCGGGCGGGGCGTGAACATCGGCGTCATGAGCGTGTGCGAGTAGAAGTCGCCGCGGAAGTCCAGCCGGCTGCCCTGCTCCCACGCCTCCCACACCGCCCGTACGGCCAGGACGTACTCGCGCATCCGCTTGGCCGGCTGCGACCACGGCATGCTGAAGCGGCGGGTGATGTGCGCCTTGATCTGGGTGCCGAGGCCGAGCAGCAGCCGGCCCCGGGACAGCTGCTGGAGGTCGTTGCCGAGCACGGCCACCGACATCGGGTTGCGGGCGAAGGCGACCGCGATCGCGGTGCCGAGCTGGACGCGCTCGGTGACGGTGGCCGCGACGGCGAGGCTGACGAACGGGTCGTAGGTGACCTCGCTGGTCCACACCGCGTCGTACCCGTCCCGCTCGGCCTGCCGGGCGGTCTCCCGCGCGTCGAGCGGGTCGCCGATCGGGATGCTGAAGTCGACCTTCACCGGTGCACGCTACCCCAGCAGGGAATGCGCCACCGCCAGGTGCGTCCGGTTCATCGCGCGGATCCGTTCCAGGGCAGGGGCGTTCGCGGCGACGGTGCCGCGCTGGGCGGCCGCCTCGACGGCGTACCAGATGCCGACCAGGTTGACCTGCTGCTTGCAGGCGAGGTCGGCGGTGGCCGTCTGGATCTCGATCCTGGTGACCGGGCCGGCCTGGAAGCGCGGGTCGGCGGCGGCCCGCAGCGGGTCGGGGTAGCTGAAACCGCGGGTACGCATGCACGCCGACCACGCCTGGATGGCGGCCTGCACCCGGCTGTCGCCGTGCGAGGCGAAGAAGCTGTCCTGCGTCAGGCGCTGGGCCAGGTCGGTGTCCGCGGGCCGTGGCTCGCCCCGGTCGAGCCGGGCGTTGACCTGCACCAGGCAGCCGCCGGCAGGTACCCGTACGCCGTGCACGACCGCCGGCCCCGTGCCGGTGATCACGCCCAGCAGCAGCGGGTCCGGCGTGCCGCCCTGCCTGGGCCGCTCCGGCCTGTCACCCGGCAGCCGGTAGCCGGCGTGCCGCGCCTGATCGGCCTTGGTGATGCCGTAGCGGCGCTCGTTCAGCGTCGGCGGCCCGGGCTGCCCCGCGGCCTGCTCGGGCACCGACATGCCGAACGGCCGCAGGCACTGGCCCATCAGCACCCGGCGTGCCTGGGCCACCAGCGCCGCTTCCGGCCCGGTGAGCAGGTAGTCGTCCAGCGGCAACCGCAGCGTGCTGCCGTCGACCACCCGCGGCACCGCCGACGGTGCCGGACCGGTATTGCTGGCCGTGCAGCCGGCGGTCAGGGTGAGGGCGGCCACTGCCAGGGCGAGCCGGATCATTGTGCGGGTCCTTTCGGCGGCAGGACGCCCGGGCGCCGATGGTGAAATTCGGCAGCGCCCGGGCGCGGGTGCCTAGATGAACTGCAGGGACTCCACGTTGTTGACGAAGGTCGAGTTGAAGTTGCCGAACCCGGTCGGCGGGACGACACCGGAGGTGCCGGTGAAGTTCAGGCCGGTCCACACCTGCGCGGTGAAGATGGTGTCCCGGTTCCAGTCCGACTCGGCGTTGTTGATCACCGACTGGCCCAGCCCGGCGCCAGGGGTGCGGAAGAAGTTGTCGCTCAGGTTGCCGTCGTTGAAGTACAGGTCGTCCATGCTGTTGCTGAAGTTGGCGAGGAACCACAGGCACATCTCGCCGGTGCCGTCGCTGTACAGGTCGCACGCGCCGTCCTCGGCGACCAGCGAGGTCGCCGCACCGCTGGGCTTGGCCGCCTTCCGGGACGGGGCCGGGCGCCCGTCCCGGAACAGGCCGGCGGCCGGTGCGGCGCCGGGCGCGGCCGGGACCACGGCCGAACCGGTGGCGGCCGGGGCCGCGCTGGCCACGCCCGCCGGGACGAAGGACAGGGCGGCCGCGGTGCCGGCGACGGCGGTAAACAGCCGCAGGGAAATTGCCTTCACTGCGTTCTCCTTTGTGGAGTGGAAACTGCGATCGCCGCAGAGTCTGTCTCGGCCACCTGCTCAATAACCTGCTCAATAACCTTGACGTATCCTTGCCTACCGAACTCACTTGCCAATTCAACGGGCATAGGCCGTTCGGCTGCCCGAACGTACGTCGACCGTACGGGTGAATATTGCGCCGGCCGGAATCGGCGATCCGGTCTTCCCGCTCTTCAGACCACTGCCGGATTCGGGTTGTCTATTACCTGGAGGAGCGCCTTGTTGCTAGGTGTCCTGGGGCCGGTGGAGGTGCTGGCCAAGGGGCGCGGTGTGGATGTGGGCCGCCCCAGGCAGCAGGCCATCCTGGCCGTGCTCGCGATCGAGGCCGGGCGGGTGGTGCCGACGCAGAGCCTGATCACCCGGGTCTGGGGTGAGGACGCGCCGGCCTCCGCCCGCAGCGGCCTGTACTCCTACCTCAGCCGGCTGCGCCAGGTGCTGGCCGGGGCCGGGCCGCACGACCACGCCCGGCTGGTCTCGCGCGCCGGCGGGTACCTGCTCGACATCGACCCGGACCGGGTGGACGTGTGCCGGTTCCGCCGGCTGGCCCGGGCCGCCCGCGCCGCCGACGACGAGTCGTGCGCCGACCTGCTGGACGAGGCGATCGGGCTGTGGCGCGGGCCGGCGCTGGCCGGGCTGAGCGGGGAGTGGGTCGAGCAGGCCCGCCAGGTGCTGGAGCAGGAGCGGGTCGACGCGGTCCTGCTGTGGGCGGCGGCCCAGCTCCGGCTGGACCGGTACGGCCTGGTGGCGACCAGCCTGCGCGGGATGGTCGACCAGCACCCGCTGGTGGAGCCGCTGGTGGCGCGGCTGATCGAGGCGCTGGGCCGCAGCGGGCGTACGGCCGAGGCGCTGGAGTGCTACGCCGCCATGCGCCGCCGGCTCATCCGGGAACTGGGCACCGAGCCGGGTGCCGAACTGCGCGGGCTGCACCAGGCCCTGCTGGCCGGGACGCTCGCGGCCGCGGTCTGCGACCGGGTGTGCTGAGCCAGGGGCCCGCTGAGCTGCCGGGCGGGGTCCTTCTCTCCGCGGTACCTGTTGTTAGCGTTCACATGTTATCGCTAACATTTCCCGGTAGGCCGACGGGCGGAACGGCCACCCAGCCAACTGGAGGAAATCGATGCGTACGAGAAGAAAGCTTGGCCGCCCGCTGACGGCGGCGCTGGCCTCCGTGGTCGCGCTCGTCGCCAGCACGGCGCTCGCCACCTTCCTGCCGCCGACCCAGGCCGCGCAGGCGGCGGGCACCCTGCCGTGCGACATCTACGCCTCGGGCGGTACGCCCTGCGTGGCCGCGCACAGCACCACCCGGGCGCTGTTCGGCAACTACAACGGCAGGCTCTACCAGGTCCGACGCTCCTCCGACAACGCCACCCGGGACATCAACACGCTGAGCGCGGGCGGGGTCGCCAACGCCGCCTCGCAGGACTCGTTCTGCGCCGGCACGACCTGCCTCATCACGATCATCTACGACCAGACCACGCGCGGTAACCACCTCACCCAGGCGCCACCCGGCGGCTTCCGCGGCCCGGCCCCGGGCGGGTTCGACAACCTGGCCAACGCCACCGCGGCCCCGATCTTCGTCAACGGCAGCAAGGCGTACGGCGTGTTCGTGGCCCCCGGCACCGGCTACCGCAACAACACCGCCACCGGCACCGCCACCGGCGACCAGCCGCAGGGGATGTACGCGATCTTCGACGGCTCGCACTTCAACGGCGGCTGCTGCTTCGACTACGGCAACGCCGAGCGGAACAGCCGGGACAACGGCAACGGCACGATGGAGGCCATCTACTTCGGCAACATCACCGTCTGGGGCTTCGGCACCGGCCCCGGCCCGTGGATCATGGCCGACCTGGAGAACGGCCTGTTCTCCGGCGTGAACCAGCGCCAGAACACCAACGACCCGACCTTCAACCCGCGGTTCACCACCGCGATCGTCAAGGGCGAGCCGAACCACTGGTCGATCCGCGGCGGCAACGCGCAGTCCGGCGGCCTGTCCACGTTCTTCAACGGGCCGCGGCCCAACGTCGCCGGCTACAACCCGATGCGCAAGGAGGGCGCCATCATCCTCGGCATCGGCGGCGACAACAGCATCGGCGCGGCGGGCACGTTCTACGAGGGCGCGATGACCGCCGGCTACCCGTCGGACGCCACCGAGAACGCGGTGCAGGCCAACATCACCTCGATGCGGTACTCGACCTCCGGCGGCGGCACGCCCTCGGGCGTACAGATCGTCGGCGGCGGGTCCGGCCGGTGCATGGACGACCCGAACGGCACGACCGCCAACGGCACCCAGATGCAGCTGTTCGACTGCAACGGGCTGGCCGCGCAGCGCTGGACGGTCACCTCCGGCCGGCAGCTGACGGTGGTCGGCAAGTGCCTGGACGCCAACGGCCGCGGCACCACCAACGGCACCCAGGTGATCATCTGGGACTGCAACGGGCAGACCAACCAGCAGTGGAACATCAACGCCAACGGCACGATCACCGGCGTCCAGTCGGGGCTGTGCCTGGACGCGCTCAACGCCGGCACGGCCAACGGTACGAAGCTGGTGATCTGGGCCTGCAACGGCGGTGCGAACCAGCAGTGGAGCCAGCGGGCCTGAGGTTGACCCGGGTGAGTTGACGCAGTGCCGGCGGCCCGCACGGCCGCCGGCACCGCGCCCGCCGCCGCACACGGACAATGCCGCGTATGAGCGTCGCGGGAATTAGGGACGTGCTGCACGAGGTGTCGGAGCTGCACGGTCAGGTGTACCGGATCACGAACATGACCGACGCGGACTGGGCCTCCTGGTACGGCAACTGGCTGACCACGCTGTCAGAGTTGCCGGAGCTGCTCGGAAAGGCCGAACTGGTCCGCAGTGAGGTCGTCTACCTGCTGGTGCTGCTGGACAAGGAGTACGAGCAGAAGAAGCCCGAGGAGCCCTGGGAGCAGTACTACGCCCAGCGTTTCGTCGAGCATTTCGGCGCAGCCTGAGGCGACTCAGGTCGTGACGGTCAACTGGTCCAGCGAGCGGCGCAGGTCGCGGCGGCGGCGGGCGGTGCGGACCAGGTCCAGCAGGGCCGGCGGGGGTACGACCACGACCGGGCACGGGGCGTGCCGGGCGCAGTAGGTGTCGGTGCCGGGACGCCACCACAGGTGCCGCCGGCTGGGCCGCTTGCCCACCACCAGCAGGTCGTTCGGGGTGGCCAGGCCCGCCAGTCCCGGCCCGGGCTCGATGTACTCCAGGATCGCGTAGCAGATGCGCAGCCCCGGCGGCGGGCCGCCGAGCGACTGGTAGAGGTTGGCGTTCATCCGGGCGCGGGCACGCTCCCGTTCGGCCGGCCATGAATTGTGCGGAACCAGGCCCTGCACGGCGTGCGCCAGCATCAGCTCGCAGCCCCGGCGGGCGGCTTCGGCCACCCCGAAACGAAGTGCGGCAAGGCTGCCGTAGGAGTTGTCCATTCCGACGATCACGCGCGGACCCGGTACGCCTGCCATGGCGCGGCCTCCCATTCGCGATGCGATTTAGCTGGGCGGCCTAGCACTCACAGGGTCGCCTACTTTTCCAGAGCCGGCAAGGCCCAGAATCCGGGCGGCACCCGGTCGGCTGGGAATGGGCGGCTGGATAGGCGGCTGGGTGGCGGCCCTGCCGGAGAGATCCCCGGCAGGGCCGCCACGTCGATTCAGCTCCCGTACACCTCGATCTCGCTGAGGTCCATGAAGTCGCACCCGGCGAACGGACCCGGGCACTCCCCCACCTGGAAGACCTGCGAGGTCACCATGGTGAAGCGGATGAACCGCACGCCGGAGGCGGTGCCGGCCGCGGGCGCGACCAGGTTCAGCCGGCCGCGGTCGGCCGGGGTGAACGTGCCGCCGGCCGACTTGGCCCACGTCGTGCCGTCGGTGGAGGTCTCGATGGTGTAGTCACCGGTCGAGGCGCTGCCGCCGTCGCCGCAGGTGGCCGACGGGTCGATGGCGAACTGGCTGATCTCCACCGGCTTCGGCAGCTGGATCGTGATCGACTTCGGCGTGTCGGCCGTGGGCTGCCCGTCCGCCGACAGGTCGGAGGTGCTCCCCCAGCCGGCCGCCCGGTTCAGGTCGATGGCGAAGTCCGGCCCGCAGTCCGGGGAGAAGTCCGGCCCGTCGAACGCGGTCACCCGCGCCCCGCCGGTCGAGGCGGCCCAGTCGCGGCGCAGGGTGAAGTCCTGCGTCGTGGTGCCCGGCCTGACGGTGACCGCGGCGGTCGCGCCCTCGAAGCCGCCGCCGCCGGCCACCACCTTCGGGTAGGTGCCGGCGAACAGGCGCGGGATCGAGTAGCGCCCGGTGGCGTCGGTGACCGCGGACGGGTTGGCCGCCTGCGGCGAGCCCTGGAACACCACGGTCACGGTCGCGCCGGCGATCGGCGCGCCGGTGGCCGAGTCCTTCGCGACACCGGTCAGGGTGCCGGTCGGCGAGCCCGGCCGCGGCGGCGTGGAGAAGTCCTCGCCCGGGCTGGCGTCGTTGCCGTCCAGCGCGCCGGCGAAGAAGCCCATGCCGCGGTGGGCGAAGACCCGCCAGATGGTGGTGCGGTGCGCACCCCGGAACACGGCCTGGTCGGCCTGCAGGATCGCGTTCCGCTCGTCCAGGAACGACGGGTTGCTCGGGGACAACTCCATGGCCCGGGTCACCAGCGACTCGGCCACGAACGACCCGACGGCGGTACGCAGGTCCCACAGCGTCTGCGCCCAGATCTCACCGTCGGAGTGCACCTCGGGTACGCCCGCGACCTTGCCGTAGTCGCCGTAGGTGTAGCCGCCGGGGCCGGTGCCGTCGGTGCCGGGGCACGCCTCGGAGGTGGAGCCGACCGCGCAGTCCACCGGCTCGGTACGGTCGAAGAACACGCCCTGCCCGTCGTACTGGAACATCACGATGTCCCCGTCGGCCCGGGTGTCGCGCTGCAGCCCGTGGCTGACCAGGTAGTCCATGCCGTACCAGTCGCCCCACGCCTCGCCCATCGCGCCGGCCTGGATCGGGCCGAGCGTGGAGTTGCCGGTGGCGTCGACCACGAGCCGGTTGGACAGGCCGTGGGTGTACTCGTGGTAGACCGTGTCGGCCTCGTCGCCCACGTTCGTCGGGGACCAGGGGTCCTCGTCCGGGTAGCTGGTGCCCGGCTGGTGCTGCAGGAACATCTGCATCCGCGGCGGGATGCCGTCCGGCGGCGTGCTCATGTTGGCGTTGTCGATGTGCCCGGCGTCCGGCAGGCCGTTGTCGGTGTTCGCGCCGTCGTCGGACTCGGCGTTGACCGCGTCGCCGCCCTCGCCCTTACCGGTGCGGTTGACGGCCTGGAAGTTGCCGGCGGCCTCGGTGAAGCCGATCGGCGCGGCCAGCAGGTGGTCGTGCCAGTTGTTCACGAAGGAGAACACCTGGGTGGCGTTCTGGTTGCGGTTGGTCTGCCAGGAGAACGGCGTGTTCGGGTCCCACGAGCACGGCCACGGGTTGTCGCAGAACGACACGTCGGCCAGGTGGAACGGCACCAGCGGGTAGTTCCAGGAGTTGCCCGCCCGCGGCGGGATCTCCTCGGTGGCATCCGAGCTGTTGGAGTCGTCCACGTCGGCGTAGCTGTGCGCGTTGTTGCCGCTCAGCGTGGTGGCGGTCGAGGGCAGCCAGCCGCGCTGGGTGAGGTTCACCGGCACCTGCCGGCCGCCGCGGTCGGCACCCGGGAAGTACGGGTACGCCACGCCGGTGGCCGGGGTGCGGTGCGCGCGGTCGCCGGTCGGCGCGGCGTCGTCGCTGAGGCTGCGCCGGTACAGCACCTGGCCGCTGGCCGCGTCGATGACGTGCTGCGCCGGGTGCGCGGCCGACATCGTGATCGTGGACCACGCGTGCCGCAGGCCGGTCGGCGTCAGGAACAGCACGGCGCTGGCCAGGTCCGCCTTGCCCGGGGTCGCGGACTTCTCCTTCAGGTCCGTACGCGCGGCGCGGATCGCCTCGGCCGCGGTGCTGACCGCGTTGCGGGCGGCCCTGGCCGGCGCGGCGGAGGCGGCGACCGGGGAGCCCTGGACGGCGATCAGCGCGCCGTCGCGGGCCACGTGCGCCTTGATGCCGTTGCCGAACACGTCGGTGCCGTCGAGGGTCTGCACGAACGACAGGTGGTGGATGCCGGCGATGTCGGCGTAGTCGCGGGCCAGGTGCAGCGTGGCCAGGTCGGCCTCGGTCAGCCCGAAGGCGGCCAGGTGCTGGCGTACGTAGCGCAGCGCGATGTCCACCGGGCGGCCACGCTGCGGGCCGGTGAGGAAGCCGTCGAGGCGGCTCACCTGGCGCGGTGTGCCGGTGAGGCCGTCCATGTCCAGCACGGCCTCGCCGCCCAGCGACTGGCGCAGCGCCACCGCCGCCGGCCGGGAGGAGGCCGCCGCGGCGCGGGCGCGTAAGGCCTGGCGGGCCCGCGGCGTGTCACCGTTGCGCGCGTCGTAGGCCTGCCGGTCCCCGCTCAGCCCCTGCGCGCCGGCCTTGCCGGCCGCGTCCCCGGTGTTCTGGCGCCCCGGCGCCGCTCCGGCGGTCGACGGCGCGACCGCGATCGCCAGCCCCAGCGCCGTACAGGCCGCCAGTGCGGCGACCGTCCAGCGGCGGGCCGGCCGGTACTGGCCGATCTGCATGAGTAGTCCCCTGCCCATCAGGTAATGGTCCGGCCGAAGCCTCTCCCAGCTTGTGTGAACGGGCAACAACTGACAGGTCCCAGCTTGGTTTCGGTCATACAAGATCGGGCGGTCCGCCGCGGGCGCTGGCCACCCGGTCCCGGCCGGCCTGCTTGGCCGCGTACAGCGCCGCGTCGGCGCGGGCCAGCACCGGCTCGGGGGTGCCGTCGGTCTCCTGCCGGAGGGCCAGGCCCACGCTGACGGTGACCCGGACCGCACCGGCCGGGGTGAGCACCCGCTCGGCCGCCACCGCCGCGCGCAGCCGTTGTGCCAGCTCGCCGATCTCCGCCTCGCCGCCGTGCGCGAGGATCGCGAACTCCTCCCCGCCGTACCGGCACAGCAGGTCGCCGGCGCGCAGCACGACCGCGATCCGGTGCGCCACCGCGCGGATCACCTCATCGCCCGCGGCGTGCCCGAGGGTGTCGTTCACCCGCTTGAAGTGGTCGATGTCGACCATCAGCGCGGCCACCGGCGCCGCGTGCCGGCCGGCCAGCTCCCGGGTGGCCTGCTCCATGAAGTAGCGCCGGTTGTCCAGGCCGGTCAGCCCGTCGGTACGGGCCAGCCGCTCCACCTGCCGGAACAGCAGGGCGTTGTCGTACGCCGTGGCGGCCTGCGCGGCGAAGGCGGCCGCGATCCCGAGGTGCGCCTCCGGCCCGCCGCCGACCGAGCGGCTGGCCAGCAGCAGCAGGCCGAACCGGGCGCCGCGCGCGGTCAGCGGGATCGCCAGCCAGCCGCGCGGCCGGCCGAGCAGCACGTGCAGCGGGCCCGGCAGCTGCTCCGCGGTGATCCCCTCCACCGGCCCGGCCGGT
>Ga0081455_10008627_pt1 | contig 10568 bp, 10 predicted proteins | sample TabmetS3T2R1_FD_70207 | JGI IMG/M metagenome (GOLD analysis project Ga0081455, IMG submission 70207) | Tabebuia heterophylla rhizosphere microbial communities from the University of Puerto Rico - S3T2R1 | ecosystem: Host-associated > Plants > Roots > Rhizosphere ... | reverse complement strand
TCCATCTGGGCCGCGCCGGTGATCATGTTCTTGACGTAGTCGGCGTGACCCGGGCAGTCCACATGCGCGTAGTGGCGGTTCTTCGTCTCGTACTCGACGTGCGCGGTGGCGATGGTGATGCCGCGCGCCTTCTCTTCGGGGGCGTTATCGATCGAGTCGAAGCTGCGGAACTGGATCTTCGGATTATTCTTGGCCAGCACCTTGGTGATGGCGGCCGTGAGAGTAGTCTTGCCGTGGTCTACGTGGCCGATGGTGCCGACGTTGACGTGCGGCTTGGTACGGTCAAATTTCTCTTTCGCCATGTTTCAATTCTCACCCTGTCTGTCAGGATGGCGGTTGATTTGCTACGGTACCGCGCGCGTAAGCAAGCGGTAACCAATGAGACAGCCGCGCATCCGCTCGCGCGCGGTACCGTTCAGAAACGAAAGCCCACAACCGGACTTGAACCGGTGACCTCGTCCTTACCAAGGACGCGCTCTACCTACTGAGCTATGTGGGCTTGACTTGTTTTGGAGCGGGCGACGGGACTCGAACCCGCAACAACTAGCTTGGAAGGCTAGTGCGCTACCATTGCGCTACGCCCGCCCGCTCTCAAATCTCAAGTCTGAAATTTGAGATTTCAGTGCAGGGGGTAGGATTCGAACCTACGTAGGACTGTCGTCCGCCGGGTTTACAGCCCGGTGCCATTAACCACTCGACCACCCCTGCGCGCAAACCTTGCAAAACTTCAAACAACTAATAACTCTTTCCCTTCGCGTACCGTTCGCGCCTGTAATGCCGCCCACGCCCAATGTTCCTATTTTTATAAGTCTGCGTCTGGGCATGACAGTTTGGACGAATCAACCTCAGATTGTCCAAACCATTGTTTGCTGCATCGCCATCTTTATGATCCAATTCTAGCGGTATCGAGCCGCCCATCCATTCAGCCAATCCGCAAATTTCACACCTGTGCTCCCGACAATCGAGCAGATAGCTTTTTAACGCCCTTGTGCGAGCGGTTCCATATCCAACTTTCACCCATCTTTTGAACTGATGCTGGCAGTGGGGCGAGCAGTAAACATTCGGCCTGCGCCTAACTGGGTTCCCACAATTTCGACACAAAGGCTTGGTCTGTTTTGACGGTCCGAATTGATCGCCATCGCTTTTCATTCCCCAGACTCCAAGCCAGTATCTGACCGTTGTAGGGGAAACCCCAGCCGCATCGGCTATTCGACGAATGCTGTGATACTCTCTGACTAGACGCTCCAGTTCTTGCCTTTCCATTTTTGCCGTCGCAAGGAACAAAGCCGGTGGAGGGAATTGAACCCCCGACATGCAGTTTACAAAACTGCCGCTCTACCCCTGAGCTACACCGGCTTAGGTCATGTCACACTACTAGCCATTGAAAAAGAGCATCACCACCAAAACGCGCATACTAGCAACGTGGACTAATTTTTGCAAGCGCCCGACTTATATTCTAATTCGGCGGGGCGATTTTCGTCTCGTGTCCGCCCTATTTGCGCAATCTGATCAATCCTTTGAGTTCGTCCATGAACTCGGAGACGTCCTGAAATTCCAGATAGACGGAGGCGAAGCGGACATAGGCGACCTTATCAAGGTCTTTCAGGCGGCGCATGATCATCTCGCCGATTTTTGATGTCGGGCGTTCGCGCTCTGGCGAAGTCTGCACGAATGCTTCGACCGCATTGACTATGGCTTCGAGCTTGGCGGTCGAGACGGGGCGTTTCTCGCAAGCGCGAAGCAGCCCCGACATGACTTTGTCGCGGTTAAACGGTTCGCGCCGGCCATCTTTCTTGATGACCATGTACGGGATTTCGTCGATCCTCTCGTAGGAGGTGAATCGCCGCTCGCATTTCAGGCACTCGCGGCGGCGGCGTATCGAATCGCCCTCCCGCGATTCACGTGAATCGACAACCCTATCTTCGAGGTGTCCGCAGAATGGGCACTTCATAAGATAATCCCTCCGATAGCTTTCAAGACTAAGAGAGACAGAGAGACGGAGAGAAAGAGGGACGGAGAGACGGAGGGACCGTAGCGCTGCTTTTTCTCTCCGTCTCTCCGTCTCTCCGTCTCTCCGTCCCTCTTTCTCTCCGTCTCATCGTCCTCTTGTTCTCTTGTCGCCTTGTCGCCTTGTCTCTCTGCGGTCTCGCTGGCGATCATTTCGCGCAACTGTCTGAGGCTGACGTCATCGCGGATGAGATAAAACAGCCCGATTAAGAACGGGGGCCCGAAGGCGATCAGGTGATAGACGATCGCTATGCTGGCCGCGAGGTTGGAGTCGAGACCGAGAAATTCCAACCCCTTGGCCGCCGCCGCATGGAAAGCGCCGGCCGAACCGCCTGGAGTCGGCGCCACAGAACCGACCAGCCCAAATCCGAGGACGAAAATCGTGTGGCTGATCGAAAAGTTGAGTCCGAAGGCGAACAATGTCAGCCATGTCGCCGCTGAGACCAGCGCCCAGACACAAGCGGTAAAAAAAGTCGTCGCCGCGAGCGCTCGCAGATTGAGCAATACGGACAGCCCTTCGGCGAGATGCTTGATGAAATTCAACAACGGATAAGACAGCTTCTTCGGAAGCCAGGCGCCATGCCGCTCCACCCACTGAATTATCACCGCGGCTTTAAGTCTCAACAGCGCGAGAATGGAAATCCCGGCTGCGACGCCGATCAATAGGGTCAGCCCGACGGACCGGATCGCCCCAAGCGCGTTCGCATCCCTCTGATCCGGCGGAAGTTCGAAGAAGAGCAGGTTTACGGCAAAGAGCGAGACCACGGCGGTCGTGTCAAATAAACGCTCGATCAGGATGGTGGCAAAGGTGGCGGTGGGTTTTATTCGCTCTCTCAAGCTGAGGACCGCCGGCCTGATGAATTCGCCCGCGCGTCCGATGACGAATATCGCGCCAAACCCCACCGAAGTAGCTGCGAAGATGTTGCTCAACTTTGCCGTTCCGATGGGGGAAAGAAAGGCTTGCCACCTCAAACTGCGCGCGAACAGCGTTAGGTTGATGAGCAATGCCGCCAACAGCAATGGCCATATCTTGGCGTTTCGCAGATGAGCGCCGACCGTGTCCAAATCCAGGCGACTGATAAACCACCAGGCCAGTCCGAGACCAATCGCCAGAATGAGAACCGATTTCAGATTTTTGCTCACAAATTAAAACTCACCACAAGATGTTGTATAGAAGCCGCAAGCTACAACAAATTGAGCTATGGCGCAAGATTTTAATTTTGATATGGGCCTGGTTGATATACTCGTCGAAAGTGAGCTGACTATACGCCGGCGTCGCGACGAGGCAAGACGACCTACATTTCACCAGAAATTTTCGTTGGAAGTCAGAGGATCTGAGAATCTGTATTCAACTGAAGATGTCTTTGACTTTAGCGCCGAAGCGCCGGGCCGTTCCCTGGTTGAGTCGTTCTTCAATATCGGCGAACTCTTCGAGCAGCCGCTTCTGCTCGCGGGTCAACCGAGTCGGCGTGATGATCGTAGTGACCACAAACAGATCGCCACGTCCGTGGCCTTGCAATGAGACGATGCCTTTGCCTTTGAGACGGAAGATGGAACCGGTCTGTGTGCCTTCCGGGACGGTCAGCGTCTCTTCGCCGTCGAGCGTGGGGACCCTGATCTCAGCGCCGAGGGCGGCTTGAGTGAATGTGACGGGAACGTTGACGTAGAGATTATTGCCCTGACGTTCGAAGATATCGTGTTCTTTGACGTGGATCACCACATAGAGGTCGCCAGCCGGCCCGGCGCTCTGGCCAGCCTCGCCCTCGCCGGCCAATCGCAAACGCGCGCCGGTGTCTACTCCGGCGGGGATTTTTACTTCAAGTTGTTGTTCCTTCTCGATCCTGCCCTGGCCGCGGCAGGTTTTGCATGGGCTGGTGATCACTCGGCCTGCGCCGCGACATTGATGGCAGGTGCGGCTGACTGAGAAGAATCCCTGTTGGAATCTGACTTGTCCCGATCCGCCGCAAAGATTGCACGCGACGGGCGATGAGCCGGGAGCCGCTCCGCTCCCTTTGCAAGTGGCGCAGTTTTCGAGCCGGGGAATGACTATTTGAGTTTTGAAACCGGCCGCCGCCTGTTCCAGCGTTATCTCGAGGTCATAGCGGAGATCTGCGCCGCGCTGTGGCCCCCCTCGGCGCGAAGAACTGCGCCCGCCGAAGATGTCGCTGAAGAGATCGCCTAGAATGTCCTCGAAGCCGCCGAAATCCGGGGCCGTCCACGCGCCCGAGGAGGCGGACGATCCGACCCCCGCATGACCGAACCGGTCATAACGCGAGCGACTTTCGGCGTTCGAGAGGACGCCGTAGGCCTCGTTAATCTCTTTAAACTTCTCCTCCGCCGTATGATCGCCGGGATTGCGATCCGGGTGGTATTGCAGCGCCAGTTTTCGATAAGCGCTCTTCAACTCCTGTTCCGTGGCGCTCCGGCTGACGCCGAGGACCTCATAATAATCTCTTCTACTCACTGGTTTCCCTTCGCCTTATTTGTACTCGATGCGCTGACTTTAAGTTGGGCGACAAAATAAACCCGGCATTATCGTAAGGGCAGACCTACGAGTCTGCCCTGATCCGGGACAGACATATAAGCCTGCCCCTATGACCGATAATACCGGTTCTCAATTGAGCGCGCCAGCCGGAGTATGGGCGAGCGCCTGTTCCAGCAAACGCGCTATGAAATTGACCGCGCCGATGGCGCGCGCGTATTCCATTCTCACCGGCCCGACGACGCCCAGACTGCCTATGATCTGGTCGCCGTAGCTGTAATAAGAAGTGATCACGGCGCAGCCGCGCAGAGTGGGCAGAGTGTTTTCAGCGCCGATGCGGATTGCGACGGCCTGCTGTTTAACCACCTGGTCGACGCACTCGTTGAGGATTTTTATAAGACGACCCTTCTCTTCGAACACGCGCAGCAATTCGCGTATTTTTTCGATGTCCCCGAATTCGGCTTTGGTGACAATGTTGGAAGCGCCCTCGACGAAGACTTCGGATTCTGATTGGGCGGTCTCACTCACCCCGCGCTCGCAGATCATAACCGCAATTTGCAGCAGGCGGTCATAAAGCGCCTTCTCCTCGGACAGGCGTTTGAGCAGTTCCGAGCGGATTGCGGCCAGGCTCATGCCGCTGAAATTGGCGTTGAGGTAATTCGCGGCGCCGTTCAATTCGTCCTGGGTCAAGTCCTCGTCGATCCTCACTAAACGATCCTGAACCAGCCCCGCGCGCGAAACCGTGATGACCAAAATGCGCCCGTCACTTAGCCGGACGAAATCAATATGTTTAATGATGTCGTAAGCGATATTCGGGGATATGACGATCCCCACGTTCTGGGAAAATTGAGACAGGAGGTGTGACGCCCGAGACATCAGTTGATCCGCGCTCGTCCAATTGGCCGGAGCCTGCTCGCCCAGCAATCCCTGCTGTATCGCCGTCTCATCATGTTCGGAAAGCCTGGTCTGATCGAGTATTTGATCGACGTAGAAACGATAGCCCTTGTCGCTGGGCACGCGGCCTGCCGAGGTGTGCGGCTGCTCCAGGTAGCCTGCCTCCTCCAGGTCGGCGATGATGTTGCGCACCGTGGCCGGCGATAAGCCTTCACTCGACATCTTGGAGATCGTGCGCGACCCGACCGGCTCACCGGTCGTGATGTGCGTCCTGATCAGTAGAGCCAGCATTTCACGGCTGCGCTCATCTATCTCTGATCCCCTTTTAATCATTTCGACTTCAGTGCGCGAGCCTACCTGGCTCGACCGGGTAAGATATGTTCATTATGCCGCTCACAGCTCTTCGCGCCGCAAAGTACCATTGCGTCAGAAATTGTGTCAAGGCGCCGCCTCCGCATCCCCCTTAACCACGGAAAATACAGGGATAAGCGGCGTTGCGAAACGTGACGGTAGCCCGATCGTGAGAGAGGGCATAAGTTCGATGAAATGTGATTATGGCGCGTGCCCTCCCTCGCGGTCGGGCTACCGTCACTTATCTTGCAAGGCCGGGGAGATTGTACTAAGATTCTCAATCTTGAAACAGGCTTCCTTTCGGTACCCGTACACGCAAGCATAAGTAGACAAAGGATCAAATCCGCTGGGGATATAATCTAATCCGAGAGCAGTTAATGAAAGAGTACATTCCGATTCTCATCGTCTTCATTTTTGTCGCGGGGTTCGCTGTGACGAACATCGTCCTTTCACATGTTGTGGGCAAACGCAAAAACACGCGCGCCAAGCTGATGCCTTACGAATGCGGGATGGACCCGGTCGGCTCCGCCCATCAACGGTTTTCGGTGAAGTTCTACCTGATCGCGATGCTCTTCATTCTGTTCGATATCGAAGCGGTCTTCCTTCTACCGTGGGCCGTCGTCTTTAAAACCTTGAGCCGCGCGCTGATCTGGAATGGCCAATCCGGTCGGTCATTCGTTTTCTTCGAGATGATGATCTTCATTGCGGTCTTGCTGGTCGGGTATGTCTACGTTTGGAAGAAGGGATTGTTTGAGTGGAATCGGAATTAACAGAATTAACAGTACCGCGCGCGTAAGCAAGCGGTTTCGTGCGGATTCAACCGCTTGCTTACGCGCGCGGTACTGTACAGTTCAATAAAACTATGGGACTCGAAACTAAAATCGGCGAAGTTTTACCCGAGGTGATCACCACGCAGCTGGACTCGCTGGTCAACTGGGCGCGTAAGTCGGCGCTCTGGCCGGCCACGTTCGGTCTGGCCTGCTGCGCGATCGAGATGATGGCGATGACCGACCCGCGCAATGACGTGGCGAGGTTCGGGGCGGAGGTCTTTCGAGCCAGCCCGCGCCAGGCCGACGTGATGATCGTCGCCGGCCGCGTCTCGATCAAGATGGCGCCGGTGCTGCGGCGCATTTACGACCAGATGCCGGAACCCAAATGGGTGATCTCGATGGGCGTGTGCGCGTCCGCCGGTGGCGTGTTCAACAACTACGCCATTGTGCAGGGCGTTGACAAGGTTGTTCCGGTCGACATCTTTGTGCCGGGCTGTCCGCCGCGGCCCGAAGGGTTGATCTGGGCCATTATGAAGTTGCAGGAGAAGATCGAACGCGAAAAGGTTTTCAAGGAAGAGAAGGCTGCTTAAATCAATGTCTCAAAACTTAGGGTCTCGAACTCCAGAACAGACACAAAGCGCGGCCCGTTACCCTCGTTATGCCGACGCCACTTTAATTCGCGCGAAATTCAAAGACACAGTAGAGGAGATTATCGAAGCCGCGAGCGAGATCACCATCGTCGCCAAACGCGAAGGTCTGCTCGGGTTGATGACCTGGCTGCGCGATGAGCCGGCCTTGCGATTCGATTACCTGAGCGACGTCAGCGGCGTGGACCTGGGCGAATTCGCAAGCCCGCGCTTCGCCATCGCCTACCACCTTTATTCTTTCGCGCACAATCACCGGCTGCGGGTAAAGGTCTTCCTCGAAGAGGACGACGCGCGCCTGCCGACGATGTGGAATCTATGGAAATCGTCGAACTGGCTGGAGCGCGAGGTTTATGACATGTTCGGCGTCGCCTTCGACGGCCACCCGGATCTGCGCCGGATACTGACGCCGGTCGATTACGAGGGCCACCCGCTGCGAAAGGATTTCCCGATCAAGGGCTATTGATCGCGGCGCTTAGCCACAGAGGTCACCGCAGCGCACAGAGTAAAAACCTCAGTGATCTGCGGTGGCCTCTGTGGCTAAACCTCGCGATCCGCAATTCCGCAATAATGATATGCAAGTTCAAGCAAAAGAAATCGTCGTTCCGACGTCCTCAATCTCGATGCTCCGGAAGCCAGACCCGCTCTCTGACACTCTGATGACGGTTTCGTTGGGGCCGCAGCACCCTTCGACGCACGGCGTGCTCCGACTCGAACTCGTTCTCGACGGCGAGACCGTGGTCAAAGCCATCCCCGACATCGGCTACCTGCACACCGGCATCGAGAAGACGATGGAGAAGGAGAAGTGGCAGCAGGTGGTGACCGTCACTTGCCGCGCGGATTACCTCAATTCGATGGGCAACGACCTGGGTTACTGCCTCGCGGTCGAAAAGCTGATGAGCGTCTACGCGCCCAAGCGCGCCCAGGACCTGCGCGTGCTCTTCACGGAGTTGAACCGGCTCTCGTCGCATCTGGTCTGGTTCGGCACGCACGCCATGGACATCGGCGCGATGACCGCCTTCTTTTACGCCTTCACCGAACGCGAGAGGATACTCGACCTTTACGAATGCGCGACGGGCGCGCGGCTGCACCAAAGCTATTTCATCGTCGGCGGCTGCCGCTGGGACATTCCCGCCACGTTCGTTCCTCTCTGCGACGAATTCCTGAAAGGCTTTCCGAAATTCCTCGACGAATGCAAGCGTCTGGTCACGGGCAACAGGATCTTCCAGCGCCGCACTAAGGACGTTGGCGTGATGAAGCGGGAAGACGCGATCGATTGGGGGTTGTCCGGCCCGACGATTCGCGGCAGCGGCGTCAATTGGGACATCCGCAAGGTCGAGCCTTATTCGGGCTACGACACTTACGATTTCAAAGTCCCCGTCTATGACACCTGCGACGTGTGGGCGCGGTACCTGGTGCGGATGGACGAGATGGAAGAGAGTTGGAAGATTTGCGTCGAGGCCCTCAACCGCGTGAGGGAGCCGGGCGAGTTCATCGCCAACCACCCGAAGCTCAAACTGCCCGAGCGCGACCTGATGAAACAGCACATCGACGTGATGATCCATCACTTCCTGCTCGCGTCGGAGGGCTTCACCGTTCCGATAGGCGAGGTCTATCAATCGATCGAGTCGGCGCGCGGCGAACTCGGGTTCCACGTCGTCAGCGACGGCGCCGAGCGTCCTTACCGGGTCCACATGCGCACCCCGTCCTTCATCAACCTTTCGGCGCTGCCCGCGATGGTCGAAGGCTCGCTGATCGCGGACGTCGTCGCCGTCATCGGCAGTATTGATATTGTTTTGGGAGACGTAGATCGGTAAGCAGTTTTCAGTTTTCAGTTTTCAGTTAGGTTCGATCTTGTACTGACACCTGACGCCTGACACCTGACACCTGAAAACTGAAAACTGAAAACTGAAAGCTTATGTTCAGCGAAGCGAACGAAAAGAAATTAGACAAAATCATCACGCGTTATCCGGTCAAACGCTCGGCCATCTTGCCCGCGCTCTACATCGCGCAGGAAGAGCATGGCTACGTGACCGACGACGACGTGAAGTACATCGCCGGCCGTTTGGACATGCGCGTCAACGAGGTGGAAGAGGTGGTGACCTTCTACACGATGTATTCGCGCAAGCCCATCGGCAAATATAAATTGCAGGTCTGCCGCACCCTCTCGTGCTGGCTCCGGGGCGCGGAAGAGATCACCGAGCGGATCGAACACAAACTCGGCTGCGGAATCGGCGAGACCACGCCGGACGGCAAGTTCACGCTGGTGGAGGTCGAGTGCCTGGGCTATTGCGATCTCGCGCCATGTTTGCAGGTCAATTTTGATTACCATGAAAAGGTGACGCCTGATCGTGTGGATGAGATCATCGCCGGCCTGTCGTAAATCGGAAACGCAGAAGGGTTATTCATGTATGGCCACAGAGCGCACAGAGAACACAGAGGGACCTGAGATCCCTCTGTGTTCTCTGTGCGCTCTGTGGCGCCAGAAATAATATCCATGACCAAGGTTTTAACATCGAGATTTCATCTGAAGGGTCGCGCCTGTGACATTGATGTGTACATCGAGCACGGCGGCTATCAGGCCCTTCCCAAAGCCCTCAAAGAGTTCACGCCCGATCAGGTCACCGAAGAGGTCAAGAAGTCGGCCCTTCGCGGTCGCGGCGGCGCGGGATTCCCGACCGGGATGAAATGGAGCTTCGTACCGAAGGAGTCGAAGCGGCCGAAATACGTCGTCTGCAACGCCGACGAATCGGAGCCGGGCACGGGCAAAGACCGCGACTTGATGCGCTACGACCCGCACCAGATGATCGAGGGGATGATCATCGCGGCCTACGCCCTGGGCGCGCGCGACAATTACATCTACATTCGCGGCGAGTACTGGTACATCCTCGAAATTTTGGAGAAGGCCCTGGCGCAGGCTTACGAGCGCGGCTATCTGGGCGATAACATTCTCGGTTCTGGATTCGACTGCAACATCTACGTCCATCCGGGCGCGGGCGCGTACATCTGCGGCGAAGAGACCGCGCTGCTCGAGTCGCTCGAAGGCAAGCGCGGCCACCCGCGACTGAAACCGCCGTTCCCGGCGGTTGTCGGTCTTTACGGCGGCCCGACCGTGGTCAACAACGTCGAGACGCTGGCCGTCGTGCCGTGGATCATCCTGAACGGCGGTGAACGGTACCGCCAACTCGGGACAGAGAAGAGCGGCGGCACGAAGCTCTATACCGTCAGCGGCCACGTCAACCGCCCCGGCAATTACGAAGTCCCGCTGGGATATCCGCTGATGTCGCTGATCAACAACGACTGCGGCGGCATCATCGGAGGCCGCAAGTTCAAAGCATGCATCCCCGGCGGCTCGTCGGTTCCGATCCTGACCGCCGAAGAGTGCGAGAAAGTCACGCTCGATTACGAATCGGTCGCCGC
>Ga0081455_10008626_pt1 | contig 10569 bp, 9 predicted proteins | sample TabmetS3T2R1_FD_70207 | JGI IMG/M metagenome (GOLD analysis project Ga0081455, IMG submission 70207) | Tabebuia heterophylla rhizosphere microbial communities from the University of Puerto Rico - S3T2R1 | ecosystem: Host-associated > Plants > Roots > Rhizosphere ... | reverse complement strand
CCGAAAAAGCTGTGATATTTGGGACACACCGCGGGACAAAAGGCCGAAAAAGCTAGTTCTCATTCGCGGTGGACAAAGCCTTTGAACATTCATGTCGCGTGGTTTCGCCAACACCGTAAGTCGATTTGAAACCGGGGGTGCCGCTCTGGTCGAAACACTCATTCAGATGCAAACGGCTCTCGAAAAAGCGGGCATTATTTCATTTCTGCCGACGAGCATGGAGGCTCAGCGTTCGACTTCGCGAGGCGCAGCCTCGAAGTAAGGCGAAACCAAAGCGCTAGCTGGGGTGAAGTTCATGCCTGAGTAGGAGGGCAGACCGTGGAGCGCTCGGGGCTTCATGGATAAACCGCACAACGGGGTCAGGTCGGTCCAAGCGATCCGGCTAGGCAAATGGCGAAATTACAAAACGAACCCAAATCGCGGACACGGCTACCGTTTGGGGCAGCCTAAAGCGCGCCGGTTTCCCAGAGAGTGAGCGTTTTCCGCGCAACCAATCCAGGTCTCACCAGACGTACGAAAGACGCAAAGTACCCATTTGGCAAGGCCTGGAGGACTAACCGCTACTTTGCATGGGGTTGTTTTCTAAAAAAATGCTTTTAGCCGCCTAACGGCCGGTTGAGGAGATCGCCTGCCGAGCGCCTTGACCCCGCTTGCGATTTCCCGGCAGCCTTGGACAGGCGCCTGAGCAAGCCACAGCGGGGACCTGGCATGCTGAAATGGTTTCACAAATTGGTGCCGAAGCAAGCGCAGTTCTACCCGCTGTTCGAGCGGCATGCCGCCGTGGTTGTAGAAGGCGCACGGGCGCTTCGCGCTATGCTTGACGGCGATCGCGTCAAGCTCCATAGCGACGAGATTCTTGCGCTCGAACACCAGGCCGATGGCGTGGCCCGTGACGTGCTGCTTGGCTTGCGGACCAGCTTCATCACGCCGTTCGATCGCGCCGATATTCAGAGCTTGATCACCTCGATGGACGATTCCATCGACCAGATGAAGCAGACGGCGAAGGCGATCGTGCTGTTCGAGGCGACGGAGTTCGAGCCCGACATGCGGCTCATGGCGGATGCGATCGTCGAATGCGCGGAACTGGTTCAGCGCGCCGTGGCGATGCTGCCCGATCTCGCCAAGAACGCGGCCGCGCTCAACGAGATTTGCCTGCAGATCACCAAGATCGAGGGCAACGCGGACGACACGCTGGAGCGCGGTCTCGGAAAACTTTATCGCAAGGCGAAAGCGGGGGACGCCATGGAGTTCATTCGAGGCAACGAGATTTACAATCATCTGGAACGGGCGGTGGACAGGCTAGACGACGTCGCCGACGAGATCCAAGGCATCGTCATCGAGCATGTCTGAGAGCGGATCGGTCCTCCGGGAATGTCAGGCTCGCTCACCATCATCATCGCGCTCATCGCCGTCGCGCTGATCTTCGATTTCCTCAACGGCTTGCACGACGCGGCGAACTCGATCGCGACCGTGGTGTCCACGAGGGTGCTTTCGCCCGAGATCGCCGTCGCCTTCGCCGCCTTCTTCAATTTCATCGCCTTTCTGTTTTTCGGACTGCATGTCGCGCAGACCATCGGCACGGGGCTCATCGCGCCTGACATTGTCGATTGGCGGGGGATTTTCGGCGCGCTGATGGGGGCGATCTCCTGGAATCTCATCACCTGGTGGGCCGCGATCCCGTCGTCGAGCTCGCACGCGCTGATCGGCGGTGTGGTCGGCGCCGGGACGGCGAAGGCGGGGATCAGCGCGATCGTGTGGCCGGGACTGCTCAAGACGGGCGGCGCGATCGTGTGGTCGCCGCTGCTCGGCTTCGCGCTCGCGCTCGTTCTCTGGCTGGTGGTGGCATGGTTGTTCCGGCGGGCCACGCCCTATGCGGTCGACAACAAGTTTCGGGTGATGCAGCTGTTCTCCGCGGCCGCCTATTCCATGGGTCATGGCGCCAACGACGCGCAGAAGACGATGGGCATCATCGCCGGCCTGCTTTTCGCCGAGGGCCTGCTGGGCGGAGATTTCTACGTGCCGTTCTGGGTGGTCATCACCTGCCAGGCGGCAATGGGGCTCGGCACGCTGATCGGCGGCTGGCGCATCGTCAAAACGATGGGCTCGCGCATCACGCGGCTGAAGCCGGTGCAAGGCTTCTGCGCCGAGACGGCAGGAGCCGCGACGCTCTACCTCGCGACGTCCTTCGGCGTGCCGGTCTCGACGACCCACACCATCACCGGCGCCATCGTCGGGGTCGGCGCGGCAAGGCGCGTCTCGGCGGTGCGCTGGGGCATCGCCGGAAGCCTGCTCATCGCCTGGGTCATAACGCTGCCGGCGGCGGCTCTCATCGCCGCCGTCTTTTACGCCTGCGCGTCGCTGCTCTAGTCGGGAGTTCGGTCAGTACAGCAGGTAGGGCGCGCGGAGTTTCGCGAATGCCGCTTCGGTCGCGCGCCAGCTCGCGGCAATGTCGGCGACCGGCGTTTGCCCCTCGATTTGCTGCCGCAGTTGGGGCGAACCGGCGAGGATGTCGATCGGCATCTTGTCGTGCTCGTATTCGTAAGGCGGCGCGCGCCATTCGAACCGGTCCGGCGCGAGCACATAGCACTCACGCATCACCGCGACGCCGGCCTTAACCGGCTCGAAGGCTTCACGGTCGGTCACATGGATCTGACAGCCGCCGCAGGTCGCTTTTGCATGCTTCTGGAAGGTCGGTTCGAAAATTGCGGGACGAAAATGCACGCCCGCCAGCCCGATCGCGTTGAGCCGTGCGGCGAGGTCCTCGCCGTCGAGCCAAGGGGCGCCGATCAGCTCGAAGGGGCGGGTGGTGCCGCGGCCTTCGGACAGCATCGTGCCTTCGAACAGAACCGTGCCGGGATAGACGATGGCGGTGTCGAGCGTCGGCATGTTGGGCGAGGGCATGACCCAGGGGAGGCCGGTCTCGTCCCAATACATGCCGCGCGACCATCCCTCCATGGCGACGACTTCGAGCGCGGCGCCAAGGCCGTGGCGCTCGTTGAAGAGGCGCGCAAGCTCGCCCACGGTCATGCCGTGCCGCATCGGTATCGGGTACTGGCCGACAAAGGATTCATAGCCCGCCTCGAGCATGGGGCCCTCGACGGCCGTGCCGCCGATCGGATTTGGCCGGTCGCAGACGATCACGGGCAGGCCTTTGCGCGCGGCGGCGGCGAGGCAATTCGCCATGGTGTAGATGAAGGTGTAGATGCGCGCGCCGACGTCTTGGATGTCGATCACCAGCACGTCGATGAGGTCGAGCATCGCCGGCGTCGGCTCCCGCGTCTCGCTGTAGAGCGAGAAGATCGGCACCTTGCGCCGCTTGTCCTCGGCGTGGGGCGTCTCGATCATGTTGTCCTGGAGATCGGAGCGAAAGCCGTGCTGGGGGCCGAAGATCGCCGCGAGCGTCCAGTGCGGCGAGGCGGCCAGCACGTCGGCGATATGGCGAAAGTTGTGGTCGACCGAGGCGGGATTGGCGAGGACGCCGACCCGCAAGCCGTTGAGGCGCGGCGAGGCGATCAGGCGTTCGGATCCAAGCAGCATGGTGAAGGCCTGTCGCGGCGTTTGAAACTTCGGTCCTGCTATGGTAGTCGGCGGCGGGGCCGGCCGGAAGAGTTAGGGAAGTCCTTGAAAATCGACCAAGTTCGAGGCCTGGCGCGCCCAGACCTCAAGCCCCCGACACGGCCGTCTAACTGATAGAATGCTAAAGAAGCGGCGCTGGAGATTGCATGAGTAAGGACCGCACGCAAGCCATTCCCGCCTTCATCGACCTTGCCGCGCAGCGCGAGCGTCTGGGCGACAGCGTCGAGCGGGCGATCGCGGCGGTGCTCGAACACGGCCAGTACATTCTGGGGCCCGAAGTCACCGAGATCGAGCGAAAGCTCGCCGCCTTCTGCGGCGCGCGCCATTGCGTCAGTTGCGCGAACGGCACCGATGCGCTGTTGCTCGCTCTGATGGCCGAGGGCGTCGGTCCAGGCGATGCGGTCTTCGTGCCCGCCTTCACCTTCGTTGCGACCGCCGAGGTGCCGTTGCTGTGCGGCGCCACGCCCGTCTTTGTCGATGTGCGTCCCGATAGCTTCAACCTCGACGCGGAAAGCCTCGAAGCCGCGATCGGCGAGGCAAAGCGGCTTGGGCTTAACCCCCGTTGCGTGATCCCGGTCGATCTCTATGGCCAGCCGGCTGACTACAAAGCGGTTGGCGCGATTGCCGCGGCGCACAAGCTTCTCATGATCGCGGACGCCGCCCAGAGTTTCGGCGCGAGCCTCGATAAGCGGAAAGTCGGCACGCTCGCGACCTACACCGCGACGAGTTTCTATCCGTCCAAGCCGCTCGGCGGTTACGGCGATGGCGGCGCGGTCTTCACCGACGACGACGAGAGGGCGGCGCGGCTCCTTTCGCTGCGCAATCACGGCAAGGGACCGGGCCGGTCCGACACCGAGCATGTCGGGCTCAACAGCCGGCTCGACTCGATCCAGGCCGCGATCCTCATCGAAAAGCTCCGCCTGTTCCCCGACGAGATTGACGCGCGGCAGGTTCGCGCCGAGCGCTACAACGAGGCGCTTGGCCCTGTCGCCAAAGTGCCTGAGCTGATCGGCGGCGCAACCTCGGTCTGGGCGCAGTACACTATCGTCACCGAGCGGCGCGACGAGCTTGCCAAAGCCTGCCGCGAGGCCGGCATTCCCACCGCGATCCACTATGCGAGCGCGCTGAATGACCTCGCTCCCTATCGTCAGTTTCCAACGGCGCCGGCGGGCGTGCCGCAAGCCGAATGGCTCGCCAAGCGCGTTATCAGCCTTCCCATGCATCCCTATCTCAGCGAGGAGGCGCAAGGCCTCATCGTCGCCGCGGTCCGCACGGCGCTCGGCGCGGCGAAGAGCGGCGTTGCCCATGCGGCCGAGTAGGGGCGACTGAAGCGCCATGGCAGAACCGGTCCGCGTCGCCGTCGTCGGCTCAGGTTATTTCGGCCGTTTCCACGCCAATCACTATGCGCGCAATCCGCGCGCAAAGCTTGTCGCCGTGGTCGATACCGACCCTGAGCGCGCCCGCGCCGTCGCCGCGGAGTTCGGCGCCGAACCCGCCTTCGACTATCGCAGCATTTTAGGCAAGGTCGATGCCGCGAGCGTCGCCGTGCCGACGCCGCTCCACTACGAGATTGCGAGCAGCCTGATCGAGTCGGGCGTCCACGTCCTGGTCGAGAAACCGCTGACCGACAGCGAGGAATCGGGGGCCAAGCTCGCGAGCCTCGCCGATGCGCGCAAGGCCGTGCTGCAAGTCGGCCATATCGAGCGGTTCTCGAGCGCCTACCGCACGCTCGCCAAGGTGATCGCCGATCCGCTCTATTTCGAGAGCTATCGCATCGCGCCGTGGAAGAATCGCGGGGTCGAAGTCGATGTCATCCTCGACCTGATGATCCACGACATCGACATGATTATCGGGCTGGTTGATTCGCCGGTGGCCCAGGTCGATGCCGTGGGCACGCCCGTGCTCGGCAAGACGATCGACCTCGCCAATGCCCGCATCACCTTCGAATCGGGCTGCATCGCCAACGTGACCGCGAGCCGCGTGAGCTACAAGACCGAGCGGCGCATGCGCGTCTTCGCCCGCAACCATTACCTCAGCTGCGATCTAGGCGAGGGCCGCATCAACGGCTACCGCTTGCGCGGCGACCCGATGGTCGAGGGACTGGCGGCGATCGCGGCGGAGACCTACGAGATCGAGAAACAGGACAGTCTCGGCAATGAGATCGACGCCTTCCTCGACTGCATCCTCACCGGAGCCAAGCCATTGGTCGATGGCCGCGCCGGCTGCGAGGCGCTTCGCGTCGCGAGCCTGATCAATGAGAGCATCGAGGAGCACCTGAAGAAGGTGCAAGGCCGCCCGGGCAAGTGAGCGAGCCGCCGGCCGCTCAGGCGGGAGCATCTCCGATCATATCGAGCACGACCTTCGCCGCGCGCTCGCTCGGCGGGGGGATGCGGTCGCCGAGCGCCTTCGTCACGTCCTTGAAGGCCTCACGCTGCTTGGCGCGGACCTGCTCGGAGCCGAGGATCTCGTCGGCGCGCGCGGCGATGTTCTCCGGCGTGCATTCTTCTTGGAGACATTCGGGCGCTACCTCGCGCCCCGCAAGCAGGTTCACGAGCGAGGCATGCTCGACGCTGATCCCCATGCGGCGAACAAGGAAGGCCGAGAGCGGGCTGATGCGGTAGGCGACCACCATCGGCACCCCGGCAAGCGCGAGCTCGAGCGTGACGGTGCCCGATTTGGCCATCGCGCCATTGGCGGCGGCGAAGGCGTCGAACCGTTCCGCCATGCCGATGACGAGGTGAGGCGGCCAAGCCTGCGTCAGGTCGCTGACGAGACCGGCCACCGAATCGACCACGGGAATGACGGCGCTCAAGCCCGGATGTTTGTCCTTGAGCAGCCGGAGCGCCTCGCCGAACACAGGCAGCATGCGGCGCACTTCGCCGGCGCGGCTCCCGGGCAGGATGCAGATGAGAGGGGCGTCCGGGGCGATCCCGTGGCGCAAACGGAAAGCCTTGCCGTCGCCTCGCTCGGCGCCGGCGTCGATCGCGGGATGGCCGACATAGGTGCAAGCGATGCCGTATTTGGCGAAGAAGGGCACCTCGAAGGGCAGAAGCGCCATGATGTGATCGACGCGCTTTTTGAGCTTGCGGGCGCGAAACGGTCCCCAGGCCCAAAGCTGCGGCGCGACATAATGGATGACGGGAATGCCCGACCCGCGCAGGTGATGGGCGAGACGGAGACAAAAGCCCGGTGAATCCACGGTCACGACGGCGTCGGGCTTGAGCCGCTGCACCGCCGTAGCCGTCTCGTTGATGCGGCCGATGAGGCGGGGAAGATGCGGCAGCACCTCTGCAAGCCCCATCACCGAAAGCTCGCTCATGGGGAAGAGGCTCGTGAGCCCTTCGCTCTCGCTCTGCGGTCCGCCTACACCGGCGAACCGGATGCGGCCGCCGGTCTTGCGCTTGAGCGCCGCCATCAGCCGCCCGGCTAGATGATCGCCGGAGGCCTCGCCCGAGACGATGAAGATCAGCGGCTCACGCCGTTCCATGCCTACTCCACATTCGTTTGCCGCGTGCCGCCGGACGAGAATGAAGCTGGAATTAGCCCAAGTTCAGACATTCCGCCAGTTGCCGAACGTTGCGGCCTGGCCGTGCCGCACGCCGTCCCCGTCGATCAATTCCCATACGATCCCGTCCTCGATGCGAAAGCGCCTGCCGGACTTGGCGATGCGAACGCCGCTATAGCCCGCGAGGAAGCCGTTCTGCGCGACTTGGTCGAGGAGCTTCTGCCGCGCGGCCTGGTCCGCCGGTTCCGCCGAGAGTCGCGACGGCAGGCCGAGAAACTCCTCCCAGGAATATCCGAAGCAGCCTTGCGCCGCCTTGTTGGCATAGATGAAGTTGGGATCGGCATCGGTGCCATGCGCGAGAACGATGAACGGCGCTTCACGGTAGAGCCAATTCGCGTCCGCGCCTTCCGGGACGAGCGGCGTGCCGACAAGCCGCGCATAGCTCCCGGTCAACAAGGCAAAAAAGGCGGGGTCGGTCGAAAGGTCCATCATTTGGCGCTTTGATGACATTGTCGCTGTAAGGCCTCGTTGATGCACGGTTGGACGACCGCTTTTGCGCCCGGATTAAGCTTCATAGACTTGACCTCGCACCAGGGGATTCGTCCAAAGGATGCAGCAGGATCGTGTTCTGGAAAAGGTTGCAGGCCCGGAAAGCGCGCCGGCGCCGCAGAAGCGCTCGGCCGAAGAGGGCAGGATCGTCTCGGTCGATCTTCTGCGCGGTCTCGTGGTCGCGCTCATGGCGCTCGACCACACGCGCGACTTCTTCGGAACCGGAGACTTCAATCCGCGCGACGTGACCGAGCCCGCGCTGTTCCTCACGCGATGGGTCACGCATCTTTGCGCGCCGACCTTCGTCCTGCTCGCCGGACTGTCGGCCTTCCTCTACGGACGCGGCCGAAGCATCGCCGAGACGAGCCGCTTTCTCCTCACGCGCGGGCTGTTTCTCATACTCATCGACCTTACTCTGATCAAGTTCGGTTGGAGGTTCGAGCTCGATTTTCTCCGCCTCGGCATGGGCATCGTTTTCGTGATTGGCGCCTCGATGATCGTGCTTGCAGCTTTGGTCTGGTTGCCGCGCTGGGCCATCGCCGCGGTCGCGCTGATCATGATCGCCGGTCACAACCTTCTCGACGGCATCAGCGCCGAGACTTGGGGAGTAAATTCCTGGCTCTGGCACATCCTGCATGAACGCGGCGAGGCGACGCTTGGCGGCGGCTTCGAGGCTTACGTGCTTTATCCGCTCATCCCGTGGATCGGAGTGATGGCGGCAGGCTACGCCCTCGGCCCGGTGATGCAGTGCGAGCCGGGAGCGCGGCAGCGCATCCTCTACGCCATTGGCGCGGCCATCACGCTCGGCTTTGTCGTGCTCCGCGCGAGCAATCTCTATGGCGACCCCGCGTCCTGGACAGTTCAGGAGAATTGGCTCGCGACGCTGCTCTCCTTCGTCAATTGCGAGAAATACCCGCCGTCGCTGCTTTTTCTCATGATGACGCTCGGCCCCGCCTTGATGCTGCTCGCGGCGTTCGACCAGGCGCGCGGCCGCTTCGCGCAGGTGCTCGCCATGTTTGGCCAGGTGCCCTTCTTCTTCTATGTGGTGCACATCTATCTCATTCATGCGCTCGCAATCGTAACGGGCTTTGCCTTGACCGGCGTTTTTGCGATCACGCCGCGGCTCGGCTTCAGCCTGCCGGAGATCTATCTCGTTTGGTTGCTCGTGCTCGCCTTGCTCTTCCCGATCTGCCGCTGGTTCGCCGGGCGAAAGGCGCGCGGCACCGCTTGGTGGTGGAGCTATCTGTGAGGGTCAGCTCTTCGCGTAGAGGTCGGTGCGGCGGTCGCGGAAAAAGCCCCATTCGGCGCGGTAGCGCGCGATCTCGTCGAGATCGAAGCGATGCACCAGCACGCCCTCATCCTCAGGTCCGAAGCTCGCGACAAGCTCGCCTTTGTGGTCGGCGATGAAGGAGTGGCCGTAATAGCTCTGCGTCGCGCCGTCATTCTCCTCGACGCCGATGCGGTTCGCGGCGACGACCGGAACGGCATTCGCGACCGCATGGCCTTGCATGGCGCGCTGCCATTGGAGATGCGTGTCGAGCGTAGGGTCATACGGCTCCGAACCGATGGCGGTGGGGTAGAACAGGATCTCGGCGCCTTCGAGCACGAGCGCCCGCGCCGCTTCCGGGTACCACTGATCCCAGCAGATGCCGACGCCGATTGTGCTCGCGCCTGTCCTCCACGCCTTGAAGCCGGTGTCGCCGGGGCGGAAATAGTATTTCTCCATGTAGCCCGGCCCGTCGGGGATATGGCTTTTGCGATAGACCCCGAGCATTTCGCCGCTCGCGCCGGCGATCGCGACGCTGTTGAAGTAGCGCGGGCCGTCTTTCTCGAAGAAGGAGATGGGGATGACGACGCCGAGCTCCTTCGCGAGCCTTCCGAGCGCGAGCACGCAAGGGTGTTCGCTCACGGGATAGGCAGTCGCGAACCATTTCGGGTCCTGCTTGCTCGGAAAGTAGATGCCCTGGAACAGCTCGGGCGGCAGGATCACTTGCCCGCCTTTCCGCGCGGCCTCGCGAACCAGGCCCTCGACCTTGGCGATATTGGCCGCCATGTCGTAGCCGAACGAGGCCTGAATGGCGGCAACGGCGAGCGCTCGCGTTTCAAGGGAACGTTTTGACGAAAAGCAGTGAGACGATCGCTGAGGCGTTCATCGTGGATATACCCGATGATGTGACGGTACCTGGCGACAAACCGCTGGAAGGAACGGCCACGACGTGGCCGGCTCCGCCGCGAGGGACGCAGCAGCGGCGGCTCACGTTCACGGCCGATCGCAAAAATCCTGGGTTGCAAGGTCCGCGTCACTGGCTGCGAAGTTCGCCGGACGGTGAGCGGATCGCGCTCTTGATGCGCGATGATGGCGGCATCGTGCAGATTTGGACCGTTTCGCCGAATGGAGGTGAGCCTCGGCAGGTGACTCACAATGAGTTCGATGTGGCATCGGCGTTCACGTGGAGTCCTAATGGTAAATTCGTCGCTTATGTGGCGGACAACAGCGTGTTTATTTCGGAAGTGGCGAGTGGTAAATCGTTTCGCCTGACGACACGCAGCGCGAATGCAAGTGCGCCGCGTCCGCAGGCTTGTGTATTTGCACCTGATGGAAAGCGAATCGCATTTGTTCGGCCGGTGGGAAATGGCGGGCAGGTTTGGAATCAGATCTTTATTGTGACCGTGCCGGACGACCTAGCACGCGGTTTGTAGCACGCACGACGATGCAAGCTGGTGCGCGCCGTTAGATTGCCGATGCGTGTGCGGCTTCCGCCGAAGCACTGGCGAAGCCAGTGGCACCCTTTGCGAGAGGGCCGACATTGCGGCCGCGATTGCGCGTCAATCGGTGGCATCATCACTTGGCCGGAACGGCACATGGCGCATCGTGCGCCAATCGAGGTATTCGCTGGCGGCAAACCGCTTCTTGTAGTCATAAAACGATCGCCGATCGT
>Ga0081455_10008625_pt1 | contig 10572 bp, 7 predicted proteins | sample TabmetS3T2R1_FD_70207 | JGI IMG/M metagenome (GOLD analysis project Ga0081455, IMG submission 70207) | Tabebuia heterophylla rhizosphere microbial communities from the University of Puerto Rico - S3T2R1 | ecosystem: Host-associated > Plants > Roots > Rhizosphere ... | reverse complement strand
CGATCTGGCGTCTGTGCGAGGTTCAATCGTCGCTGACGCGACGGTAAAAACATTTCATGCCCACCGTGGGTTGAAACCCACGGCTAAATTCAAGGCGCCGCTACGCGGCGGGGAGAGACGGGCAAATGGATAAAGTCGAGCTTATTTTCCGAGGAGATACGATGCTCAAAAGAAACATTCAATTGAGACTCTTCATGGGCTTGGTTCTGATCTCGTTACTATTGAGCCCTGCCTTAAATGGCTCCGTCGCCAAGTCTCAATCTACGTCACCCGATTATTCGCCCACACTCGATCAATTTTTGGAAAACATCCATGACCTGTTTGTCGAGCTGACAACAATCAACACGGAATGGGATATATTGGTTCAAGATGAGTTGCAGTTACTTGAGCGACTAGATGACGTCGGAGCTGTGGCCGACTATTATCTCAGCCTTGAGATCGACGGCACGGAGCCCACGCCCACGCCCATGCCGGCGCCCACCCCGGCCCCGACGCCCACCCCGGCGCCATCTCCCTCGCCGAACATAACACCCTCCTTTACATCGTTCGGGGCGGCGAGCCATCTCGCAACGGACGTAAACGGCGCGTTGCTGACGGCTCTAGAAGCAGCGGAGCCTGCTCCTAAGCCTCCCTTCGATGGCAAAGCGAGCGATGCTTTGAATCTTACTCTGGATAGAATCAATGAATCATTTAGGCGCGAAACGCGAGGCGCAGCAGGCCGTGTCCTGGATGATGATCAGGTCAAAATCCTAGGCAGACGCCTGTTGGATACCGTCCGGATTTACCAAGACTCGCTTCGTCATTCGAAACCTCCTACACGAGATTTCAAGACTTTGCCTGGGCCTCGGCTGAAGTTACAAGCAGATCTCAAGAAATTGCAGGATGTCTTGAACGAGGAGATCGGCGACAAATTGGATAAACCAATCAATGCTCACCAGCGGGAGTTCAAACGAGCGCTGGACGAATTGAAGAAATTTGCCGAGGATTACGACTACAAATCTCTTCCCAGCGATGCGCGCCCAGGACCTGTCCCACTGCCCAGGAGAAGATAACCGAGATTTTCTGCCGTCGCTATTTTTAACTGGGGGAACGAGAACGCTCGTTCCCCTTCCTACATCTCGACTTTGTCCTTTTTGTGGCGCAGGCGCGAGCGTCTGCGCCACAAAAAGGACGAAGTGGGAGCATCCATCACTTCGACGCTTGCGCGACGCGCCACTCGTTGTAGCGCTTGATGGCGAAGCGCGCTGCGGCGTCCGGGGTATTGCCGATTTGCCCCAACGTTGCGGTGTCGGGATTTCCGCTGCCGGTCAGATGGAGCCGATAATAACCTCGACTGTGCAGAAAGACAGTCCGTTCCATTCTCGGGCGCGGCGGCGGGGCTGGAAAGTTGACCCAGCCTCGGTCGCCTACGTTCGGCATGGCATAGTAAGCGTCATCCGCCTTCGACAACTCGGCCAGCAGGTCTCGGTCCCCGTCATTCCATGCCTTTATCGGGCTGACCTTCTCCACGATCGGCGTTTGGTCGGGTCCGTAATCAACGGCGAAAGAGTTGAGCGCCCAGAAGCCGACTGGCGGGCGGATTCTGACGCGCAGTTGATCTCCGGTCGCCCGGCTCACGTCGAGAGCGACGACCCGATCTTCGGCGATGAATGGCCCTCCGCCGGGCAGCGTCCCGCGATGTTTCCATCCGTCAGGTTCTTCGACTTCGAGCTTGAGCGCGAACAGCTCTTCTCTGAGTATCCAGGCGAAGAGGGCGGCGGATTGCGTTCGATCGCTGTCCATCGAGGCGTACCAGGACTCCAGATCGCGTCCGCGAAGCTTGAGCATCTCTTTGATCATGCCGGACCCCCACAAGCCGGTGGCCACATTCGCCACCAGCCTGGCGCGCGTCGCTCCTTTCGGCTTCGGAAAAGTAAGGACGATCTCCTGCCGCACGCCGCCATTGGCGTCGAGAACCGGCGGAGCTTCCCAGATGACCCGATCAGTCGTCGTCAACCAGGGAAGCAGGTCGCGTCCCTGACTGTCTCTTGCTGATGTCAGGCGTTGGGGCGCGGCCAGGACGTGAAACTCGCCCCACTCGTCGGCTACCACACGCGTCGCCGCCGGATGGTCGACCACCTGCAGTTCCATCAGGTTGGTGTACTGCGTCTCCGGCACTTCGTTCGTGACCATCAAACGATAGAGGCCATTCTCCGCGCGAAGATGTTCGAGTTCGGAATAATCGTCCCGCTCTAGGCCGCGCGTAACCGCGCCGCCGTACGGCTCGGCGTCGAAGACGTACTCTGAGCCATCCCAGGAGTAGATAAAGGGGCAGGATTGCTTGGTGGCCAGCGCGATGACCACTAACGTGGCGAAGGCTCCGACAGACACCGCGGCGACCAGGCCAATCGTGCGCGCCTTTGACGTTTCCCTTCGTTCCACCCAGAACCGCTGCACACGGTCGAGAGTGATCTGATACGGCGCGCCATTGACGGATGCCAGGAGGGTGTCGCCTCTCACCGTAGCTCCGCTCGGGTCGAAGCGAACGTCCTGGCCGTCGGCGGTCGTGACTCCGACAATCTTCTCCTTTCCGGGTTCCTTCACTATCGCCGGATCCAATTTAACAGTCTTTGTCACCTTGCAATCCGTGATGGGTATCAGCAGAGTAAAGATGAGGGAGGCGATCAAAAAGCGGCAGGTAGTCGCTCTCAAACCGAAAGCGCGACTGAGTTTTGCAAAGCGTCGGGTGTCTTGCATGTGTTCCTCCAGTTTTGGGGGGCGGGGAAAGTATTGTTCATCGTTCATCGTTCATTTGTCATTGCGGAATGGCGCAGATCCGGCAATGACAAATGACAAATGAACAATGGAAAATGAACAATGAAAGCGCCTCAAAATTTCTCTTGACTGCTTACTATAGATGGAAAGTCCGGGAATAGATCTCTCTCGTTCCCTCGCGGTCCGAGACCCACACCATAAGATACTGACCGGGGGTTTTAGTCGGCGCGATCTTCGCGTTGTAGTCGCTCGTCTGCTCGGTGGTGAGAAGGCGGTAAGCCGACGCTTCCGACGCCAGGTTGCGCAGAAGAATATTGCCCCAGAGATTGGATCGCGAGGAGGTCCAACTGAGATACAACTGCCCGCTGGGGGCGTCTTCGAAGACAAAAGGCAGCAAATCCATATAGCGCACATTTTCATCCGGCGGTGAGGACACTTCAGGAACAGACCAGTTCAAGGAGTCCCTCGATCGCGCGATCACAATCTCAGCCGAGGTGTCCTTGAAGTAGTCGAGCAGAGGCGATCCTTTCCGGTACCGCGTCCAGGCCAGAATCCATTCCCCTTTGGAGGTTTCGATCATTTGAGGGAAATCGTCCTCCTCGTCGCTCTGCGTGATCTGCCGCTCGCAAGACCACTGGCGGCCGCCATCATCAGACCTGGATACGAACAGCTCCCGATTACCAGTCTTGCCTGAAGACCAGACGATGCGGAGAGTGTCGCGCGAATCCGCGAGGATGCTGGGCGCCCATTCCACTTTCGGACTACCGGCAATTTGTACAGGGATTGACCAGGTTCGCGCATCCTGCGAGCGCGAATACCAAATGTCTGCGTCTGCCTGCTCTCGTTCGAGCCGGAACCATGCGATGTGAAACGTCCCATCCCTGGTCTGCGCAAGGGAGGGATAGTAGTCTTCGCCGGGACCGACGGTCACTTGATCCGCAGTGGACCAGGTCTGACCATCAGCTGAACTCTTGATGTAAATATTGACTCCGTTTTGCCGCTTCGACGACCAGGCCACGTAAAACCGGCCATCCCGGGCGAGCATAACCGATGGATCTTCGTCGTCGCCGTTATTGTCGCTGATGCGGACTGGAACAGATAACTGAACCTCGGCCTGGCTAATGGAGGCTGTTAGTTTCTGGATAGGCCACAAAAACACGGTAAAGAGAAGTGTTAATAGGAAAATCCGACTTCGAGCTTTCATAGTCATTCCTTGGGTTAAACTGAATAAGTAGAATCAGCGAAAGGTCAGGCCAACGCGCAAGCCAGGGGCCTGACCGGGGATTGCGATGTCCGCGCCTCCAGAGGCGAGCATGCAGCCTTCCTGCCCCCGCTTCAGCTTCAGAATCGCAACGCGACGCCGGTGGTGATTTGCAGATTATGGGAGGTAAAGCCCAAGCCGCCGAAGCGGATGATTGTGTCGCCTACGTCAAAGCGAAATGCGACGCGCCGTGTAGGATATATTTCGAAAACTCCGCCGACATCGAGCGCGAATTCGGTTGTGGTTGGTATCGACGGAGCGAACGGAATGTCCAGCGTATTTTCGCCGAAATGAATGAACCCGGGTCTGATTTTGCCGAAAATGCCTGCCTTCTCGGAGCGCATCCCGTACTTCACGCCGAACAGACCCTGCGATCTTTGGCTGACGCCACTGAAACCGGTGGGGGCGGCTAAATTGTCGCGCCCCCTGGGGAAGAAATTGAACTCGCCTTCGACTGCGAGGCCGTCCGTGATGTTCATGGTGAGGCGAGTTCCCACGCCGTGATCGGTGGCGTCGAAATCGTGCAGGCTCAACCTTGAGTAATGCGCGCCAAACTCAATCCTCGGCGTCTCCGATTGCGCCTGCGCATTTTGCGCCGGAATCATCAACAACAAAGCCGCTGCGGCCAGAACGAAGAAAAACATTTTTCGCATTTATTCGCTCCTGAGAAAATCAGTTTGTAGTCCCGCCTTTAGGCGGAAGCGTCAGACCCCGAGCCATTCCGTGACGCCAAACGCTTCCGCCTAAAGGCGGGACTACGAACGGCCATTTTCATTATTTCCGCTCGTCGTCACGTACGCCCTGAACGGCTCCTACCAATTCACGTCGAATGGAAGAGAGGTCCCACAGCTTCATCGTCCCGTCTGCGCCTCCGGAGGCCAGGGCGCCGCCATCCGGGCTGAATGCCAACGCGGTTACGCCGACCTGGTGGGCCTCCCAATGCGCCAATTCACGTCCGGTCGAGACTTCCAGCAGTCGAATTGTTTGATGATCTTGGCTACTCGAAGCGAGCAGACGGCCGTCAGGGCTTTTGATGAACGGCTCACGGGGCATCGCCTTGAGCAGCTCCTCGAGATTGTCGGCTGTCCGACCCGACCAGACCTGTTCAAACCACGATTGCCAGGCTCTTTGTTCGGTCATAGCCTTCATCCTGCGCCAGCCGACGGCCCAGAGCGACGTCATCAATATCGCAAGGATCAGAGCGGCGGTGGCCGTCGTCGGCCATGGGTTGCGCCTGCACCAACGCCAACCTCGGTACAAGAGGTTGATGGGCCGCGCCTTGATCGGCTCACGCTTCAGGTAGCGGTCGAGGTCATCGGCCAGTTCCTGCGCCGTTTGATAGCGCCAGCGCGGGTCCTTCTCCAGACATTTCAAACAGATCGTCTCCAGATCGCGAGAGAGCTTCGGATTGAGCTTTCGCGGCGCGATCGGCTCCGTGTTGATGACCAGCAGGATGGTGTCGAGCGGGGTCGCCGCTTGAAACGGCGGGCGGCCCGTAAGCAGTTCGTAAAGGATCGCGCCGAGCGAATAGACGTCGCTGGCGGGGCCGATGCGTCTGCCTTTGCTGTCGGCCTGTTCCGGCGGCATATAGCTCGGCGTGCCCAGCACCGTCCCCGTGGCGGTCAGCCGTGAATCGCTCGCAAATCTTTTGGCCAGACCGAAGTCGGCGATGCGAGGGTTCCCGGCTTTGTCCAGCAACACATTCGACGGCTTCAGATCGCGGTGCAGGATGCCCTGCTGGTGCGCGTAATGAATAGCTTCGGCGATCACCTTGACATATCGCGCCGCGGTCCGCGCCGGCAGCGGATGATCTCTGACGACCGCGGCCAGGCTCTGCCCCTCGACGTAATCCATCGAGAAATAGCGCTGACCGTCGTGCGCGCCCACCTCGTGAACGGCCACGATATTGGGATGTCGCAGATTGGCGATAACCTCGGCCTCGTTCTGGAAGCGACTCGCTTCCGCTTCGGAGACGAGCATCCCCGGCAACATCATCTTGACCGCGACGATGCGGTTGAGGCAGACCTGCCGCGCCTTGTAGATAACCCCCATCCCGCCGCGCGCGATCCGCCCCAACAATTCGTAATCGCCGAAGGAGCGGTCGCTCTCGGGAATCGTCGTGTCAGCGACAAAATCCTCGTCCGGCAAACTTTCAGAAGGCTCGGACGAGAGTTCGAGCGCCATTCCCATCAAACATTTCGGACACAACCCGGCGGGGGCGTCTGCGGTCAACGCCCCATGGCACTTTGGACAGAAACCAGGTTCAGCCATCAGATGGCCCTCCTTGTTCATTTTCCATCTGTCATTCGTCATTCGGTATTTGTCATTGCGGAAGTTGCCTCCGTTCCGCAATGACGAATGACGAATGACAGATGGAAAATGGAAAACGATTACACCTTTTACTGAAGCAAATGATGCGAAAGGTTACAGGTCAATGAGGAAAAATTTCGACCTGTGCAAGTGGTTTGCGTCTCCTCGCCGCCGCGGCGGCGAAGAAAAACTTGCGCAGGTAGAAAGATTTTACGAACCGAGCGTATTGAGAAGATGGCGAATCTCCCCATCAATCTCAGACGAATCATACGGGTGAGAAAGGGTCTCCGCGATCTCCGCGCGCAGCATTTTGCGGAAGCGGCTGCGCAAGCGGTGAACAGCCGTTTTGACCGCGCCCTCACTCATCTCCAGAGCGACGGCCACCTGTTGGTAAGGCAGGCCGTCGGCTCCAATCAGAAAGTCCTTCAAATTCTCGAAAAGACGCGCTTTGCCGGCGTCCATATACTCCTCCCCCAATCGCGCAATCACTCGGTTGAGCGCCGTCAGCGCCCATTGCCGTTCGAATTGTTCTTCGGGGGTCAGCGTCTGCGGATCGAGCAGACGTCTGCTCTCCTGTGAATTGATCTCTTCGAGGCTGATGAACTGAAATTGGCCGCCGCGCTTCCTGGCCTTCTCGCGGTCCCATTCGTTGGCGAGGAAATGTTTGAGCGAGGCCAGCAGGAACGAGCGAAACTTGCCGCGCTCCGGACTGGCCTCCCGCAGATGATTCTTCTCCAGGAGCCGGACGAAGAAGCTCTGTGTCAGGTCTTCGGCCTCCGGCGGCAGATAGCCTCTTCGTCGGAGGTAGGCGTAAATCGGCGGCCAGTAGGCGCCACACAATTTCGCCAAAGCCTGCTCGGCTTCGGGCGTCGAACGCCGTCCGGCGGCCAGCACCAGGCTCCACTGCGTCGAAGCGAAGCGGCCGGCCGCCGCGCGGACAGATTTACGGTTTGAAGAAGAGGTCGACATATGTTCAATGCCACAACCTCTCCTCCCTCTCCATAACTGACGAATGTCGATCGTTACTGTCTATTCGCGCCGCTGATCTTTGCTGAAAGGGGAGCAGAAAGCAAGAAGACTGATCACTGCTTAACATCGGCGATGAACACTCCGCTGCTGAAAGTCCCTGCAAATAGTTTCTCCCCGGCGACGGCGAGGGCTCGAACTCCCAGACCGTTTAAACCCTCATTGACCGCCATCCAGCTCTCGCCTTGATCGGTTGAAAGAAAGACGCCGCCAGGCGCCGCCGCAAAGAGCTTCGGCCCGACTGCGGCGAATGAAGAAACCCTCTGACCCGGCGGCAAGCCGTCGCCGACCTGTGTCCAGCTCTCCCCCAAGTCGCTCGATCGAAAGACGGCGCTGCCATCTGGCGTATCAGATACCGCAAAGAGATTCGGACCAACGACGGCTAAAAAAGAAACACGAGAGATCTGGGGCAAGCCGGCGCCGATCCTGGTCCAGCTCTGTCCTTGGTCGCTTGAGCGAAAGACAGCGCTGTAAACTGAAAAATCCTGAGATAGCGCCGCAAAAAGATTCGGCCCATCGGCGGCGAGCGCGGTAACGTTCGCATCCGCCAGCAGGCCAGTATTGGCGACCGTCCAACTATCTCCCTGGTCGGTCGAACGATATACGCCGCCAACGCCACGGCCAGGGAAGCCGGAACTGGTTGTTCCAGCAAAGAGGGTCGTCCCACTCACGGCGAAATTGGTAACACGCACATCAGGCGGCAGACCTGCATTGATCGCCGTCCAACTATCTCCCTGGTTCGTCGAACGATAGACGCCGCTGCCAATTGTGACTTCGCCTGTAGCGGCAAAGATGTTCGTTCCGACAACGGCGAATGAAGAAACCGGCAGACCCGGCGGCATGCCCGTATTGATCGCCGTCCAACTATCTCCGCCGTCGTCCGAGCGAAAGGCGCCGCCATTGGAGAGGCCAGGCATCCCCGCAAAAATGTTCGGCCCGACGGCGGCGAGCGTCTGAACGGCCTGGCCGATCATACCCGTTTTGACTGCGGTCCAATTCTCTCCCTGGTTAGTCGAGCGATAGGCGCCGCCAACCGTCCCCGCAAAGAGATTTGTCCCGACGGCGGCGAGGGCCTGAACCCCCAGATTGGACAAGCCTGTACTGACGTCAGTCCAGGTCTCTCCCTGATCGCTTGAGCGGATAACTCTGCCAGTTACCAGGCCATTGATACTGGTGCGATTAGACGTCCCTGCAAAGATGTCCGCCCCGATCATGGCGAATGAAGTAACACTCGTGTTCAGTGGTAGCCCTGTGTTGACCAATGTCCATTTCTCCCCCTGACTGCTCGATCGAATAACCCTGCCGTCCGCCAGCGCGGCAAAGATGTCCGTCCCGACGGCGGCGAGTTTACGAACCCCTAAAGTGGAAATGCCTATGTCGAGAGCGGTCCAGTGATTTCCCTGGTCATCCGATCGAAAGACGACACCGCCGCCTAGAGAAAAAATGTTCGGCCCAACAGCGGCGAGGGAAGAAATGAGCGGATTCGTCGGCAATCCCTTGTTGACCGCCGTCCAACTCTCTCCCTGATCGCTCGATCGAAAGACGCCGCCACCTGTTCCCGCAAAGATATTCGTCCCGCTTACGGCGAGCGCAGTAACAAGCGTTTCGGTTAAGCCCGTGTTGACTGCAACCCATTTTTCCTCCTGATCAATCAAGCGGAAGACGCCGCCGCCGAAAGTCCCCGCGAAAATGTTCGGCCCGACGGCGACGAGCGATTGAACACTTGGCGAAGATAAGCCCGCGTTGATCGCCGTCCAACTCTCTCCCTGATTAGTCGAGCGAAATACGCCGCTGACCATTGTCCCCGCGAAGAGGGTTGAGCCGTTGCTGAGCAGAGAAATAATGTTGGCGCCCTCGGGGCCTGATGTTTGCCGCCACTGTAACGCGCCTGGCGCCTGTTGTTCAGCGGCGAAGGCCGTCAGCGGAGACCGGCTCACGTAATCATTCGACCAGACGATCCCAAACATAACAACAGCGGCCGCCAGAACCGCTCTCAACGAGAATGCGGCGTAGCGATTGAAACTCTTCATCGTGTCTTCATTGTAGCGATTGATACTCTTCATCGTGTCCTCCTTCGGATACAACTTTCCTGCGAGTGATGGCGCAAACAGCGCTTCGTCATTTTTCATCAATGATGAACACTCCGCTGCCGAACGTCCCGGCAAAGAGTTTTCCCCCAACGACGGCTAGCGCTCGAACTCTCAGATCTGTTAAACCTTCATTGACAGCTATCCAGCTCTCGCCTTGATCTGTCGAAAGAAAGACGCCTTTGTTAGCTGTCGCCGCAAAGAGGTTAGTCCTAACGGCGCCGAATGAAACAATAGGCGCGATCGGCGGCAAGCCGGCGCCGGCCGGCGTCCAGCTCTCCCCTTGATCGGTCGAGCGGAATACGCCGCTATTCAACGTCCCCGCAAAGAGATTCATACCAACGGCGGCGAAGGAAGAAACGCCGTCGAATGACGGCAATCCGGCGCCGACTTGCGTCCAGGTCTCCCCCTGGTCGCTCGAGCGGAAGATGACGCTGGCGATTCCAAAATTATTTGATAGCGCCGCAAAAAGATCCGTCCCAATGGCGGCGAGCGAAGTAACGTTGCCGCCCGCCGGCGAGCCCGCATTGACCAGCGTCCAACTCTCTCCTAGATCGGTCGAGCGATAGACGCCAGAGGTTTCACCGGGAAGCGGGATAGGCGAGGCGAATGTTCCCGCTAAGAGAGTCGTCCCGATCACGGCGAGCGAGGTGATGTTGGCGTTCGCCGGTAGACCTGCATTGACCGGCGTCCAGCTCTCTCCATGGTCCGTCGAACGAAAGACGCCATTGCCGTTTATCAGTCCCCTCGTACCGGCAAAGATGTTCGTTCCAACAACTGCGAATGAAGAAACCCCAAGACGCCTCGGCAAACCTGTATTGATAGCCATCCAATTATCTCCGCTATCGCCCGAGCGAAAGGCGCCGACACTGGAGTCCTCAGACGCCCCCGCAAAAAGCTCAGGTCCAATAGCGGAGAGCGCCCTAACAGATTGGCCGATCAATCCCGTGTTGGCTGCGGTCCAGTCTTCCCCCTGATTAGTCGAGCGGAAGGCGCCATCATCCGTCCCCGCAAAGAGCTTTCTCCCAACGGCGGCGACGGTTCGGACTCCCAAATTTGGCAAGCCTGCGCTGGCGTCAGTCCAGGTCTCTCCCCCATCGCTCGATCGTATGACGCCTCCATTGTTTGCGCTGC
>Ga0081455_10008624_pt1 | contig 10575 bp, 10 predicted proteins | sample TabmetS3T2R1_FD_70207 | JGI IMG/M metagenome (GOLD analysis project Ga0081455, IMG submission 70207) | Tabebuia heterophylla rhizosphere microbial communities from the University of Puerto Rico - S3T2R1 | ecosystem: Host-associated > Plants > Roots > Rhizosphere ... | reverse complement strand
ACAAGATAAATTCTTGACGCTTGTCGTCGCACTTCTGACCAACACTGGTCACGAACTGGATACCCTGGAACCATTCCTCCTCGGCGAGGTGCACCTCGCGGGCAAACTCGTGCAGGTGCTTGATGAGGCTGGTCATAATTTCCTGCAAACGCGGGTTCGGCACCTGCTTGAACCGCCGCACGACTTCGTCCGTAATGTTGTGCTCGTTCAGGTTCTGCATAGCAAGCTTCCTTCAAGAGTTGTGACGTGATGCAGACCGTAGACACCCTTAGGCGCCCGGACCTCTCCCCATGGAGTAGGGCTGCCACCGCACTAACCCGGTCTTTTCCAGCACAGACGGATTGACACAGCTTCTGGGCCAGCGACCTGTGAGCACCAGGGCAATCTCCTGACCGACGCGACGGCGGCGCTCGGGATCCATGCGGGCTGAGGCTGAGGCCACATGCGGGCTGAGAATGACATTGTCCATGCGCAGCAGCGGATTGGACGGATCAGGCGGCTCCTGTTCAAAAACATCCAGACCAGCAGCAGCGATCCAGCCTTCTTGCAAAGCTTTGATGAGCGCTGCTTCGTCGACTGTGGCGCCGCGACTCGTGTTAATAAAAATGGCCTCGGGTTTCATCAGCCGGAAGTGGTCTTCGGTCATCAGATGGTAGGCTTCAGACGTGGACGGGGCGTGCATGGAGACAATGTCAGAGCGCTGCAGCAACTCAGTAAAGCCGACGGGCTCGACGCCATACTGGGTAATCACCAGTTCCTCGATGTACGGATCGTAGGCCAGCATGTGCACGCCAAAAGCCCTGGCGCGTATCGCGGTCGCCCGGGCCACGTGACCAAAGGAGATAAAGCCAAGTGTCTGTCCCATGAGGCGTGGGAACTGCGACAACAACGGCCGGCCTTCGCGCCAACGCCCTTCACGAACGAAGCGGTCCATAGTGGTGAGGCGACGGAACGTAGCCAGGAGGAGCATCATCGCATGATCGGCGACTTCTTCGATAAACGTGTCCGGCACATTCGTGACCGGAATGTGGCGTGCCGTAGCGGCAGCCACGTCCACGGAATCCGCCCCAACACTGCCCAGGGCAATCACCTTGCACTGGTCCAGGCTGTCGATAATATGCTTACTGATGCGCACGCCTTTGGCGATGATCGCATCGGCATCGAGCGCAGCGCGAATGAAGTCATCCTCTGTGGCGGCGGGAATTTCGATGATCTCTGCATCGATGGGGGCGAGGGCTTCCATCTCCAGTTTGTACCCCTCCCCTGACACACCAAAGCTGGCGCCTGTGAGTTTATGCGTGACGACCTTGAATTTAGCCATGCCTTACCTCCTTGTGCTGTACTACGCCATAATAGCTGCTGCAATGCGTCGGTTTTCATAGTCAAGAATTCGTGGGGCAAGCTGCCGATACAATGGCAGGAACCAATACCGTGCCCCAGGAATGCGGAACTGCCCGCGCAGACGATTGACGACGAGACAACTCTGCTCGTCGAGCGGGACGACTGTAAATGACTGGCTGTGCGGAAACCGGTCGAGACCGTGCTCCTGAAATTCTCCCCACGCCACAAAATACTTGCGGTAGGCGCGAATACGCGCGATGCGAGTTTGGTGATAGAGTCCCCAAATATGATGCATGATGGGTATACACAGCCCCGCTCGCATCACTGGCTCGGGATACGTCACAGCCACGTGAAAGATGTTGAGGCTGAGGAGCTGACGCGCATCAGCCATCCAGTCCCAGACCGTGTCCGCCGAGGCGTTGATCTGCAGACAGCGTTCACATTCGTAGACGATGGGCACATAAGACCTGCACCGAACGCGGTGTGCGCGCACGACGATCCTCCTCAGGCATCTCCCAGCAACAGGCAACGAATCTTCTCCGGCTCTGCCAGCATGTCTGCCAGCTTGTTGAGACTCTCGTCAATCGCCCGCGCATACGCCTGCGCCCCACCGAACCGCTTCAGTACTTCAGGTGCGATAAATTTGAACATAAGCGCTGATGTCCCCGGCGGCAAGCCAACGAAGTGCACTGTGATAATACCGTAATCCCGCAGCAGCAGCATAGCGAGCGCTGCTGACGCTTCGTACGGCACGATCGGCGCTGTACGCAGGTCGGCGCGCTCTAGCGCTATTGTGAGGATGTCGTCAGCCAGCAGCTCCGCAATCACCAGGGTCTCGTGCAGACGGTCACCGAGCACATCCTTGATGGCTGCCGCCACTTCCCGGCTGGTATCGACGAGTTCTTGGACTCGCTCAGTCGTTGACCCCACTAGTGAGCGTACGGCGGCTGGGTAGAGAAATGGCCGTGCTTCCAGGCCCATCTCAAAGGCTCGCGCACGAATACGCGATACCAGCGATTTCTCACCGGCCATGACGCCGAGCCGTGGACCCACGGTGCCATATTTATCGAGCCCGGTGGCTACGACATCCACACCGAGCTGCAGTGTGCGCGGCTGGTCGAAAATTGCTGGCCCCACGCGGGCACCACCCGCGTCATCTACGTAGACCCGCACACCCTTGTCATGCGCCAATTGCACGACCTGTTGCAGCTCATCCGTTGGCATAATCTCGTACGTCACCGCCAGGCGGGTCAGCACCACTAGCCCGACTCGTGACTCCCGCTCCAGGGCAGTGGCAAACTGCTGGATACCCGCCGTGTCGACGAGCGTGGCACCGGCCTGAGCAACAGCTCGGACAACAGATGGGTGGCTATAGCTCGACGAGACACCAATGACGACATCACCCGGCTTGACAAGCGTTAGATGCGTGGCATACGTTGCACCGGTGAGCCGGTTGAAGAGGGCGACATCGTGCTGCTCGGGTGATCCGCCAAAATGCTCCAGGGCAGCCTGCTTAAACTGGTCGAAGTAGAGGGCCGGCGCCACAAAGTCATTAGCAATGGGCAGTTCGTCCGGGCTTAGCGGCAAGCCATGCTCGAGACCTGAAAAATTGAAGATAGCCTCTGGTCCACCGGTGCGAACACGCGCTGCAATATGCCGCCATGCCTCCTGAAATTTGCGAAAATCGTCCTCGGTGCTGGGCAGGATATGCCCACGTGCATATGGCAGCCCTGGAGCATAAGCGTTGCCGAAGCGATCCGTGCTCATGCCATCCTCCTGAAAGCCTTAGACACTTTGACGCTACGCTCCTCCACTCTAGCAGGTGGACTCCATACTCTGCAAGAGCACACGGTAGGGATTCCAGGTATAGTTATGAGACTTCGCAAGGCGAGAAAAGGTATGGACGACCCAAGGAGGTTAGCGCAATGGTTGATTTTGATCGCAGTGTGCTCGGGGTAGAGTCTGCTCCGATTCACTATGACGTCGAAAAAGGTGCGATTCGCAAATTTGTTGAGGCCATTGGTGACCCGGACCCCATCTATCGTGACGAAAAGGCGGCGCAGGCGGCTGGCTTTAAGACCATTGTTGCGCCTCCAACGTTCTTGTGTACCTTTCGGGCGCAAGAGCTACCTGACTTAAAAATTGTCTTTGGTGGTCGGGTACGTTTGAATGGCGGGAATGAGTACGAATACTATAAGCCGGTCTATGCTGGTGATACCATTGCCGTGACGGCCAAATATGCCAATGTCGCTGAGCGTACTGGCCGCACGGGGAAAATGGTCTTTGTCTTCACCGATCTGACCTTCACCAATCAGCATGGGGAAGTGGTGGCCAAAGGGCGCAATACAGGCATCATGCGGGAATAGCGAGGAGACGACTCATGAGTAAACAGCAGCTCTATTACGACGATGTGCAGGTTGGCGATGCGCTCCCTCCCCTGGTCAAGAACCCCACTACCCGGCAACTGGTGCAATATGCCGGAGCCTCTGGGGATTATTATGAGATCCACTACGATCATCACTTTGCGGTGAAGTCTGGCCTCAAAGACGGGGTCATCGTGCATGGCTTACTGACGGCTGGCTGGCTCGCACAACTGATGACTGATTGGCTCCCGTCACCGCTGGCACTGAAGAAATTTGGCGTGAGCTATCGGTCCATGGCGCGCCCTGGGGACACCATCACCTGCACGGGCACGATCGTCAGCAAGTACGAAAAAGATGGCCTGCACTTGGTCGACTGCGAAATTGCGGCAGAGAACCAACAGGGTGAAAAATGCGCTATTGGTAATGCCACTGTAGCCCTGCCGAAGCGCTCCTGATATCGTGCCCGCCAAACAGGCGGGGCGGTTGTGGGCGCAGGATGCCGCTGTACACTCCTTGCCGGCTCCAACGGCCGCCCCAGAATCATTGCTGGAACTGCCAGGCACATGCGCTATCGCATGCCAGGGATTGTGAGGCGTGCGATGGTGATGGTTGATACCAGGGGCTCCAAACGCAAAAATGTAGGAAGGTTGCAGGCATCACGAGTGTCTCCGTGTCAATAGCGCACCCGGAACGATGCGCCATGACTGACAATACGCACTGCAGTGGGTGGCGCAAAGTGCGTCCCGAGGATTAAAGTCGGGGTATCAGCATAGCGCTGCACAAACTCGGTGCGTGTTTGGATGGACAAGGCCCGATTCCAGCAGGCACGTGAGGCCCAGTGGGGCTCAGCGATCTGGGAAGGATGATGGATCATGTCCCCCGTGATGACCGCCTCTACCCCACCAGAACTGAGGTGGACACTGCAATGGCCCGGGGTATGGCCAGGTGTAAACTCTAGCCAAATACCGTCCGTGATGACGTGGTCTGCCTCCACCATCACGGCGAGCCCAGCCTCCACAATGGGCACGAGGCTATCGCGCACCACTTCTGCCTGGTTTTTTTCCTCAGTGTGCTGCCAGAATTCCCACTCTTTGCGGTGAAATAGGTATGTGGCATTGGGGAAGGTCGGGACCCAGGTGCCGTTATCCAGGCGCGTATTCCACCCAACGTGGTCCACGTGCATGTGGGTACAGAAGACGTAGCCAACCTCCTCGGGTCGAACACCGGACGCGACAAGCCGCTCGAGATAGTCCGTACGCATGTGGTCCCACAGGGGGATATCACGGGTGCGGTCATTGCCAATACACGTATCCACCAGAATCGTGTGATGCGGTGTGCGCACCACAAAGGTGTGGATACTGAGGCGCAGTTTGAGATCTGCGGCACTGAAATGCGGTACCAACCAGTCCCGATGCGGCTCAAAGTCTTGATACGTGAGGTCGGGAAATAAAAACCGCGGGCTGATGGTCCAGATCATCTCTTCCACACGCGTGATCTCAAAGCTGCCAATTTTCACGGGCTGCATGCACGTTTCCCTCCGTCACGCCATATCCACCTAGAGTCATCAGGCTTATCGAGCCGCAGTATATAGGTGATGAGAGCGCGCATCAAGGCAGGGGGTAAGGGGTACGCAGGAATGCAAGCTGTGCTTGACGTAGCCAACGTCTTCGACTACGCTGCGTGGTACTTCTGGACATCACATATTGGACGTCGGTCCAGCGCGGGCGCCCCGGTTCTGGCTGTCCGCACACCTGTAAGGAAGGAGACACCAGATGCTATACGAATCCCGTATTTACGTCACGGTCCCCGGCAGATTGCCAGCCATCAACGACCGCTTTGCCAAGCACACTATTGGTTTCTTCAAGAAGCATGGTGTAGGTATGCTGGGCTTCTGGAACGATGAGATCGGCACCAGCAACCAGTTAACCTATATTCTGGTGTTCGATAGCATGGCGGATCGGGAGCAGAAATGGGGCGCCTTCCAGGCTGATCCAGGCTGGCACCAGGTACGCGCCGAGACGGAAGCATCAGGGCCGATTGTGGCGCAAGTGATCAACACCTTTATGCGGCTGACCCCCTATTCCCCACAGCAACCCCAGATTCGCTCGAACGTGCAGGAATTGCGTATCTATGATGCTATGCCGGGGAAGCTGCCAGCTCTGCATGACCGCTTTGCCAAGCACACAATGCGGCTCTTCTCCAAGCATGGCATCGAAAACATCGCCTACTGGACCGATGAGGTTGGTACTAGTAATCGGCTGATCTACATGCTCGGCCATCCGGACCTGGGTGCCCGCGAAAAGGGCTTTGCAGCGTTTCAGGCCGATCCGGAGTGGCAGCAGGCCCGTGCCGAGTCGGAGAAGGATGGTCCTTTGGTGCGGGTGAGCCGTCACTCTATCCTGCGCCTCACGCCGTATTCACCCCGCTAGAACATTGGTCCAGTAATCGGTTGCAATGTTCCTGCCCCCTCTCCCTACGGAGAGGGGACACGGTGTCATGGGCGCAAAGGGCACTTGCGACCGTGCTAGGCACCGCTGCGGTCGCTGTCTAGGATCTCCTGAATTTTCTCCTTGGGTACCTGCACGTTGACCCCGGCCCGTTCTTCTTGTAAGAGCATGGCCACGCGGGAGTCGCGCTGGCCCCAGCCGCGGTTAAGGGCTTCGGTGAGTTCTTCCAATGTCAGGTTGGCAAGACGCATTGGTACATTGAACTCCCGCCCCACCTCCACGGCCAGAGAGACGTCCTTGCGGGCCAGGCGGAGCGCAAAGTCCGGCGGGTCAAAATGCGCCGGCAAAAAATGCTGTGTCACGCCATCAAAGGTTTGGCGCCGACCCAGGGCACCGTGACGCACGGCCTGCCATAGGACAAGCGGATCCACACCGGCCTTGATCCCCATCGTAAACGTCTCCGCCAGCGCGGTTTGGAGAATATAGCCGGTGCAGTTATGCACCAGCTTGGCAATGGCGCCAGCCCCAATCGGCCCAACGTAATACGGCTTATCTCCGATCGCATCGAGCACGTGTTTATACTGGTCGAAAATCGCTTTATCGCCCCCAACCCAGATCGCCAAGCGCCCCGTGCGGGCGCCCTGCGGCCCGCCACTGACCGGGGCATCAAGCACGTGCGCGCCCAGCTTGGCGAACACATCATGGATGCGGCGTACCAGCGTCGGCGAGTCGGTGCTCAAATCAAAATAGACTTTGCCCGGGCGTATCCCATGCAGCAGGCCGTTCTCACCGAGTGCGACCGCTTCCACCTCCGGGGGACCCGGCAACGACGTGAACACGACCTCGCTAGCTTCGATCACGGCGCGCGGCGTATCGGCCCAGGTGGCGCCAGCCTCGAGGTGCGGTGCGGCGGCATCGCGGTTAATGTCATGCACGACGAGTGCATGGCCACCCTTGAGAGTATTGAGCGCCATGCTGGAGCCCATTGTACCCAGACCAATAAATCCGACTTGCATGTCTCCTCCGTCTAGTGACCATCGAGGGCCTTGCGCAGGTTATCACCGTGGGCTTTCCACCATTGGTTCAGAATGGTAATGTCCGTGCCGATGCAGAAATGGCGCACACCCATGTCTAAATACTCTTTCGCCTGATCAGCAGAATTGATCTCGGCGCGTGGCGGGACACCCATCTTCAGGGAGGTTTCAAAGACCCGGCGCTCGATCCGCTTCATTTCAGGCGAACTCCGCTCACCGGCTCGCCCCATCCCCATGGAGTAGTCCGAGCCACCCCATTGCACCATGTCAACGCCTGGCACCGCCAGCACTTCTTCCAGGTTGTCCACGGTGCCAGGCTTCTCGATCATGATCGTCACGACGATATCGCGTAGGGCCTGCACGTACGCCTGTGTACCGCCATAGCCCATGTAGGTGAAGCGACGCGTCGCCACACCGTACGTGCCGCCATCTTCCGGTGTTTCCGGGCGGACAATGCGTACGCACTCGGCCACGTCGGCGGCTGAGCGGCAATCCGCGAACAACACGCTGTGGAAGCCTGAGCCAATGGCGCGTTGCGCCAAAAAGCCGCGCGGTTCCTGGTCAACTTTGATCATCATCGACATGTCATAAAGTTCGGCGGCGCGACACATATTATCGAGATCATGGAGATCGTACGGACCATATTCCCCGACGAATTCTACATAGTCATACACACCCGTATGGCCGATGGCTTCAATGACGGATGGCCAGGTGGTGTGGATATGGGTGGCCAACGTGGGCTTGTCGGCCTTGAGTAACTCGCGCAGCTTATTGGGTCGCATGGATCACCTCCAGCAGACAAAGTGTGACATGTAGGGCTTAAGCCATGTTTTTATAGAGGACAGTCAAGCCCGTGTCCAGCAGAAAACATCAGATGCTAGCACGCCTGTCTTCACATGGCTATCAGGGCTTGCTCGACGAGCCGTTGGGCCTCGGAGGACATGGACAACGTCAGGGCCACCTCGTGGCCACGCGACGACATCTTTTTCCAGGTCTTTTGCAAGATATCAAGTATTTTGGCTTCGTCGTGCTGCGTTGCGAACGCCGTCAAATAGCTTTCCAGAAACACCAGACAGATAACGTCCTCCAGGCACTGCACCTCGGGGTCGCGCTTCAAACTCTCTTTGCGAAGCAGCTTTTGCACGCGTCGGATGGTGGCATCGTCATAGCCAACGTCACGCAAGATCGCTGCCGCCGTGTCAGCATGGAACTTGGCGAGTGTGGTACGCCAGCGTAGATAGCCGGTCCGGTCCATCGGATAAGTATGCCGGGGGATGGTCCAGCGCCGGATATGTTGACAGCGCACAGCGAGGCGCAGTGCTTCGGAAGCATCGGGAGCGAGCTTGTCGAGCCAGGCTGTCATACGCTGGGCATACAGCAGTTCTTTGGGATAGACCACGCCCTGAAACACTTCCGTCGTAGGATCTTCAGCGTTCGCCGCGTCAAAGCGGGCGATGGCGGCCTTGAAGCGCTCTGGATCAGCGACCATAGGGGCCTCCTCATACACCTGGGTTCATCTGCAGAAGGATAGCCGAGCGGACAGACAAAGGTTGACAGACGATAACACGCTGTGGTACGCTGCGCACATTCTTGCGTTGTGACTCCGTACCCAGTAGGTGCATTGGTGATGATCTCCATGTCGGCCCATAGCCTTTCTGCTCTGTGTTGTTGTTGCGGCTGTTGCTGTTGTTGCGCCTGTTGTTGCTGCAACACAGGAGGGAGTGGATGAGCTAAGTCGACGCGGTCTGTTGTTCATAGAGTTTGGATCAAAGCCCACTTCCTCAACACTGAGGGGGTGGGCTTTTGTTGTTTCTGGCGACTGCAGTGCTCCCCCATAGCCATAGTATAAGGAAACGCACATGCCGCACGCTCTTACGTGGAAAGAGGCCTTACAGGGACACCTCTCCCCTGAGTTCGAAGAAGAAATCAACATCTACGCCACCCAGATCGAACTGAGGCGTCAGGGTAAAATCGATGAGCGAGTCTTTGCCGAGACCCGCCTGCGTCGTGGGGTCTACGGCCAGCGTTACGACAATGGGCAACGCCATGATGGCGTGAGCGTTCAACAACTCAACTATCCCTCCGGGGAGCTGACCAAAGGGCCGCAGACGGTCTGGGACGCGCCTGGGATGCAGCGCATCAAAATTCCTTTTGGTGGCCTCAACGCTGAGCAAATGGAGACCCTGGCCGATCTGGCTGAAGAGTATTCTGACGCCATCTGTCATGTCACGACGCGCCAGGATTTTCAACTACACTTTGTCCATATTGACGATACCCCGGACCTTATGCGCCGCCTGGCGGCGGTCGGCATCACCACTTTGGAGGCCTGTGGCAATGTGGTCCGCAACGTCACCGGCTGCCCGCTGGCCGGCGTGTGCCACGATGAGGGGTTTGACATCACGCCCTATGCACATGCCCTGGCCTACTTCCTGCTAGGCCATAAGGACACGCAGGATTTTGGACGCAAATTTAAAACGGCCTTTTCTGGCTGTGCGCAACATGCCTGTGGTCTGACCACGATGCACGACCTGGGGCTCATCGCCAGTACACGTTTAGAACATGGAGAGCTGCGCCGCGGCTTTCAATTCTACGTGGGAGGCGGCTTAGGAGCCGTACCGCATCAAGCACAGTTGCTGGAGGCGTTTGTCCCGGAAGAGGAACTCTTGCCGCTAGCCCAGGCGGTCTGCCGGGTCTTTGCACGGCTCGGGGAGAAAAAGAATCGGGCTCGGGCGCGTCTTAAATTCCTGGTTGCCAAGCTGGGCATCGAGGAGTTTCGGCGGCTCGTGCTGGAAGAACGGGCGATCCTGCCCGAAGACCCGCGCTGGACAGCCTATCTCGATAAACTCCACGGCACTGACGACCAGCCCACGCGCGCTGGCGGTCCCCTCGGGCCAGCCCCATATCCGGCAGGGTTTCAGGCCTGGTTCGAGACCAATGTCTATGCGCAGCGGCAACCTGGCTATGCCGTGGTCACCGTCTGCCTTCCTCTGGGCGACATCACGTCCCAGCAGATGTGCGCGCTCGCGGCTATCGCCCGACGCTACAACGGCGGGAGGGCGCGCACTACAGTAGCCCAGAACATCGTGTTGCGCTGGATCAGCCAGGCTGATCTTCCAGCGCTCTACGCGGACCTTGTCACCGCGGGTCTGGGACAGAGCGGGGCATCGACCCTGGCGGATATTACCGCCTGCCCGGGGACGGATACCTGTAAGCTGGGCATCTCCTCCTCCCGGGGGCTGGCAGCGGAACTGCGCCAGCGCATCATCGCGCGTAATGGTGCGCTCGACGCCTCCGTCAAACCCCTGAACGTGAAAATTAGTGGCTGTTTTAACTCCTGTGGACAGCACCACATTGCCGACATCGGCTTCTATGGCGTTAGTCGCAAAGTGG
>Ga0081455_10008623_pt1 | contig 10575 bp, 4 predicted proteins | sample TabmetS3T2R1_FD_70207 | JGI IMG/M metagenome (GOLD analysis project Ga0081455, IMG submission 70207) | Tabebuia heterophylla rhizosphere microbial communities from the University of Puerto Rico - S3T2R1 | ecosystem: Host-associated > Plants > Roots > Rhizosphere ... | reverse complement strand
GCGGTCGCATGCGGATTGACGATCAGGATCGTCCCGCTCACAGGCCGATCGTGCCAGGAAAGCGCGGGCAGCCGACAAGTCTCGGTGCCAGGCACCGGACCTGTCACGAGGGTCGATGCTTGGCGTGTCTCGGCAAACGTAAAGAGGGGCCGGGTTCAGCCGGCCCCTCCTTGTTCCGTCGGTGTCCCTACCGGTCAGCCGGCGTCGATGTCCTTTCCGATCTCGACCGCGCGGAGCGCGTCCACGATCCCGTGTCCGTACCAGCCGTTGTAGACGGGTGTGCCCTCGCAGTAGCTCGTGAACGAGGCGGGACGGTTCACGAACGCGTAGCTGAACGTGCCGTCCGCCTGGTTCGACATGCAGGGCGTGTCCGTCGCGGATGCCTCGAGGTAGGCCTGGGTGAAGAGCGGGTGGAGCGAGATCCCGGTCCCATGCCGCTGGCCGTACTCCGAGACGATCAGAGCCGCGACGCCGACCGCGTGCGGAGAGGCCATCGACGTGCCCTGGATCCACTGGTAGTAGGCGCACGTCGAGCCCCGGCAGTCACGCACCACGAACGGCGTGTTCGGCGTGCCGTCGGGGTTGATCTCGCCGAACTCACGCGCGACGTTCTCGGGGTACGCCGCGAGGATCTGGTTCTGGACGCCGCCGAGCGGGTTCTGGGGCGTCCAGCCGGTATCGCGGAACCAGCCGCCCGGAGCGGCGACGGTCGTCTCCTCGTAGCTCCAGTTGGAGAAGTCCGACTTGGTCTTGCTCGGCCCGATCGACGAGACGCTGATCACGTTGTTGCCCTCGGTCGGCAGGTCGAGGCAGGTGTTGTTGACCGTCCGAGGATGGTTCGTTCCCAGCGGGAAGTTCGGGCTCTGCCCGTCGGTCTTGGGCACGCCCACGTCGGTGTTGCCGTTGCCGAGAGCAGCGACGAGCGTGACGCCGTGCAGGTGCGCGTAGTCCAGCGCCCGCTGAGCCGCTTCGATGATCGTCTTCTGCTCCAGCCGCTCGACCGGCGTGTCTTCGGGGACCGGGTTGAGCGGGTTGTCGCAGTTGTAGAGCCACGGGTCGATGAAGTAGCTCATGTTCGCGACGTCGACTCCGTGGTCGCCGGCGTAGACGAGGGCGTCCACGCTCGCCTGCAGGAAGAAGAACCCGGAATCCTGTCCGGCCCGCAGGTTCACGAGGGTCACGTTCGGAGCGACGCCGGCGACGCCGAGGCGGTTGATCGGCGAGCCGACGGTGCTCGCGACATGCGTGCCGTGTGAGTTCTCGTCGACGTCGTTGGGGTCGTTGCACGAAGCGTCGGGCTCCGTGGCGCAGGCCCCGTCGATGACGGGGATGTCGACCGTGAAGTTCCGGCTCAACCCCCGGTCGAAGTTGGGGGCGATGTCCGGGTGGTTGCCGTCGATGCCCGTGTCGAGGATGCCGACGAGGACGCGCTTGCTGCCCCGCTGTTTCTTGTACGACCCGTCGGGTGTCGCGTGGATCATCCGCATGTCCCACTGCAGGTCGGCAAGTGGCTCGGCGCGCGAGTTACCGGCCGGTCCGTGCCCCGCCAGCTTCAAGCCCCTGCTCTGGCGGCGGAGCGCCCGGTTGAGCTCGGGCGTCAACTTCGGGCGAAGCTGCGGCTTGGCCCTGCCGATCGGGACGTTGCGGGCGACGCCCTTGATCGCCCGGGACGAGGACGCCTCGCTGCGGAACCCCGGGTTCGCCGAGATCGCGGTCGCGACGCCGACCTTGTTGTTGGCCCTGAGGATCCGGCCCTTGGCGCTGGTGACCGCCGCCTTGACGGCCGCCGGCGATGCACCGGCTTCGTAGAGGACGATGTAGCGAGTCGGCCGTGCGTCGGAACCGGCGTTGGTCCCGACGGCCAGCGGGCCGACGATCGCGGCAGTCGCGAGGGCGACGACCGCGAGAAGTGTCTTGTGCATGCGTTCCCCTTTCCAACGCAGAGGGGCCGGCGATCACCGGCCCCCCGCGTTTTGCTACGCGTCTCCGCCCCTAGTGGCGCCTGACGCTTCCTTCCTCGCTGAAGGCCTGGAACTCCGCCGCCCGAACGAACGAGCGGGAAGCACCGGTGGCCACGTTCGAGTCGCAGTCCGTCATTGATCTCGGATCTGCATCCTGCTCACCCTGGAACAAGGGGCCACCTGTGCACTGGCTCGTCACTGCGACGAGGCGCAGATGCGTGGCCTTCGTGTTCGGGATGTCGAAGTCACGCAGGATCATGTGCGGAGCCACGGGCCGCGGCGGATCGCCCGGGAAGGCGTCGTCACGGCTCGTGTACACGTGCTCGAACCCTGCGCTCGTGCTGCAGTCGTCCTTCTCGGCGTTGCACGCCCAGACCTCGAACTGACGCAGCGCCGTGAAGCGGTTCTGGCTGGCGTTCGCCAGCGCAGGAATCGAAACGACGCCGCTCCGGAGCATCGAGCTCACCTGGATGTGCCGGATGTGGACGGCCTTCGTGCCGGCCAGGTCGACGGTGACCTGCTTGCCGGCGACCGACAGGTTGCCGGGGCTGGACGGCGTGATATTGCCCGCCGCCGTCCAGTTCGTCGCCTCCGTGTCGTCGATGAGCATGTTCAGGACCTGCTGCGGAGTGACGACCGGGATCCCCGCGGGGTTCGCGATCGTCTGGTCCGGGAACGCCACCGTCACGTCGCCGGCTGCCGTCGCGCCGTTGGTGATCGACGCGTAGTTCGTCGGCATCCGGAACTCGATGGTCGAGTTCTCGCCCCTGCGGAAGGTCCGCTCGCCACGGAGGAAGCCGTGGCCGGGAGCCTGCACCAGGAGCTCGTACGTGCCCGGAGCGAAGTCCGACACGTCATCGAGGTTCGGGCCAACCGTCGCCGGATTGGTGTCGCCGATCGGCGAGACCCGGGCCTCGTAATGACCGACGAAGATCCGGGCGTTGCTGATCGTGCTGCCGTCCGTGCCCCTCACGCGGAACCTGATCTCCGCGTTGTCGTGCAGAGGCGAGCGGAACGACGGGGTCGGATCGGTATCCGACTCGACGTTGGAAGTGGTCGCAGTCACGAGCGAGCTGTTCGTGCTCGTGGCGCCGTCGCCCATGCCTCCGCGGGCGAAGCCGAGCCAGATCTCCCCCTGGTTCGCACCACCGAACCGGGTCAGGTCGGCCGCCAGCATCGCGTTCCGCATCTCGAGCATCGACGAGGCGGCAGGCGCGAGCAGCATGGCGTCGTAGTAGAGCTGGAACCAACGCCGGTTCCCCGGGCAGCTCTGCGGCGGCGTCTCGCCCTCCGCACACGACGCCTGCAAATCGGCGTCGTTGACCGGGAAGTCGTCGTCGTACTTCGCACCGAGCAGCTGCCGGATGCCGAAGTTGGTCTTGCTCCAGATCTCGCCGTTCGCATGCACCTGGTTCCCCGAGGTCGGGGTCGGCCCGGTGACGTCGTAGCCCATGTCGCTGAAGTTCAGCGAGTTCGTATTGAGCTGTCGTCCGGGCTGCGGGTCACTGCCCGACGTCGGGAAGTTCATCCCGTAGTTGCGGATTGCCCGCAGCTTGTTGCCGGTGTCGTAGGTGCCGACCGCGAACGGGTTCTCGTCGCTCGTCGGGACGAAGCCGTTCTCGTTCAGGTACTCCGCCCCGTTCAAGTCGCCGAAGGACTCGCCCATCGCGCCCGCGTGGTGGCCGGTCCGGTTTGAGCCCTTGCCGAGCATGCGGTTCTCGATCATGTGGCCGAACTCGTGGCCGATGACGCCCATGTCGTAGTCGCCGTCGACGCACGGGGCGTAGAACGCGCCCGCGGCCGGCTGCCAGAAGTACATGTTCGTTACCGACGACGCGCCGTCCGGAAGCGTGGACATGTTCGCGTTGTCACGAGTCAGCGTGAGCGCGCCGGACTGGACGTTGCCGACCACCGGGTCGTTCTCCTGCCAGTGCTCGGTCGTCCCGAAGTTGTGGTCCTGAGCGTTGAAGTTCACCTCGGTGAAGCCGAGGAAGTACGACCAGTCGTGCATCCGGTTGTGCGCGACGAACAGGTTGACGGTCGCCGCGGAGTCGTCCCACGTCGCGCCCGGAGGCCCGTTCGGGGTCGGCTCGCAGTCGTCGTTGTTCCACGAGTTCGTCCATGGGAAGACGTAGTCACGCGCCGGGTTGCTCACCGGCGAGAAGGCCGGCGGGCTCGGAGCGGTGTCGTTCTCCCATGAGGTCCGCGACCACGCGTTGTTGCCCTTGGTCGTGAACGTCGGCTCGTTGAGCTTCATGTCGTGGTCCCACGGGGCCCGCGACGCGAGGTTGGCGACGACCTTGTCGCAACCGTCGGCCGCACGCCAGCACCAGATCTCACGGGTGTCGGTGTCCGGATGGTTCCACGGATCCCCAGGAAGCACGTGCAGCGGCGGGTTCGCCGGGAAGACGCTCCAGCGGGCCCAATACGCCGGTGGAGCCGGTGTGTCGTCGATCGTGACCGTGCCGCTGTAGGTCTGAGGCGCGGCCCATGCCGCTCCATCGGCGAAATCGCAGACCCGGACGTGGTAGTCGTTGCCGGGCGGCACGCCGCCGGCCGGTGAGTAGCGGAACTGCTCCGGTGTGAAGAGCGTGTCCGCATGGATCAGCAGCGTCGTCCCCTTGAAGAGCTCGAGGACGATGTCGTTGAGCTGGACGTCCGCGTTGACGAAGCCAGAGACGGCCCTGACGCCGGCACCCACGGTGAACGTGGCGTGATCGACGCAGCCGCCGTCGGTGGTGATCGTCCCGCTGATCGGGATCGTCTGAATCGCTTGCGCCCTGATTCGGGACTGCTTCGCCCGCGCGAGGTTCTGCACCAGGTTCTGCCGGGTGAGAACCGACCCGGTGCGCGCGTCGACGATCACGCGATAGGCGATCGACTCCTTGCCGTTCAGCACGATCGATTCGTATGCCGGAACGACCCCGTTGCGGATGGTCGGGAACGCCACTTGCTTGACGCGCTGCAAGTCGCCGAGACCGCCCACGACCAGGTTCGTCCAGCCACGGGCGACCTTCGACTCGCGCACGTTCGCGAGCGAGTAGCGTGCGCCCGATCTCGCGGACGCCTTGACCCAGGCCTGCGGGGCCGAGATCCTCGCCGCACCGACGAGCGCCGTGTCGCGGGTCAGCGACGATGAGACGTACGAGACCCGCCACCCTTTCCTCGCGGTGCCGGTGATGCCGATCGTGACGAGGCCGCCGTCGGCCGCCGACAGGCCATCGAAGACCTGGCGGAAGTTGACGGCGTGGCCGCGGCTCGAGATCAGCCTCGTGTCGCCGGCGACCTCGAGCTTCGAGACGCCCTTGAGGCCGAACAGCACGCGGTTGCGATAGAGCCAGCGGCGGGCCGCCTCAACAGCAGTCTTGCCGCGGACCTTCTTGGACAGGAACTTCCCTCGCTTCGAGAGCGAGGCCGGCGTTCCGTACCGGTTCCATATGACTCCCGCGCGGAGCCGCTTGACCGCAGCCTTCTGCGCACGGGTCGGCGCCAACTTTCCCGACCTGACGTCGTAGTCGGGCAACGCGTCGTCCTGGGTGTAGACGTTTGCGATGCCGAACGACGAGGCTGGAAGCGTCAGCGCACCGAGGGCGGCCACCAAAATGGCAGCCCTAGTGAGGTGCTTGAGTCGCATTGCCCTCCCCTCCGGAAAACAGCAACAGCGTTCCTCCCCCGGAGGAACGCAGCGGCAATCTTCAAACGGCTATCGAGGAATGTCAAGTGTCGGCGGAACGACACGGGGCCGGCTGAGCCGGCCCCGTGCCTGTTGCTGCCGTCCGGAGGGGGACGGCAGAGCTAGTCGTCGACCTCGGTCGTCTGGCTGAACACCTGGAGCTCCGCTGTCCGGGCGAAGTTCCGCGTCGAGTTCGCCGGCACGTTGGTGTCGCAGTCCGGGTTGTTCGCCGGGTCGGCGTCCTGGTCACCCTGGAACCCCGGGCCGCCGGTGCACTGCGTCGAGCGGACGACGAATTGGATGTGCGTCGCCTCGAAGTCCGGAACGTTGAAGGTCCGGAGCAGGAGTTGCGGCGCGATCGGGCGCGGCGGGGCGCCAGGGAAGGCGTTCGCCGGGCTCGTGTACTTCTTGCTGAAGCCCGCGGGCGTCGAGCAGTCATCGCCTTCGTCCGCGTTGCACGCCCAGAGCTCGAACTGACGGAGGGCGGCGAACCGGCTGTTGCCCGGCGCCAGCATCGCGCTGACTTGGACGGACCGGACACGGATGTCGTCGGTGCCGCCGAGGTTGATGACGGCCGCCTTGCCGTCGACCGAGAGTGCGCCGGCGGTGTTCGTCGCCGGTGCGCTCCAGTTCGTCGCCTCGGTGTCGTCGATCAGGTTCGCTACTGAGGCGGCACCGTCTGTCGTCGTCGCCGTGGCACCCGACGCGGTCGAAGCCCAGTTCCTTGCGAACTCGAGCCTGATCGTCTCGTGGCGGCCCGAGCGGAGCCGCTCACTGAACCGCACGTGCCCGTAACCGGGAGCGTGCGCGATGAACTCGTACGTTCCCGGGGCGAAGCTCGCCGTGTCGTCGACGTTGCTCGAAGCCGTCGTCCCCGGGTTCGTGTCGGCGATCGGCGAGACCCGAGCCTCGTAGTGACCGACGTAGATCCTCGCGGAGACCGCGTTCCCGTCTCGATCCCTTGCCACGAACCTCACGGTGGCCGGCTTCGTTCCCACAGCGTCGAAGTCGGGCAGCGGATCGGCGTCGCTGTTCACGCCGCCGTTCGTGCTCGAGGCGTTCCGCCCCAGGCCGCTTCGTGCGAAGCCGAGCGACAGCTCCTTCTGGTTGGCACCGCCGAAGCGCATCAGATCGGCGGCCAGGATCGCGTCTCGACCCTGGACCATCGACGTGTTCGGCGGCATCAGCAGCATCGCGTCGAAGTAGAGCTGCATCCAGCGGCGGTTGCCCGGACACCGAGTCACGTTGACGAGCCCGTTCGCGCAGTCCGCCTGGAGCTCGTCGTCGTCGAAGGCGAAGTCGTCGTCGTAGCGTTCGGCCAGCAGCTGGCGGATCCGGAAGTTCGCGGCGACCCAGATCTCGCCGTCAGCATGCACCTCGTTGCCGGTGACGTCGTAGCCGATGTCGCCGAAGTTCAGCGAGTTGACGCTGAGCTCCTTGCCCGGCTCCGGATTGGCGCCGGCCATCGGGAAGCTCATGTCGTAGTTGCGAATGCCGTGATGCTGGCTGCCGGTGTCGTAGGCACCTGCGACATACGGGCTCTCGCTGCCGACCGGCACGTGGCTCCATTCGTTCAGGTACTCCATCCCGACGAGATCGCCGAACGCCTCGCCCATCGAGCCGGCGTGGAAGCCGGCACGGGCGACGCCCTTGCCGATCATCCGGTTCTCGATCATGTGGCCGTACTCGTGGCCGATCACGCTCATGTCGAAGTCGCCGTCGGCACACGGAACGTAGAAGCTGCCCGCTATGGGCTGGAAGAAGTACATGTTCGAGACGGACGAGCCGCCCTCGGGAACGGTCGACATGTTGGCGTTGTTACGGGTGCCGGTCGTCGCGCCCGACTGCACGTCACCGAGCACCGGATCGCTCTGGCGCCACGCCTCCGTCAGTCCGAAGTTGCGGTCCTGGGCGTTCCAGTTCTCCTCGGTGAAGCCGAGGAAGTACGAGAAGTCGTGCATCCGGTTATGGGCCACGAACAGGTTCGTGACCGCTGCCGAGACGTCCCAGGAGACGCCGGGGGTGAACCCGAGCGACGTGTTGCAGTCGCTCTGGTTCCAGGAGTCCGTCCACGGGAACGTGTAGTCCCTGGAGACGCCGACCGTCGGCTGGAACTGGAAGGCCGCCGGCACGCTCGGGTTCGTCCACGACTCGGCCGTGATCGCATTGTTGCCCCTCGTTGTGAAGGTCGGCGTGTCCGTGACCAGGTCGTGGTCCCACGGCGCACGCGAGGCCAGGTTGCCGACCACCAGGTCGCAGCCTGGGGCGGCGCGCCAGCACCACGTCTCGCGGGTGTCGGTCGCGGGCCGGTTCCACGGATCGGCGCTGGCCGAGCCGAGCGGGAAGCTGGCCGGTGTGACCGTCCACTTCGCCCAGTACGCGGGCGGAGCGGGCGTGTCGTCCAGCGTGAACGTGCCGCTGTAGGTCAGCGGCGCGGGCGGTGCTCCGCCGTCCGCAAAGTCGCAAACCCGAGCGAAGTAGTCGCCCGGCGGCACGCCGCCGGCCGGCTCGAGCCGGAACCGCTCCGGCGTGAAGACGGTGTCGGCGGTGATGAGCGGCGTCGGATTCCCGACCTGGAAGAGCTGAAGCACGATGTCGGTCAGCGGGTTGGTCGCGTTCGCAAATCCGCTGAACGCACGGATGCCGGCCGGAACGGTGATCGGATGGTCGGGGCCGCAACCGCCGTCCACTGCGGGAAGCGCCCCGCTGAACGGCGTCACCGTGACAGCGGCCTGCTTCAAGCCCGACGAGAGGTTCTCGACGATGTTGTAGCGCGCGAGCAGTCGCCCATTCCTTGCGTCGATGAACGTCCGGGCCCCGAGCGAGCGCTTGCCGTCGAGGATGTATGACTCGTATGCCGGGACGACGCCCTCACGGACGGTCGGGAATGCCACGAGTCGTACGCGCTGCGGCTGATCGAGGCCGGCGACGCCGAGCTGCGTCCAACCGCCTCGCGCCTTGCGGCTGAGCACGTTCGCGATCGAGCGCGGCAGGCGGGCAACGCGCGCGCCTCGAGCCCAGCCCTCGACCGACGAGAACTGGACGGAGCCGGCGAGCTCGGTTGCGCGCGTCAGGGCGGAGGAGAGGTATGCGACCTTCCAGCCTTTCTTCCGCGTACCCGAGACGCCGACCGTGACGAGGCCGCCCTCGCTGGCGGCCACGCCCTCGAAGACCTGTCGGTAGTTGACCGCGTAACCGTTGCTCCCGACGAGCCTGTTGGCGCTTTCGAGCCTGAGGCTGTCGAGGGATCTGAGACCGAAGAGCGCCTTGTGCCGGTTCAGGTACCACCTGGCGGCGGCAGGTGCCGTCTTGCCACGGATGCCGCGGGCCAGGAATCTGCCGCGCCTTGAAATGGCGGCCGGCGTTCCGAATTGGCCCCAGCTCACCTTCGCCTTCAGCTTCTTGGCGTGGGCGCGCTGGGCGCTCGTCGGCGCGATCTTCCCGGTCCGGCTGTCGAAGTCGGCCAGCCCTTGCTCCTCCTGGATCTGGGCGATCGACAGCGCCGACCCCGGGAGCGCCACGGCGGCGGCGAGCAACAGCGCTGCACCGCTGACGAATCTGAGTCGCATCACTCTCCCCTCTCGAAACCCCAATGACGCGTCCTCCGTGATAGAGGACAGTGGATCTTTGATCCTCTATAGAGCTTTGTCAAGCAAGCTCAGAGCGCCCAATAGAGGACAACTCGTTCCACTTTCGGCACACGTTTGGCTTGACACCCAGCGGTGTCTGACACCGGGACACGGCCCGGCGAGCCGGGTGGATCGCGACGAGGGCGGTTAGGCGGCCGGCGTCGAGTACCCGCGGACGCCGTCGACGAGAATGCGGAGGAAGCGGTCGGCGAGCTCGTCCGTGTCGGCGCCGGGCGACAGCCAGGTGTACGCCCAGTTCGCCGCGGACAGGACGAGCAGCGCGGCGGCGCCGTCGTCGAGGTCGGTGCGCAGCTCTCCGAGCTCGCGGCCCTCCCGGAAGAGCGCGCGAAAGCGCTCTTCGTAGCGACGCCGCTCGGCGAGGAACTCCGCGGCTCGCTCGCCCTCGAGGTAGCGCCACTCCCGGACGAAGACGGTCGCGACGTCCAGCTGTTCGGCGACGACGCGCAGGTGAGCCCGCAGCGCGAGCCGGATGCGTGCAAGCACGGGCAGGTCGTCCGGGATGTCGTCCAGCGCCGCGTGGAACGCCGCGGCGCCCTCCCGCATCGCCTCGTAGAGCAGGTCCTGCTTCGAGTCGATGTGCGCGTAGAGCGAGCCCTTCTGGACGCCGAGCGCCTTCGCCAGGTCGCCGATCGACGTCCCGTGGTACCCGCGCTCGGCAAACAGCCGGGCAGCTTCGCGGGTTAGCTCAGTGCGCCGCGCGGACACGATACGATGGAGCCTAACGACCGTTCGTAAGGAGCGCGAGATGACCGACCAGGAATTCCTCGAGTACGTGCAGGGCGGCGGCCAGGTCGAGACGCACGACCCGATGCCGGACGAGTACCGGGCGAAGCTCGTCAAGTTCATCGAGATGCACGGCAACTCGGAGCTGATGGGCGTCCTCCCCGAGCGTGAGTGGATCCTCCGCGCGCCGACGCTGCAGCGGAAGCTGGCGCTGACCGCGAAGGTGCAGGATGAGGTCGGCCACGCGCAGCTGATCTACCGCGTCGTCGAGGACCTCGGCAAGCCGCGCGAGCAGTGCCTCGAGGACCTGATCTCGGGCAAGAGCAAGTTCCACAACGTCTTCCACTACCCGACGAAGACCTGGGGCGACGTCGGCGTCATCGCGTGGCTGGTCGACGCCGCAGCGATCATCAGCCAGAAGGCGCTCCTCAAATGCTCGTATGCGCCCTACGCCCGGATCATGAAGAAGATCTGCTGGGAGGAGTCGTTCCACATCCTCCACGGCCGCGATGTCGTGCTCACGATGATGAACGGCACCGACGAGCAGCGCGAGCTCGTCCAGGAGGCC
>Ga0081455_10008622_pt1 | contig 10576 bp, 10 predicted proteins | sample TabmetS3T2R1_FD_70207 | JGI IMG/M metagenome (GOLD analysis project Ga0081455, IMG submission 70207) | Tabebuia heterophylla rhizosphere microbial communities from the University of Puerto Rico - S3T2R1 | ecosystem: Host-associated > Plants > Roots > Rhizosphere ... | reverse complement strand
CCAGGATTTGGCGACATCTCACTGGAGTGCCGCTACATGGGACAGGACTTGCTCAACCCGCCGAGCGTCGAGGGCTGGCATACGGGCAAAGAATGGATCGATACCGGCTGCCTGGTCGAACGGGTGAATTTCGGCGCCAGGCAACTTGGGGATGTCAGCAAGCCAGGCGTGCAGCGCATCATCGAGCACTTGCGGGCTCGAGGCGAGTTGTCCCCAGAACGCTTCGTCGACGGCTGCCTGGACCTGCTCGGCCCCTTGACCGTGAGTGCCAAGACGCGCGCGGCGCTGGTCAAATTCGTCAGCCAGGATGGCCCTCTACGCCTCGATCAGGAGGATCACACCGCAGACCAGCGTGTGGCTGAGCTGCTGTCACTGATCGCGTCCACCCGTGAATTCCAGATGGCATAGCCAGTTCGCAGCCTCTCCCAGGGGGAGAGGGATAACAGAACGAAGGAGCTTCGACGATGGCGATCACCCGCAAACCACCCACGCTGGTGGTGCTACAGCTCACCGGCGGCAACGACGCCCTGAACACGGTTGTTCCGTACGGCAACCCGCTCTACTACGACCAGCGTCCGACGGTCCGGGTCCCCGAGGATCAGGTCCTCCCCATCGACGATGACTACGGCTTCCATCCCAGCATGGCTGCGCTCAAACCGTTCTGGGACCAGGGGAAGATGGCGATCGTCAATGGTATCGGCTATCCCAAGCCGGACTATTCGCATTTCCGTTCGATGGACATCTGGTATACCGCCCAACCCGAGACCATGGCGACTGAGGGCTGGCTCGGCAAGCTGGTGCGCGACCTGGATCCGCAGGCCGATAATGTGTTGACCGCCGTGAGCTTCGGCCGGGGGTTGCCGCGAGCCCTCTCGTTGGCCGGTGTGCCGGTTGCCTCCGTAGCGGAATTGGACTCCTACGGACTGCTGACCAACCTGTCGAGTGTGCAACGCCAAGCCGCGCTGGAAGTCTTCTCGTGGATGTATGACGACGGCTGGAACGACCAGGGCCTGCCGTCGGTGCCGATGCGCCAGACGCCTGATCCCGTGGGTGAGGTCCTGCGCTACATGGGGCAAACCGGTCTCGACGCCCAGAAAGGCGCGACAATCCTGCGCACCGCAGTGGAAAAGTATCGCTCTTCAGTGAGCTATCCAAAGACGTCGATCGGTCAGAGTCTCCGTGGTGTGGCCCAGGTGAAGCTCGCGGACCTCGGGACGCGCGTCTTCTATACGGCGCATAATGGCTTCGATACCCACGGCACCCAACTGGCGGTGCATGCGCAGCTATGGCGTGAGGTCTCCGAAGCCGTCGCCGCATTCTTCGCCGACCTTCGAACCCATGAGGCGGCCGACGACGTGATTATGCTGCTCTGGTCTGAGTTCGGCCGCCGTGTGCGCGACAACGGTTCTGGTACAGACCACGGCGCCGGTGGCATCGCCTGCGTGCTTGGTGACGCGGTCAAGGGCGGGATGTACGGGGAATATTCCTCACTGCGCGATGGTGACCTGACACTGGGCAATCTGACCTACACCAACGATTTCCGGTCAACCTACAGCACGATCCTGGAGCGCTGGTTCGCCGTCGAGGCCAAACCGATCGTCAACGGCACGTTTGAACAGTTTGCGTTCGTGTGATCGCGGGGGTCAGTAGGAGGCATGATGAGTGTCGCCGTCGCGAATCCCTATCGTTACCGCCAAACGATCGGCATGTTCGTCGAGTTCGGACGCGGGATGAGCAATCCGTATGATGTGGCGCCGGCCGAAGATGGTCGCCTGTTTGTGCTCAACCGCTCCAACATCTTCGATGCGCCGGTCGGGGGGTTGCGTATCGGCATCATTACCCTAGACGAGGACTACCTTGGCGACTGGGGTGCATACGGCACCGGACCCGGACAGCTCGTCTGGCCCAATGCGATGGTGCTCGATGCACACGGCCGAGTGCTGATCAGCGACGAGTGGCGCCACGATGTGCAGTGCTTCGACCAGGATGGTACCTTGCTCCACAGTTGGGGCGGTCCCGGCACCGAGGACGGCCGCTTCAACCGCGCCGCTGGCATAGCCTTCGACTCCGCGGGGAACGTCATTGTGGTGGATGCCGCCAACCATCGCCTGCAAAAGTTCGATCCGCAAGGGCGATTCGTGATGAAGTGGGGCTCGTTTGGGAACGGCGCCGGTCAACTCAACATGCCTTGGGGTGTCGCGGTGGATGCGGCGGACAATGTTTACGTATCGGATTGGCGTAACGACCGCCTCCAGGTCTTCGATGCCGAGGGCCGCTACCTGGCGACGATCGGCTCGTCAGGCACAGGCGACGGCCAGTTCCGCAGGCCAGCGGGGATCAGCATCGATCGTGCCGGGCACGTCATCGTCGCGGACTGGGGAAACGAAAGGGTGCAAATCCTGCGGCCTGACGGCGTGCACGTGGCCACGTTACCCGGCGACGCCACCCTCTCCAAGTGGGCTCAGGAGTTTATCGAGGCCAGCCCAGACGTGGCCGCCAAGCGCCAGAGCGCGGCGGACCTTGAGGCCGAGAAGCGCTTCTGGGGCCCGGTCTCGGTGCGGGTTGATGGCACAGGTCGGCTCTACGTGGCCGAACACTCCCGACACCGTATCCAGATCTACGAGCGCGTCTATGGGGCATAGCATATCGTGAGAAGGAATGGCAAGCATGAATGGAGCAGAAAGCCTGGTACGCACATTGGTTGGTGGCGGGGTGAACGTATGTTTCACCAACCCTGGCACGTCTGAAATGCATTTCGTGGCGGCTCTCGACAAGGTTGAGGGCATGCGTTGTGTCCTCGCACTATTCGAAGGCGTGGTGACGGGTGCGGCCGACGGCTATTGGCGCATGCGCGAGAGGCCAGCGGCGACGCTCCTGCACTTAGGACCAGGGCTCGGAAACGGGCTGGCCAATTTACATAACGCCAAGAAGGCGAACTCAGGGATCGTCAATATCGTGGGGGAGCATGCGTCCTATCATATCAAGTACGACGCACCACTCACCGCGGATATCGAAGGGATCGCACGGCCCGTATCGCACTGGGTCAAGACCTCCGCGGAGGCGAAAATGGTGGCGGCCGATGGTGCCGCGGCCATTGCCATGGCCTCAACGCCGCCTGGGCACATCGCCACCCTTATCCTCCCTGGTGACACGGCCTGGAATGAGGGTAGTGGCCCGGTCAAGGTGCCAGCCATTCCCATACGGCCCAAAGCTGCGGCTGACGCGGTAAAAGAGGCAGCACAGCTTCTGGCGCAAGGGCCAGGGACGATGCTCCTGCTGGCTGGCGAGGGGATGCAAGAGCGGGGGCTAGCGCTGGCCGGTGCCATTGCCGACAAGACCGGCGCGCGCATTCTGGCGCAGGGGGCCAATGCACGCGTGCAACGGGGTGCTGGGCGGGTGCCAGTGAACCGGCTGCCCTATCCAGTGCCCCAGGCATTACAGGTGCTGAAGGACGTGCAACGCTTGATCCTCGTTGGTGCTAAAGCACCTGTGGCCTTCTTTGGCTATCCCAACCAGCCGAGCGTGCTCACGTCGGAAGGATGTGCCATCTCCACGCTCACCACCTCGGAAGAAGACAGCATCGATGCCCTCGATCGGCTCGCAGATGCCATGGGCGCCAAGCTCAAAGAGGCCCCGATCCAGCAACCCTTCAAGCCAGACATGCCGTCGGGTACACTCGATCCGGACAAGATCGGCGCTATCCTCGGCAACATCATCCCCGAGCAAGCCATCGTGGTCGACGAGTCGGTGACCACGGGGCGCGGCTTCTATCCTCTCACCGCTGGTGCACCGCCGCATGATTGGTTGCAGAATATGGGCGGGTCGATCGGCTATGGCATGCCGGTGGCGGTGGGCGCGGCACTCGCCTGTCCAGAGCGCAAGGTCCTCGCCCTCATTGGCGATGGCAGCGGCATGTATACGGTGCAAGCGCTCTGGACCATGGCCCGTGAAGGGCTTGACGTGAGTGCAGTGATTTGGGCCAACCGCACCTACCAGATCCTCAAGGGTGAGTTCGATAATGTCGGCGCCGGCAAGCCAGGACAGAAGGCAAATGACATGCTCGAAATCGGCCGCCCGGACCTCGATTGGGTAGCATTGGCCACGGGCATGGGCGTTCCCGCCAGGCGTACTGCCGACTGTGAGTCCCTCGCCAGGCAGTTGCAACGCGGGCTGGCCGAGGCTGGACCGCATCTGATTGAGGTGGTGTTGTAAGGCTGCGAGGCCAGCAGAGTGAGGTGACACAGAGCACACAGAGGGATAAGCGATTGCCGATACCTTCGACTCGCCGCGTGCTCGTCCCTTTGTCACCGACCTTGAGAACGGGCCTGTCCATGTACCGCGCGCGTCTCATCACACAACACGCACAGTGTGTTATCCCATGTCTGCCCCGTGGACACAGCTGTAGATTCTATATCCCACAGTCTACGCAGGTAATTCCCACGTTCAGCCATCTTTGGGGGTCCTGCTGGGCAACCACGTCCACGAGCCTCAGGGCGCGGTGTGCAGGGGCGGCGGCGTGCCCCGCCGGAAGGGTTCCGCAACCCACTGGAGTGCTGTGCCTTCCGCGAAGAGTAGTGCCCCCAACATCGCCAGCGATGCTCGGTGGTCATCCCCCAATGCCCCGGCCACTTCCTCTGTGTCACCCCTAGTGGTCTTCCCATCCTCCATACGGTGGGGAGTGTCCCCTGGCTATGCTTTACCCCCATCATCGCACGCATGTGCCTCCCAAGAGACTCAGGCTGTCTGACAATTCCATACTGGCTGGAGCCGCGGTTCCGTGCAAGATCGTTATGTCCAAGCAGTTGCTGAATGGCGCGGATGTCGGTGCCGCGTTGGAGCAGGTGCGTGCCGAAGGCATGACGAAAGGTGTGGGCACTGATGGTCTTCGTCAGACCGGCACGGCGGACGGCCACCGTGATGGCCTTGTTGATACGCTGGGGTCCATGTGATGGCGACGGATGACACCGGCACGGGGGTCTACGGAGATGTCCCGGGCGGGGACGTTGATCTGCTTGTCGGCGCGCACGGCATTGATGTTGTCCTGCAGAGAATGGTTGAGGACGCGCGTGTAGAGGCACACCAGGGCATTCATGGCTTGGTTCTGGGTGGCGGCCGCGACGTATCCATGCACCACCAGGTCGGTCAGCAAGGACTCGATCGTGGGTTCGGCGGGGAAGAGGTCTTCGCGAGAGCGCATGCCGTGGAAACGGACGAATCGTACGATCCACTCCACAGAGGATCGCTCAGTGTGCATGGAGTAGTGGTGGAGACGGAGTACCTGTCGCACTTCATCGAGGAGTTTGGGTGGTGGATTTCGCGTCGAGGCAGGCATATAATCCTTTTGTGGTGGTGCCCTAAGATCGCTGATAACACGCATCGGGCAAACTGCCCGAAAAGCAGTCCAATATCACATTATCAGGGCTCTTGGGCGCTTTTGGTGAAGGCTGCCCGCAAGCCCTTGCGATCTGGGCTGTCATGCCGCTCAGCCATGTTTGGGGCTATCTCCCCCATCACGTTTTCAATTCAATACATGAGCCTGAAAGAGCATCACCAAAAGCGCCCAAGAGCCATTATCAGGGCTCTTGCGCACTTTTGGTGATAGCGGCCCGAAAGGCTTTGTGCGCCGGGCAGTTATGCCGCGCGGACATGTTTGAGGGCTATCGTCCAATAATTTTTTGAGTTCAAAAGGTTAGGCTGAAAAAGCATCACCAAAAGTGATACCGATGGCGAAGTCAGTTTCGCAAGAATTAGTATGCCGACAAACCCGGCTTTCAAGCTGGTGCTGAATGTAAATTGTGCGTATTTCAGACTTCGCCATCGGTATCAAAGGTGCGCAAGAGCCAGGTAATTTTGGCGAGCTTTGCCACGAAGACCAAACACCAATGTTTCCCAATGGCTTCGGTCCTCCGCAGGCGATACGCGTTGAAGCCCAACTGCCCCTGACTGCCCTAATAGAACGTTGCGGTCGACGGCAATGGTAATGTTCTGGTCGTTCGAGGTACAATTCTAGAGGAGGGGAATTTTAAGCGCTTTTTGCCGCTGCGGCGCGTTCCGTCTACGAGGTTGCCACTGGCATGCTGACGCAAAGCGATATGAGGCGCATTGCCGACCGCTGCGTGCGTCTGAAGCAGCGCAAGCAGGCGATGGTCGCGCGTGAAGAGGCCTTGGCCCAGGAAGATATCGAGCATGGCAAGCTCACTGGACGGGTGGTGGGGTACGAGCTGGGCAAGCTGCTGGCGCCCGATGCCATTGTGCTGAACGACGGCTTGAGCAACGGTGGCTTCGTCCAGAGCTACGCGCGCCGCACCCAGCCAGGCACATACTTTCGCAGCGGCAGCAGCTCCGGTGGCTGGGGCAGCGGGGCCTCTTTCGGCGTGAAGCTGGCACGACCCGACCACGACGTCATCCATGCCACGGGCGACGGGTATTTCATGTTCGGCACCCCTTTGCCGGCTCTGTGGGCGGCCAGCCACCATAAAGCGGCCTACATGGCGGTCGTGTTCGTCAACGGGTCTTACAGCACCGGCACCTCTGGTCTGCGCAATGCCTACCCTGAGGGTTACGGCATCTCAGCGGGGAACTATGAGGGCGGTACCTTTGAGCCACCGCCCAACTTCGCCAAGCTGGCAGAGGCAGTCAATGGCTATGGCGAGGAGGTCACCGAGCTGTCCCAGCTGGCACTGGCGCTGAAGCGTGGCCTAGAGCACACCCGGAATCATATCCCGGCCGTCATCGCCGTGCGAGTGCCAGGACCCATGCAAGGTGTCTGGGGCAGGGAAGCTTGAGTGCGACTACGGTCGCACCATGCAAGCTCTCTTGTCTTCATTGCTGGTACCTCAGCAGGGTTGTTTGCAAGCTAGAACTGAGTGCAGTCATAGAGCGGCGCGCCGTGGTCGCTGCACGAACACCTAACCTGTTGGGAATGTTCAGCCTTGTGCGCCGAGTCACTTGAGAGGGGGTATGTGATGGCTACTGACGCGACATTGAAGCAGGTGCGGCTATCTGTCAGCAACGCGGTTCACTCGCTGGCGGTCTTAGTCGCCCACGACGAAGGCCTCTTCCGCGACCAAGGGCTGGCGGTCGAGCTCGTGCGGACGCCGGGGTCCGCCCATGTCGACACGGACCGCCAGGCCGTGCGGGACGCCATCTTCGAACGTCCCCTCGAGGCCCTATACAACACCGGCGGGATGGACCAGTTCCGCCTGTGTGAGTGGGGCGTTATGAAGCGTGCGGTGGACGGGGAGCTGTGCGGTCAGCGGCCTGCCAAGATCGTGGCCCTGGGCGCAGCGATGTCGAAGTTTGCCATTGTGACAGCTCCTCACAGCGGCATTTTCGAGCCAGAACAGCTCACGGATACGCCGGTGGCGGTGACGATTTACAACGGTTCCCACTTCACCACCCTGAAGATGTTGGAAGGTTTTCTGCAGAAGGACGACATCAAGGTCACCAATGCAGGGACGATGCACCAACGGCTCGAGGCCCTGCGCCGGGGCGAGTTGGCGGCGGCTACGTTCAACGAGCCCTGGATCAGTGTGGCCCAGAAGCAAGGCTTCCGGATCATCATGGAGAGTCACTCCACGCGCAGCGAGGCGGCTGGCGAGGAGATGGACGGCCCGACCCTGGCGGCCATGTTCCGCGCCGAGGCCGCGGCCGCGGCGATGATCAACGCCAACCCTACTCGCTATGCCCATTACATCACCGAGGAAGCCCGGGGCTTGCTGGAGCCGCATGAGCTTCAGGCCTGGCGCCTCTTGTACGCGCCGCCAGCGCCCTACACCCGGGAGCGCTTCGAGCGCACCTATCAGTGGATGCTGGGCTATCCCGAGCTGGTCGCTCCAGGCGCGACCTATGAGTCGATCGTCGACAACCGCGCGTGGGAGTGAGCCAATCGGAGTTTGGGCGGGAGGATCATCAGCCCAAGGCTCACACGGATGCCCGTGGGAGCTGGAGAAAGGTGGAAGCGCATGGCGAGACGAGTGCCGGTAATTACGCGAGAGCAGGTGGCCGCGGAGCACGTGGCCGCTTACGACGAGATCACCTCCATCCGGGGGCGCCCGCCTGTTGTGGGCCCGACCTCGGTGATGATCTACAGCCCGGAGATGGCGCTACGCGCTAACCGACTGGCGGAATACCTGGCGGAGCAAAGCTCCCTGCCCGAGAAGATCAAAAGGCTGGCAGCCCTGATCGCGGCCCGGTCGATGAACTGCCAGTACATCTGGAACGCTCAAGCTCCTGCCGGCCGTCGCGCCGGACTCAGTGACACCTTGGTAGACGCACTGCGGGATAGAAAGCCGCTGCCGGCCATGCCTGCCGACGAAGCGGCCGTGGTGAACTACGGGCTGGAGCTAACCGGGACCAACCAGGTCAGTCAGCAAACCTTCCAGGCCGCTCTTGACCAGCTAGGAGCTCAAGGATTGGCTGAGTTCACCACGTCGATGGGCTATTTCCGCATGCTGGCTCTCAACGCCAACGCCTTCACCATTGACCTGCCGGACCAGCGCACCGAGCCGCTGCTGCCGATCTAGGGGCTGGCGGGGGAGCTACTGCGGGTCAGGCTGTTCCAGAGGCTGCCGCCTGCAACAGGCCCGGTTCCCCGATGGCCGGTTTCGAATGTGGAGCGTCTGTCCTTTGCCCGTTCGCGTCGCGGGAAACTGGCCCACGAACTTAACGAGGAGACAAACATGAGTGAGAAGCTCCAGCAGGGCGACCGGTTCCCATCACTGACCTTGAAGCTCGTGCAGGGCGGCACCATTCGCCTCCCTGATGAGATGCCGACCCGTTATGCCGCGGTCCTCTTCTACCGGGGCCACTGGTGACCTTACTGCAATCGGCAGTTAGCCGCGTACGAGGCAAAGAAAGCGGAGATAGAAGCCCTTGGCGCTACCATTTATGCTGCCAGCGTCGACTCCTTGGAGCAGGCACAAGAGGTGGCCAACCGCGGACTGACCTTCCCCATCGCCTATGGCGTGACCAGAGAAGAATCCGAGTTATTTGGCGCTTGGTGGGAGGGAGAACGCGGCTATATTCAACCGGCAGAATTCTTGCTGGGCCGTGGGGCCGTGGTCCTCGGGTCGATGTACGCCTCCGGCCCCGTGGGCCGCATGGGGGCCGACGAGGTGGTACGGTTAATCACCACCCGTGAGCGCCGGCGCCGCGAGCAGGAGGGGGGGGCGCATTAGGCCAGAGAGCCTGGTTACGGCGGTCGTGTTTGCAGGCCTCGGCCAGCCCATGGCCGACTTTCTGAGCCCTGATCATCGCGCTTTCCGGATGGTCCAGTCTGTTCGACGCGAGATGGCAGCCTTTCGGTCTGCAGCGCGGCATCTGTCACCATGGCAGGCACGCCATGCGCGGGAGGTCACGATGCAGGATATCCTTTACAGCTCAGCCCCGGTGCCCGTGCGTATGGAGGGCGCGCAACACGCAGCGGGTTTGGCATAGGACGTCGAGTCTACCCGGAGTAAGCATAATGATCTATGGCTTTGGCGAGTTCGCACTGGATGAAGAGCGCTGTGAGTTGCGTCGTGCTGGTGCGCCCATCAAGATCGAGCCCAAGGCCTTCCGCGTCCTGGCCTACCTCATCCAGCACCGTGAGCGCGTGGTGGCCCGGGATGAGCTGTTCAAGCAGTTCTGGTCTGGGGAGTTCGTCACCGACTCGGCGCTCGCCCACTGCATCGTGAAGGCGCGCCAGGCGGTGGACGATGGCGGCGTAACCCAGAGGGTCATCAAGACCGTGCACGGACACGGCTATCGCTTCATAGCGGCCGTGGGAAACTGCCGGCTTGATGCGGCGACTCCTGCCGTTCCTCCCGTGCCACCGCCCTCCATTGCTGAACAGGCGTCGCCACCTCCCATCACGCTCGAACCCCGCGCCCATCACCCCCAGACCGGCCATCGCCTCCTTGAGGGCGAACGCAAGGAGGTGACGGTCCTCTCAGTGGGCGTTAAGGGCATGACAGCCTTGGCGCAGGTGCTCGATCCGGAGGTGTTCCCCGCCGTGCTCCGTCAGCTCTTCGACCTGATGCGCCTGGAGGTCCAGCGCGTCGAGGGCCGCGTCAGCCTCGTCACGGGGGACTCTCTACGGGCGGTCTTCGGCGCTCCCATCGCCCACGAAGATCATACGCTGCGCGCGCTGCACGCCGTGCTGGGGGTCCAGCGAGCGTTTGCCGCCTTTGCCGAAGACTTGCGGCGCACGCAGGGGATTACCCTGACGTTGCGCGCGGGGCTGCATACTGGCCCCGCGGTCGTCGGTGCGACCGGTAGCGAAGGGCAGACGGATGACACCGCCCTGGGCTTTACAAGCTATCTAGCCGACGGCCTGCAGCAATTCGCCAGGGAGGGTACCATCTGTGTGAGCGAGATGGTCCGGCGACATACCGAGGGTTTCTTCCGGTTCAAGGATCTTGGGGAATACTCACTCTCGGACATCGCCCGACCGATGCAGGTCTACGAGTGCACTGGTGTGAATCAGGTGAGCACGCGCCTGGAGGCATTGCTGCGCTGGCATCGCTCGCCCTTTGTCGGGCGCGAGCGGGAGTTCGACGTGCTCAATGCTTTATGGACGAGAGCGCGTGGCGGG
>Ga0081455_10008621_pt1 | contig 10577 bp, 11 predicted proteins | sample TabmetS3T2R1_FD_70207 | JGI IMG/M metagenome (GOLD analysis project Ga0081455, IMG submission 70207) | Tabebuia heterophylla rhizosphere microbial communities from the University of Puerto Rico - S3T2R1 | ecosystem: Host-associated > Plants > Roots > Rhizosphere ... | reverse complement strand
CCCCGGCGGCCGCTGTGGGGACTGATCGCGTTCCTGTCCTTCCAGACCCTGCCCGAGCCGCTCAGGCGGCTCTACGGCGTCCGCGGCGGTCCGGCGCGCCGGGCCCTGCAGGCCGCCAGCGTGGCCGGGCAGCGGGTCGGACGCCCGCTGGCCCTGCCGCGGATCCGCTTCGTCGCCCCGGCGGTGATGGCCGGCTGGCGCCTGGAGGGCCGCTACGGCTCCCTGGCCGAGGCGGCGGCGGCCCACTGGCCGGCAGGGTAGTTCTGCGCGTCCACACCGTCTGCTATCGTGGCTGCGCGGCCGCGCCGCCCCCGGTCGACGGTGCCACCGTCCCGGGTCAGCGCCGGCCTCGGGCCCGCTCCAGCGGGCCCAGGTTGCGAAGGACCCTGCCGGTAGGCCGAGCAGGCACCTGCGGACGCAAAGGCACCACCGATGGCGCAGACCACCAATCCCGGACCGTTCTTCTCGCGTGTCCCCAGGGCGCACGCGGCCGAGCAACCCTTCACCTACCCGCTCCAGCGCTCCTGGGTCGAGCCCGACTGGCGGCGGCTGCCCGGTTTCCGCGACGTCACCCCGACCGAGTGGGAGACGGCCCAGTGGCAGCGGGCCCACACCGTCAAGAACCTGCGCCAACTTCAAGCCGTGTACGGCGGCGACCTGTTCCCGGCCGATCTGCTGGCCTCGATCGAGCGCGACCAGGCCGAGCGGGCGACCATGTCGATGCTGCTCCCGCCCCAGATGCTCAACACCATGGACGAGCGGGACCTGTGGGCCGACCCGGTGCGCCGCTACATGCTGCCGGCCCTCGACGACCGCGACCCGGAGTGGCCCAGCCACCCGCTGTCGGCCCGCGACAGCCTGCACGAGGCCGACATGTGGGCGGTCGAGGGGCTGACCCACCGCTACCCCACCAAGGTCCTGGCCGAGCTGCTGCCCACCTGCCCCCAGTACTGCGGCCACTGCACCCGCATGGACCTGGTCGGCAACTCCACCCCCCAGGTGGCCAAGTACAAGTTCGAGATCAAGCAGCCCGCCCGGCACGAGCAGATCCTCGACTACCTGCGCCGCACCCCGAGCGTGCGCGACGTGGTCGTGTCCGGCGGGGACGTGGCCAACCTGCCCATCCGGGTGCTGGAGCAGTTCGTGTCGGCCCTGCTCGACATCGACAGCATCCGCGACATCCGCCTGGCCTCCAAGGGGCTGATGGGCCTGCCCCAGCACTTCCTCCAGGACGACGTCCTGGCCGGCCTGGAGCGGCTCGCCGCCAAGGCCAACCGGCGCGGGGTCGACCTGGCCCTGCACACCCACGTCAACCACGCCAACCAGCTCACCCCGCTGGTCGCCAAGGCCACCGGGGCCCTGCACGACATGGGCTTCCGCGACGTCCGCAACCAGGGGGTGCTGCTGCGGGGGGTCAACGCCACCCCCAAGGACCTGCTGGACCTCTGCTTCACCCTGCTCGACCGGGCCAAGATCATGCCGTACTACTTCTACGTCTGCGACATGATCCCCAACTCCGAGCACTGGCGGACCTCGATCGCCGAGGCCCAGGAGCTGCAGCACGCGATCATGGGCTACCTGCCCGGCTTCGCCACCCCCCGGGTGGTGGCCGACATCCCCTTCGTCGGCAAGCGCTGGGTCCACCAGGTCGAGGCCTACGACCGCGAGAAGGGCATCTCCTACTGGACCAAGAACTACCGCACCGGCATCGAGTTCGACGACCCCGACGCCCTCAGCCGCCGCTACGAGTACTACGACCCGATCCGCACCCTGCCCGAGGCCGGCAAGGAGCACTGGCGCAGGTTCGGGGTCCCGGACACGGTCCCGATCAGCTGACCGCGCCGGGCGCGACGCCCTGGGTCGCTCAGCCGCCGGCCAGGTCCTCGGTGGCGGCCCGGCCGGCGTCGGTGGTGCGGCGCAGGAAGCCGGCCAGGAGGTCGAGCTCGTCGGCGCTGTAGCCGGCGAGGATCTGGTCCATGGAGGCGTTCATCCCCGCGTAGAGGCGGAAGATCTCGGGGTTGCGGTCGCGGAGGGCCCGGACGACCACGGCCCGGCGGTCCGATGGGTCGCGCTCGCGGGCGACCCAGCCGCCCCGCTCGAGCCGGTCGAGGATGCCCGTGACCGTGGCCGGGTGGAGGCCGGCCCGGCGGGCCAGGGCGCTGGGGCTGAGCGGGCCGTGGCGGGCGATCGTGTCCAGGCAGCCCAGGTCGACGTCCTTGAGGTCGAGGTGGGCGCCGACGTGGTGGTTGAGCAGCGACAGCTGGATGCTCAGCTCGCGCATCGACTCCTTGATCGCGGTCGCCGACCGCCGCCGGCTCCGCGCGTCACTCCGCCCGCTTGTTGCTCTCGAAGGCATATAGTATGATCCTCATACTTTCTGATGTGCAGGCATAGTGTACCGGGGAGTGGCAGATGAAGCTCACCATCGTCGCGGCCACGGGCGGGATCGGCCGCCACCTGCTCGACCAGGCCCTGGCCGCCGGCCACGACGTCACCGTCGTCGTCCGGAACCCGAGGGCGCTGCCGGCGGAGGTCCGGGTGGTCGTCGCCGACCTGGCCGCCGCCGACCCGGCGGCGCTGGAGCCGGCGGTCGCCGGCGCCGACGCGGTGCTCTCCGGGCTCGGCCCCCGGTCCAGGGGTGACGCCGGGATCGCGTCGCGGGGGACGCGGGCCGTCGTCCAGGCCATGCAGGCCACCGGCGTCCGTCGCGTCGTCGTGGTCAGCGCCGCCCCGGTCTCCACGGTGGCCTCGCCCGGCCGGCCCCACCCGCCGCGGCACGACCCCGGCGAGGGACCGGTCATGCGCCTCCTGGCCACCCCGCTGGTGCGGGCGGCGCTGCGGGACGTCTACGTCGACCTGGCCCTGATGGAGGACGTCCTCCGGGACAGCGGCCTGGACTGGACGGTGGTGCGGCCTCCCCGGCTGACCGACCGGCCGCAGACCGGCCGCTACCGCACGGCCGCCGGACGGAACCTCCGCCGCGGCGTGCTCGTCTCCCGGGCCGACGTCGCCCACCTCATGCTGGCCACCCTCGACCGGCCGGAGACGATCGGCCAGGCCATCGGCATCGCCAACTAGCGGTCGGGGCGATAGGCGAGGGAGCGGAACAGGCCGCCGTAGTCGAGGACCAGGCCGTCGGGGTCGACCAGCAGGTCGGCCTGGAAGTCGCCGGTGGAGAACCGCCAGCGGTCGGGGGCGAGGCGCCGGTAGCGCTGGGCCGATCCCATCACCTCGAGGCCCGGGAACTGGACCCAGGCCATCTGGAGGTCGGCCGCCTCGCCCACCCCCAGACCGGCCAGGCGGCGGATGGGGAGGGTGTTGGTGGCCGGGGTGATGGCGAGGTCGACGTCGAGGGCGCCGGCGACCTCGGCCACCTCGGGGCCGCCCTCCCAGCGCCAGGCGCCGGCGCCGTCGGCCAGCAGGACCCGCCGGGTCGCCCCGCCGTCCAGGGCCAGCTCCACCCGGCGGGTCAGCCCGTCCGGCCCGGCCTCGACCCGGTAGCGCACGTCGAGGGGGGTGCCGTGCTCGGGCGTGAGCACGGTGCCCGACAGCCGCAGCCCGTCCGGGCCGGCCTCCAGCCGGCAGCGGTCGAGGGCGCCGGCCTCCAGGTCCTGCCAGAGGATCGTGGCCACGGCGCCGGCTCAGCCGCGCAGCAGCTCGGTCACCTGGAAGGCCAGCTCCAGGGCCTGGCTGGCGTTGAGGCGGGGGTCGCAGGCCGTCTCGTAGCGCCGGTGCAGGTGCCCGTCCTCGATCTCGTCGGCGCCGCCCAGGCACTCGGTGACGTCCTCGCCGGTCAGCTCGACGTGGATGCCGCCGGGGTGGGTGCCCTCGGAGCGGTGGACGGCGAAGAAGCCGGCCAGCTCGGCCATGACGTCGTCGAAGCGGCGGGTCTTGTGGCCCGACGGGCCGACGAAGGTGTTGCCGTGCATGGGGTCGCACGCCCACACGACCGGGTGGCCGGCGTCGCGGACGGCCCGGATCAGCGGGGCCAGCCGCTCGGAGACCCGGGAGGCGCCCATGCGGGCGACCAGGGTGAGCCGGCCCGGCACGCGTCCCGGGTCGAGCACGTCGCACAGGGCCACGGTCTCCTCCGGGGTCGCCGTGGGACCGAGCTTGGCCCCCACCGGGTTGCCGATCCCGCGCAGGAACTCGAGGTGGGCGCCGTCCAGCTGGCGGGTCCGGTCCCCCACCCACAGCAGGTGGGCCGAGCAGTCGTACCAGCACCCGGTGAGGCTGTCGCGCCGGGTCATGGCCTCCTCGTAGCCGAGCAGGAGGGCCTCGTGGGAGGTGTAGAAGTCGACCTGGTGGATGACCGAGGAGGTGGTCAGGTCGATGCCGCAGGCGGCCATGAAGCGCAGCGCCCGGTCGATGCCGTCGGCGACCGTGTCGTAGCGCCGCCCGGCCGGGCTGCGGGCCACGAACTCCTGGTTCCAGACGTGCACCTGGTTGAGGTCGGCGAAGCCGCCCTTGGTGAAGGCGCGCAGCAGGTTGAGGGTGGCCGACGACTGGTGGTAGGCGCGCAGCATCCGGGCCGGGTCGGGGCGGCGCGCCTGCAGGTCGAAGCCGAGGTCGTTGACCATGTCGCCGCGGTAGACGGGCAGCTCGATCCCGTCGACCCGCTCGCTGGGCAGGCTGCGGGGCTTGGCGAACTGGCCGGCGATGCGGCCCACCTTGACCACCGGGAGCCCGGCGCCGTAGGTCAGGATCACCGCCATCTGCAGGATGACCTTGAGCTTGTCGCGGATCGAGTCGGCCGAGAAGGCCTCGAACGACTCCGCGCAGTCGCCCGCCTGGAGCAGGAAGCCGTGGCCGGAGGCGACCGTGGCCAGGGTGGACTGGAGGGTCCTGGCCTCGCCGGCGAACACCAGCGGCGGCTGCCTGGCGAGCTCGTCGAGGACCCGGTCGTGGGCCGGCTGGTCGGGCCAGTCGGGCTGCTGGGCGGCCGGGAGGGCCCGCCAGGAGTCCGGCGCCCAGGAAGGGGTGCGAACGGTGGGGTTCATCGGTATATCGTCGCAGAAGCGCGCCGCGACGTGCATGCGCGCCGCGGCCAGCCGAGCCTGAGCCGAGCCAAGGAGGCGGCCATGGACCTGGCCAGCGAGCCCTCGTATGTGCATGGGGCGAGCCCGGTGCCGCTGCTGGGGGAGACCATCGGTCAGAACCTGGACCGGACCGTGGCCCGGGTGCCCGACAACGACGCCCTGGTCAGCGTGCACCAGGGCGTCCGCCTGACCTACGCCCAGTTCCACGCCGCCGTCGAGGAGGTGGCCCGGGGGCTGCTGGCCCTGGGGATCGAGCCCGGTGAGCGGGTCGGCATCTGGTCGCCCAACAACGCCGAGTGGGTGACCCTCCAGTACGCCACGGCCAAGGTCGGGGCCATCCTGGTCAACGTGAATCCGGCCTACCGGAGCGCGGAGCTGGCCTATGCCCTGGGCCAGTCGGGGGTGTCGACCCTGGTCCTGGCCCCCCGCTTCCGCGCCGCCGACTACCTGGACATGCTCGGGCAGGTGGCCACCGAGCTGCCCGCCCTGACCCGGCGGGTGGTGCTGGGCGGCGACACCCCGGCCGGGGCGATGGGCTGGGAGGAGCTGCGCGCCGGGGCCACCCGGGTCCCGGCCGGGCGGCTGGCCGAGCGCGAGGCCCTGCTGCAGTTCGACGACCCCATCAACATCCAGTACACCTCGGGCACCACCGGGTTCCCCAAGGGCGCCACCCTGTCGCACCACAACATCCTCAACAACGGCTTGTTCATCGGCGCGGGCTGCCGCTACACCCAGGCCGACCGGGTCTGTGTCCCGGTGCCGCTGTACCACTGCTTCGGCATGGTCCTGGGCAACCTGGCCTGCACCACCCACGGGGCGGCGATGGTCTACCCGGCCGAGGCGTTCGAGCCCGAGGCCACCCTGGCCGCCGTCCAGGCCGAGCGCTGCACCTCCCTGTATGGGGTGCCGACCATGTTCATCGCCGAGCTCGAGCACCCCCGCTTCGGCGACTTTGACCTTGGCAGCCTGCGCACCGGGATCATGGCCGGCTCCCCCTGCCCGGTCGAGGTGATGAAGAAGGTCCAGGCCGACATGCACATGGACCAGGTCACCATCTGCTATGGCATGACCGAGACCAGCCCGGTGTCGTTCCAGACCGGCACCGACGACCCGGTCGACAAGCGGGTCGCCACCGTCGGCAAGGTGCACCCCCATGTCGAGGTCAAGGTCATCGACCCCGACAGCGGGCGGATCCTCCCCCGCGACACCCCGGGCGAGCTGTGCACCCGCGGGTATGTGGTCATGCTCGGCTACTGGGACAACCCCGAGGCCACCGCCCAGGCCATCGACCAGGCCAGATGGATGCACACCGGCGACCTGGCGACCCTGGACGGCGACGGCTATGCCAACATCGTCGGCCGCATCAAGGACATGGTCATCCGCGGCGGCGAGAACGTCTATCCACGTGAGGTCGAGGAGTTCCTCTACCAGCACCCGGCCATCGGCGACGTCCAGGTGATCGGCGTCCCCGACGCCCGCTACGGCGAGGAGCTGTGCGCCTGGGTGCGGCTGCGCGAGGGCAACCAGGCCACCGGCGAGGAGCTGCGCGACTGGTGCCGGGGCAAGATCGCCAGCTTCAAGATCCCCCGCTACTGGCGGTTCACCGACGAGTTCCCCATGACCGTCACCGGCAAGGTCCAGAAGTTCAAGATGCGCCAGACCTCGGTGGCCGAGCTCGGCCTGGAGCCGGCCGAGCGGACCGAGACCGCCTGAGCCAAGTGGCCACCCTGGTAGCCGCCGTCGGTTAGGTCGGCGGCCCGGCCGGGGACGGTCGGGGGGTGGACGAGTCGAGGCGGGTCGCGGGCGACGGGCCGTTCCAGGGGCGGGGCGTGGCGGTCGTCGGCGGGACCAGCGGGATCGGCGCGGCCGTGGCCGAGCGGTTCGTCGCCCTGGGGGCACGGGTGATCGTGGCCGGCCTGGGCAGCGCGGAGGCCCCGAGGTCGCTGGCCGCGGCGGCCCGGGCCGTGGAGCTCGACGTCACCCGCGGCGACGACCTGGAGCGGTTCATCGGCGGCCTGGACGACCTGCGCGTCCTGGTCAACGCGGCCGGTGTGATCCACCGGAACGACGAGTACCGGCCCGAGGTGTTCGCCAGGGTCCTGGAGGTCAACCTGACCGGGACGATGCGCGCCTGTGTGAGCGCCCGGCCGTTGCTGCGGCGCGCCGGCGGCTGCGTGGTCAACGTGGCCTCCTTGCTCAGCTTCCGCGGCGGCCCGGCCGTCCCTGGCTACAGCGCCAGCAAGGGCGGCGTCCTCCAGCTGACCAAGGCCCTGGCCGTGGCCTGGGCGCCCGAGGGCATCCGGGTCAACGCGGTCGCCCCCGGGTGGATCCGGACTGGGCTCACCGCCGAGCTCCACCAGGACCCGGAGGCCGCCCGGCGCATCGTCGAGCGCACCCCGATGGGTCGCTGGGGCGAGCCGGCCGATGTCGCCGGGGCGGTTGCCTTCCTCAGCGGGCCGGACGCCCGCTTCGTCACCGGCGTGGTCCTGCCGGTCGACGGCGGGTACCTGGCTACCTGAGCCATTGCCGACCCAACGACGTTCCAAGGAGGCGTCATGACCACCGACAGCACCGCCCCCGGGCTCCGGGTGGAGGCCGCCCGCGGCATCCCGCCGGAAATGGCGCTCGCCGCCGAGCCGGAGGACCCGCGGGTGTGGGTGCCCCAGGCGCCCACCGTGTGGTTCCGGCCGCTGCTGTTCAACACCGTCACCGGCCAGTGGTGCAACCTGCTGCGGGTCACGGCGGCCGGGGTCGTCAACCGGCACCGTCATCCCGGCGCCGTCTTCGGCTACGTCATCAAGGGCCGCTGGCGCTACCTCGAGCACCCCTGGACGGCCGAGACCGGCCATTTCGTCTACGAGCCGCCGGGCGAGATCCACACCCTCATCGTCCCCGACGACTGCGAGGAGATGGTGACGTTCTTCAATATCGCCGGGGCCATGATCTACCTGGACTCCGACGGCACCCAGACCGGCTACGAGGACGTCTTCACCAAGATCGAGCGCTGCCGGGCCCACTACGAGGAGAACGGCCTGGGCGCCGGCTACGCCGACCAGTTCATCCGCTAGCGTCCTGGGCCGCGGCCACCGGCCGGTCCGCGTCCGCGGTCCGGAGGGCCAGGAAGTCGGCGACGCCCAGGAGCCGGAGGATCTGGCGCTCCAGGGGGCGGATGCCCTGGCGGCGCTCGTCGTGGTACAGCCGCGGCGCCACCAGCCGGATGGTGCGCCCCCTGGTCCGCAGCTCGCAGCCCCCGGCGGCCAGGACGTTCTTGACCCAGTCGGTTTCCGGGCCGTAGGTCAGCGCGAAGCGGTAGCCGCCCTCGGTCGGGAACACGTTCACCGGCGTCCGGTAGCGGCGGCCCGAGCGCCGGCCGCGGTGCACGACCACGCCGAAGCCGGGCAGCCAGGGGGCGATGCGCCGGGTGACCCGGTTCAGGCCGACCTTGTTCCAGCGCCCGACCGTCTCGGGGATCGCCATGGCACCTCCTTCTGGGCGGCCGCGGCCCGGACGCCGTGGCGGTAGCCGGGGAACGCCGAGCGCCAGCCGAGCTCGGCCTTGGCCTTGGATACCCGCATCGAGGCGTCGATCGTCAAGGAGGCCACGTACGGGGCGGCCAGCCGGAACAGCCAGCGCGGCACCCGAGGGGGCAGCGGGGTCCCGAACGCCTCGGCCATCGCGGTGTAGACCTCCTGCCAGGTGGCGGGCAGGTCGTCGACGACGTTGTAGGCCTGCCCGGGCCGGCCGCGCTCCAGGGCCGCGACCGTGGCCGCGGCCGCGTCGTCGTGGTGGACCCAGCCGAGCACGCCGCCCTTGGCCACGGGCAGGCGGCGGCGGGCCAGCAGGTCGCCCACCCGCTCGGCGTCCCCGCCGTACAGCAGGCCGTAGCGCAGGGCGATCCCCTCGGGCGCGGTGAAGGCCTGCTGCTCGGTCGAGCGCATGGCGGCCACGTGCGGGTCGCAGGCGTCCCCGGCCGGGAGCCCGAACGGGTCCTCCTCGGTGAGCGGGCGGAGGCCGTGGTCGCGGTAGCCGTAGCCGAAGATGGCCGACTGGGTCAGGAACCGCCGGGCCCCGAGCGCCTCGGCGGCGGCCAGCAGGTTGGTCGTGCCCTCGGTGCGCAGCCGGTTGGTCAGGGCCATGCCGCGGTGCCGCAGCGGGGGCTTGCGCAGGGCGGTGAGCTCGTGGATGACCGCGTCGGCGGACAGCCCGTCGAGGGCCCGCAGCAGGCCGTCGCGGTCGAGGGCGTCGGCCACCAGCGGGGTGGCCCCGAGCGCCTGGAGCCGGCGCGCCCCGTCCCGGTCGCGGGTCAGGCCGAGCACCTGGTGGTCGTGGGCGACCAGCTGGCGGGTGAGCGGGGCCCCGATGGCGCCGCTGGCCCCGGCGAGCAGGACCTTCATGGCTTCCTCGAGCGGAGCCGCTCCCAGATGGCGAGCAGGGCGATCAGGGTGAGCAGGCCGAGCGAGGGCACGTCGCTGTCGTGGCCGCCGATCTGCCGGTCGAGGGCGTGCGACAGGGTGTGCAGGCCGCTGGCCACGGCGAACCCCGTCAGGGCGACCAGCAGCCCGTCGGTCCACCACAGGGCCGCCAGCAGCGAGACGCCGATGCCGAGCTGGAACGCGCCGGCGTCGTGGATCAGGTGCCGGTTGTACGGCGCGTAGTCGATGAACCTCGAGAACGACTCCGGCGCCAGGAACGCCCAGGCGCCGAGGGCCAGCATGCTGGCCGCGCACACCAGGGTGGCCGCGACCAGGACCGTCTGGCGGCGCCGGACCGGCGCGACCACGCTCATGACGCCTCCCGGGCGCTGCCGGCCAGGTGGTACTCGGGGCGCAGGCCCCGGGACCGCGCCTCCTCCGGGGTGGGCGACGGCTCGAACAGCCGGGCCCGGCGCAGGTGCTGGTCGAAGAACCCGGCGGCCAGGTCCATGGACTGCCCGAGGCCGGGCTCGATCGACAGGCCGAACTCGTCGACCGGGAGCAGCTCCAGCCGCTTGGGCTCCCAGGCGCGGTCGTAGGCCCTGAGGACCTCGTCGATGGCGTGCACCTGGTCGTCGACCCCGGTCACCAGCAGCAGCGGCGTGGGCGCGAGGCGGTGGATGAGGTGTAGCGGCGCCCACAGCAGCACGTCCTCCAGCGACGCCAGGGTGATCTGGTTCCGGAACGTCGGGAACAGCTCCTCCGACTGGGCGATGTAGCCGGCGAGCTTGGGGTCGTCGGTGGCCAGCGCGGGGATGGTGGCGCCCTCGCCGGTCTCCAGGCGGCGCTCGAAGTCCTGAGCCAGCAGGGCGCGGACCGCGCTCAGCTGCGTCCTGCCGCGGGTCTTCTCCAGGGCCGTCCAGGCGTCGAGGAGGCTCGGGTTCTGGCCGGCGACGGCCTTGACCCGCCGGTCGAGGGCACCGGCCACGATGGCCACGCCCGCCGCGGTGCTGTGGCCCCAGAGCCCGATCCGTTCCGGGTCGACCTCGGGGCGGCCGCGCAGGTAGGTGACGCCGGCCCGCAGGTCCTCGACCTGCCAGGTGGGCCGCCACTGGCAGCGTGGCTC
>Ga0081455_10008620_pt1 | contig 10577 bp, 10 predicted proteins | sample TabmetS3T2R1_FD_70207 | JGI IMG/M metagenome (GOLD analysis project Ga0081455, IMG submission 70207) | Tabebuia heterophylla rhizosphere microbial communities from the University of Puerto Rico - S3T2R1 | ecosystem: Host-associated > Plants > Roots > Rhizosphere ... | reverse complement strand
CAGCGCCAGGAACCGGACGCCGTCAGGATCCTGTCGGGCGTGTTCGAAGGCGTGACCACCGGCACGCCGATCGCGCTGCACATCGACAATGTCGACCAGCGCTCGCGCGACTATTCGGAGATCAAGGACAAGTTTCGTCCGGCCCACGCCGACTACACCTATTTCAAGAAGTACGGCGTGCGCGACTATCGCGGCGGCGGCCGCCAGTCGGCGCGCGAGACGGCGGTGCGCGTCGCCGCCGGCGCCGTCGCGCGCAAGATCCTGGGCGATGGCGTCGCGGTGCGCGGCGCCGTCGTCCAGCTCGGCAGCCAGAAGATCGACCGCAGCCAGTGGGACTGGGACGCCACGGCGGACAATCCCTTCTGGTGCCCCGACCGACAGGCGGCGCAGCGCTGGGAAGGCTATCTCGACGAGGTGCGCAAGCGCGGCAGCTCGTGCGGCGCGGTGATCGAGGTCGTGGCCTCGGGTATTCCAGTCGGGTTGGGCGACCCGGTGTACGACAAGCTCGACGCCGATCTCGCCAAGGCGCTGATGAGCATCAATGCCGTGAAGGGCGTGGAGATCGGCGATGGCTTCGCGGTCGCCGCCATGAGCGGCGAGGAAAATGCCGACGAGATGCGCATGAAGGACGGCGCCCCCGCCTTCCTCAGCAACCACGCCGGCGGCATCTTAGGCGGCATCTCGACGGGGCAGGACATCGTCTGCCGGCTTGTGGTCAAGCCCACCAGCTCGATCTTGGCGCCGGTGCGGAGCGTCGATCGCTTCGGCAACGACGTCGAGCTGCGCACCAAGGGGCGCCACGATCCCTGCGTCGGCCTGCGCGCCACGCCGGTCGCCGAGGCGATGATGGCCTGCGTGCTCGCCGATCACCTGCTGCGCCATCGCGCCCAGTGCGGGTGACCTATGCAGGCGCGCTATGGGGTGCTGCACAATCTCAGCATGGCGGTGGTGGCAACCGGCATGATCGGTGCAGCGGTTCTGCACTTCGCCACAAACTCGGCTCACGCTCCCACCCTGTCGCTGAACGATCCGCGCTTCGTGCTGTTTGCCATGCTGGCGATCGCGCTAGGCTACTACGTGTTGCTCGGCGTGAGCCGCTCTCGCAATCGTCGGCCCCAGGTCGTGATCGATTCGCAGGGCATCGCCCTGGGCTTCGGCCGCGATCGCCGCTTCAGCTGGGATGACATCGAATGGGTGCGACTGCGGCGCCTGGGGTTCCGGCCGCAGCTCGAGGTCGGCATTGCCGCGCAGGCCTTTATGGAGGCCAATCTTCGGCTGTCGATGTGGAACTTCGACGACGGTCTTCGTCCGATCCGCGGCATGCCATCAGCTGTGCTGGTGCGCGACAACGGGCTCGACGTCTCGGCGCGCGCGATGCTTGACGCGGTGAAGGGCTTCCGGCCGAATCTCGTCAAATCCTGAAGAGCGGAGATTCGGATGCGGCGCTTCATCGTTGGCTTGCTCGCGACCGTGGGCTTTCTCACCCTGCTCGCGATCGCCGGCGTCGCCGCGTTCATCTTCTCCGGTCCGTTCTCATCCAAGCCTTTGACTCAACCGATAGTGCTGTCGGTCGATCTGCGCGACGTGCCATCCGAAGCGGCAGGTGCAAGCCTGCTGGGCGGCAGCGTCTTGCATGGCTCGCGCGACATCATCGATACAGTGAAGCTGCTGTGGCAGGCGGCCGACGATCCGCGCGTGGTCGGCATGTTCGTCGATATCGGCGACGAGTCCGCGGGTCTCGCGCGGGTGCAGGAGCTGCGGCAAGCGATCAGCCACTTCCGCGGCAAGGGCAAGTTCGCCATCGGCTTCGCCGAGTCGCTGGGCAGCGGCGGCACCCACTTCGCCGACTACTACCTCGCCTCGGCCCTGGAGCAGATCTGGCTGCAACCGAGCGGCGGCTTCACGGTGGCGGGCATCGCCGTCGAGACGCCGTTCATCAAGGCCGGCCTCGACAAGCTCGGCATCCAGGTCGAGGGCGGCAAGCGCTACCAATACAAGAGCGCGCCCGACACCTTCCTCGAGACCGGCTTCACGACACCGGCGCGCGACAACCTCCAGCAGCTGCTCGAGAGCCTGTTCAGCCAGTTCGTGACCGACGTCGCGCGCGAGCGGCACATCGAAGCCGCCAAGCTGCGCCAGCTCATCGACGCTGTGCCGTTCGATTCGGAGCGGGCGCGCCAGGAGAACCTGGTCGACAAGGTCGGCTACCGTGCCGACGCGCTGAACGAGGTGTGGGCGCGGGTGAGCAAGACGCGAGAGTTGACTGCGCTTTCAGATTACGCTGCCGACGATGCGCGGCCCAAGACCCGCGGCGAGGTCGTCGGCCTGGTGCGCATCACGGGCGCCATCACCTCCGGCCCGGCGAGCGGCGGCCCGCTGGATGACGACAACGTGGCGCTGGCCGAGGATGTCATCGATGCGCTCGATGAGGCGGCGCAGGCCAAGGAAGTGCGCGCCATCATCCTGCGCATCGACTCACCCGGCGGCACCTACCCGGCGGCCGATGCCATCGCCGACGCCGTCGGCCGCGCCCGCTCGGCCGGCAAGCCCGTGATCGTCTCGATGGGCGACGTGGCGGCGTCCGGCGGCTATCTCGCGGCGGTGCGCGGCGATGTGATCGTGGCCCAGCCGACCACCATCACCGCCTCGATCGGCGTGTTCAGCATCTGGCCGGTGGCGTCCGATCTCCTGGCGTCGCTCGGCATCAAGGTCGACCGGCTGAGCGTCGGCACCAATGCCGGCATGTACTCGCCCTTCCAGCTGCCGACAGCGGCCCAGAAAGCCGGCGTCAATCGCGAGCTCGACAACATCTATGCGGAGTTCACGCGCCAGGTCGGCGAGGCGCGCAAGCTCGAGGGCGCCAAGCTCGATGCGGCGGCGCGCGGCCGCGTCTTCTCGGGCAACGACGCCAAGCAGGCCGGCCTGATCGACGAGCTGGGCGGCTTCCAGCTCGCCCTCAACATTGCCAAGGCCAAGGCCGGCATCGACGAGGCGAAGCCGGTCGAGATCCGCTCCTTCCCGCCGGCGTCCGATCGCTGGCAGAAGGTGATCGAGCGCCTGCTGCGGCTGGCCGGCCTCGATTCCGAAGGACCGACCGTGCGTGCACCGCGCGAGGTTCGCGAAGCCCTGGCCCGCTTCGGCATCGTCGCCCGGCCGGGCAATGTGCGCCTGCCCCCGCTGCCACCGCTGTGGCGTTAGAGCCTGATAGTCTTCAACGTCTCCAGGCGCTCGCTCGAGCGGCGCAACAGCGCCAGCTCCTCGACCCGCCCATGCATCGGCAGGTGCTGGCGCTCGACGATGCGCGCCACCTGCTCGGCCTCGGCGGGACGATCGAACAGGCCGAGCGTGATGTGCGGCTCGAAGGATTCGTCACCCGACACGGGATTGAGCTCGTCGTAGAGGCTCGCAAGCTCGGCGCGACCGTCGGCCGGCTCGGCAAAGAGGTACGCATCGTGGCGCACGATGCGCTCGAGCACGAACCAGAATGGCCGCCGGCCCGCCATCCTGTCGAGGTCGTCGCGCAGCCTGTCTTCCTTATCGGCGGCCGCGCCGAATACCAGGGTGAAATGCGGCCCGATCAGCTCGGCCTCGCGCGGATGGTACTGCGCGCGCAGGCGCCGCAGGGCGATGTCGTCGGCCTCCGCCAGCAGCGGCCAGGCGACGACATAGAGCATCTCAGCCGTAGCTCTTGGCCATGCCGAACGCCGGATCCATTGCCGCGCCGTAAGGCGGGAATGGATAGCGCAGGCCGTTCTTGCCAAGGTGGCCCATGCCTTCGATGGCGCGCAGGAACTCGTCGGGCGGGCAGGCCATCAGCAGCTCGTCGTCGGCCACGCCGCCATAGCGCCGCTCGGCATAACAGGGCAGCGACAGCGACGTCTGGCGCGTCGCCAGCGCCCGGCCCCAGGAATCGGCGCAAGCACTTTCGCCCGTGACGGTGAAGTCGTAGCGGCGGTAGCGATGGAACTGCAGGCCGTTGATGAAATAGATCATCTGGCCGGGCGTGCCGTAGAACAGGCAAATATCCGGCGGGTCGAGGCGGCCCGAGCGCAGCGGCGACACGACGAGGCCGTTGTACTTGCCGTCGGGCACGCGCGGCATCTGCGCCTGGTGCGCCGCCGACGCCTCCTTGTTGCCGAACCAAACGCCGTTCATGTGGTCGCCCGACAGGAAGCCTTCGCCCGGATGATTGAGCCCGACCACGCCGCCGCAATTGCCGCCGCGGGTATTGTCGACTGTGATGCCGAGCGTGAAGCCGTACCAGCGCGACTGCGTCACCATCTGGCACATGGTGAACTTGAAACCCTCGGTCGGCTTGCGCACGCCTTGGATCTTCTCCATGTCGGCCGGATCCTCGAACAGCCGCATGCCGATCGGCTGCGTGCGGATGCGCAGGAGCTCGATCAGCTTGGCGCTGGCCTCGGCCAGCATCGCGCCCGTGATCTTCTCGGGCGGCGCCCAAGGGGCAACCTTGTAGCCCGGCGGCAGGGTCTGGACGTTCATGCTTCCTCCATGTCTGGCTAGGTGAGGTTCAACCCACCATCGGCGATGACAATCTCTCCCGTAACGTAATCGTTGGCGATCAGCGCGGCCACCAGATCGGCAATGTCCTCCGGCCGGGCGGCGCGCCGCATCGGCGCCTTGCCGTTCCACAGCGCGGTCGCTTCCGCCCAATCCGCCGTCATGGGTGTCTCCACCAGGCCCGGTGCCACGCAATTGACCCGGATGTCCGGGCCGAGCGCGACCGCCAGCAGGCGCGTGACGTGGTGCAGGCCCGCCTTGGCCGCCGCGTACGGGATGGAAGCGCCCTTGGGCCGCACGCCGGCATGCGTGCCGATATTCACGATGCATCCACCCGACTGCCGCAACGCCGCCTCAGCCTCGGCAATCAAGACAAACGGCGCGATCAGATTGACGTCGAGCATGCGCCGCCAGACGGTCGGTGTTGCGGCCTTCAAGTCGGCATGAGGGATTCGGACTGCCTCGCCCGCGTTGTTGACCAGCACGTCGAGCCGTCCGTGCTGGTCCAGGACTTCGGCAACGAGCCTGCGTGTGGCCGCCTCGTCGGACAGATCTGCCTGATGGTAGCTTGCGCCCTCCAGCTTCGGCGGTGCCGAGCGCCGCGAATGCAGCGCGACCGCATAACCATCGCGTGTCAGACGACGCGCGATGGCGGCACCGATGCCGGAGGTCGACCCGGTGACGAGCGCAACGCGGTCAGACACTGCCCTTCAAGGCCTCCAGCGTCTCGTCGGGCCGCTCCACCATCATGAAATGACCGCAGTTCGGGATCACGACGCTGCGCGAGCCAGCGATGGCCGCCGCCAGCGGCTTGGCCTTGGCCGACGGAGTCATGAGGTCGCCGTCGCCCAGCACCAGGACGGTCGGACACTTCACCTCGGCCGCCCGCACGAGCGCGTCCTTGTAGGCATTGCACGCCGCGAGGTCGCTGTGAATGACGCCCGGCTGGTTGCGTGACAGCACCGCCAGCGACTCGCGTCGCAGCCATAGGCCCGGCGAGACCATGCCGCCCTTGTGCAGCGCATTGCCCATGCCCCAGAAGGTCATCAGCTCCTGGACCTTGAGCGTGTTGGCCTTGGCAGACTCCAGCATCTCGGGATGCACCGGCATTTCGGCCGCTACGCCGCAAAGACCGAGTCCGCGGACTTGATCCGGAAAGCGGGCGGCCGTCTCCAGCGCGACAAGCGCCCCCATCGAATGGCCGACCAGCGCCGCGCTTTTCAGGCCTGCCGCCTTGATCAGAGCCGCGGTCCAGTCGGCCATGTCGGCGATGCTGTGCAGGGCCTGGCCCTCCGACCGGCCATGCGCCGGAAAATCGACGGCGAGCACGCTGCGCCCGTGATGGGCGAACCAGCGCGTCTGCAGGCGCCAGGCGGTGCGATCGAAACCGGCGCCGTGCAGGAACACGATGGCGGGCTTGGCCGGATCGAAGTCGGTGCCGCCGGTCGTGGCGAAGACGGCGCGGCCATCATCCACGGTCAGCTTCATGGTCAGCCCTTCACCGCGGCGCGCAGGGCCTGGCCCAGGTCGTCCAGCAGATCGTCAGGATCCTCCAGGCCGACCGAGAGCCGGATCATGCCTTCGCCGATGCCTGCTTCCTTGAGGGCCGCAGCATCGAGCTGGGCGTGGGTCGTCGACGCCGGATGGATGACCAGCGACTTGGCATCGCCCACATTCGCGAGATGCGAGAACAGCCGCAGCCGCTCGATGAAGCGCCGGCCGGCCTCGCGCCCGCCCTTGATGTCGAAGCTGAAGATCGAGCCTGTTCCCTTGGGCAGCAGCTTTTGCGCCAGCGCATGATCGGGATGGTCGGGCAGGTCCGGCGAGGCGATGCGCTCGACCGCCGGATTGCCCTTGAGGAAGCCGATGACCTTGCGCGCATTCTCGACATGGCGCGCCATGCGCAGCGGCAGCGTTTCGAGCCCTTGCAGCAAATAGAATGCCGTCTGTGGCGCCATGCAGGAGCCGAAGTCGCGCACGCCTTCGGTGCGAGCGCGCATGATGAAGGCGTGCGGCCCGAACTCCTCGGCGAAGTCGATGCCGTGGTAGCCCGCATAAGGCTCGGTGAGGGTCGGGAACTTGCCCGATTCTTCCCAGTCGAACCGCCCGGATTCGACGATCACGCCGCCGATCGCCACGCCATGGCCACCGATGAACTTGGTGGCCGAATGGAACACGATGTCGGCACCCAGCGTCAGCGGCCGGCACAGCACCGGCGAGGCGAAGGTATTGTCGATCATCAACGGGATCTTCGCCTGGTGAGCAATATCGGCAACGGCCGGGATATCGAGGACCTCTCCGCCGGGATTGCCGATCGTCTCGCCCAGGACCAGCCGCGTCTCCGGCCGGATGGCCTTGCGGAAGCCGTCATGATCGCGCGGGTTGACGAACGTCGTCGTGATGCCGAAGCGCGGTAGGGTGAGCCCCAGCATGTTGCGCGTGCCGCCATAGAGCGAGGTCGACGCAACGATATGGCCGCCCGCCCCCATCAGCGTGGCGATGGCAATGTGCAGGGCGGCCTGGCCGCTCGCCACGCCGAGCGCACCAGAGCCCTCTTCCAGCGCCGCCACCCGCTCCTCGAAAACGGCCACAGTGGGATTGGAGATGCGGCTGTAGATGTGGCCGCCGACCTCGAGGTTGAACAGGCTCGCCGCATGATCGACATCGCGGAAGACATAGGACGTCGTCTGATAGATCGGGACCGCCCGCGCCCCGGTGACGGGATCGGGATGCTGGCCGGCATGCAGCGCCAGCGTGTCGGGCTTCAGGAACTTTGCTTCGACCACGTCGATGTCACTTCTTGAAGAGCGCCGCGGCAGCCGCGGCATGACCTTGCTTGGACTTGATCTTCTCCTCGACGCGCGCAAGCTCGGCGTTCAGCACGTCGGCGTATTCCTTGAGGTCCTCGATGTTCATGGCATCGAGGTTCCTGGGCTGCGGCTTTTTCTGCCGGGGGTCGAGATCGTCGAGGTCAAAGGCCATGGCGCGGTTCCCTGGAAGCGGCTAAGGGAGACCTACCATTGCTCCCCCCTCTTCGAAAGGCCGACCATGAGCGCACTTCCCGCAACGATGACCTGTGTCGAGATCAGGAAGCCGGGAGGACCCGAAGCGCTGGTGCCGACGACAAGGCCGGTCCCGCAGGCCAAGGTCGGCGAGATCCTGATCAGGGTCGCGGCGGCAGGTGTGAACCGGCCCGACATCGCCCAGCGCGCCGGCGTCTACCCGCCACCGCCGGGCGCGTCGGACCTGCCGGGCCTGGAAGCCGCCGGCACCGTGGCAGCGCTGGGCGCTGGCATCAGTGGCTGGAAGATCGGTGACGAGGTCTGCGCCCTCACGCCCGGCGGCTCGTACGCGGAATACTGCGCGGTGCCGGCGCCTCAGTGCCTCCCCTTGCCGAAAGGCTTCGACATGCTGCGCGCGGCGGCGCTGCCGGAGAACTACTTTACCGTCTGGCACAACCTCGTCGAACGCGGCGGGCTGAAGGCGGGCGAGAAGGTGCTGATCCATGGCGGCGCGAGCGGCATCGGCACGACGGCGATCCAGCTCGCCAAGGCGTTCGGCGCCACCGTGCTCACGACGGTGCGCAACGAAGACAAGGCCAGGGCCGTGCGCGCGCTGGGTGCGGACCATGCGATCCTCTACAAGGACAATGACTGGGCGGCCGGGGTGAAGAAGCTGTCCGGCGGTGTCGATGTCGTGCTGGACATGGTGGCAGGCGATTACCTGCCCAAGAACCTGCAGCTTCTCAAGCAGGACGGCCGCTGCGTCGTGATAGCCGTCCAGCTTGGCGCGTCGGCGACGATCAGCGCCGGCCTGCTGATGGTGAACCGGCTCACGCTGACCGGCTCGACGCTGCGGCCGCAAAGCATCGAGGCCAAGGGCCGCATGGCGCACGGCCTCAAGGAGAAGATCTGGCCGCTGCTCGAGGCAGGCAAGATCAAGCCCATCATCTACAAGACCTTTCCGCTCCAGGATGCGGCCGGCGCGCATGCCGAGCTCGAGCGCGCCGAGCATGTCGGCAAGGTGATGCTGACGGTCCCCTGACGGCATTGCTGGCCTGGCACGAAATGTGAAACGATGACGCCGAGCTCGCGGCACAGCGCGGGCTATGGACCACAGCCGAGGGACGGAAATGAGCGGGACACAGGCGCCCGATTCCGGCCGCAGACACCGCCCGCCGGCACGCCTGCCGCCGCTGAACCTTTTCCGCACCTTCGAATGTGCGGCACGCCATGGCAGCTTCCGGCTGGCGGCCGCGGAGCTCTGCGTCACGCCATCCGCGGTCAGCCAGCAGATTCGGCAGCTCGAGGATTGGACCGGCGTCCGGTTGTTCCGCCGCTTGCCGCGGCGGGTCGAGCTGACGCGCGATGGCATGCAGCTCGCCACCTCGGTGCGGGAAGCAATCGCCATGCTCTCTGCCGCCTGCGAGCACATCACCGCCGCCGACGCCCCGACCATGATCTGCGTGAACGCCGCCTCGGCGCTGGCATCGCGCTGGCTGGTCTCACGCCTCAAGGGCTTCATGGAGGCACATCCCAACATCCGGGTGATGCTGCAGGCGGCCGGTGACGAGATCGATTTCCGTCGCCAGGACGTCGACATCGCGATTCGCTGGGGCAAGGGCCGTTGGAATGGGGCTGTCGCCGAGCGCCTCGTCGACGACGTCATCTCGCCGGTTTGCTCGCCCGAGTTCCGCGATCGTCACCGACTGACCGATTCCAGGCGGCTGCACGGGCTGACCCAGCTGCATACCGTCGGCATCGGCAACACTTGGTCGGACTGGCTTGCGGCGGCGGGTGTGAGTGGCATCGCCTTCAAGGACGTCCTGTATTTCAGCGATGCCTCGCTGATGCTCGAGGCCGCGGCGCAAGGACAGGGGATATGCCTCGCCACGACCCTGTTGGCGCACGCGGATCTGCGGTCCGGCCGGCTGGTACGGCCGTTCTCGACGGAGCTCGCCGTCGCGGAGGGATATCACCTATTGGTCGATTCCCGCCACGGCGAGCGGCCCGCGGTCGCCGCCTTCCGCGCCTGGATCCGCGAGGAAGCGCGCAAGACCTTGGGCAGCGTGCCGCACCGGTCTATCGCGGCAGTGCTGCCCATGCGGCATCGAGCCCGCGGCGGAACCGGTCGCACATCTCGTCGATCTGCGGCGCGGTGATGATCAGCGGCGGCGTGAAGGCGATTCGATCCTCGATCGCGCGTACGATCAGCCCGGCCTTCTGGCATTCCTCCAGCACGCGCTGGCCGACCTTGAGCTTGGGATCGAACGGCACCCTGGTCTGCTTGTCCGCGACCAGCTCGACACCGTAGATGAGACCGACGCCACGCACGTCACCGACGAGCCGGTGGTCGCGTAGCGCTTCGAGCCCGGCCTTCATGCGCGGTGCCAGGGTCCGCGCGCGCTCGACGATCCTGTCCTCCTCGTAGATCCTGAGCGTCTCCAACGCCACGGCGCAGGCGACGGGATGGCCGGCGTAGGTGAAGCCGTGCCCGAAGGTGCCGAGTGTGCGGCTTTGCGACAGCATCGCCTCGTAGATCTTCTCGGTCAGCAGCAGGGCCGAGATCGGCTGATACGAGGCCGACAGCGCCTTGGCGCAGGTGAGCAGGTCCGGCTTCAGCCCATAGGTTTCGCTCCCCCACATGTTGCCGGTGCGACCAAAACCGCAGATCACCTCGTCCACGAGGAACAGGATCTCGTACTTCTTCAGGATTGCCTGCACTCGCTCGAAATAGGTCGCGGGCGGCGTGATGGCGCCACCGCCACCCTGCACCGGCTCGGCGAAGAACGCGGCGATGGTGTCCGGACCCTCCGCTTGGATCAACGCTTCGAGCTGCTGCGCCAGGCGCTCGGCAAAGGCTTCCTCGCTCTCGCCCGGCTTGGCGTAGCGGTAATAGTGGGGGTTTGCCGTATGCAGGAACCGATCGCCGAGCGGCAGGTCGAAATCGCGATGCATGTGCGGCTGGCCGGAGAGGCTCGTCGTCGCAACGGTATTGCCGTGATAGCCGCGTTGGGGCCCTATGATCTTCTTCTTCTGGGGGCGGCCGATCGCATT
>Ga0081455_10008619_pt1 | contig 10577 bp, 8 predicted proteins | sample TabmetS3T2R1_FD_70207 | JGI IMG/M metagenome (GOLD analysis project Ga0081455, IMG submission 70207) | Tabebuia heterophylla rhizosphere microbial communities from the University of Puerto Rico - S3T2R1 | ecosystem: Host-associated > Plants > Roots > Rhizosphere ... | reverse complement strand
CCGGGATTGCCGTGCACCGTGGTGCGCCACATCATGCGCTGCTCCTTGTCGGCGTCATACCAGGTCGCGGCATGAACGAGGCAGCGATTGTCCCAGACCAGTAGATCGCCTGCCGTCCATTCATGGACGTAGACGAACTCCGGTCGAGTGAGATGCGACATCAGCCGATCGAGAAGCGCCGCGCCTTCTCCATGCGGCCCCGGCTCCAGGCCGACGAATGGTCCTTCGTGCCAGTCCATCTGTCCCCACTCGCAGAGATAGAGTGCCGGTTTGCCGGTCACGGGATGGATGCGCACCACCGGCTGGCGCTGCGAGCGGGCATGCGGCGGCTGCGGATCGGGCACGCGACCTGAGAGCACGGCGTCGCGCGAGCGGCCGCTGCCGGGCTGGACGTGCAGGCCTTCGAGGCCGTCGACCTGTGCCTTGAGGTCGGCGGGTAACGCCTCGTAGGCGAGCGTCCCATTCGCGAACAGCGTCTGGCCGCGCTCGCGCGCCACCGGCGTCACGGCATAGAACAGTGAGATGTCCGGCGGCGGCCGCCGATAGCTCTGGTCCGTGTGCCATCCCTTGCGATGCGGATACTGGACCGGCAGGCGTCCATCCGCCGTGAGCGCCGGCTCGGGTCGCTTGGGCGGCGCCCTGTTCACCGGCGCCATGTTCGAGACCATGAAGATCTCGGGTACGTCTGGATGCACCGAGCTGGAGGTCGTCAGGGTGTAGCGATAGTCTTCCACCTCCGGCCCGAATGTCTGGCTGAGCACGACCAGCAGCTCGGGCTTGGCGGCAATCTCATCCAGCCCCTGAATCAGCAAGAGGCCGCCCGCGCGAGCCAGTGCCTCGGCAAGCCCATCGGGAACATCCTGCGACAAAGCCTTGGCGAGCCGAACCGTGGCGCCGAAGGCAGCACCCGGCAACGGAGATGAAACTTCGAATGCTGCGGTCATCGTCAGCTCCTCGCGCTGCCAAACATGGATGGACGGCTGCGCACATCGTAACCAAAATCCGTGCCGAGCGCCCCATAGAGGGGCGCGTGCGTTTGTGGAGCGAAAAGATTTGAGCACCCGTCCAGCAGCCGACTTCACCGCCATGAGCCGGCTCACCGCCGATATCGATCTCATGGCCGAGGGCAAGGCCACCGGCTTCGTGCGCGTGCCACATTCGGTGCACCGCTCGGCCTATGGCTGGATCCCGATTCCCATCGTGCGCATCAAGAACGGCGACGGCCCCAACGTGCTGATGCAGGCGGGCAACCACGGCGACGAGTGGGAGGGCCAGATCGGCCTGGGCAACCTGATCCGCGCCCTCGAACCAAAAGACATCAAGGGCCGCCTCGTCATCCTGCCGTCGGCCAACTTCCCCGCAGCCATGGCGGGCCAGCGCACCTCGCCGATCGACGAGGGCAATCTCAACCGCTCCTTCCCCGGCGATGCCGACGGCACCATCACCCAGCAGATCGCCTACTGGATCGAGCACGCCTTGCTACCGGGTTTCGACTACAGCTTCGACTTCCACTCCGGCGGCAGCTCGCTCGCCTACATCCCCAGCGCGTTGGCACCGCGGCACGGCGAGGCAGTGCGCATGGAGAAGGTCGTCGGCATGCTGAAGGCGTTCGGTGCGCCGGTGAGCTACCTCGCCGCCGCACCGCAAGGCGGCGGCCGCACCTTCACCTCGGCGTCGTACCGACAAGGCGTGCTGTCGATGGGCACCGAGCTTGGCGGCGGTGGGCTGGTGACGCCCTCCTCGCTGAAGGTTGCCGAGGACGGCATGCGGCGCGTGCTGGCCCATATCGGCCTGCTGCAGGGGCCGGTGCCAGCGCCATCGCCGACGCGTCTCACCGAGATCGGCGGCGACGATTACTATGTCTACGCCTCCGACGGCGGGCTGTTCGAGCCGTTGGTCGATCTTGGCGCCGAGGTCGAGGCTGGACAGCCGGCGGCGCGTATCCACTTCCATCACACGCCATGGCGCGAGCCGGAGATCGTCCATTTCAAGCGAGCCGGCCTGGTGCTGTGCAAGCGCGTGCCGGCGCGCTGCGAGCGCGGCGACTGCCTGTTCCATCTGGCGACGGATATCGCTTGAATAGAGCGCGGACCTCCAGGTCCGCATCGGACTCAGTCATGAGCGGACCTGGAGGTCCGCGCTCCGAAGAATGACGCGACAGCTCGCGCAGGAAAGCTTGGGCGCGGTCTTGCGACCGTCCTTGCGCGGTCGCGCTTCGGCGCGGCCACACGCCGAGCAGCCGTCGATCTCGAAATCGATCCAATGGGTCGGCGAGCCACACGCCTCGCACGGCAGGCCGCGACGGACGCCGACGGGGCCAAAGCCCGGCGCGCCGCATTTCGGGCACAGCCGCTCCAGTCGCTTGGCCAGCTTCCACGCGAGTGCGCGCAGCACGCGCATGCGGGTCGGATTGCGATGCGCGCGCATGTCGGAGATGACGATGGCCTCGCCCTCCTCCGAGCGCCCGGCCTCCCGATCGACGGCCGCCACGACCTCGTCCAGCGCCGAGAGGTCCTTGACCGGCATGCCGGGATCGGTGCTCGAGATCACGAAGACGCCGAAGCGCGGGAAGCCCAGCGCCTGGACGGCGGCGCGCAGCCCAGGGTCGCCCGCCTTGAAGCGGAACAGTCGCCAGTTGGTGCGATGCGTCGCCAGGGTCTCGATGATCTTGAGACCGCGCCTGCGATCGACGAAGGCCATGATCTCGACGCCGCTCGGCACCAGCGGCACGCGGTCGATCGGGCCGTAGCTGCCTTCGCTCGCCAACGCGCAATCGACATCGAGCGAGCGGAAGGCGAGCTCCGCTTTCATGGCGCAGGTCTCGATCAGCGCATCCGGCCGCGGGATCTCGCCGGAGAAGGTTCCGAGCTTGTCGGTATCGTCCGGCGCCACGATGATCTCGGCGCCCAGCACGCGCCGGAACGCGGGCGCGATCGCCCGCTCCTTGGCATGGATGGTCGCCAGTCCGATGCGCGCCTTGAAGTAGGGATGTCCGGCCGACGGCATAGCCCGCCTGCCCGCTTGTATTAGGTGAAAACTACTCCGCGGCCTGCGGCAGCGCCTGGCGCGCGAGCTGCTGCTCGACGAGGGTGGCCCAGTAGGACGCGCCGATCGGCAGGATCTCGTCGTTGAAGTCGTAGCCGGGGTTGTGGACCATGCAGCTCCCCACACCGTCACCGTTGCCGATCCAGATGTAGCAGCCGGGCTTCTTCAACAGCATCCAGGCGAAATCCTCGCTGCCCATGGCGGGCGTGGGATTGCGATTGACGTTCTCCAACCCGACCAGCGCCGACGCCGCCCTGGCGGCGAACTCGGTTTCCTTCTCGCTGTTGACGGTGGCCGGGTAGCGTCGCTCGTAGCGCCACTTGGTGACTTCGGCGCCGAAGCCCGCGGCGACGTTGCGCGCGATCCGCTCGATCTGCTTTTCGATCAGGTCCTGGACCGACTTCTTGAAGGTGCGCACGGTGCCGCGCAGGACGCATTCCTGCGGGATCACGTTCCAGGTGTCGCCGGCATGGATCTGCGTGGTCGAAACGACGGCGGTGTCCATGGGATCGACGTTGCGGGCGATGATCGACTGCAGCGCCGTCACGATATGCGCGCCCACCACCACGGGATCGATGCCGTGATGCGGCATGGCGCCGTGCGCACCGACGCCCTTCACCACAACCTCGAAGATGTCGTAGGCCGCCATCATCGGGCCCGGCCGGACGGCGAAGCGGCCGACCGGGATGCCCGGAATGTTGTGCATGCCGTAGACGCCCTCACAGGGGAACTTGTCGAACAGGCCTTCCTCGACCATCACCCTGCCGCCGCCCTCGTTCTCCTCGGCCGGCTGGAAGATGAAATAGACGGTGCCGTCGAAGTTCCTCGTCTCGGCCAGGTACTTGGCCGCGCCCAGCAGCATCACCGTGTGGCCGTCATGGCCGCAGGCATGCATCTTTCCGGGGATCGTGGACTTGTGCTGGAACTGGTTGGTCTCATGCACGTCGAGCGCGTCCATGTCGGCACGCAGGCCGATCGCCCGCTTCGAGGTGCCCGAGCGCAGCACGCCGACCACCCCGGTCTTGGCCAGCCCGCGATGGACCTCGAGACCGAACGATTTGAGCTTCTCGGCGACGACGTCGGCCGTGCGCACTTCCTCGAAGGCCGTTTCAGGATGGCTGTGAATGTCATGCCGCCACGCCGTCATGTCCTTGTGAAAAGAAGCGATGCGATTGATGACCGGCATGTGCGGGACTCTCCTAAGGATGGCCGAGGATGGTAAGGGAGCGCGGTAGGCGGTCAAGCACGCGATCCGCCAGCGGCTGCATAGCTGCGCTCTTCAACTGCCAGCCGCCCTTCCTCGATGGCGTGGCAGGCGACGGTGCCGCCTTCGATAGGCAGCGCCTGGGGCCGCTCGACCTTGCAGCGCTCGTTGGCGAACGGGCAGCGCGGATGGAAGGTGCAGCCGGAGGGCGGATTGATCGGGCTCGGCACCTCGCCCGCGACCGGCGCGCGCTGGCGGCCGCTCATGTCGAGGTCGGGAATGGTGTCGAGCAGCATGCGCGTGTAGGGATGCTTGGGCCGCCGGAACAGCGTGTCGGTCGGCGCCACCTCGACCAGCCGCCCGAGATACATCACGCCGACGCGCGTGGAGATGTGATAGACGACCGCGAGATTGTGCGAGATGAACAGGTACGTGAGGCGCAGCCGGCGCTGCAGGTCGACCATCAGGTTGAGGATCTGGGCCTGCACCGAGACGTCGAGCGCAGAGGTCGGCTCGTCGCACACCAGGAATTCCGGCTCGCTCGCCAGCGCCCGCGCGATCGAGATACGCTGGCGCTGGCCGCCCGAGAATTCGTGCGGATACTTGGCTCCGTCGGCCGGCGTCAGCCGCACCTGGCGCAGCAGATCGTCGACCCGCTTCTGGAGGTCGGTCCTGTCGCGAGCGAGGCCGAAGGCGCGGATCGGCTCGGCGATGATGTCGAACACCCGCCAGCGCGGATTGAGGCTGGCATAGGGGTCCTGGAAGATCATCTGCATGCGCCGGCGCAGCGCCGCCATCTCGGCCCCGCTGCGCCGCTCGGCCATATCGTTGCCGTCGAAGGCGATCGAGCCCGCCGTCGGCGGATAGAGCCCGACCACGAGGCGGGCCACGGTCGACTTGCCGCAACCCGATTCGCCGACCAGGGAGAAGGTCTCGCCCTTGGCGATCTCGATATCGATGCCGTCGACCGCCTGCACGATCTGGCGCGGGCGGCCCTCCAGCGTGCGCACCAGCCAGGGCGGCGACACATCGAAATAGCGTTTGAGGCTCTCGATCTGGACGAAAGGCTTGGGCCCGGCGTCAAGCATCGACCGTCTCCTTGGACACCGGTGCGCCGACACCACCGCGATCATGCAGCCAGCAGGCGGCCCGGCTGGCGCCGGCCAACATCAGCTCCGGCCGCTCGTTCAGGCATCGCTGACCGCGGAAATCGCAGCGTGGGTTGAAGGCGCAGCCGGGCGGGATCTCGGTGAGGCGCGGCATCGCGCCATCGATCTGCGTGAGCTTGTCGTGGCGCACGCCCAGGCTCGGGATCGAGCCCATCAAGCCCTTGGTGTAGGGATGCCTGGCGTGCTTGACCACGTCGCGCACCGGCCCGATCTCGGCGATGCGGCCGGCATACATCACCGCCACGCGATCGGCGGTCTCGGCGATCACGCCCATGTCGTGGGTGACCAGCATCACCGCGGTGCCATGCTCGCGGCAGAGCCGCTTCAACAAGGCAATGATCTGCGCCTGGATGGAGACGTCGAGCGCCGTCGTGGGCTCGTCGGCCACGATCAGCCGCGGCCCGGCGCACAGCGCCAGCGCGATCACGACACGCTGGCGCATGCCGCCGGAGAACTGATGCGGATAGTGGCCGATGCGGTTCTCGGCGCCGGGGATGCCGACCTCCTTCAGGAGGTCGAGCGCGCGCTTGCGCGCCTCGGCCGTCGACAGCGACAGATGGGTCTGGATGGTCTCGACCAGCTGCCGGCCGATCGAATAGAGCGGATTGAGGCTGGTCAGCGGGTCCTGGAAGATGGCGCCGATCCTGGCCCCCCGGACCTTGCGCATCTCCTCGTAGGGCAGGTTGTCGATGCGCCGGCCTTCGAGGCGGATCTCGCCGGCGGCGATGCGGCCCGGCGGCTCGAGCAGGCCGATGATCGCGTTGCCGGTCAGCGACTTGCCGGCCCCCGACTCGCCCACCACACCCAGCACCTCGCCTGGCGCGATGTCGAAAGAGACGTCGTCGACCGCCAGCAGCGTGCCGTGCCGCGTCGGGAACTCGACGCGCAGGTGCTTCACTTCCAAGAGCGGCGGGTTGTTAGAGGGCGTCGGCATCAGCGCAGCTTCGGATTGAGGGCATCGCGCAGCCAGTCGCCTAGAAGATTCACGGCGAGCACGAGGACGGCCAGCGTGATGCCGGGAAAGACGGTGATCCACCAGTCGCCCGACTGCAGCACCTCGTTGCCGAGACGGATCAGCGTGCCGAGCGACGGCTCGGTCGACGGCAGGCCGACGCCGAGGAACGACAAGGTCGCCTCGGTGATGATAGCGAGCCCGAGGTTGATGGTGGCGATCACCAGCACCGGCCCCGTCACGTTGGGCAGCACATGGCGGACCATGATCAGCACGGGCGACAGGCCGATCACGCGCGCAGCCTGCACGTACTCCTTGTTCTTCTCGACCATCACCGAGCCGCGCACGGTGCGGGCATACTGCACCCAGAAGGAGAGGCCGATGGCGCCGACAATGACGAACAGCGCGATCTCGTCGTGGCGCTGCACCGAGATGATGCCGCGCACCACGCCGTCGATCAGCAGCGCCACCAGGATCGCCGGGAAGGTGAGCTGCACGTCGGCGATGCGCATGATGACGGCGTCGACCGTGCCGCCGAGATAGCCGCTCACCAGGCCCAGCGAGATGCCGATCAGCATGGCGACGATCACCGAGAAGAAGCCCACCTCGAGGGAGAGCCGCGTGCCGTACATGATGGAGCTCAGCACGTCCCTGCCCTGATCGTCGGTGCCGAGCGGGAAAGTCCAGTCGCCGTCCTGCGACACGAGAACCGGCGGCTTCAATCCGTCGCTGAGGCTGAGCGTTGCCGGATCGAACGGCGTGTGCGGCGCCAGCACGGGCGAAAGGAAGGCCACGACGATGATGAAGATGGTGGCGATCGCCGCGACGATCGTCATGGGCGAGGACTTGAAGCTCCACCAGATGTCGCTGTCGGCCACGCGATGCAGCCAGCCAGCCGAAGTGGATTTGGTCGCCGAGTCGGTCGCCATCTCGGTTGCCATCTCAGTGGCCCGCCGCGCGCGCACCCAGGCTGCGCAGGCGCGGATCGACGGCGAAATAGAGCAGATCGACGACCAGATTGATAAGCACAAACAGCAAGCCGATCAGCAGCAGGTAGGCGGCCATTACCGGGATGTCGGAGAACTGCACGGACTGGATGAAGAGCTGGCCGACGCCGGGCCATGCGAACACCGTCTCGGTGACGATGGCGAAGGCGATCAGCGCGCCGAGTTGCAGGCCCGCCACGGTGATCACCGGCACCAGCGTGTTCTTGAGCGCATGGCCGAAGTTGATGGCGCGGTTGGTGAGCCCGCGGGCGCGCGCGAACTTGATATAGTCGGTGCGCATCACCTCGAGCATCTCCGAGCGCACCAGGCGCATCAGCAGCGTAAGCTGGAAGAGGCCGAGCGTGATCGACGGCAGGATCAACGCCTTGAGGCCCGAGAGCGTGAGGAAGTTGGTCGTCCACCAGCCGAGCTGCACGGTCTCGCCGCGCCCGAACGACGGCAGCCAATGCAGGCTGACGGCGAAGATCAGGATCAGCAGGATGCCGATCAGGAAGGTCGGCAGCGAGATGCCGATCAACGATACGGCCTGGAACAGGCGACTGGTCCAGTGCCGGGGATAGAGGCCGGTATAGACGCCCATCGGCACGCCGACGAACAACGCGAACAGCGCCGCGCAAAAGGAGAGCTCCAGCGTCGCCGGCACGCGTTCCAGGATCATGCGGCCAACCGGCTCGGACGTACGGTAGGAGAGACCGAAGTTGCCGCGCGATGCATTGTAGATGAAGCGGGAGAACTGGATGACCGGCGAATCGTTCAAGCCCAGCTTGGTGCGCAATTCCTCGCGCTCTTCCATCGAGGTGTCCTGGCCGACCATCGCATTGATGGGATCGCCGACGTAGCGGAACAACGAGAAGGCGACCAATCCCACCGTGAGCAGAACGGCGATGGATTGAAAGAGTCGTCGCAGGATGAAGGCAAGCATTTGCGAATGTGGAGCCCGGCGCAGGCCTAGCAGGATTGACGCCAAAACGGAACCGGCCCCGAATGCGCGAGACGCGTTCGGGGCCGATCTTGTTGCACTGCGGCGAAGCTACTTTACCGTGACGAAGCGCAGCGGGAAGCTGTTGTCGGCAGGCTGCACCAGGTCGATGTTCTTGCGCGCCGCCCACACGACCGCCTGCTGGTGCAGGGGGATATAGGCGAAGTCGTCGACATAGAGCTTGGTCGCCTCGGCAATCTCGGCGTCACGCTTGGCCTTGTCGGTCTCCTGCTCCATCTTGTTGGCGAGCTCATCGATCTTGGGATTGGAGTAGCCGCCGGCATTGAACATGCCCTTCTTGGTGGCCTTGTCCGGGGTCTGGATCAGCGCCTCGAAGACATTGTGCACGTCGTAGGTCTGGGCCGGCGACCAGCCGAGCATGTAGAAGCTCGTCTCGCCCGGCGACAGGTCGCCTTTGCGCAGGATCTTGGCGAAGTACAGGTTGCGGGTCTGCGCCCTGAGATTCACCTTCACGCCGATCTTGGCCAGCATGGCGACGACGGCCTGGCAGATCTTCTCGTCGTTGACGTAGCGGTCGTTGGGGCAGTCCATGCCGACCTCGAAGCCGTTGGGATAGCCGGCATCGGCCAGCAGCTTCTTGGCCTCCTCAGGCTTCAGGAGCGCCGGCCGCTTGTCGAGATCCTTCATGTAGCCGTTGATGCCCGGCGCCACCATCAGGTTGGTCGGGAACGACTGGCCGCGCATCACGGTGCGCTTGATCGCCTCGACATCGACCGAGCGATGGATGGCCTCGCGCACACGCTTGTCCTTGAACGGGTTCTTGCCCTTGATATTGGAGTCGGGCAGCTCGGACCGCTCCTGGTCGAAACCCAGGAAGACGACGCGCGTCTCGGGGCCTTCCAAGACTTTGACATTGGCCTCCTTCTTCAGCGACTCGGTGTCGGCCGGCGGCACCTCGTACATCATGTCGATGTCGCCCGCCTTGAGCGCGGCAACACGCGTCGCCGGATTGGCGACCGGCGTGAAGATCACCTCGGTGAGATTGTGCTGCGGCTTGTCCCACCAGTTGGGATTGGCGACCAGGATGGTCTTCTCGCCGGCGCGGCGCTCCTTCAGCATGAAGGGGCCGGTGCCCATGGCATTGCGGGTGGCGAAGTTCTCCTCGTTCTTCGTCATGTCGGCCGAGTTGACGGCGTTGTTCTTCTCCGCCCAGGCCTTGGACATGATGCCGATCGCCGCCCATTTATCGGCGAGCAGCGGATCGGGATACTTGGTAGTCACTTCGACACGCAGGTCGCCCGCCTTCTTGATCTCCTTCACCGACACGAAGTTGCTGCCGAGGTTGGAGCCCGGCCCGTTGGCGCGGTTGAGCGAGAAGACCACGTCGTCGGCAGTGAGAGTCGAGCCGTCCTGGAACTTCACGTTGGGGCGGATGTCGAAGAACCACGTCGTCGGATCGGTCTGCCCCCACTTCACCGCCAGCGCCGGCTCGAGCTTCAGATCCTTGTCGCGGCGGATCAGCGGGTCGTAGATGTTGGAGTTGAAGGTCAGCAGGAAGGTTTCCTGTCGGGCATAGGGATCCATCGAGCTGACATCGCCCGAATTGGCCCATTTGAAGGTCTTGGCGCCGGCCGGTGTGGCCAGCGCAAGGCCGGCGCAGGCGGCCACCGCCAGCGCAAAGGACTGCCGCAAGCTGAAATTCATCTGTCTACCCCTTCATGGCGCCGCCTTCATGGTCGCGCCTTTTGGTCTCCCCGACCTGAAGCTATGCGCGCACGCATACCTCAAGGCACGTTGCACCGGGACTGAGAAGACGTCAATTGCCCAAATTTTTTGCATGCCAGCAGTAGTTGGACGGGTTGGCGACGGGTCGCTATCGTGCAGCTTCTCGCTATTTTTTCTCAGGGTGCGGTCATGAACGACGTTTCTCGCAGCTTTCGCGGCAATTCCAACGCGGCCCGCGACATCGCCCATCACTTGCACCCCTACACCAATTTCAAGAAGCACGAGCAGACCGGTCCGCTGACCATCGTGCGCGGCCGCGGCATTTACGTCACCGACGACGACGGCAAGGAATATATCGAGGGCATGGCCGGCCTATGGTCGGCAGCGCTGGGCTTCAGCAACGAGCGGCTGGCGACGGTCGCCTACGAGCAGATGAAGCAGCTGCCCTTCTACCACGCCTTCAACCAGCGCTCCCATGAACCCGCCATCAACCTCGCCGAGAAGCTAAAGGCGATGGCGCCGGCGCCGATGTCGA
>Ga0081455_10008618_pt1 | contig 10579 bp, 11 predicted proteins | sample TabmetS3T2R1_FD_70207 | JGI IMG/M metagenome (GOLD analysis project Ga0081455, IMG submission 70207) | Tabebuia heterophylla rhizosphere microbial communities from the University of Puerto Rico - S3T2R1 | ecosystem: Host-associated > Plants > Roots > Rhizosphere ... | reverse complement strand
AAACGCTCAAGGTAACCGCGGTCGTTCTACGGCGGACCCAGGGCCGCTCCCGACCGCAATTCAAACAAAGCGATCTTTGGTCGCAACACGTCACGTACGGAAGAGTGAGTCCGATGCTGGTCGCGAGGGATGTGGAGGTACGCGCGGGTGCGCGTCTTCTGCTGGAGCATGCCTCATTCCAGGTCGCGCCCGGCGACAAGATCGGCTTGGTCGGGCGTAATGGTGCTGGCAAGACCACGTTGACCAGGATTCTGTCCGGTGAAGCGCTGCCGGCCAAGGGAGCGATCACCAGAACGGGCCCGGTGGGGTACCTGCCGCAGGATCCGCGGACCGGCGATCTTGATGTGCTCGCCAAGAATCGGATCCTGTCCGCCCGCGGCTTGGACGCGGTCGTCGATCGGCTACGCCGCGCCGAGCTGGCAATGGGCGATGATTCGGCTGAGGTGCGGGACAAGGCGATGGCCTCGTACGCGCGGGCTGAGGCTGAACTGGCCGCTGCCGGTGGCTACGCTGCGGAGGCCGAGGCTGCCCGAATCGCCAGCAATCTCGGCTTGCCGGAGCGCGTGCTGCACCAGTCGATCGGAACGCTCTCCGGTGGTCAGCGACGCCGGGTTGAGCTGGCCCGAATCTTGTTCTCTGGGGCGCCGACCTTGTTGCTCGACGAGCCCACGAACCACCTCGATGCCGACTCGATTGTCTGGTTGCGCGACTTTCTGGCTACCCACTCGGGCGGGTTGCTAGTGATCACCCACGACGCAGGGCTGCTGGAGCGTTGTGTCAACAAGGTGTTCCACCTCGACGCGAATCGCGCCGAACTCGATATCTACACCATGGGCTGGAAACGCTATTTGCAGCAGCGTGAGACCGACGAGAAGCGAAGGAGACGGGAGCGGCTGAACGCCGAGCGCAAAGCTGACCAGCTTCTCAGCCAGGCGGACAAAATGCGAGCCAAGGCAACCAAGGCCATGGCCGCGCACAACATGGTCAGGCGTGCGGAGCGACTGCTGGCCGGCATCGACGGCGAACGGACTCCCGATCGGGTCGCCAAGATCAAGTTCCCTGAGCCGGCATTATGTGGGAAGACGCCGCTCACAGCGACCGACCTGAGCAAGAGCTACGGATCACTCGAGGTCTTCACCGACATCGATCTCGCCATCGACAAAGGCAGCCAGGTCGTGGTGCTGGGGCTCAACGGTGCCGGCAAGACGACTCTGCTGCGAATCCTCGCGGGGTTGGACGAGCCCGATACCGGCGAGGTAGTGGCCGGTCACGGCTTGCGCATCGGCTATTACGCACAGGAGCATGAGACGTTGGACGTGGGCCGATCCGTGCTGGCAAATATGAAGACAGCCGCGCCCGATCTTGGTGATACCGAGGTCCGCAAGATCTTGGGCTCCTTCCTCTTCTCCGGCGACGATGTCGACAAGCCCGCGAGCGTGCTGTCCGGTGGTGAGAAGACCAGGCTGGCATTGGCCATGCTGGTGTGCTCTAGCGCCAATGTGCTGCTGCTCGATGAGCCGACGAACAACCTTGATCCGGCATCGCGGGCCGAGGTGCTCTCAGCGATCAAGCGTTATGCCGGTGCAGTCGTTCTCGTCACTCATGACGAGGGTGCTGTGGATGCCCTTGATCCTGATCGGGTGCTCCTGCTACCAGACGGCGTAGAAGATCTCTGGAGCCCCGAGTATGCGGATCTGGTGGCACTGGCCTGATCTTCAGCCCTATTTCTTCTGCTCGTGCCTCTTTTCCCTGTTCACGTGATGGCCTGCAGAGCATTGATCACCCTAGGACGAAACAAACATCTGACCAGAGATCATCTGGCTGCCAAGATGTGATCAATGCTCAATTCAATTTGATCAGGCAGAAATTGCCCAAAGGCGGCGCAAACGTGCTAGAAATGGGTGATCATTGATCTTGAGGTCTCGATCATTCGGTCTGGCAAGGTCGTCGTTCAATACCGATGACCCACGACAAAGGGAGGCGCAGTGGCCAAGGCATTGGCTAAAGGTTCACGCATCACCGGGGCGCAGCGGACAACGCTTGCTTCCCAGTACGCCAAGCGGTACGCCGCAGGCGAGAGCATCCGGAAGATCGCTGATGACGCCGGTCGTTCCTTCGGGTTCGTGCATGGGGTCTTGAAGGAAGCCGGAGTCGAGCTACGCGGTCGCGGAGGCGCTACCCGCGGCGTGAAGAAGGCGGCGTCGAGCAGCGCAGCAAGGAAGACCACAGCGGCATCTGCCAGGAAGACAGCCGCGAAGAAGACACCGGCGAAGAAGACGACCGCCAAGGCTGCGGCAAAGAAGTCCCCGGCCAAGAAGGCACCGGCGAAGAAAACGACCGCCAAGGCTGCGGCAAAGAAGTCCCCGGCCAAGAAGGCACCGGCGAAAAAGACCACGGCCAAGGCTGCGGCAAAGAAGTCGCCGGCCAAGAAGGCACCCGCGAAGAAGAGCACGGTCAAGAAAGCAGCTGCCAAGAAACGCTGATCACTTCTGGTCAGGTGAAGGCCCGGACGCGATTGCCTCCGGGCCTTCTGGCTGTGTCGATTGCGCTCCAACATCGGTTCGCTTCGTCCAGGTTCTTCATCACATGCGCCTGAACTAGAGCGCGGACGCTTGTCGTAGGCCCGGAATAGCCTTGGACAGCCGAGCGTTCCCAAAGCTCTGGAGGAAACCGTGTCGATGTACATGATGATGCGGCGCATGTCGCAGGATCCGGAGGTTGCCCAGCATCAACTGAGTCCGGGCATTGTCTGGCGTGTCCTGCGGTTTGCGAAGCCCTATCGCTACATGATTGCTGTCTTTGTCGCACTGGTGGTGGTGATGTCCGCCCTCGGTGTGACACCGCCGTTGCTTTTCAAGCAGATCATCGACAACGGCATATTGCAGGGCGATCGGCAGGTCGTGATCGTCCTGAGCGTGACAGTTGCCGCCGTGTTGGTGTTGCAGGCTGTGCTCAATGTGGTTCAGCGCTGGTTCTCGTCGAGGATCGGCGAGGGCTTGATCTTCGACATGCGAACTCAGGTCTTCGATCATGTCATCGGAATGCCCGTGGCGTTCTTCACCAGGACCCAGACCGGAAAGCTCGTCTCTCGGCTCAACTCAGATGTGATCGGCGCCCAGCAGGCGTTCACCTCAACGCTTTCGACGGTGCTGTCAAACATGATCAGTCTGGTGCTGGTACTGGCTGCCATGATCGTGCTGAGCTGGCAGCTCACCGTTGCTGCGCTGATTCTGTTGCCGATTTTCCTCATTCCGGCCAAGATCGTCGGTCGCAAGCTGGCAGAGCTCACGCGTCAGCAGATGCAGCTCAACGGCGACATGTCGGCCACCATGACCGAGCGCTTCAGCGTCAGCGGAGCACTTCTGGTCAAACTCTTCGGCCGGTTTGCCGAAGAACACGATGCGTTCGCCGAACGCGCCGGGGCGGTACGCGATGTTTCGGTCAAGATCGCCATGAACGGCCGGTTCTTGTTCACCTCGCTGGGGCTGGTCGCTGGGCTGGCCACAGCGCTGGTGTACGGGGTGGGCGGGTCATTGGCCATCGACGGCGTCCTCACAGTGGGCACCCTGACAGCGCTGGCTGGGCTGCTCACCCAGCTGTACGGGCCGCTGACGCAGCTCACCAATCTTCGCATCGACATCATGAACGCTCTCGTCAGCTTCGACCGAGTTTTTGAAGTCCTGGATCTCGTGCCGATGATCCGCGACGGCGAGGATGCCGAGCCGGTCAAGGGGCCAGGTTCGGTGAGTTTTGATCACGTCTCGTTCAGCTATCCGACCGCAGATGAGATCTCCCTGGCAAGTCTGGAATCAGTTGCCTCGCTTGACCAGCACCCGAGCGGCGAGGTCTTGCGCGATGTGACCTTCAGTGTCGCGGCCGGGCAGACTGTGGCGCTCGTGGGACGGTCCGGCGGCGGGAAGACGACGATGACTCATCTCATCGCGCGGCTCTACGACGCCACGTCGGGAACAGTTTCGGTGGCAGGTACCGATGTCAGGAAGCTCGAGCAGGACTCGCTCCGCCGCACCGTCGGCTACGTCACCCAGGACGCACACATGTTCCACGAGACGATCCGGGCGAATCTGCGGTACGCGGAGCCCGAGGCCACTGACGCCGAGCTCTGGGAAGCGCTGGAGGCAGCACAGATCAAAACTCTGGTGGAGAGCCTTCCTGACGGCCTGGACACCGTGGTCGGCGAGCGTGGTTACAGACTGTCGGGCGGCGAGCGGCAGCGTCTTGCGATCGCCCGGCTACTGCTCAAGGCACCGGCCATCGTGGTGCTTGATGAGGCCACAGCGCATCTGGACTCAGAATCCGAAATCGCCGTGCAGCAAGCACTCGACCTGGCGATGGAGGGCCGTACCAGCATCGTCATTGCACACCGGCTGTCGACGATCCGCAACGCCGACTTGATCATCGTCGTGGATCAGGGCCGGATCGTGCAGCGCGGACGCCATGAGGAGCTGTTACGCGAGGGCGGGTTGTACGCCGAGCTCTACCACACCCAGTTTGATCAAAGCCCGCGCTGGGCGCCGCCCTCGACCGGGATCACCGAGCCCGTCAGGTAGGAGGCCGCAGGGGAGAGCACGAAGGCCGCGACCCGCCCGAACTCATCCGGTTGTCCATAGCGACGCAACGGAATCGCTGCCTCGGCGCTGGCCCGCGCTGCTGCTGGATCTTCCTTGAGTGAGTTGAGGTACCGGGCACGTTCGGTCTCGATGGCTCCCGGCATCAGGCCGATCACCCGGGTTCCCTCAGGGCCGAGTTCGTCGGCGAGCTGCTTGACGAGCATGCCTAGCCCAGCGCGCAGGCCGTTCGAGGTGGCAAGTCCGGGAATGGGCGTCTTCACAGAGGTCGACAGCACCCAGGCAATGCACAGGTCATTGGCCGTGCCGTGCCGCACTACAGACCTGCTGATCCGTAGCGCTGCCAGGAACACCGACTCGAACGCGTCGCACCACTGTTCCTCGGTGGTCTCCAGCACCGATCCAGCTGGCGGGCCGCCAACGCTGATCAGAGCGCCATCGAGCTGACCAAAGGCATCCAGCGCGAGGGCGCAGGCTGTCTCGGCGGTGCCCGCATCCGTCAGGTCGGCCGCGAGCGCGACAGCCCGGTCCGGTCCTAGCTGACTCACTGCTTCGGCCAGCAACTCAGCGCGACGAGCGACGAGCACGACGCGCGCTCCCTCGGCGACGAGCTGATCAGCCGTTGCCCGGCCGAGCCCGGTGCTGGCGGCGGTGACCAGGAACGCCCGGCCCGCCAAGCCAAGATCCATGATCAGATCTTCACACGGTCAGCAGCCACGCGGGTGACATCCTCGCGTTCTTCGCGCCGGGCTCGCAGATCGGCACGTATGAAAACCACGATTCCCGCGACACCGACGGCGGTGAACATGAACCACTGCACGGCGTACCAGAAATGCGGGCCTTCGGAAAGCTCAGGCAGTTGGATCGGCTGGAATCCGCCCTGCTGCTCAGGCTGGACGGTCAGCAGACCGATGTATCCGGACTTGATCGGATAGGGCAGCACTGTCGCAATGGCGTCTGAGTTGATCAGCCGCACCTGGTTTTCGGCCGGCGTAGTCGCCCCCCGGCGGCCCTTCTCGTTGCGGCGTACATGCCCGACAACAGTTACCTCGCCAGTCGGCGGCGCCGGAGCAGTTGATGGGATTTGAGTGCCCCGGGGTAGTGGGATGAGTCCGCGATCAACCAGCACGACGCCGTTCGCCGTACGCAGCGGTGTCACAACCTCATAACCGTCAAGATCTCCGTTGCTCCGATAGCGCACGACGAACTGGTGGTCCGCATCGAATGTGCCGCGGGCCTCCACCCGTTGCCATTGATCAGCATCAATGATCGGGTGGGTGAAGACCTGCTCGTACGGCTGGACTGGGCTCTGCTCGTTGGCGATCGTTGTGGCGTTGCGTTCCTTACGCTGAGCCAGCCGGTCGAGCTGCCACTCGCCCAGGCTCACGAAGACGACACCGAGCACGGCGACGAAGAGAATCAGCAGTGTCCAGCGAAGCCAGAAGCGGCGCACGGTGCCAGGCTAGTCGGCAGCTTCATCGCTCATCAGGAGCGTCGTGGCCGTGGCCGCAGCCGCGTTGAGTGCCCCGCCGCGCCCGACGGCGACCCCGACCAGGAAGGTGGTGAGGGGAGCGGCTACCCGTTCCACCTCATGCGCGGAATCTCGAGCGAGGTTGAGCAGAGTAGTGACCGCGTCGTCGTCCATCCTGATGTCGCTGGTCCCCAGCTGCTCGGACAAGGTGGTCAGCCAATGCTTGAGTTCCATAGGTTTCGATGCTCCTCGACGAGGGCGATTGTGCGGTACTGCCACGATGATGGTATGGGCAGGATGATGCTATGGGACGAGTAACCAGGCGCCATGCGGTGCTCCGGGTACAACCAGCAGGGACGATCCGGCGCGGCGACACCCTCGCTGTGGAGGAGCCGCTGGAGATACGCCTGAATGGCGAACCGTATCTGGTCACCATGCGAACGCCCGGAAACGAGATCGACCTGGTACGCGGGTTGCTCTACAGCGAACGCATCATCACCGACCGGTCCGAGATCGTGCTTGCGCGCTACTGTGCCGGGTCTGGCCCAGACGGGGTCAATAGCTACAACGCATTGGACGTCACATTGGCGCAGCACGTCTCCCCGCCGGCAACGGCTCGACGCAACGTCATGACGACCAGCGCATGCGGGATCTGCGGCATTACCTCGATCGACCAGGTGCTGCGCGAATCGCCGTATCCGGGTGACTCCGAAGTGCAGGTTGCCGCTGAGCTGGTTCTCTCGGCGCCGACACGACTGCGGGAGCATCAGCGGGCGTTCGACCAGACAGGTGGGCTCCATGCGGCTGGGCTGCTCGGCTTGAATTCGGAGATGATGTGCGTCCGTGAGGATGTCGGGCGCCATAACGCCGTCGACAAGGTCATCGGTTGGGCCATCGAGCAGCAGCTGCTGCCGCTGCGCCACACGATCTTGACCGTCTCGGGACGGGCATCTTTCGAGCTCACGCAGAAGGCAGTCCTTGCGGGCATTCCCGTGCTTGCTGCCGTCTCGGCTCCCAGTTCGCTGGCAGCGGAACTCGCCGAAGAGGCGGGGCTCACGCTGGTCGGATTTGTCCGTGGCCAGACGATGAACATCTACACGCATCCTGATCGGATGATCTGGTCGACGACTGGCCAAATTAGACTCCAAACATGACCACGTTGCTCCCGTTCCCACGGCTGCGCAAGCCCGCTTCCGCAGGTGCGGAACCGGGGAAGCGTGATCAACTAGTGCTTGCGGACGCTTTCGGCAGAGTGGCGACGGATCTGCGGGTGTCACTGACCGACCGGTGCAATCTGCGGTGCGCCTATTGCATGCCGCCCGAGGGTCTCGACTGGCTGCCCGGGGCCGAGGTGCTGACCGACGAGGAGATTGTGAGGCTGATCACGATCGCCGTCGAACGGCTCGGCATTACGACCGTGCGGCTGACCGGTGGCGAACCGCTACTTCGGAAGAACCTCGAGCTCCTCGTCGCTGACATTGCGGCGCTCTCACCAGCGCCGGAGATTGCCCTTACCACCAACGGAATCGGTCTCGCAGCGCGTGCTGAGAAGCTGGCGGCTGCGGGCCTGAACAGAATCAACATCTCGCTGGACACTCTTGATCCGGACACCTTTGCCAAACTCGCCCGTCGGCGGCGGCTGCCTGACGTGCTTGCCGGGGTCGCTGCGGCACGCGAGGCCGGGCTGCAGCCCGTCAAGATCAATGCTGTATTGCTGCGCGGCATCAACGATGGTGAGGCATTCGACCTGCTGCGCTGGGCTATGACCGAGCAGGTCCAGCTGCGCTTCATCGAGCAGATGCCACTGGATCCGCAACACGGCTGGAAGCGTGACGAGATGATCACCGCAGATGAGATCAGGCGGCGGCTGGGCGAGCACGTGGAGTTGGTCGAAGATCCGGAGGACGCATTGGCCCGCGGAAGCGCGCCCGCTGAGTTGTTTCGTGTTGCCGGTACCAGCTACCGGGTCGGCATCATCGCCTCCGTATCCAAGCCGTTCTGCGGTTCCTGCGACCGGGTCCGGCTCACGGCTGACGGCCAGATCAGGAACTGCCTCTTCGCCCGCACCGAGTCCGATCTGCGCACGCCGCTGCGTTCTGGCGCAAGCGACGAAGAAATGGCCGCCCTCTGGGTAACCGCAGTTGCCGGCAAAAAGGCAGGTCACGGGATCAACGACCCGAGCTTCCTGCAGCCGGATCGGCCAATGTCGGCCATCGGTGGCTAAAGCGGCAGTACCTCCTTCAGGAATCCGCGCGCTGTCAGAAACTGCGTGAGGGATTCGCGATGATCGTCGCAGGCCAGCCAGTGCTTGCGACGTCCTTCAGCGTGGATCTTGGGGTTGTTCCACCGCAGGTCGTACGAGGCAGGCTGACGACAGCCTCGGGCAGAGCAGACCAGGCCTTCCGGATCCGCCGGAAGCGGGTCGACAGCGCTAAGCGACACGCTCATTCGGCCGGTGTCGACTGCCGTCTTCTTCGACAACCTCGTGGTCTTCGTCACTGTGACCAGTGGTGAGCTGTGGGCGGTCGGTGGGGATGGCGTGAGTCACCTTCTTCTTGCCGGACCGGAAGTGTTGGTTGACCTGGTTGGCGGCGATGACGGCGATGAATGGCAACACCACAGCGCAGGCAAACAACACCCAACGGAAAACCCCGTGTACGAAGATCATGCTGATGAAGCAGGCTGCCCGGAAGCTCATGGTGATGGTGTAGTTGCGGATCCGGGACGACATTTCCTCGCTAGTGCTCATGCGGGCATCGGTGATCAGCGGGGCTGAGCCTCTGCGGCCCGTCTCTGCGATGGTTGGGGTGCGTGCGCCCGCATCGCGATCGGTCACCACGTCAGCCTACGCCTGCTCGCCGACGATCAGGAGTTAGTCGGTAGCGTGACCCCGTGAACCCATCGCGCGTCGTTCTCGTGACTGGTGGCAGCAAGGGAATCGGCCACGGTATTGCCGCTCGGCTTGTCGGAGCCGGGCACCGCGTCGCCGCCACCTACCGCAGCGGGGAGGTTCCGACCGATGTTGTGGGCGTGCAGTGCGATGTGACCGATCCGGCGCAGGTGGAGGCGGCGTTCGCCCAAGTGGAGTCGGCACTTGGGAACGTCGAAGTGCTGGTCGCCAACGCTGGAATCACTCGCGACACCTTGCTGATGCGGATGTCGGACGAGGATTGGGATCAGGTGATCGCCACCAATCTGACCGGAGCATTCCGGGTGGCGCGGCGGGCCGCGAGACCTATGATCCGAGGCAGGTTCGGCCGGATCGTCTTCATCTCCTCCGTGGTCGGGCAGATGGGTTCGGCCGGGCAGGTCAACTACGCGGCATCGAAGTCCGGGCTAGTGGGGATGGCGCGCTCACTAGCTCGGGAACTCGGCTCACGAGCTGTAACAGCGAATGTGGTGGCGCCCGGCTTCATCGAGACAGACATGACAGCCGAGCTTGGTGATGATCTGGTCAAGAAGTACGCCGAGCAGATTCCGCTGGGGCGGCTCGGATCAGTGGCCGATATCGCGGGGACGGTGGAGTTCCTCGCCAGTGACGCGGCCAGCTACATCACCGGGGCAGTGATCCCGGTCGACGGTGGCCTCAGCATGGGCCACTGAGGCCCGACAGCACGATGTTTAAGGCAGAAGGGACATCTGTGGGCATTCTCGAGGGCAAGAACATTCTTGTTGCCGGCGTCACGCTCGACACCTCCATCGGCTTCCACGTGGCCAAGATCGCCCAGGCCGAGGGAGCGCACGTGGTGGTGTCCAACTTCGGCCGGGCGATGAGTCTGACCGGACGAGTGATCAAGAAGCTCGATCCCGTGCCGCTGTTGCTCGAGGTCGATGTCACCAACGAGGACCATCTGGCTGGCCTGGCTGCGCAGCTGGGCGAGCATCTCGACCAGCTCGATGGTCTGGTGCACTCGCTTGCCTTTGCCAATCCGGAGACCGCACTCGGTGGGAAGTTTCTCAGCGCACCGTGGTCCGACGTCAGTACCGCATTGCAGGTGTCGGCCTACTCGCTGGCGTCGTTGACCATGGCCTGCAAGCCCTTGCTGGCCGATCCAGCATCAGTCGTCGGCCTGACCTTCGACGCCACCGTCTCGTGGCCGGTCTATGACTGGATGGGTGTGTCCAAGTCGGCGTTGGAGAGCACCAGCCGCTACCTTGCGCGCTACCTGGGCCCGCAGGGCATACGGGTCAATCTGGTGGCCGCTGGTCCGTTGGAAACACTGGCGAAGAAGGCCATCGGTGGCGCGGACGCGTTCAATGAGGTCTGGGGTCAGCGGGCGCCGCTGGGCTGGGATCCGAGGGATATTACGCCAACGGCCAAGGCCGTCGTGGCGCTGCTCAGTGACTTCTTTCCCAAGACCACCGGCGAGATGATCCACGTAGACGGTGGTCTGCACTCCACCGGTGCCTGACGGCCCAGATGGCCACGGGGTCCGATGTCCGCTCCTTGGTCGAGCTACGCCTCCTCGACGGGCCGAACCTCTATTTTCCGCGGCCGGCGGCAAAGGTCACTCTCGACTTG
>Ga0081455_10008616_pt1 | contig 10580 bp, 5 predicted proteins | sample TabmetS3T2R1_FD_70207 | JGI IMG/M metagenome (GOLD analysis project Ga0081455, IMG submission 70207) | Tabebuia heterophylla rhizosphere microbial communities from the University of Puerto Rico - S3T2R1 | ecosystem: Host-associated > Plants > Roots > Rhizosphere ... | reverse complement strand
TTTGGACGGCATTCTGGGCAGGCACGCCGCCCGATGCAGCCGCGCAAGTCCGGGCCGGCCTGCCGGTTGCCGTCTGCGCGCCCGAGCGTTTCAAAGTCGTGCTCGACGTCGGCCATACGGTCGAGAACCAGGGCGCGACCAGCGCACGCGGCGTCAAGGAATACGTGTTCAACCTCCGCCTGGCGAAGGAGATGGAAAAGGCGCTGACCGACGCCGGCTTTCGCCAGACCCATCTCTTCGTCACGCCAGGCGCCACCAAGGCGCAGCTCTTCAAACGCGTCGAGCGGGCGAACGCGCTGGGCGCGCATCTGTTCCTCTCGGTCCACCACAATGACGTGCAGGAACGCTACAAGGAAAAATGGGAGCACGAAGGCGAAAGCCGCCCGTATAGCGACCGGTTCGCGGGCCATTCGCTGTTCGTGTCCCGGATGAATCCACGGCTGGCCGAGAGTTTGGCGTTCGGGCGCCTGCTCGGAATCGAGCTGAAAAAGCAGGGTCTCGTCTATACCCGCCACCACCTCGAGAAGGTGCCCGGCGAGCGCCGCGAGCTCCTTGACCCCGAGGGCGGCGTCTATCGCTACGACAACCTGGTCGTGCTCAGGTACACCAGCGTTCCGGCGCTGCTGCTGGAGGCGGGAATCATCATCAACCGCGCCGAGGAGCTCCTGCTGGAAACGCCGGAGCACCGCGACCGAATCGTGCAAGCCACATTGGCGGCGGTCGAGGGTTTTTGCGCCATTCAGCAGCGCCGGCCGGCCGTTCGGCGGGCCGCCCGCAAGCCAATCTGACGGTATCGTCGACCCGGACTGTGGCCGGAGCGAAAGAGTCAGGAATTATTGCGGGTTTGCGCCTGCAGCGGCCCGGTCATTAACCGTCTGTTTACCCTTGGGTTGAAAAACTGCGCAGGGCCGCGCCGTCTGGATACCACCCGTAAACGATCACGAAGCCGTCCGGCCCCTCTCCGTTCAGCACACGGACGTGGGCATGACATCTGACATGACCTGGCAAGCTAGGGGGGCTCGACCCCAACCGCTCGAAGCCGCGCGGGAGGCCGCGCGCCGGTCCGGCATGTCGGTCGGCGAGTGGCTCGACTCGGTGATCCTGCAATCGGCGCGCCAGGAAGGCGCCACCCTTGCCCGCCGCAGCGATGACGGCCGCCAGGAGGCTGCCACAGAGCGGCGGCGGCGCGAGGACGCCACGCCCCGCGAAGACGCTAAGCCCCGCGAGGACGCTAAGCCCCGCCAAGACGCTTCGCCGCGCGAGCCGCTCGCGGCGGTGAACGCCCGACTCGACACCCTGTCGCAACAGCTCGATCGGCTGGCGACCACGAGCGCGGCGATCGGCGTGGCCGGCCGTGACGACGAGATGCCGAACCAGATCGCAAGCGCGCTCTCCCAGCTCGATCGCAGGCTGGACCAGCTGATCGACCGCCGCCCGCGCACCGCCGAGAGCGAGCGGGCTGCCGGCACGTCGCGGCGCGCAAGCCCAACCGAGCCACCACGCACTGCGACGACCCCGAGCCCGCTCGATCAAGCGCTCGCGGAGATCGCGGAGCGTCAGCGCATGCTCGATGGCGAAGGCGCGCGCCCAGAACTGCCGCGCGCTCCGAGCCAGGGTTACGGCGGCCTCGAGCAGCAGCTGCGCAATATCAATTCGCAGATCGAATCGCTCAAGCCGATCGACGGTGCGGTCGAAACCTTGCGCGACGACCTTGCCGATATCGGCCGCCTGATCAAGGACGCCATGCCGCGCCAGGCGATCGAGGCGCTGGAAACCGAGGTCCGCTCGCTGGCGCAGCGCGTCGACAGCAAGCGCGACGCTGGCGCCGACGCCGCCGACCTCGCCGGCATCGAGCGCGGGCTCGCGGAGGTGCGCGACGCGCTCCGCGCGCTGACGCCGGCCGAGAACCTTGTTGGCGCCGAGTCAGCGTTGCGGGCGATGTCGCGGAAGATCGACGGCATCGCGGCAGCCGCCCAGGATCCGGCCACGCTGGAGCATCTCGAAGGCGCGATCGCGGGGTTGCGCAGCGTCGTCTCCCACGTCGCCTCGAACGATGCGCTGGCGCGGCTCTCAGACGAGGTACGCATGCTGGCCGCCAAGGTCGAGCAGGTCGCAAGCTTCGATATCCTGGCCATGCTTGAGCAGCGCATCACGACCATCGCCGACGCGATGCAGTCGCGCCCGCAGGCCGACCGCGACATCGAAGACCTGGAAGTGCTGATTCAGGGCCTGGCGGACAAGATCGAGCGCCTGCAGCAGGCGAGCGCGGACCACCCCAACGGCAGCCTGATCGAGGAGCAGCTCGCCAGGCTCATCGAGAAGATCGAGTCGTCGGACGCCCGCTTCAGCCAGCTCGACAAGATCGAGCGCGCGCTTGCTGAGCTGCTGCTCCAGATCGATCGCCGGGCCGCGGCGCCCACGTTGGCCGAGGGCACACATCTGCCCGAGCTCGACACCCTCAAGCGCGACGTTCAGCGCAACCAGGAAACGATCGAGGCGGTCAACGGCACGCTCGGGCAGGTCGTCGATCGGCTCTCCAGCATCGAGGCCGAGCTGCGCGGCGCGCATGCGCCATCACAGCCGACACCAGGCGAGCCACCATCCGCACCGATGCCGTCCGCGCAAGCGTCTCACGGGGAAGTGCTCACGCCGGCTGTTCCTGCCACGGTTCCCGCCCCGTCGGCCCACGCCAAATATGCCCGCGCGTCCGACTGGGCCCCGATCGAGCCCGATCTGCCGCCGGATCATCCGCTCGAGCCAAACCGCCGCCATTCGCCGGCTGAGCGCATCGCGGCTTCGCAGGCGGCCCTCGCTGGACCGCACGGCGCGCGCGCACCCGGCAGCCCCGATGCGGATGCCAAGGCGAACTTCATCGCCGCGGCGCGGCGCGCGGCGCAGGAGGCCAGCAGCCAGTTGAGCGGGCGTCCCGAGCGGCGCGCGCCGGAGCTCGTGCGTCGGGCCGACAGCGACCATGAGGTGCCCAATAGTGCTCTGGGCGGTCACGCCCGTTTCCTGCTCATCGCCGCGAGCGTGGTGATGGTCGTGCTCGGATCGCTGCAGGTGTTCACGGGCTTCTTCCACGACTCCAACGGCCCCATCACGGTTGCACCGGAGCGCACGACCGCGACCGTGCCCAACAGCGCCCCGCCCGTCGATCCCGAGCCGGCACCCGCCATTCCGGCAAACCGGCAAACGGGCCTAATGCCGATTGATGAGATCCTGGCGGCACCGAGCGCCGGCATGCTGGCGCCGCCCGACCTGACCGCGCCCGCATCGGTGCCGGCAAACTCCGATCAGCCCGCGCCCCGCGATCGCATGGTCACCGGCGCGGTGCGACAGCCGAGCGCGCCGGCGACCCCGCCGCAGGCCCCTACGCGGACGACCGACCCTGATAAGCTTCCGGCCTCGATCACCGGCGGCTTGCGTGCGGCTGCGGCCAAGGGCGATCCAGCCGCCGAGTTTGAAATCGCCATCCGCCTCGCGGAAGGTCGCGGCATGCCACAAAACTTCGCGGCGGCGGCCGAGTGGTTCGAGCGCGCCGCCAGGCAAGGCTTGCCGCCGGCGCAGTTCCGACTCGGCGGTCTCTACGAGAAGGGCATGGGGGTGAAGAAGGACCTCGATGCCGCGCGCCGTCTCTATCTCGCGGCTGCGCAGGCCGGCAACGCCAAGGCGATGCACAATCTCGCCGTGCTCTACGCCGAAGGTGCGGACGGCAGGCCCGACTATCAGAACGCTGCGCATTGGTTCCGCAGGGCCGCCGACCATGGCGTGACCGACAGCCAATACAATCTCGGTGTCCTCTATGCTCGCGGCATCGGGGTCGAGACCAACCTTGCGGAAGCCTACAAGTGGTTCGCGCTGGCGGCGCGCGAGGGCGACCGCGACTCTGCGAAGAAGCGTGACGAGCTCGGCACAAGGCTCGACCAGGCAACCGCAGCAGCGGCCCACGCCGCGGTGCGGACCTGGGTTGCAGAGCCGCAACCGGAAGCCGCAACGCAAGTCAAGGCGCCGGCCGGCGGCTGGGACGGCGCACCGGCACCGGCACCGGCGCAAGCGAAACGCCGCGTCACCTCCGACGCCAAAGCGACCCCCGACGCCAAAGCGCCGCGCGCGACACCGTAATAATATTGCACAACAAAAAATCTTTTCGACGGGTGGCCCGCGCCGCCAACATGGGTAGAATGCGCTGGCATATCCGCTGATGTTCGAGCCTCGATCGAATTCGCGGGACGTCGTGGGGGCAACGACGCTCCAGCGCACACCGGGCTTGCCGGCTGCTGCCGCGATTTCCTGGAACGGCCCGTGAAACGGGTCGGGACTCGATTCATCGCTTTTTCACTAGGCCGGTGACGCGTCGCCGGCCCCCGGCATCCCGTCCGGGTCGCCAACAACGGACCTGACCGTGCAGATCTATCTTCCGATCGCCGACCTGCCGGTCAACATGTTCGTGATCCTGGCGATCGGGCTCGCGGTCGGCTTCATCTCGGGCATGTTCGGCATCGGCGGCGGCTTCCTGATGACGCCGCTCCTGATCTTCCTGGGCGTGACGCCGGCGGTGGCGGTCGCGAGCGTCACCGGCCACATCGCGGCCTCCTCGATGTCGGGCGCCGTCAGCTACTGGCGCCGCAACGCCGTCGATATCGCGCTCGCCTTCATGCTGCTCGGCGGCGGCCTGGTCGGCACGGTGTTCGGCGTATGGCTGTTCACGCTGCTGCGCGCGATCGGTCAGCTCGACCTGACCATCGGCCTGGCCTACGTGCTGCTGCTGTGCATCGTCGGCTCCTTGATGGTGACGGAGAGCCTGCGCGCCATCGTCCGCGCGCGGCAGGGCAAGCCGGTCGAGCTGCGCCGGCCGGGCAGCCACACCTGGTTCCACGGGCTTCCCTTCAAGGTCCGCTTCAAGCGTTCGCGCATCTACGTGTCGGCGATCCCGGTCTGGGCGATCGGCTTCATCATCGGCTTCGTCGGCGCAGTGATGGGTATCGGCGGCGGCTTTTTGTTGGTGCCGATGCTGATCTATCTGTTGCGGGTGCCGACCGCGACCGTGATCGGGACCTCCATGGTGCTGACCCTCGTCACCATGGCGTCGGCCACCGTCCTGCACGCCGTCACCAACCACCTGGTCGACGCGCTTCTGGCCCTGATTCTGATGGTCGGCGGAGTCATCGGCGCGCAGTTCGGGGCGCGCGCCGGCGCGCGCATCAGCGGTGAGTGGCTGCGGCTGCTGCTCGGGCTGCTGGTGCTGGCGGTGGGCATTCGGTTCGCGCTCACGCTCGTGCTCACGCCGGATGAGCTCTATTTCGTCCGGCCGCTGGAAGGGGGCCTATGATGCTGCGCCCGCTCGCCCTCTGCGTCGCGCTTGCCGCGCTGGGGCTCGCATCGCCGGCGCAAGCCGAGCGGCTGGTCGCGTCGGTGTCGAACCATCGCGTGCAGGTGAGCTCGAGCTTCACCGGCGAGGAGCTGGTGCTGTTCGGGACGATCGAACGCGCGCCGAACGACCCACAGCGGCGCGGCGGCTACGACGTGATCGCAACCGTCAGCGGCCCGCGCCAGAACCTGGTGACGTTCCGCAGGGACCGGGTGCTGGGCATCTGGGTCAATGTCGATTCACGCGTGTTCGACAACGTGCCGGCCTATCTCGCCGTGCTCGCCAATCGCCCCCTCGATATGATCACGAACGCCGAAACGTTGCGCCGGCTTCAGCTCGGCCTCTCCAACGTGGTCCTGCTGCAGCGCGCCGCCATCACCATCGCGGATTCTGCAATCGACGATCCCTTCCGTCTCGCCTTTCTCAACCTCCGCCAGAAGCAGCAGCTCTATCGGGAGACGACCAACGGCGTCACGTTCCTGACGCCGACCCTGTATCGCGCCTCGATTCCCTTGCCGGCGGAGTCGCCCACGGGCGACTACGAGGTCGATGTGCGGCTGTTCGCCGACGGCGCCCCCATCGCCCGCACCAATTCTGCCTTCGAGGTCTACAAGACCGGCATCGAGCAGGTGGTCACGTCGGCTGCGCGCGATCACAGCTTCGTCTACGGCCTGACCACCGCCATGATGGCATTGCTGACCGGCTGGTTCGCGAGCGTCGTGTTCAGGCGGGACTAGTGCGGCGCGCAACTCTGGACAGCATGCTTATTCGATCACCTCGTCGGCCGTGGCGAGGAGGGTCCGTGGCACGTCGAGGCCGAGCGCCTTGGCTGTCTTCATATTGATGACGAGCTCATACTTGGTCGGTGCTTGAACTGGAAGGTTGGCTGGCTTCTCGCCTTTGAGGATGCGGTCAACGTAACCTGCAGCGCGTATGTAGGGATCAATGGTGGTTGGCCCGTAGGAGAGGAGACCGCCACTATGGGCGAAATAGCGAAACGGATAGATTGCCGGTAACCTGTGTCGACCTGCGAGCGTGATGATGAGGTCTCGATGCGCTGCCGCAGGGGCACTTCCGGTAACGACCAAGCCTCCTTTCGGGAAGCGAGCGAAATCCACAATGGCATTTTCAATATTACTCTTGTTGCGAACTCCGCTTGGACTGACCTCGATCCCAATCGACCGGGCCGCGGTTTGAATCGCACCAAACTGGCCAGCTCCAGTCGTATCGACGTCACGCAATACGATTGCTCGCGTCAGCTTGGGTTCAATCGTCTTGAGAAGGCCAATCCACTTTCCGGCCATGCTGAAGTCGAACTGAGTAAATCCTGTCACGTGACCGCCTGGACGTGCGAGGCTTTTGACATAGCCGGAGCCAACCGGGTCAGGCACCTGTGCGAACACGATCGGTATGCTGCGTGTCCGGTTGAGCAATGGGTCCATCGTGGACGCTGAGGCCGCGAGGATGATGTCAGGCCCGAGTGCGACGAGCTCCGCTGCGCACTGATGAAACCGGTCAGCGTCTCCCGCTCCCCAGCAGGTATCGATCTGCACGTTATCGGCATTTTTCCACCCCAGATCCGATAGCGCCTGCACAAACGCGGTCAGCCGTGCTTGCCCTTCGGTGTCATCTGCGGCCAAGTTCATGAGCACTCCGATGCGCCGCATGCGCTGGCCCTGCTGCGCACGCCCGACGAGCGGCCACAGGGCCGCTGTACCGGCAATCGCTTTGATGAAATCGCGGCGTCGCATTGAGCCGAATTCGCAATCCACGCGTTGAAGGCAGTGCCAGCGCCTCAGCGCTGTGCAGCGGAGCGCCGGTGGTGAGGCTTCGGCTTTGGTTTGGTCTTCACCGTGTAGCGCAGCCCGGACGTGGACGATGTCGAGGAGGGAACTGAGTTCAATTGGTTACGGGGAAGGGGACCGTTCACGGCCGGAGGCTGACGGACCAAATCCTGCCGATTGCTGCCACCGGGCGCTAACAGATCCTGAGGGTTTGAGCGGTGCGTGAGATCTTGGGGATTCGAGGGATTGACCCCCGGCGCGTATCCGATGCCTTGCGCATTCGCGACCACGATTCCGGCCACGAGGGCTAAACCTGCACCTATCAGCGTAATCCGTCTCATGATGTCACCCATAGCTTCAGCGGCAAAAAATGACGCACAATGTAATATGTGGGCTGGATTGGCATCATGCAGCCCCTGATTTTCCGGATTGCAGATGCCTGCTGGCAAGCTGTCCTGCATGACGATGTCAGCTCCGGAACGCTAACGAAGAATTGGCGTGGCAAATACTGGCCCTTGGTAGGGAAGCATTATCCATTGGTTGGGTCGGCCGTCCCTTGGCCATCCTTTGGCCGTCCCTTGGCCACCGCGATGGACAAGCGCGATCCAAGCGCCGCAGTAGCGGAACCGACTCTGGCCCGCGCCGAGGAACGTTTGGACCTGACTCTAGACTAGTCGCGCAGGCAGCGCTTGGCGGCGATCGGATAAACCCTGCCCTCGCCCAGCATGTGCGCCGTGAAGCTCAGCGTCCCGAACAAGTGCGCGAAGGCGCGGGCGCGCACGTTGAGGCCGCCCGCATAGGTCCCGAAGGCGGGCATCACCATGCGCTCGCCGTCAGAGACAAAACAGCGCCGGCTCACGGTGCGTCCGCGCGCGCTCACGCGCGCAACGGGATGCAGGTGTCCGGCGATCTCGCCGGCCGCCGCGCCGGACGCGGGCATGTGCCGGAACACCAGTGCACCGATTGCAACACTGGCAGCAGAGACGCCGCCGAGACCAGCAACTGGCTCGGGATCGTGATTGCCTGCAATCCAGATCCAGTCGCGGCCGCGCTGCAGCGCTAAGAGCGTCGTGCGATCCTCATCGCCAATGCGCGCCGGCCCGCCGCCATCATGGAAGCTGTCGCCAAGCGCAATGACGGTGCGTGGCGCATAGCGCAAAATGAGGCGGGACAGCCGCGCAAGGGTGGCCGCGGTATCATAAGGCGGCAGCAGCACGCCGCGGGTCGCGAAGCTCGATCCCTTCTCGAGATGCAGGTCGGCCACGGCAAGCACGCTCTGCTCCGGCCAGAACAGCGCCCCGATGCAATCCGCCATCAACGAAATACCGCCGACCACGACCGCGCCGTCCGCATTCCTTCTGTCGAGCAAAGGCTGCGGCCGCGCGTAAGCAGAGCCCCCTGTCACTGCATCGCCTCCCTCACCAGCTCGGCCTCGGCCTCCGCCAAGAGCGCATCCCCTGCCTCGCCATAGACCTGCTCGCGGCCGATCTCCAGCATGACGGGAACCGCGAGCGGCGAGACGTGGTCAAGCGCTTTATGAACGATTCGCCCCCTGATGCGCGAGAGCATCTCGCCGAGCCTGCGGATATCGAGGAGCCCGGTAGCGGCGTCCGCCCGGGCAGCGCGCAGCAGGAGATGGTCGCCCTGGTGCTTGCGCAGCACGTCGTAGACGAGGTCGGTCGAGATCGTCACCTCACGCCGCGACTTCTCCTGTCCCGGAAAGCGGCGCTCGATCAGGCCGGCGATGACCGCGCAATTGCGGAAAGTACGCTTCATCAAGGCCGATTCCGCGAGCCAGGCTTCGAGATCGTCGCCCAGCATGTCCTGGTCGAACAGCGCGGCGAGTGAGAGCTCACCACGATCGATGCGCAGCGCGACGTCGCCGAGGCCATAGATCGCGAGCGCGTATTCATTGGCCACGAACCCGAGCGGGCGCAGCCGCGCGCGCTCGAGCCGACGCGTGAGCAGCATGCCGAGCGTCTGGTGCGCAAGCCTGCCCTCGAACGGGTAGGAGACGAGGTAGTGCTTGTCGGCGCGGGGGAAGGTCTCGACCAGGAGCTCGCCTGTGCCGGGAAGCAGCGAGCGCCAGTCCTGAATCTCGAGCCATTCCCGCACCTGGGCTGGCAATGGCCGCCATTCCTGCGGATGGGCGATGATGTTGCGCACGCGATCGGCGAGATAGGTCGAGAGCGGGAACTTGCCGCCCTCGTAGGACGGCACCTTGGGGTCTTCGGCCGCGGCACGCGAGACATAGACCTCGTCCTGCATCAGCGCCTCGTAGCGCAGGACCTCGCCGGCGAACACGAAGGTGTCGCCCGGGGTGAGCATCTCGATGAAATATTCCTCGACCTCGCCAAGGAGCCTTCCGCCGCGCGGGATCATCTTGGAGGCGCGCGAGCGCACCAGCCGCACCTTGAGCATGTCGGCTTCCACGATGGTGCCGACGTTCATGCGGTAGCGCTGCGCGATCATGGGATGGCTCACGCGCCAGCGGCCATCCTTGCCCTGCCTGATCTTGGCGAAGCGCTCATAGGCCTTGAGCGCGTAGCCGCCGGTCGCCACGTAGTCGATGGCGGCATCGAAGTCGCTGCGCGCGAGGCCTGCATAGGGCGCGGCGCTCGTGATTTCAGTGTAAAGCTCGTCGGCCAGGAACGGCTCGCCGCAGGCGGTGCCCAGCACGTGCTGCGCCAGCACATCGAGCGCGCCGATGCGCGCGGGCGGCGTGTCCTGCGCATTCTCGGCGACCGCATCGAGCGCGGCGCGGCATTCGAGCACTTCGAAGCGATTGGCCGGAACGAGCACGCCCTTTGAGGGCTCGTCCATGCGGTGATTGGCGCGCCCGATCCGTTGCAGGAGCCGCGAGGCGCCCTTGGGCGCGCCGACGTTGATGACGAGGTCGACATCGCCCCAGTCGACGCCAAGATCGAGCGATGAGGTGCACACCACCGCCTGCAGCCTTCCCGCTGCCATCGCGGCCTCGACCTTGCGCCGCTGCGCGACATCGAGCGAGCCATGGTGGAGCGCGATCGCGAGGCCATCGTCGTTGATGCGCCACAGCTCCTGAAAGATGCTCTCGGCCTGGCTCCTGGTGTTGACGAACACGAGCGTGGTCTTGTGGCGCTTGATCAACGCGTAGACCTCGCCGAGCGCATGGCGCGCGGAGTGGCCGGCCCAGGGCAGCCGTTCGGCGGTGTCGAGCATGCTCACGTCGGGAGCGGCACCGCCCTCCGCGATGACGAGATCGGATAGCGCCTGCGCGCCCTGCGGCTGCGGCACCAGGAAGCGGAGCAGATCGTCGGGCTCCGCGACCGTGGCCGAGAGGCCGACGCTGGTGATGGCGGGCGCGAGCCGGAACAGGCGTGCAAGCCCGAGCGAGAGCAGATCGCCACGCTTGCTGGTCACCAGCGCATGCAGCTCGTCGAGGATCA
>Ga0081455_10008615_pt1 | contig 10581 bp, 7 predicted proteins | sample TabmetS3T2R1_FD_70207 | JGI IMG/M metagenome (GOLD analysis project Ga0081455, IMG submission 70207) | Tabebuia heterophylla rhizosphere microbial communities from the University of Puerto Rico - S3T2R1 | ecosystem: Host-associated > Plants > Roots > Rhizosphere ... | reverse complement strand
CGACGATCTCCTGCGACAGCATCGCCTGGCCCGCCTCGCCGAGCTCGAGCTTGCAGCGGCCCGAGTGCACGAGCCACGACTCGTCCTTCTCGCGGTGGAACTGCAGGCTCAGCGCCTGCCCCGCCCGGACGAACAGCACCTTGCCGCAATAGGTCTCGGTCAGTGCCCAGATCAGCTCGTGGCCCCACGGCTTCTCGACGCGCCGGACCTCGAACCCCCAGCGGTCGAGGGAGTCGAGGTTGGGAGAGTCGATGGTCACGAGAAGCCCAGGGAACCCGGTGGGATGACGTGGCCGGCGCCGACGCGCAGGCCGTGGTCGAGTGTATTCCCATCGCCGACCCTGGCGCCCGGGCCGACGACCGACAGGCCCTGCACCTCGCACCCTTCCCCGACCTCCGCGGCCTCGCCGAGCAGCGATCCGTGCACACGCGTGCCGGCGCCGACACGGGCGCGATCGCCGACGACCGCGTCCTCGACGACGGCCTGCTCGCCCACGAACGCGCCGGCGCCGATCACCGCCAGGCTCCCCACGCGCGCGCCGGAGGCGATCGTCGCGCCAGCGCCGACGAGCACGGGCGGCACGAGCCTCGCGGCCGGGCTCACGGTCGCCGACGGATCGACGGACACGTACGCCGCCCCGAGCGCCTCGCCGACGCCGGTCTCGACGTTCCGCTCGAGCACGTCGCGGTGTGCCTGCAGGTAGCTCTCGGGCGTTCCGACGTCCAGCCAGTAGCCGGGCAGTGCGAGGCCGTGCACGGTGCCCTCCTCGACCAGCCGCGGAAAGACCTCGCGCTCGATCGAGACGGCCTTGCCGGGCGGCACGAGCTCGAGAACGTCCGGCTCGAGCACGTAGAGCCCCGCGTTGATCAGATCGGTGTCGATCTCCTCCGGCCGCGGCTTCTCGAGAAAGCCCTCGACCCGGCCGCCGTCTGACAGCCGCACCAGGCCGTAGCGGCTCGGATCCGCCACCGGCGTGAGCAGGATCGTCGCCTTGGCCCGTCGCCGGCGGTGGAAGGCGACCAGGGCGTCGAGGTCCGCCGCGCGCAGCGAGTCCCCGTTCAGCGCGAGGAAGGTCTCCGAGAGCCCGTCGGCGCCGAAGCGGATCGCGCCGCCCGTGCCGAGCGGCTCCGGCTCGACGCGGTACTCGAGCGCCAGGCCGTCCGCGTCGGCCCCGAAGTGCTCCTCGATCGGCGTCGGCAGGTAGCCGCACGAGAGCACGGCGCGCTCGACGCCGTGCCTTCGCAGGTGGTCGAACGTGAAGGAGAGCAGTGGCCGGCCGGCGAGCGGCAGCATCGGCTTCGGCGTCCGCTCGGTGAGCGGCCTCAGTCGTGTTCCCTCGCCGCCCACGAGGATGACGGCGGCGAGGCTCACCCGGCGGCGCGGCCGATGCCCTCGTAGACCCAGCCGGCCTCGCGCATCGCGTCCGGATCGAGCATGTTGCGGCCGTCGATCAAGAGCGCGTTCCGCATCCTGCCCGCGGCAGCGTGCCAGTCGATCTCGCCGAGCTGGGGCCACTCGGTGACGAGCACCGCAGCGTCTGCGCCGTCCAGCGCCTCCTCGACGGAGCCGAGCTGCTCGACGCCGTGCACGCCGTTCCCGTTCGCGATCGGATCCCAGGCCGTCACGTCGGCCCCCTCCGCGAACAGGCGCCCGGCGAGCACGAGCGACGGCGCCTCGCGCATGTCGTCCGTGTCCGGCTTGAACGCCAGCCCGAGCAGCGCGACCTTCTTGCCACGCAGCGTCCCCAGGTGCCGCCGCAGCTTCCCGACCACGCGCCGCTTCTGCAGCTCGTTGACCTCGATGACGGCGTTCAGCAGCTGGAAGTGGTAGCCCGAGTTGGCCGCCAACTGCTTCAGGGCGAGCGAGTCCTTCGGGAAGCAGTTCGACGTGACCAGGCCACCGGACGTGACGAAGGTGTGAGTCGGCGGCACCTCAAGCGAGTAGACGTAACCGGAAAACGGACGCCGAACGACGTCGACGACGCGTGCCCAGGCAGCGTTGTGATGGCGCCTGTAGCCGGTCGGCGCGATCCGCTTCGTCTGCCGCGCCAACGACTCGACGATCGGCTTGCGGTGCCGCCCGGGGACGAACTCGAGCACACGCTCGACCTGATCGGCGCCGGACACCACGAGCCAGTACGTATCGACCGTCGACTTCGCGGTGCGACCGACTTTCAACCGAGCCACGATCCCGAGGTCGCCGAGCAAGCGAAGCACCCCGTCGGCGAGCTTCCGACTGACGGTGCCGTACTCGAAGACGACACTCGGACCCCGGTTGACGAAGGACCACGACCCGTCTCCGAGCCAGAGACCGGCGAGCAGCGCCCGTTTGTGCGCTTCGGGCTCGTCCCAGACGAGATCGGGCACGCGCTGCTCGTAGCAGTCCCGACCGAGACCGAGGACGCCGGTCCACCAGGCGGCTAGCAACCGAGAGCTGATGCTCACCGCCGTCGTGGTGGGATGTCGGCGGACGACCGGCTCGACGCCTCGCCGTCGCCAGAAATCCGCGACCTCCTGGACCAGGTCAGTCTCGTCGGTGGGATGGAACGACCACTGCAGGCGTCGCCGTTCACCGTCCGCGCTGACATGACCTTCCGCTATGTAGAGACCGACGACGCGCCAGAAATCGTCGTCTGAATCGATGCTCTTCGGGACGTAGGTTCCGTTTCTCGCCGTTCCGAAGTACGCGTCTTCGAGGTCGACGTCGACGTCGACCGCCTCGTGCAGTCGCAGGGCGCTGCTGCGCAGGATGTCGTGCGAACGGGCGACCGGGCCTCGCGCGTGGCCGCGAAGCGCCTCTGCTGCCTGCAGCTCCCGCGCGCCGATCGCCTCGAGCTCGCTCGCGTGGGGTCGAACGATCACCTGCAAGGGACCCAAGCCAGGCTCGTCCAGGGCGTCCAGAACGTTCAGCCGCTTCGCCGGGCGGCTCGTCGGGACGGGCTCACCCTGCGCGATCGGCAGCCAATCGTCCGCTGCCAGCTCCTCGGCGAGCTTGCGCCCCTCCTGTGTCACGAACGGGTGGTCCGGCGTGCAGCGGACACGTCGCCCCATTTTCGTGCGCACCTCGACGACGTCACCCTCGTACCAGCGTCGCGTGAGCAGCTCGATCGGGCGGAACTCCGGCCCGTCGCCGTCAGGACGCCACGTCAGGATCTCCACCTCGTCGCCAAGCTCGGTCTCCTCGTAGAGCCGCTCGAGCGTGGCAAGGCGGGTTCGCGAGGGCGAGCGCACGAGCACTGTCTCGTCGCCGGCGAGGCACGAGCCCCCGTATCCGACGCCCGCGCGCAGGAAGCTCGGGCCGATGCGGCGGTCGAGACCCACGCCCTCGGCGACGCGGACGACGTCGGCGCCGGTCGCCTCGCAGACGTTCGCGATCTCGTTGATGAACGAGATGCGGGTCATGAGCGCCGCGTTCGCCGCCAGCTTGATCATCTCGGCGGAGGCGACGTCGCTGCGGACGACGGGCGCCTCGATGCCGCTGTGCAGCTCTTCGACGGCGTCGCCGTCGCGCTCGTCGAAGGCACCGACGACGATCCGGTCGGGGTGCATGAAGTCGCGGACGGCCGTTCCTTCAGCCGTGAACTCCGGGTTCGAGACGTAGCCGACGTGCTGCAGGCCGCGGTCGTCGAGCCGCGCGCGCACCTTGTCGCCGGTCCCCACGGGCACGGTGCTCTTCATCACCACGACCAGCCGGCGTTCGACCGACGGCAGCTCGTCGATCACCGTCCAGACGGCGGACAGGTCCGCGTCGCCCGAGTACGTGGGCGGCGTGCCGACTGCGACGTAGACGAAGTCGGCGCCGTCGATCGCCTCGCCGACGTCGAGCGTGTAGCGGAGCCGCTCGCCGTTCCGCTGCAGCAGCTCGTCGAGGCCGGGCTCGTAGATCGGTACGCGGCCGGCCTGGAGCACCTCGATCTTCGCCGCGTCGACGTCGCGGACGACGACGTCGTGGCCGAGCTCGGCGAAGCACGCGCCCGTGACGAGGCCGACGTAACCGGCGCCGAAGACGGAGATCTTGCTCAAGGCGGCCGCAGAGTACCCCGCGTTCCCGGGACGTCGCTGAGAGTGCGATGCCGGAGGGCACAGCACAGAGGTACAAGCCCGGAGCAGCGTGCGCTCAGCGGCATCAGGCGACAGCGGAGCCGGGCTTGGCCCGGCAGGAGCCGTCGCCGGCCGGGGGGGCGGGGCTACCGGAGCGAGCCGAGGGGCTTGAGACCCTTGGCGATCGCCAGCATCGTCTCGTTCGAAAGCGAGTCCAGCACGGTGTTCACCACCCAGTACGTGCCCTTGCGCGTACGCAGGACGACCATGTGCAGCTTCGGGCCGGAGTAGTGCAGCTCGTAGCGCCGACCCTTGATGCGGCGCGTCACGTTCCGCTCGCCGAGGATCGGCGCGTCCTTCCAGTCGGTCATCTGCACGCCCCAGTACTCGCTCGCGCCCGTGCGGTAGACGAGTCGCACCGTCTTGTGCTTGCGGTCGGGGTCGATCCGGTACATGCGCACGGGCCGCTCGCGGTCGATCCAGGACGTGCGTTCGATCACGGTCGGCACCATCAGCGGGAAGGGCACCTTCTTGGCGCGGTCGCGCAAGACCTGGAGCGACGCCGCCGAGCCCTTCGCGATGTTCGGCGCCTGCCGCTTCGGGGTCTGGTCGATCGGCGCCGCTGCGAGGTTGCCGTGGAAGGTCTTGCCGACGATCACGGTCAGCATCGCGCCGCCGGTCAGCGCCTCGATCCGTCCCTTCCGCTTCGCGACCTTCGCCGAGCCGAAGAGGTTCGCGAGCTTCGTGGCCGCGGCCTTCGCGCGCGGCTGTCGCGCGTCGTACTGGACCTCTGTGTCGAAGTAGTCGTACGACGGTGCGTCGGCGCTGCCGTTGGGCGCCGTGACGACGAAGTAGCCGCGCTGGCCGAGCAGGTAGCTCGTGTCCGCGGCGGCACCCGACACGCCGTTGCCGTTCAGCACCGTGACGGAGGTGTCGCGCGGCGCGGGCGCCTTCGACTTCAGCTTGACGCCGAGCGCGACGGCGGTCGCCTTCTCCGGCGACTCGACGTCGGGATTCGCGAACTGCTGCACGGCGCGCCGGAGGTTGTCCTGCGACGCGAAGAGGTTGAACTGCGTGTCCTCCTCAAGCCCGTCGAGCTTCGCCTGGAAGAAGTGCCCCGGCGGCAGGCCGTACGCGAAGAAGGCGTACGAGAGCACCGTCTTCAGCGAGGGTGAGCCGCCGCCGCCCTGGCCGACCTCGACGTTGCGGGTGATCTCCTTGACGAGCCCGAGCAGCTTCGACGGCTTGAACGCCGACTTCACCTGGTCCTTGAACGCCCGGACGAACGCCTGCTGGCGCGCCGTGCGGTAGAGGTCCGAGTCGGTGTGCCGGTAGCGGACATACGCGAGCGCCTGGTAGCCGTTCAGCTGCTGGTAGCCGGGCTGGAGGTTGATCGCCGAGTAGACGCCCGAGTTGTTGAAGTAGCGCCGGTCGACGTCGATCCAGACCCCGCCGAGGCGGTCGACGACCTTCACGAAGCCCCGGAAGTTGACGGTGATCAGGTAGTTGATCGGCAGGCCGGTGGCCGCCTTCACCGTCTCGACCGTGCCGATCGGGCCGCACTCCGTGAACGCCTGGTTGATGCGGTTGCGGAACGGGGCACGGCGCGGACAGCGGATGTCGACGACGAGGTCGCGGGGGAAGGAGAGCATCGAGATCGCCTTCGTCTGCGGGTCGGCCCGGACGAGCATGATCGTGTCCGAGCGCGACGCCTGCCCAGCGTCGACGCCCGTGTAGCGTCGGTCGTAACCGAGCAAGAGCGCGATCGCGGGCTTGCCGGCGGAGGGGACGGCCAGCCGCTTCTGCGCGATCTTCACCTCCGGCGTCTTCGCCTGGATCTCCGCGACCGCCTCGTGGCCGAACAGGTAGAGGCCGCCGGCGGCGCCGCCGGCCAGCATCAGCACGATCGTGAGCGCCCAGCCGAGCACGCTGCCCGCCAGGCGCCAGCGGCTGCGCCGTGGAGGCGGCGGCTGGCGGTAGAGCGTGACCGGCGAGACGGCGATCGGCGGCAGGACCGCGCGCACGTCGCCGTTCAGTGCCGCGCCCCGGCCCATGCCTCTCTTCAGTGTCGTCCGCATACGGGAACGAGCGCCTCCCGGCGCCCGGCAGCAGGATACCGGCCGCCCCGGCGACTTCCTCCCTCGAATGTGTCGTCAGGCTCGGGCGCGAACCGCGGCGAGCGCCTCCGCGAAGAAGGCGATCTCCTCCGGCGTGCCCGCCGTGATCCGCAGCGCGGTCGGCGCCCCGAAGGCGCCCATCGGCCGCACGATCACGCCCTCCCGAAGGAGCGCCGCGTTGAGCGCGTCGGCGTCCTCGCCGATCCCGACGAAGAGGAAGTTCCCGAGCGCAGGCCCGACCGGGTCGTACCCGTGCTCGCGCAGGACGCGCTCGAGCTCGTCCATCGCCGTCCGGTTCAGGCTGCGCCGGCGTGCCAGCTCGGCGTCGTCGCCGAGGCTGGCCAGCACTGCTTCCTGTGCGGCGCTGCCGACGTCGAACGCCCGCTGCACCTTGTGGATCCCGGTGACGAGCTCGGCCGGCGCGACGCCGTAGCCGATCCGGAAGCCGGCGAGGCCGTAGATCTTGGAGAACGTGCGCAGCACGACCACCCGGTGGCCGCGCTTCGCGTACTCCTCGACGGCGTCCGGGTACTCCGGATCGTCGATGTACTCGAAGTACGCCTGGTCGACGACCGTGACGACGTGCTCCGGCACGCGCGCGAAGTACGCGTCGAGCTCGGCGCGGGTCGTCATCGTTCCGGTCGGGTTGTTCGGTGTCGCCACGTAGACCAGCTTCGTCCGCGGCGTGACGGCCTCGAGCAGCGCCTCGAGGTCGAAGCGGTGCTCGCGCAGCGGCACCCGCACCGGGACGGCGCCGAGCTTCAGCGCGTCGAGCACGTAGCTCGGGAACGACGGCCAGCCGGTCACGATCTCGTCGCCGGCGTCGAGCGTCGCGTAGGAGAGGTAGCCGATCACGGCGTCGGCGCCGGCGGCCACCGCGATCTCCTCGGGCTCGACGCCGTGGCGCTCGGACAGGACGCGCGTGAGCCGGAAGCAGCCGCCGTCCGGGTAGCGATTGCCCTCGCGTGCGGCCCGCGCAATCGCCTCGAGCGCCGCAGGGAACGGCCCGAACGGCCCCTCGTTGGATGCGAGCTTGATCACGCGCTCGAGCCCGAGCTCGCGCTGCACCTCCTCGACAGGCTTGCCGGGCTCGTACGGGACGAGGCCGTCAAGCGCCGAACGCAGGATGCGCCCGGCGGTGTCCTGGACGCCGCTCACGCGGCAGATGCTACTGCGCGCCCTGCGCCTGGCCCGGTTCCCCGCCGCGACCGCGGCGCCAGAAGACCACCGCTCCGACGGCCGTCGCGACCGTCGCCGCAAGCGCTGCTGGGACGATCACGCGGCGCGCGCCGCTCCCGTTGCCCGGGAGCGCGCGTCGCGCCTTCCGCCTCGCGATCTGCTTGGTGAGGAACCAGACCGTCCAGCCGAGGACGGCGTAACGTCGGTTGATGACGCTCATGTCGCCACCCTACCCCCCGGGCGCTGGCGCGCAAACGGCCCTCAAATAAGGAACGCCGCCTCTGCGGCAAGGCGGCGTTCCCGGGAGAAAGGCCGGGGCCGGCGGGCGGCACGGCCCCGTATGTGGGGACGAGGGCACGTCCTTGCCGACAGTGTTACCGCTTCGGCCATTTTCATGCGGCCGAATTCGCACATGCTTCACAAACTCTTAACGGGTAAGCTCCCGCGGGGTCTCTCCAGGTTGACCACGCCGAGCTCCCGTCGCCGTCTCGGACCGCTCGACGAGCGTCGGTTCCGCCTGCTCTGGACCGGCAGGACGATCTCGGACGCGGGCGACGCGCTCGTGCCCCTGGCGATCGCGTTCGCGGTCCTCGACCTCAGTGGGTCGGCCTCGGACCTCGGGCTCGTGCTGGCGGCGCTGTTCGCGTCGCGGGTCGTTTTCATCGTCGCAGGGGGCGTCTGGTCGGACCGGGTCCCGCGCCACCTCGTGATGATCGCCGCGGATCTCGTGCGAGCGCTCGTGCACGCGCTCGTCGCGCTCGCGTTCTTCACGGACGTCGTCGAGGTCTGGTACCTGATCGTCTCGTCCGCGGTGTTCGGCGCCGCGTCGGCGTTCTTCGGCCCCGCCTCCACCGGCCTGGTGAAGACGATCGTCAGCCCCGGACGGCTCCAGGAGGCGAACGCGCTGCTCGGCATCTCCGACCGGGCGGTCTGGATCTTCGGCCCGGCGCTCTCCGGCCTGCTGGTGACGACGCTCGGCTACGGCGCCGTGTTCGCCATCGACGCCGGCACGTTCGTCGCGAGCGCGGCGTTCCTCGTCGCGATGCGGCTGCCGCGCGAGCGGGCAGCGCCCCGCCAGACGTCGTTCCTCGCGGACGTGGCCCTGGGGTTCGGCGAGGTGCGGCGCCGAACCTGGCTCTGGACGGCCTTCATCGCCTTCGCCTTCTCCAACGTGTCGATCGCCACGTACTTCGTGCTCGGACCGCTCGTCGTGGAGACCGAGCTCGGCGGCGCGAAGGCGTGGGGCCTGATCCTCACCGGCGGCGCGATCGGCGGGGTGATCGGCTCGACGGTCGCGCTGCGCTGGCGACCGGAGCGGCCGCTCGTGCCGGCCTTCCTGCTGATGCTCTCGGTCTCGCTCCAGCTGCTGGCGCTCGTGCCGCCGCTGCCCGTGGCGGCGTTGATGGCCGCCGCCGCCTTCTCGCTCGCGAGCATCGCCGTCGGAAACGTCCTCTGGGAGACGATGCTGCAGCAGCACGTGCCGAGAGAGACGATCTCCCGTGTGAGCGCCCTCGACTGGATGATCTCGCTGATCTTCATGCCCGTCGGCTACACGGCGGCAGGCCCGGTCGCCGACGCGATCGGGCTCGACACGACGCTGGTCCTCGCGGCCGGGCTCGGCGCCGCGGCCAACCTCGCGGCGCTGCTCGTCCCCAGCGTGCGCCGGCTGTCCCGTACCGACGGCGGCGCGCCGGTCGAGGAGCTCGTCGCCGAGCCGGCGGGTGCCCGGGTCACCGCCTCGATCGCCCCGTGAGGCTCGAGGAGAGCTTCGGCGCGCTGCGCGAGCGGCCGTTCCGGCTGCTCTGGATCGGGCAGGCGACGAGCGCGATCGGCGACGCGATGACGCCCGTCGCGCTGGTGTTCGCCGTGCTGCACGCGACCGGGTCGGCAGGTGACCTCGGCTTCGTCCTGGCCGCCTACACGCTCTCGCACGCCGTCTTCATCCTGGCAGGCGGCGTCTGGGGCGACCGGCTGGAGCGGCGGATCGTCATGCTGACCTGCGATCTCATCCGTGCCGGCGCGCAGCTCACGCTCGCGGTGCTGGTCATCCGCGGCGAGCCCGCGTTGTGGCAGTTCGTCGCGCTGGCGAGCGTCGTGGGCGCGGCGGAGTCCTTCTTCAGACCGGCCTCGACCGGCCTGATCCCGCAGACGATCACCGCCGCGCGGCTGCAGCAGGCGAACGCGCTCATCTCGCTGACGCAGAGCGGCGCATTCATCTTCGGGCCCGCGCTCTCAGGCGTGATCGTCGCCACGGCCGGCAGCGGGTGGGTCTTCGCGATTGACGCCGCGACGTTCGTCGCGAGCGCTGTGTTCCTCTCCGTTCTGCGGGTCGACGCCGCAATGCCTGCCGAGCGGACGTCGTTCCTCGACGAGCTGCGCCACGGCTGGCGCGAGGTGCGGGCGCGCCAGTGGCTCTGGACGAGCCTGATCGCCTTCGGCGTCGGGAACTTCGCGTGGGGCGCCGTGCAGGTGCTCGGCCCGCTGATCGCGGAGGAGCAGCTCGACGGGGCGCGGTCCTGGGGGTTCATCTCGACCGCCGGCGGCGTGGGCGGCGTGATCGGCGGCATCGTGGCGCTCCGCTGGCGCCCGTCGCGCCCGCTGCTCACGAGCCACCTTCTGATCCTGGCGCTCGTCCCCTACGTCGCCGGGTTCGTCGTGCCGTTGCCGACGGCCGCCCTCGCAGCCCTGTCGCTCGCGGGCATCACCACGATCATCGTCGCGAACACGCTGTGGGAGACGACCCTGCAGTCGTCGATCCCGAACGAGAGGCTCTCCCGCGTCAGCTCCTACGACTGGTCGGTCTCACTCGTGTTCATGCCACTCGGGTTCGCGCTCTGGGGCCCGCTCTCGGAGTGGATCGGCGTCGACGAGACGCTGCTGCTCGCGGCCGGAACGATCGCCGCGGCGAAGCTGCTCGTCTCGCTCGTGCCCGAGGTGCGCTCGATGCGGCGACCGGACGACGCGGAGCGGGAGGCCGAGCCGGCGCTCGACCTCCGCTAGGCCTTCGCAGCCGCGCGCTTGCGGTTCGGGATGTGGATCGCGCGGCCGAGCGCGACGAGCCCGGCCTCCTTGATCGCCTCGGAGAGCGTCGGGTGCGCCGCCATCCCGTCCGCGACCGTCTCGACCGTCGACTCGGCGTCGAGCGCGACGACCCCGGCTTCGACCAGGTCGGTGACGTGCGGGCCGATCTTGACGATCCCGAGCAGCTCGCCGTACCGGCTCTCGTGGATCGACTTGACCCAGCC
>Ga0081455_10008614_pt1 | contig 10581 bp, 11 predicted proteins | sample TabmetS3T2R1_FD_70207 | JGI IMG/M metagenome (GOLD analysis project Ga0081455, IMG submission 70207) | Tabebuia heterophylla rhizosphere microbial communities from the University of Puerto Rico - S3T2R1 | ecosystem: Host-associated > Plants > Roots > Rhizosphere ... | reverse complement strand
CTGCTGACCTTCTTGCTGGGCGGTCTTTCGGGTGTGCTGCTGGCCAGCCCGCCGATCGACTTCCACGTCACCGACTCGTATTTCGTCGTGGCGCACTTCCACTACGTGTTGTTCGGCACGATCGTGTTCGCCACGTACGCGGGCATCTACTTCTGGTTCCCGAAGATGACGGGCCGGCTGCTCGACGAGCGGCTGGGCAAGCTGCACTTCTGGCTGACGTTCATCGGCTTCCACACCACGTTTTTGGTGCAGCACTGGCTGGGCAACGAAGGTATGCCGCGCCGCTACGCCGACTATCTGCCCACCGACGGATTCACCACGTTGAACATCGTGTCGACGATCGGGGCGTTCACCCTGGGTGCCTCCATGCTGCCCTTCCTCTGGAACATCTTTAAGAGCTACCGCTATGGCGACATCGTCGTCGTCGATGACCCGTGGGGTTATGGCAACTCGCTGGAATGGGCCACCACATGCCCGCCGCCGCGGCACAACTTCACCGAGCTTCCCCGGATCCGCTCGGAGCGGCCCGCTTTCGAACTCCACTACCCGCACATGTCGCAGCGGATACGCGCAGAATCCCACGTCGGACGCTGAGGTCACCCCAACCCGGCTGCAGAAGGCGCAACCCTCCCCGCGGATCAAGCACGACCAAAACGCGCATTCGTCAACGCCGCTGAACCCGTTTGGCGGTGAACACCGTGAACCCAACCGTGCCACACGGCCGGGACCCATCCGGTGACAGATCAACCGGACGTCTGTGCGACCCGCGAGAGAGAACGCAGCCGGGGTCTACCTGACCCGCATTGAAATGCCGGTATGCGCAGGGAATTAACACCGCGTCACGCCCGGCTGAGACCACGAAGTGCTAGTATAGAGGAGCATAATGCTCTAAATCGGGATCGGAGGCGGAGGCCATGACGCAGACGACTGAACCCCCTCGCACCGGTGCGGCCACGACGGCGGTCGCCTCGACCGTGATGCGGGTGGCCGACCTGGACCGATCGGTGAACTTCTATCGCGATGTGTTCTGTTGCCGTGTCGCCCTTCGCGAACCAGACTCAGCACTGTTGTTGACCCCGGACGGGTTTCAGATCTATCTGCATTCGGCGGGGCCGTCTCGGCGACCGCGACTGGCCCCCATCGGTATCCAATACCTGATGTGGGCCACCGACAGCCAAGCCGAGTTGGAGCGGGTCACCACTCGTCTGCAAGCACACGATCTGTCCACGTACACCCACACCGAGAATGGGGTGACGTTCGTGGAGGGCTGCGACCCCGACCATGGCAGGGTCATCGTCGCTTATCCCAGCCCGGGCCGGCTCCCACGAGCGCTCATCGCTTCGCGGCTGCGCGGGGTGGTACGGGCCGCGACGGGAGCAAGCGTCACACACAAACCGAATGCCTCACCGGCGCCCAGTCATTGAACGGCACGATGTGCGTGCGGCCCGCTCGATTCCGTCCCCGGGCGCTCTAGCGGCCGCCGGACCTCAATCACGTGGACCCACGCGAGGCGGCCAACCTGGCGAGGCAGAGTTCTGGTTCGACGAACGGATCGAGTCTGGCCGACAACCCTTGGTCTTGTGTGTCGGGATGTCCACCCGTGGCTGCTGCGTGGTCGAACAGCCCCTTCAACAACCCCAGGTGTATGGCGCAAGCCACCTCCGGGTGGGCTCGGGCCAAATCCCGTACGGGGCAGGCGTGCAGCCGAATGACCCGCTCCCGCCCGAGCACCTGCTCGCTGTCCGCCGACAGCGAGGACATGGGTTCTGATTCCGCGGCCAGTTCCGGGTCGAATCCCATCCGGTTGAAGACCTCCGTGGCGAGCACCGCTGCCCGATCCAACGGGTCACCGGCCTCCGCTGTGTCCGTAACATCCTGGTCGGCAACGGCATCGGCGTGCGAAGCGGCGATCCGGCCGGCCCATTGCTGTCCAACCCGCTGAGCACGCCGAGCGCGTGATTGCACCGTCTCGCCCAGTTCCATTGCGAGAACCTCGGCGAGGATCCGATAGTCCAGGCGCTCCTCCACGGCGCGGTATCCGGTGCGTGGCCGACCCACGCCGTCCCGGTTAATGCGGGTGCGCTCGATCGCTCCTTCCTCGCACAGTGCGTCCAAGTGGAAACGCACCGTGGTGACGTGCAATTCGATGCGCGATGCAAGCTCGACCGCGTCAATCGCATCGCCGTGGTCACGCACCATCTGAAGCACTCGTTCACGTTGCCGGTTACGCGGCAGGCGATCTCGCCGGCTACGCCCGGCCTTGGAGTCTGGTTCCTCGTCCACCTCGCACCGTTATTCTGTCACGTATTTAACTGATATTGTTCCGCTATATTAGCAAGCAGCTGTTCACATCGGCCAGAAGTAGACGTGGGCGGCGAGCCTGAAGCGCAGCAGGGCACGGCCGAACTCGAGATCACGGATCTTTGGAGCCTTCCGGAATCCTCGTCAGCGCTGGGCCCGATTGAGCCAGGGCTCATTCAGTGGCGCTCCACTCTTTTGTCGCGATGGCATTTCTCTTTGGTGGCGACGGCATTTCGGGGCCCCGAATCCGCTGACGCATCCGGTTAACATGAACGCGCTTTCAGATGCGATTGCTCAGTCCCAACCCCGAGGTGCCTGTGAAACTGCTCAAGAAACTGGGGCAATTTGGGTTGGCGCTCCTGAGCTTGCCGGTCGCTGCGCCCGCGGCGGCGGACCCTGCGACACTTCCGGTCGGCCAGTCCGAGCAGTGGATCGTCGTCGGCGTGCCCGCCGCGAACGCGACAACAGGAACCCTCACCGCGTTCCAGCGGGTCGGTCAGCAATGGAAGGTGGTCCTTGGACCGACGCCCGCCAAGGTGGGCGAGCTGGGCGTCGGCGCCCCTGCTGACGGCGTCTACCGCACTCCCGTGGGAACGTTCACATTCGACCAAGCCTTCGGTCGCCAGCCCAATCCCGGCACCAAGATGCCTTACTTCCAGGCCACTGACCAAGACTGGTGGGACGAGGACGCCGGATCACCCACCTACAACACCCACGTGCGTGGATCCGGCAGTCCCTCGTCGATCGCCGAAAACCTCCACGACTCCGGCCCCGTCTACGACTACGCCGTCAACATCGCGGTAAACCCGCAACGCATCCCGGGACGGGTGGCTGGGATCTTTCTCCACGTGACCGATGGCAAACCCACTTGGGGATGTGTGGCCATCGGCCGCGACGAGATGCGCTCTGTGCTGACCTGGCTCGACCCTTCCGCGTCCCCGCAAATCACGATCGGCGTAGGAAACCCATCGCTGGTCTGACCGGGGTCGGGACCTGGCACCGCTCCTCGCGCGTCGCCCACACCATCACCGCTTGAATGACGCAAGCCCAGAAGGCGACCAGGATCAACCCTGGCGTGCGGTCGTACGGCTGTCGCCGCGGAACTCCGCGACAATCTCGTCCCCGCAACGCACCGTCACATCGTAGATACCGTTGCGGCCGAACCGTTGTCGCTCCACCGCCTCGGCCACGAGGAGGTCGCCCTCGTGCGTCGGCCGCAAGAAGCGAATATCCGCCCGGGCCGCGACCGCTGCGTCGGCGTAACTGTTACACGCGAGCGCGAATGTGGTGTCGGCAACGAGGAAGACGTACCCACCATGGGTGATCCCGTAGCCGTTGACCATCGACTCGGTGATCCGCATCGAGGTCCGGGCATATCCCGGTCCGAGTTGGCCGAGGGAAATGCCCAACGCCTTGGAAGCCACATCCCCCGCGAACATCGCGCGGGCGATCGGATGGTCGATGTCGGCATCAGCAGGCGAGTCTGACCGGGTCATGACAGGACCGACCTCTCCTCCTGCTTGAACATCGTGACACCGCCGGACGCGAATTTCGGTACGTCGGCGGCGGCCGCCGCCATCTCCACCGATCGCAATCCAGCGTTCAACGAATCGGCGTCGGCAAAGTACAGAGTCGCGATCGCATAGTACGGGGGAGCCGAACCGTCGAGGGAGGACACCTTGCCCCACGTGAAGTCGACCAGACCGGGAACGGCCCTTGCCAGCGGGACGTGAACCCGCTCGTAATAGTCGTCGAACGCGGCGGGGTCGTCGGGATGTCCGTAGCAGACACACACTCGAAAAGCCATGTCAATCACTGCGTCTCGGGCTTGGCGACGAGCGTGAGCACGTCGTAGGTGGCGACCGGTTCGTCGTTCTGGTTGGTGACCACGGCATCCCAGCGCACCTCGCCGTAATCCGCGCTCTGCCGCGGCGTGATCTGCTTGGCTGTCAGCGTCACCGTCACGCTGTCGTCGGCCTTTACCGGGGTCAGGAACCGCAAACCGTCGACGCCGAAGTTGGCGAGCACGGGACCTGGTGCCGGATCGACGAACAAACCCGCCGCAAGCGACACCACCAGGTAGCCGTGAGCGACGATTCCACCGAACAACGGATTATTGGCCGCCGCCTCCGGATCGGTATGCGCGTAAAAGGTGTCACCGGTGAACTCGGCGAAGTGGTCGATGTCGGCGCGAGTGACCTTGCGCGGACCGGCGACGATCGTGTCGCCGATTGCCAACTCCGCCAGGTTCTTCCGGAACGGGTGAATATCCCCGCGCTCCCGATGGGCGCCGGTGACCCAGCGCCTGCCGACTGCGGTAAGGATGTTCGGGGTGCCTTGAACGGCAGTGCGCTGCATGTGATGCAGGACGCCACGGATGCCGCCGAGTTCCTCCCCGCCCCCGGCGCGCCCGGGCCCGCCGTGGACAAGAACGGGCAACGGCGAACCGTGGCCGGTCGACTCGCGTGCGTCCTCCTCGTTCAACACGAGTACGCGGCCGTGATAGGGGGCGAGACCCCGCACAATTTCGCCGGCAAGCTCGGCGTCCGTGGTCACCAGTGACGCGACCAGGCTGCCCTTGCCGAGCGCGGCCAGTTCGATGACATCGGCGTTGTCGGTGTAGCCGATCACCGTCGCCACCGGGCCGAACGCCTCGATGTTGTGCGGCTCCGGTGCGGTCTTGTCGCTGGCGTGTAGCAGGATCGGGGAGAGGAACGCGCCCTTGGTCACGTCGGCTCCGACAAGGTCGACGTGATCGGGATCGCCGTACACGATCTTGGCCGACTTCGTCAGCCCGCGAAGGGATTTGAGGACCTCATCGCGTTGCTCGATACTCGCGAGCGGTCCCATCCGGACCTCCTCGCACGCCGGATCACCGACCGTGATCTTCGCCAGCCGTGCCGACACGGCCGCGACGACGTCATCGACGAGCGCCTCCGGGACGAAGGCGCGTCGAATCGCGGTGCACTTCTGCCCCGCCTTCACGGTCATCTCGGTGACCAGCTGCTTGACGTAGAGCTCGAACTCCGGATCGCTGACGGTGACATCGGTGCCGAGGATGGAGGCGTTGAGCGAATCGGCCTCGGCGGTGAAGTGAAGGCCCGACGCCACCACCTGCGGGTGGGCACGCAGCGTGGCCGCGGTGTCCGCGGATCCGGTGAGGGCCACCGAGTCCTGACCGTCGAGGTGGTCGAGCAGATCACGCGCGCTACCGCACAGCAGCTGCACGGAACCTTCGGGGAGGATGCCACTTTCGATGATGCGGCGGACCACCCGCTCGGTGAGGTATGCGGTCTGGCTTGCAGGTTTGACGATCGACGGCACACCCGCGATGAACGCCGGTGCCAGCTTCTCCAGGAACCCCCAGACCGGGAAGTTGAACGCGTTGATCTGTACGGCGACACCACGCCGCGAGGTGTAGATGTGCTGGCCGAGGAACGTGCCCTTCTTGCCGAGCTGCTCAGCTGGTCCGTCGAGATAGATGGTGTCGTTGGGGAGTTCGCGGCGAGCCTTGCTCGAATAACTCAGGATGGTTCCGAAGCCGCCGTCGATGTCGACAGCGGAGTCCCGCGTCGTCGCCCCCGTGTGCCGCGACAACTCGTAGAACTCGTCTTTGCCGGCCATCAGGGTCAGACCCAGTTGCTTGAGGAGGGCAGCCCGTTCATGGAAGGTCAGCTTCGCGAGCGCGGACGCTCCGACGTTGCGGCCGTGGTCTACCATGCCTCGCAGATCCAGGCCGGTGGCCGATATCCGCGCTACCTCGTGGCCGTCCACGGCACTGAGCAACGGTGAGCCGTCGTCGGCCGCGGTGAACCAGCGGCCCTGGGTATAGCTCTGCAACAAATTGGTCACGATCGCCTCCGACTACCGTCCATTCGGTCGGTTATTACGATGGCGGAATCCGGGCTGGATTGTCAAGGCCCGGGCGGAACTAGGTGCGACGGAGGCCGTCGAATGTCATCGCGATGACGGCGTCGGCAATGTCGTCAGGCGAGGCCCCGGCACGCGGCCGATACCACTCGATGAGTGAGTTCACGGTGCCGAACAGGAGACGGGCGACGAGGGCGGGGTCGATGTCGGGCAGCAGGTCACCCTCCTCGGCCGCGGCCGCGGCGAGGTCACTGACAAACGCGTCGAACTCGCGGCGGCGTGCCAATGCCCGCCGTTCGACCGTGCTGTTGCCACGGACGCGCAGCAGCAGTGTCACGTACGGGAGTTCCGCGACGAGGATGTCGACACTGCGTCTGACCAGGTATTCCAGCCTATCGATGTAGCGACCCTGTGTTGCGCCGGTCTCGGTGGTGACGGCGAACAGGGCGTTGAGCGCGCGGTTGAGGGCGAGCTCGAGCAGCTCCTGTTTGCCCGACACGTGATGGTAGATCGACGACTTGCTCAGTCCGAGGCGATCGGCAAGCACATCCATGCTCGTACCGTCGTACCCCTTGTCGTTGAACACCTTCACGGCGACGGCGAGCAGCGAATCGAGGTCGTAGCCCGGACGTCCGGGGCGCCTGGGCCGGCGGGTCGCCGGTGTCGTGGTCATGGATCCATCATTCCAGCCTGCTCCTGGCCGCCGTCGGGGTTCGGCCGATTACTTGCCAACCGACCAAACGATCGGTTATTAATAGGCTGTGCCACCAAACACCATCCGGCTGGACCAGCGCGACGACCGTTACGTCGTGCTACTCGACCGGCCCGCTCAACGCAATGCGATAAACGCCGAGATGATCGCCGAACTTCACGACGCGTGCGCCCTGATCGAATGTGCACCCAAACCGGTGCTGCTGACCGGGCGTGGCGACCATTTCGCCGGCGGCGCCGACATCGGGGAGTTACGGGAGCGGGGGCGGGCCGAGGCGCTTGCCGGTATCAATCGCACGCTCTTCGACCGGATCGCTGCCCTACCGGTACCGACGGTCGCGGCTGTTTCCGGTTATGCCCTTGGTGGTGGGGCAGAGCTGTCGTATGCCTGCGACATCCGGATCGTCACGCCGACCGTGGTGTTCGGGAACCCCGAACCTGGACTGGGAATCCTCGCCGCGGCCGGTGCGACGTATCGCCTGCCCGCGCTCGTAGGCCAGTCGGTGGCCAAGCAGGTGCTGCTCGCCGGCCGCACTCTGGACGCCGATACCGCGCTGCGAACCGGGCTGGCAATGGCCGTCGTCGACGACGCAGTGTCCGAGTCCCACAAGGTGATTGACCGCATCAATCGGCAGTCACCGCTCGCGCTTCGGCTCATGAAGAAGCTCGTCGACGAGCCAGGGGCGCATCCCTGGGTCGACGACATCGCGCAGGCGGTGCTTTTCGAGACCGACGACAAACGAGAGCGGATGACAGCCTTCTTGGAGAGGAAACGATGACGACGATTCCGGAATATGTCGCGGTGATCGGCGGCGGACGCATGGGTGCGGGCATCGCGCAGGTCTTCGCCACCCTCGGGTCTGCCGTGACGATCGCCGAGAGCCACGACCAGCGAGCAGCCCGAACGCGCGTGGCCGACGGACTGGCTCGCGCGCACGAACGCGGGAAACTCGCCGGCGCCGAGCCAGATTCGATCCTGAGACGCGTCACGGTCGTGCCGGGTGTCGCCGACCTGCCTGTCGGCGCCGACCTGGTGATCGAGGCCGTTCCCGAGGACCCTGCGCTCAAGATCGGGGTTCTCGCCGCCGCGGAGAAGGTGGTTGGTGATTCCGCCGTATTGGCGTCGAACACCAGCTCGCTGTCGATCACCGAACTAGGTGCCGCACTGCGCAACCCGGGCCGATTCCTGGGTATGCACTTCTTCAACCCGGTGCCGGTCTCGTCACTGGTGGAGATCGTGCGCTCACCCGCGACAACCGATGACACCCTGGCGGCGGTCCGGTCCTGGGTGGCGCAACTGGGCAAGTCCGAGGTACTGGTCAACGACGCTCCCGGGTTCGCGACCAGCCGGCTCGGCGTGTGCCTCGGGCTGGAGGCCATCCGCATGGTCGAGGAGGGGGTCGCCGATCCCGCCGATATCGACCGTGCGATGGAACTCGGCTACCGCCACCCGATGGGGCCGCTGCGTTCTACAGACCTCGTCGGTCTCGACGTCCGCCTGGCCATCGCCGAGCACCTCGCGGCGACCCTGGGGGACCGGTTCTGCCCACCGAAGTTGTTGCGCGACAAGGTCGCTCGCGGAGAATTGGGACGTAAGACCGGGCAGGGGTTCTACAACTGGAAGGAAGGTGCGTCATGACCGTGACCACAAGCACCGTCGAAGGGCTGGCCACCATCACGCTGGCGCGGCCGAAGGCGCACAACGCGCTGGACGCCGCAACCAAGGTCGCGTTCCTGGAGGCTGTCACCGCGGTCGCCGACACCCCATCGGTGCGCGCGGTCCTGCTCACCGCTGAGGGCAAGAACTTCTGTGTGGGCCAGGACCTCGCCGAGCACGTCGCGGCTCTCGAGGCCGACCCGGCCACGGCCATGTCGACGCTCGAGGAGCACTACAACCCGATCATCCGTGCGCTGGCGGGTTTGTCGGTTCCGGTGGTCGTCGCGGTTCAGGGTGCGTGCGTCGGAGCGGGTTTTGGCATCGTGCTGGCCGGTGACATCCGCGTCGCTGGCGAGCACACCTCCTTCGGGACCGCGTTCACAGGCATCGGCCTGGCCAGCGATTCGGGCCTCAGCCACGCGCTGGTGTCGACGCTCGGGCCAAGCCGGGCCACGGGTCTGATGCTGCTCGGTGACAAGGTGACCGCGCAGCAGGCCGCCGAATGGGGGCTGGTGCACCGGGTCGTCCCCGACGACGAGGTCGAGTCGACCGCGCGAGAGCTTGCGCTGCGTCTCGCGTCCGGGCCGACGGCCGCGTTCGCCCGGGTCAAGTCCCTCATCAAGGCGTCGTCCGAGGGGCTGGATGCGACGCTCGATCGCGAGGCCGTCGCACAGTCCGAGTTGGTAACGACCGTGGATCACAAAGCCGCGGTCAGTGCCTTCCTTGCGAAAGAGAAGCCGGCCTTCGTCGGACGCTGAGGCCGCGGGATCTGATTTTGCACTGACCCTTGCATTCCGTGTCACTTTGACGCATGCTAATTACTGACCGAATGTTCGGTTGTTAAAGGAGACAATATGCCCACGTCAAGGGCGATGAGTGCCGAAGCGCACGACGATCTGCAGAGACAGTTCGACGAAACCATCGCGGACGATAAGCGGGTCGAGCCGCGGGACTGGATGCCCGAGGGCTATCGCAAGACGCTGATTCGGCAGATCGCCCAGCACGCGCACTCCGAGATCATCGGGATGCAGCCGGAGGGCAACTGGCTTACGCGCGTGCCCTCGCTGCGACGCAAGGCCATCCTGATGGCCAAGGTCCAGGACGAGGCCGGCCACGGCCTCTACCTTTACTCAGCCGCGGAGACTCTCGGCGCCGACCGCGCCGACCTCACCGAGAAGCTCATCGAGGGCAGGCAGAAGTACTCCTCGATCTTCAACTACCCCACCCTGACCTACGCCGACGTCGGCACGATCGGCTGGCTCGTCGACGGGGCGGCGATCTGCAACCAGGTTCCGTTGTGCCGCAGTTCTTTCGGGCCCTACGCACGAGCCATGATCAGGGTCTGCAAGGAAGAGTCCTTCCACCAGCGCCAGGGTTACGAGCTGCTGACGACGATGATGCGGGGCACCGCGCAGCAGCGGGAAATGGTCCAGGAATCGGTGAACCGGTTCTGGTGGCCCGCGCTGATGATGTTCGGCCCGCCCGACAACGAATCGCCCAACACCGCGCAATCGATGGCCTGGCGGATCAAGCGGCATACCAATGACGAACTCCGCCAGCGCTTCGTCGACATGACCGTCCCGCAGGCGGACGTGCTCGGGGTGAGTCTCCCCGACCCGGACCTGCAATGGAATGCCGAACGGCAGTCCTACGACTTCGGGGAGCCGGACTGGAGCGAGTTCACCGAAGTCATCAAGGGCAACGGGGCCATGAACTTTGAGCGGATCGCCGTCCGGCGCGCCGCACACGAGAACGGAGCCTGGGTCCGCGACGCCGCCGTCGCCTTCGCGGTCGGGACCGAAATCGACTTCTGCTGGTTCGGGGCCGGCCGGCCCAGCTTCGTGGCCGGGGCCGGGGCGACAGTCACCAGCGCGGTCGGCGTCACCGCCTACCTGCGGGCGCAGTACAGCGCGGCCACGGCCAAGAAGATCGCCGCCAACGCGTGGCTGATCATGGGCGACCTCACACCGGTCTGATGCCCAGTCTCGGGGTCATGTCCTCGGCGCGGCGGCGGGCTCCGTCGCCCCCGGTCAACCTCTACA